>ERZ773075.1765-NODE-1765-length-9862-cov-5.94412_pt1 | contig 9862 bp, 8 predicted proteins | sample MGYA00580614_ERZ773075 | MGnify/ENA primary metagenome ERZ773075 (study PRJEB29015, sample SAMEA2738021) | human oral metagenome | biome: human oral; feature: human-associated habitat; material: dental | place: China | collected 2043 ... | reverse complement strand
TCGATGATCCGCAAGCCCGCGGCTCGAATGCCGACAACAACGCGGATCATTCAACGGACGGCGCCGGTGGGGGCTCGCCGGCTGACGGCGATGGCGTGAGTTCCGACAGTGCGGGTCGTCTGGCCGACGGTTCGGGCTCGTCAACCAATGGTGTGGGGTCTTCGGCTGTGGGTGGGCCGGTTGTTGTGTGTGGGATGCGGGGTGTGGGCAAGTCTCAGTTGGCCGCCGCCTATGCCCGCGACTGCGAACAGGCCGGGTGGCCTTTGGTGGCGTGGATGGACGCTTCGAGCCGCAACGAGCTCATGGCAGGTTTGGCCGAGCTGGCCCATGAGATGGGAATCGACGAGGACGGCGGGGACGCTGTCCCTGAAATCCTCGCGGGCAGGTGCGTGACGCGGCTCAACTCCGGTGAGGGGGACCGGCTGCTCGTGTTCGACAACGTCGAGGACTTTGACGATCTGACCGGGCTGGTCCCCCACGGCCAGGGCTTGCGCGTCCTTGTCACGACAACGGTTGCCAGCCCGGGCGACAGTGCCGGGCGCCTCATTGCGGTGGGGGCGTTCACACGCGACGATTCGATCCATTTCGTCATCGAGCGGACCGGGGTAGACGAGGCCGACGGAGCGGCCCGTCTGGCCGAGGCCCTCGGGGACCTGCCCGTGGCCTTGGCCCAGGCCGCGGCGACCATCAAGCTCAATGGGTACGCGACGATAGACGAGTACTTGGCCGACCTGCGCAAATACCGGCTTGAGGACGTCGTCGACCGCCTACCGGGCGACAATTACCCCGATCTGGTGCACGCGGCCCTGAGCATGGCCTACACATCGGTTCTCGACCTGCTGGCAGAAGAAGACCACGCCAGAGGGGAGGAGGGCCCGGCTCGGGCAGGGGCGGGATTCACGCAGTTGGCGGCCTTGGCGCTTCTGGCGCCGTCGGGCGTGCCCCGGCCTTGGCTTCACCGGGTCGGCAACAGCGAGCCGATTGCCCGCCAGGCGGTGGGGGCGCTTGTGGCCCACTCCGTGTGCGCCCTGTCCGAGGACGGGCGCTACGTGCGCATCCACGGTCTCCAAGGGCGCGTCCTGCGCGAAGATTACAACAAACACCCCGAGGTTTTCGCCAGTCTGGAGAAAGCGGTCGTCACCCTGTTGGAGAGCATCGACATGGACGAGGCCTCAAAGAACGACACCCAGCGCGCCGACGTCCTCGACATGGCCGACCACCTCCGAGCCATCGCAAAACAACAACAAGGACGAGCGCACTATTCCCCCCACGAAGCCCGCATCGACCTGTCGAGCGTCGTTGACATTGTGAACGACACGATCTATTTCCTGACCGCTATGGGGCGTCCGCAAACCGCCCTGACCCTCACAGAAGCCGTCGACATGCTTGTTGCCATCCTCGGCCGCGACCACCCCGACACACTCACTGCGCGCAACAACCTCGCCAGAGCCCACCAGGAGGCGGGGAACGTCTCCACGGCCATCGACATGTTCGAGGACGTCCTAGCCGACCGCACTCGTGTCCTCGGTCCCGACCACCCCGACACACTCGCTGCACGCGGCAACCTCGCCGGCGCACACTTGGAGGCGGGGAACGTCTCCACGGCCATCGACATGTTCGAGGACGTCCTAGCCGACCGCACTCGTGTCCTCGGTCCCGACCACCCCGACACACTCGCTGCACGCGGCAACCTCGCCACCGCACACCAGGAGGCAGGGCACCTCTCCACGGCCATCAACATGCACCAAGCCCTCCTGACTGACCGCACCCGCATCCTCGGCCCCGACCACCCCGACACACTCGCCACGCGCAACAACCTCGCCAGAGCACACCAGGAGGCGGGGCACGTCTCCACGGCCATCGACATGTACGAGGACGTCCTAGCCGACTGCACCCGTATTCTCGGTCCCGACCACCCCGACACACTCATCACACGCAACAACCTCGCCACCGCACACCAGCAGGCGGGGTACCTCTCCACGGCCATCGACATGCACCAGGCCCTCCTGCCTGACATGACCCACGTCCTCGGCCCCGACCACCCCGACACACTCATCACACGCAAAAACCTCGCCGCCGCACACTTGGAGGCGGGGCACGTCTCCACGGCCATCGACATGCACCAGGCCCTCCTGCCTGACATGACCCGCATCCTCGGCCCCGACCACCCCCACACACTCGGCACACGCGGCAACCTCGCCACCGCACACCAGGAGGCAGGGCACCTCTCCACGGCCATCAACATGCACCAAGCCCTCCTGACTGACCGCACCCGCATCCTCGGCCCCGACCACCCCGACACACTCATCACACGCAACAACCTCGCCCGCGCACACCAGCAGGCGGGGAACGTCTCCACGGCCATCGCCATGCACCAGGCTCTCCTGCCTGACATGACCCGCATCCTCGGCCCCGACCACCCCCACACACTCACTGTGCGTAGCAACCTCGCCACCGCACACCATGCGGCCGGGCACCTCTCCACGGCCATCGACATGTACGAGGCCCTTCTAGCCGACCAAACTCGCGTCCTCGGGCCCGACCACCCCGACACCCTCCGCACACGCAATAACCTTGCCCGCGCACACCGCCAGGCGGGGAACTTACCTAAAGTCATCGCTCTACGCCACCAGGCTGCCCTGGCCAACCAGGCCCGTATCCTCGGACCCGACCATCCTAAAGAAGGCATCGTCTCCTCAGCACTCCCCAACCCGCAAAACGACAAATGGAGGCGAATAAACCGTAAGTCACGTTGATCCAGACCGCCGATCGGCTGTTTGGCTCGGGCGATCGGCGGGGGCCTTTCACGCGACATGTACTTCGATCTCACGCTTGCGGCTTTGCGCATGGCCTTGCAGGCCGACACCAGGCGGACTTGCCAAGGAACGACGAGCTCGCCCAACCAGACACGCTCACCCTGACGAACAGAAAACCCAACCCACGGAAAGACAGGAGAATTCATGAACGGTGTTGAAAAATACGAGGCCCTTCTAACCGAGCAGACCAAGAATCTCGGACCCGACCACCCCGACACACGCAACAACCTTGCTGCCGCGCGGAAGAAAGCACAGTAAGCACCGTCGCCTCAGTCAGACGGGCCAAGATCAATCTTGAGTTTTGCGGGCGGAACTGGGGCGAGAAATTCAGATCGATGTCGTGCGAAACTCAGAATCAACAGGAGGCGGGCCTGGCATCTACTTCGAGCAGCTCTTCAGAACCTGCTGCGCCTGCCACCAATGCAGGGCGATCCCAGATTTTGATTGACGCTTGGGCGGTAAACGGAGTTCGTGCAGGTGGGTGTCGCTGTGATTCGGGCGTGGCATCGGGTCGAGTTCGGTGGACGCTTACCACACACCTCTTGCTTGTCTGGTTCTATTTAGGGACAATGGAGGTGGCTAAACGGATGTGTTCCGTGTAGCCACCTGTGAGTCGTCACTTAAGCAGTGCTACTAGCAATGCTAGGGCGACGATGGCAAGGGCAAAAGCCTGGAGCTGCGCTAGCTTTACCATTCCGCGCAGTATCCGGGCTTTTTCCTTGCCCGACGAGGATGTCTTCCTCATCGTCCTCACCTCCTTCCTGGACTTGAAACCTTGGCATTCCGGGAAACGTGAAAGGTTCGGTCCAGCTCGAAGGAGCCGTTGTCGATTCTACCCGCAATCAAAGATCCGTGGACGCGAATGAAAGACAGGCTTGCAGATGCCTTCCTTAGCTTTTTACATAGCTTCGCGGCAGTCTTGCCTGCGCCTACAGCGTTTTGGGGGATCATCAGAAGGCCATAGCCATGTTTCAGTCTCTTCTGGACGACCAGACCAGGATCCTCGGGCCCGACCATCCCCACGCCCCCCTCACGCGGGAGAGCCTCGCCGAAGCCCTCTCAGAGGCGCAAGAGTAACGGCCGCTTTCAGGAAAGCCGGACGACAGTGCTCCATTTTCGCCTGCCATACGGTGTCCGGATTGCGGAATGTGAAGCAGTTAGCGGCGGGGGCGGTTAGGATCGTGTCGTGAAGTTTACAGTCCCGTTGGCAATGAACGTATTGGGCGAGGCAACGTCGGCCGCCCTCAGCCCGGACGCGGCAACAGGCTCCGACACTCTGAGCTCGGCTTTGTCGTTGATCGATCGCGCCAAAGGCCTGTCGAAAGACGAAAAGCGTCAAACCCAGGCGATCGTGCGCCGCCTGGGCGAGGCTGTCCAGGCCCGCATGGAGCGAGCGGGCTCGGAGGCCGAGAGGCAGGCCTGCCTCGGGGCGGCCACATCCGCCGAAATCGTTCTCAAAAAGCTCCTGAAAAGCAAGGCGGCCCTGGTTCAGGCCGCCCGCTGCGACGCCGACATCCTTGTGGCCTACATTTATGACAACGGCGGGAGCGCAATGCGTCGGCAGGTCGACCAGAAAGCCGAAGGTCTGTTCGACGACCTGCTGACCATCGTCGCCGACGGACTGGTCGGCTTGACCGAAACCTCGGAGAACTTCTTCCGCAACACCGTCCTCATCGCCCTGGATAACCGTGACAGCCTCATGGGCGGCCAGGAGGCTGTCACGCGACTTGCCCAGGGGCACGGCCAAGACCCGTCCAAAAACAGGACGGGCCTGGAAGCGCTCCAAGACAGCAGCGTCGCCCGCACGGACGACGCTATTTTAAAACAGGAAGAGGAACCCAGCGGAACAGCAGGCGAAACATCGGAGGCAGTCGACGCGGGCGATACGGCGGCTGAAGATCGTCTCCACGAAGTAAGCAAGAAGTTAAATGACACGAGCGGATATATCGTTCAAGGTCTCTCGCGAGAGCGGTACGATCACGACGGCAATATTCGCTTTGGCATATCTCCAACACTTGCAAAGGGCTTCATCGACCGGCGCGAGCAAGCTGAGCTCCGCGAGGCTCTGAGTGCACTCGGGCTACGGCACTCTAACGGGCAGCAGAAAGCACTCGAGTCCGTCGACGCCGACAATGCAGGCCTTTCACCTGACAGTCTGCCGGTTGTTTTGTGTGGGATGCGGGGGGCAGGCAAGTCCCAGTTGGCCGCAGCTTATGCCCACGACTGCGAGCAAGCCGGATGGCCCCTCGTGGCGTGGATCGACGCTTCTGGCCGCGACGCGCTCGTCACAGATTTGGCGAAGCTTGCCCATACGATGGGGATCGACGACGGGAATCCTGAAGCTCTTGCTCGTGATTGCATTGCCCAGCTGAACGCGGGTCGGGGCGATCGCCTAATCGTATTCGACAACGTCGAAGACTTTGACGACCTAACCGGTTTGATTCCCCAGGGTCAAGGTTTGCGCGTCCTTGTGACATCCACAGCGATCCCAAACGCCAATGTGGGACGGATCCTCGTAGTCGGGGCATTCACACGACCCGAGTCGGTCGATTTCCTTGTCGAGCGGACCGGGCTGGACGACGCCGAGGGTGCGGACCGTTTGGCCGAGGCACTCGGAGACCTTCCCATCGCCCTTGGCCAGGCCGCCGCAACCATAACGCTCGACGGCTACTCAACGATAGACGAGTACCTGACAGACCTGCACGCGTACCGGCTTGAGGAAGTAGTCGACAGCTTCCACGGCGATGATTGTCCCGCGCTTGTGGATGCGCGTTTGCGCACGGCCTACGAATCGGTGCTTAACCTGCTGGCCGACAAGGACCGCGCCGGCGGCGAGGAGGACCTGCCCAGGGTCGGGGCGGCCTCCGTGCAGTTGGCGGCCCTGGCGCTTCTTGCCCCTTCGGGTGTGCCCCGGACTTGGCTGCATCGGATCGGCAAGAGAATGCCGATTGCCCGCCAAGCGTTGGGGGCGCTTGCGGCCCATTCCATCTGCACCCCGTCCGAGGACGGGCGCTATATCCGCATCCACAGCCTCCAGGGGCGCGTCCTGCGCGAAGATTACAACAAACAGCCCGAGGTCTTCGACATTCTCCAACACGTCGTTGTCGACCTGTTGGAGGGCATCGACATGGACAATGCGGACACCAACGACGCCCAACGGACCGACGCCCTCGACATGGCCGACCAACTCCGAGCCATTGCAGAACAACAACAAGGACAGGCACACTATTCTCCCCACGAGGCCCGCATCTTCCTGTCGAGCCTCGCCCCGGTTTTGAATTATACGATGATATCCCTTAACGCTGCGGGGCTCCCTCAAACCGCCCTGACCCTCGAAGACGCAGTCGACACGCTCACAGACGTCCTCGGCCCCGACCACCCCCGCACACTCATTGCGCGCAACAACCTCGCCCTCGCGCACCAGGAGGCGGGAAACGTCTCCACGGCCATCGATATGTACCAGACGCTGCTGCCTGATCTTGCCCGTGCCCCCGTCCACCCCGACACACTCACCACGCGCAACAACCTCGCCCTCGCGCACCAGGAGGCGGGAAACGTCTCCACGGCCATCGACATGTACGAGGCCGTTTTAGCCGACCGCACCCGCATCCTCGGCCCCGACCACCCCGACACACTCACCACGCGCAACAACCTCGCCGGCGCACACCAGGAGGCGGGAAACCTTCCCAAAGCCATCGACATGTACGAGGCCGTTTTAGCCGACCGCACCCGCATCCTCGGCCCCGACCACCCCCACACACTCACCACACGCAACAACCTCGCCGGCGCACACCAGGAGGCGGGGCGCGTCTCCACGGCCATCGACATGTACGAGGGCCTCCTGCCGGACATGGCCCGCGTCCTCGGCCCCGACCACCCCCACACACTCACCACACGAGGCAACCTCGCCAATGCACACCGGCAGGCGGGGAACGTCTCCACGGCCATCACCATGTACGAGGCCCTCCTAGCCGGCCGCACCCGCATCCTCGGCCCCGACCACCCCGACACACTCGCCACAAAAAGTCGTCTTGTCAAAGCCATCGAGGAGGCATCATGAGCATCGTGTTTTCATTAGTCACACAGACTCGGGTCCTCTATGAAAAAGTACAGCGGCTTTTCGATTTTTCCTTTCAGATTAAAAGAGAAGATATCTCACCTCACCTAGATGAAACTAGCCGTCTCGACACGATGGAGTCTTAGGAAACAATGGACCTCAGCGTTATTTCAGCTGCCTTCTCTTTTGTAGTCGAGGCATTAGACATAACCCTAACATTCTCTAGTTCCATCGACTTAGCAAGGCGCTTGTCTCGCCGAGAGTCACTACAAGCTAGACAAATCGCAAAGATAATGGAGCAGGAGGCAAAAAAACACTTTGCGCGCCCAGTTTCCGATCTAGAGCGAAGTGGCTTAAAAGGTGCTGTGACTGCTGCCGCTATCGTCTTTGAGCAAATTCCTTATGATAACTATGAAATTGTCAAGGCCCGCTATAAACCAGATATTTTTCTTAACTTCATCAAGGAACACGGAGGAAGAGAGCGACGTCAGGATGTTGACGCCTCTGCAGAAGTTCTTTATGACCGACTTTTAGAGATTGCTGCTTCAGAGTATTGCAAACGCGCTCGAAACCGGAATGATTCTGGCTCCGACGAATTTACTGTACTGATGGAAGCAATAGACAAACTGAAAAAGAGCATCGAAGAACGTCAGAACACCATCGAAGTTCCGAATAGTACTATCGAAATGCTGCGTGAATCGATTGAAGAATACAAGCAGATTATCAGTAAGCAAAAGAAAACCATCAAAGAGCTCAGAGCATCTAACTTCGAGCTTCGAAGGAAGCTAATCAGATACTATTCAACCTCAATAATACAGAACAATAAGATAGGTAAAGTGCATGATAAAACGCGTAATATAAAAAATATACTCTATGGAAAGCAACAGTATTACCGTGACGACCTAGAATTTGGTGAACGGTAGCAGCGCCGTCGTCGATGAGGATTGCCAACCAGTTGTCAGCTCAACTCTGAGAAAACGAAAAGCCTTGATCAGGGCTCGTTTTGAATGCTCGCAAAGCGGGCTTAACCGTCTGGGCAGAGTTCTAGATCCGTCTCAGGAAATAGTTGAACCTGAGCGGAGCGATTTCGCTGCGCTCACGGGCATGTCCGCCCCATCTTCCACGCCCGTAGCGGGATAGTTCCCATGAAATTAAGCTCCTATCGCGCTACTTTACGCACCCTGGCGAGGAGTTCTTGCGTGCTAAGAGCGCAGGGGTATTCAGGGTCGAGGGGCCGGGCCCCCTCGGAAAGAAGAGTCCTGAATATGCCGACGGCTTTCTGAGGCATTCCCGCATGCCAATACAGGTAGGCCAGATTGTCGCGCAGGACGAGCGACGGGTCTTCTTCAGAGTCGACGACCGGTTCCGGATCTGCAAGCAAAGCTTCGTATCTTTCTATTACACTTTGGATGTCTCCAGCAGCAGCATAACCGTAGGCAAGATTGACACGCGCCGTGACCGTGTTGGTATGATCGGGGCCAAGAGCTTCCGTAATGTCGACCAAAAGCGCTTTGTAGGCACCGATGGCCTTCTGAGGTTCGCCTCCGTCTGCATATGCTTTGGCATGGCTGTTGCGGGTCGCAATCGTGGCGGAATGCCTGCTGCCAAGAGTCCGAATTTGATCGGCGAGAAGCGTCTCATACATGGCAATGCCTCAAGAGAGTTTCTCGTCTCCGTTTCTGGAAGGTGCTCTTCGGGACCTCTTGCCGGTTCGTTTGCGCCGGGTCCGGCCGATTCGCTTCCGCCGAGTTCGTTTGCATCCGGTGCAGCCGTCCTGTCAAGGGTCGGTTGGGGCCAATTCGTTGGCGGCGGTGCGCAGGAGCTCATCGTAGAGGCTCCGCGCCTTCTCACCGACTGTTTGGCCGATTTCCGGCGCGGCTAAAACGCACACAGTCGAGCCAGCGTCGACGAGTCCAATGCGCACGCCAGAACAGCGACCGCCCAGGAGCTACAAACAGATCCATAGTTCTATGCTGAGGCAACGATCCCTATCGGCATTTTCAAGGCGTGCCGTCAGTCCTAGGCATTGCCCTGCTCACGCGTTCCCTGTAGACTGAACCTATAACTCCCCGTCGTCCCCGAAGGGACTGGCGGGGTTTATTTTTAGGAGGAACAGTTGAGACGGATGGCCGTGGTAGTCGATTACCAGAATGTCCACCTCACGGCTGCCGGTGTTTTCGCTCCTTACCGGCCCGCCGAGGAGAGCCTCATATCTCCTTGGAACTTCGCAAGACGTCTCGCTAAAGTCAAGAACGAGTCACAACCCAACCTTGATCCTGTCGAAGTAGCACGTGTCGAAGTCTATCGTGGCTTGCCACTCGAAGCAGATCCCAATGGCGGCTACGCAAGGAATCTCTCCCAGAAATATGCTTGGGAGCGAGAAGCCCCAGGGATAGTTTTCGTTACATTACGGCCTTTAAAGTATCGTTACGAGCTACACGACGGCAAGAAAGTCCCAATCTGGGATTCAGCACAGGAGAAGGGTGTAGATGTCCTATGCGCCCTGGCTCTCTGCCGTCTCGCACGTAGCGGACATTACGATGTCGTCGTGTTAGCGTCGCGAGATTCTGATTTAGCCCCTGCTCTCGATGAGGCAATGACTTACCGTCGCGCACGCGTGGAAGCAGCGAAATGGTACCTGGAAGGCTCTAAATCGACATACGGTTCAATTAAAACGGAAAAGAAAATATGGACGACGTCGATGACTGAAAAGGACTTTCAAGCGAGTCTCGACACGGCGAATTACTAGATATTCCTGCTGATCTCAGCTAGCGACACCAGCACTCTCGAATCGTTTACCAAACCACCTAGTTGCTCTTAAGGGAGCAAGCGATTAAGGGGCATCCGCAGCGGACAGCGTGACAGTTAGTCGATGCCCCTTCAGCCGAACAAGCTCTTCTCAATGAGAGCGCCGGCCAGCTCAGTGCATTCCCCCGATAACCCCGTCGACCACGTCGATGTCGCAGGCCGAGGGGCGCTTGGGCAGGCC
>ERZ773075.1756-NODE-1756-length-9915-cov-6.43682_pt1 | contig 9915 bp, 6 predicted proteins | sample MGYA00580614_ERZ773075 | MGnify/ENA primary metagenome ERZ773075 (study PRJEB29015, sample SAMEA2738021) | human oral metagenome | biome: human oral; feature: human-associated habitat; material: dental | place: China | collected 2043 ... | reverse complement strand
CGGCCACTCTATGGATCCAACCTTAGCCAATGGTGAGTATTTGATGGTTTTGAAATACCAGTCCATTGATCGTTTTGATATTGTTGTAGCCACTGAGACAGATGCTGGTAAAGATAAAGAAGTTATCAAGCGAGTGATTGGCCTTCCAGGTGATACCATCCAGTACGAAAACGATACCCTATATATCAATGGCAAAAAAACTGATGAACCTTACTTAACAGAATACATCAAGAAATTCAAAAAGGACAAGCTCCAATCCACTTATGTAGGCAAGGATTATAAGGACAACGGAACTTTCTTCCGCAAGCTAGCCTCTCAAGCCCAGGCCTTTACCGTGGACAAGGAAGGTAGCCCCGTCTTTACCATTAAACTTCTAGACGATGAGTACCTCCTTCTAGGTGACGACCGAATTGTTTCCAAAGATAGTCGCCAAGTCGGTACCTTCCAAAAGGAACAGATTCAAGGCGAAGCTAAATTCCGCATCTGGCCAATCCTACCTTTCAAGACTTACTAATACTTAAGAGTATACCCCATCCAAACTCAGTTGACTACTCAGCTGGGTTTGCTTTTTAAAAACAGATACATAAACAATGACAGAATTTTATTTTTCAGGCACTATTGAGCGCATCATTTTTGAGAATCCCAGCAACTTCTTTCGAATCCTCCTCTTGGATATCCAAGACACGGATTGTGAAGATTTTGATGATTTTGAGATTATCGTGACCGGAACCATGGCCGATATTATCGAAGGCGAGGATTATACATTTTGGGGAAACCTAGTTCAACATCCAAAGTACGGACAGCAGCTAAAAATTTCCCGCTACGAGAGGGCAAAACCAACTAGCAAGGGGCTGGTTAAATATTTTTCCAGTGACCACTTTAAGGGTATCGGGGTCAAGACAGCTCAAAAAATCGTGGAACTCTATGGGGACGAAACCATTGACAAGATTTTAGCTGAGCCAGAAAAACTCAAAGAAATCACTGGCCTTTCTGCCAAGAACCGAGAAGCCTTTGTGACCAAACTGCAACTCAACTATGGAACAGAGCTGGTCTTAGCTAAACTGGCCGCCTATGGCATTCCCAACAAACTAGCCTTTCAGATTCAGGAAACCTACAAGGAAGAAACGCTGGAAATCGTCGAGCACTATCCCTACCAACTAGTTGAAGATATCCAAGGTATCGGCTTTAAAATCGCCGATCAGCTGGCCCAGCAGTTGGGAATTGAAAGTGATGCTCCTGAGCGTTTTCGAGCTGGCTTGCTTCATACCCTTCTGACCCAGTCCATGGAAACTGGCGACACCTATTTGGATGCTAGAGACCTATTGGCTCATACGATTGAGCTTTTGGAGAGTTCGCGTCAAGTAGAACTAGATCCCAGTCTGGTAGCCGATGAATTGGCTCACCTGATTGAAGAAGACAAAGTCCAAAATGTTGAGACCAAGATTTTTGAAAACAGCCTCTTCTTTGCCGAGGAAGGCATCCGCAGCAATCTGGTCCGCCTCTTGGAAAAAGGCCATCAGGATCGCTTTGAAGAGGGAAAAATCCTCGACGCCATCAGCCAAGCTGAAGATGATCTAGGCATCAACTATGATGGTATTCAGAAACAGGCCATTTTCGATGCTATCACGCAAAAAGTCTTTATCCTGACGGGTGGACCAGGAACAGGAAAAACAACGGTTATCAATGGTATTATCGCTGTCTATAGCCAGATTCGGGGCTTGGATTTGAAAAAGAAGGCAGATTTACCCATTCTCCTTGCTGCACCGACTGGGCGAGCTGCTCGCCGTATGAACGAGCTGACTGGCCTGCCCAGCGCTACGATTCACCGACATCTCGGTATGACTGGAGATGATGATACCAGTCATTTGGATGATTATCTAGATGCTGACTTTATCATCGTAGACGAGTTCTCTATGGTAGACACTTGGCTGGCCAATCAGCTCCTCAGTAATATCTCTTCCAATACCAAACTGCTTTTGGTGGGCGATGCAGAGCAGTTACCCTCTGTCAGTCCTGGCCAGGTATTAGCTGACCTACTGCAAATACCGAGTATCCCCCAGACCAAACTGGAAAAAATTTACCGTCAGAGCCAAGATTCGACCATTGTCACTCTGGCTAGCCAGATCCAAAAGGGACTGTTGCCAGAAGATTTTACTGAAAAAAAAGCGGATCGTTCTTATTTTGAAGCTCGAAATGAGCACATCCCGCCCATGATTGAACGAATTGCCAGCGCAGCTATTCGCAGCGGCATTCCTGCTCAAGATGTGCAAGTGCTGGCTCCCATGTACCGCGGACAGGCAGGCATTGACCAGATTAACAGCCTCATGCAAAATCTCATCAATCCTGTGGAAAAAGACCAGCTGACCTTTGAGGCACCTGACTGCCAATATCGACAGGGAGACCGGGTCATCCACCTCGTCAATGATGCCGAAAGCAATGTTTTTAACGGTGACTTAGGCTATATCGTCGACCTGCTCCCAGCTAAGTACACCGAGTCCAAGCAGGACGAATTAACCATCAACTTTGACGGCAATGAAATTAGCTACCAGCGCAGCGAATGGTACAAAATTCGCCTAGCCTATGCCATGAGCATCCACAAGTCTCAAGGTAGCGAGTTTCCCGTGGTTATCCTTCCCATTACCCGAAGCAGCCACCGCATGCTCCAGCGCAATCTGGTCTACACAGCTATTACCCGAGCCAAGAGCAAACTGATCCTACTTGGGGAAAAGTCAGCCTTTGACTACGCCATAAAAAATACCGGAACAGCCCGCAAAACCTATCTGATTGAACGTTTTGGAGATGTAGAATCCCCTCAAGAAATTATCCACATTCCTGTGGATAGGTTGGAAAAAGCTGTGGAAAACTACATCCTGACGGAGGAAAACTTACAGAAAATTAACCCTATGATTGGGATAAGGGAAGAAGATATTAACAGTATTTTTGGCGATGGCAATTAAATGGAAACCGAATCCAATAGGTTTTACTTTTTATGCTGTCACAGAACCTTACTAAGAAAGCCTCACAAGTTCCTTCTTTACTCAGATTCGACCAAGAGTGCTTTATCAAATATTCCCCTTTAAAACAGCAGAGTCTGAGACAGTTTTATACGAAAGCTTCAAAAAGTGCAAAATCTCTTCCTTATGTTACAATGAGGGCGAAAAATTTATATTAAGAAATGTGAGCTCATCTCCCTCGTCTCTTTTTAAGCTTCTTGTATTCTTTTCTAAAGTCAGATAATAGGAAAGTAGAAAATAAGCTAATTTTAGTAACGAAGATGACTAGAGAAATATCCATCCATAGCCAATATTAATCAAGAAACTTTATTTTTTAGCTATTGTAAACCGCAGAACGGAGAGGTTTTCTGTGAACACCTCTCTGTTCAAGAACAGATCAAGAAGAGTCCAATCTAATTTTCCCATAATACGATCAATGTAATTAATTTATAAAATCCTTCCCATTGAAGATTTTATAAATTTGAGTCACTCTTGCTTTTCATTTTCAAGGGAAACAAGCTAAGCATTTCTTTGGTCTCATTGAAAAACTATTTCTTGTGTAAATCCTATCTTTCTAACTGTTTTTCAGACCTTTTTGGAAGATAAGGATAAAACCATTAATAAACTAGGATTTCCCTACTCAAACACAAAACTAAAAGATGCCAACAAACCTCATCAAGGTTATCTAGCGAAATGCTCCCAGCTTTCGGAGCTTTGATAACTTTAGAATAGAATTCTTACCAATTTGAATATCAAAAAGGAGAGGAAAAATTGATCCTCTCCAGTAGATGACTTTTCGTTAACCCACTACAGTTGATAAAGAGTCGATTTTTTCTGTCTAACTTTTGGGGTACAATCAACAATTAATTTGTTTCACTTATTTTTGTGTTCCATATTTCTATCAATAAATCTATTCGTTCAACTGATTTATTGCTCCCGTATTCGTAGTAGATAAACCTTAACTTCTGCAATGTGTCTTGAATTGTTACTATATCTTTTATTCTTTTTCCAATTTTATATCTCCTATTTAAGTTTTTTCTTATTTCACATAAATAGAATTTTTTCTCACTTGGATTACTATTCACATCTAGCCAACAATAATAGAAACAAGAAATCCTTTCCAGTGTCTCTAACTGGTATTTGATATTTCCAGTTTCATTAGCTAAATTTAATCGTTCTTTAAGAATAGAAATAGCTTCCCTAAATTTTCCTTGATTCATAAGCTCCGTTGATAAATCATAAGCAATTTCAATTAAATCCTTGACTTTGGCAACATACTTAGCGCTTTGATATAGTAATTCTAAGATTTCTACACGAAGTGATAATGGGACACCATCATCATAAATATACTGGTACGCATCTTCTAAGTATTGAAACTGAGCCTCAACCGATCTTTTTGCTTGAAATTCGTTAGGCATGAAATGAGAATTCCTTTCTTCTAAAACCTTAACCAATTCAACATACTCTTTTAGTATTTCCATCGAATTACCTAACTCAATTAATCCATCATATAGAATACTAGAATGGTAATAAGGATTGTGAAAAAGCAATGGATCTGTTCGTAAAATGACATTCCAAAAATTAATAATGCTTTCGTAATTCTCTGTTTTACACCATTTTCTGTATAATTTCTTATTATCCTTAATAATTCTATAAATCGTTTGAAAATCAGAATCGTTTGAAATTGTATAAAATGTAGGTATAGTTTCTTCTAGTTTGTCAGGGTTACGATTTCCCCTAGCTTTAAATTTATTATCTATATCTATATATCCAAGCATAATACTTAAATAGTAAGAAAAAAAAATCTCTTCCATAATCCATATACCAAACAGGACTATTGTTATCAAAACTTAGTCCAATAAATTGGTTATTATAAAATTCATTAGGGAATTGTACATCCTTTATTTTAAATTGTAACTTTAGTTTAGTTATTAGAGGAAAATCATCTCCTTCATGCAATGGAAGTAAAAACATTGTTTTCCCTTTAACTCCTAACTCCTCTACTAGATTTAATTCCCATGATACTCCCTCTGTATTTCCTACTAGAGATATTATTTTATTTACTTTAGGCAATAAATAAAAAATTTCTTTTTTCCACTTATCTTTATTATCGTAATCATCAACAATTATCGTTTTAAAAAAAGTCCCTTTATACCATTTTTTTTATTAGGATTAGCGACACCAATTAAAATTCCAAAACCAGAAGTATTTATTAAGCGAGATAGTCCCTCAGAAAAATTAATCAACGGAAAAAGTGCGAATCTTAAAATTGTAGGTCCAGCAATAAATGGAAAGTATATTAGGTCATCATCTTTCACAAAAGGACGTAAAAATAACACAACAGGTTCTTGGCGATTAATTAGATTTTGAAAACTGAAGTTTTGTTTTGAGTATATTAATGCAAATAAATAGTCATATAATAGTTCTGAACATAATAACACACTGTAGCTGAACATTGCTATTTTAAGATTTGTTAAAAATTCTCCTCTAAAAGTAAGTAAAATCTGAAAAGCACTACTTGTCATTATTAAAGAAATCGTCCATATTAATAGTAAGCCCATTTTTTGCATAGTATTGTAACATATATAGTAACCTGCAACCTTTCCTCTTTGTTTATTCTCCAAAAAAGAATAAGAAAAGTTACATATTGAAAGAATAATGGAAAAAATGTACTTCCAACTTGTAGGAAACTTTGAAATATGAATTAATAATAATAATATAAAAAAAAGAAATGGAACTAACAGTGTAACCCTAAATTTAAACATTACCAATAATTCTTGAGCAACGTCACTCAACATGTACACCTTAGTATTTTCAGTTTGATTTAATTTATTGAGCTGATCGTATTGCTTTTCTACATCCTCTATCAGAATACTAGCACTCGCTGAAAAAAAACGAAACAATCTTTTAGAAACTGCACTACGATCTGCCAGAAAACAACAAATATGAACTATAATAACAATTATTAAAAAGTAAAGAAATATCATATTACTTCATACCACTTTATATATTAAATGAACAAGAACTCTACAAATAATATCCCCATATGATTCGCTATATTAAATGTTGTCTAATTTTTTCAATTTCATCTATTGTCTCCTGCAAAGATGCTTGCTCCCATGCCACACTTTTAGATTTAAATACGTCTAAATACTGTTTGTAAAGTGTTTCACATTCCAAATAGTAGTAAGCAACTGCTAAAGTTGCATATTTCCAATAGTCGTCTTCATCCGCATTTTCAGTAATCAGGTCTATAAGTTCTCTATAAACTTTGTTAGCTTCAAATTGATTATATTTAATCTGTTCCTTATCAGTAATATGTAAAAGCTGCAATAATAAACAATTAGCATAATTCTCCCCATTATAATAATCTTGTTTAACTATGTATCCTTTTCTATAAATATTTATCGCATCTTCTAAATAATCTGGATTTTTATTTACTCTATACAATCTCTTATATATAGCACCAGCTATGCCCAATGTTTCAGTATCAAGGGTCTTCTTTAACGGCAATTGCTGAATAATCTTTAACGCCTCCATTAAAGCTCTTGTCTCATTAGGAACCTTGGATTTATATGTAACAAGAGCCAATTGCTGGATAAAATAATCTTCCCCTGGTGATTTTTCAACTAATTTTTTCCAACAATTTTTTGATTCTACAAAATTTCCCTTCTTTTTAAAATCTTTCGCTTTTTGTAACAATTCTCCAATCGTATCCGAATAGTTTTCTGCATCAGAAATCAATTTACAATAATAATTGTTGTCGTATTGAAGAGGTTTTACTTTTGGAATATAGGTATATAGAGGGCTATCCGTTTGCTGTTTTTCTGATTCTTTAATATATTTTTTGAGTTTACTCATCATTTCATCTGATTCAGATTTCGAAATTTTTTCACCAAATTTTTTGTATCTATAGATACGAGAATGGTTTAGATCAAATGGAATATCGTGATCTTCTTGAATCATCATCACAGTAGAGAAAGGCTTCGCAGCATGTCGAACACCCAATTCATAAGCAGCATTTATATTATAAGTCGTCAAGTCGGCAATAACTAAATCTGCATGCAAAAGTAGTTCATACATGCTAACATCAATGATTGTTGATCCAGCAACATCATCTGCTCTAATTACTTTATAATTCTGAAATTCTTTCTCAAATAATGGTTTAATAACTTCATTATAGATTTCATCCAAATCAATTAATTCATTCGTTTTAAAATATGTTTTTTTCCCAAATCCCATCACAACAAAACAAACTTTATTTTTCATTAAAATCCTCTTCTCTAAAAAATTCTGATTCTTTTCCCATCTATATAAATATTTCTGAAATTCTTTCCTCCATAAGCTTCATCATGAAAAGATGTTATTTTATTCGGAATAAAAGTTATTGACTTTCCCTTCTTTACCATCTCTATAATATCTTTGTTATACTCTCGACTAAGTTGAATCCAATGAGACTCACCTTCATGAAAACCTTCCTCTATTGGCAGCAAGGTATCTAATTTACAAAATATATAGGCTTTTCTTTCATCTACTTCTGCAATTTTAGCAGTAAATTCTTTTTTTAAAACAGATATCTTTCGAAATTTTCCACAAGCTTCATCAAGCTCTTTTTCTAACCTATAATTATCGCAATTTAATTCAAAATGATGAAAAATAAAACCTAAAAATCTTTTCAACGCAGAACGACACTGACTATCTCCATTCAAAAAGACACCTTTTGAATTACTGTCTATACAGCTATTCAAAAATTTATCATCTTTTAAATTGAATCCTGGAACATAAAAATTATAGTAGTCATGTTTTTTTACCCACGTTGCCCCCAGCTCATTCAGACAAACTACACTAGAAAAGTAATCCGAGGAAAGTAGAAATAATACAATTGTCTTACCATTAAGATATTCTTGTAAATAGTCATATATATTTTTACCGAATGGCACATCATTATTTTCATTCGAAGTATAGATTAACTTATTATTAGTTAAACCTACACCAATCAACAATTCTCGTAATACATCCCCATACTCTTTATTCTTTGAATTATGACTCAAAAATATATTAACTTCATCATTCTCAAATTCATTAGAAGTACGTTTACCAAAAAAAGGAAAAGAAGACATCTTATCACCTCGAACTCAATATACAACTAATAGTACCAAATTATCTATAACTTTTCTACTGTACAGTACTTAAAATAAATTATCATATTAATCCACAAACAAAAGCATACATATTTCGTTATAATTCTTACCTAAACCCCGTCACTGTCAGTCCTAGCAGCCGGATACCTCGTGGTTGTTCTTCCAAGCTATCGTATATCTCATGCGCAGTTCGCTCGATTTGCTCCTTGTCTTGAGTGGCTAGAGCCAAACTTTTCCTTTTAGTCAAGGTTGAAAAATCGGCATAACGGATTTTCAGAACGATAGTTCGTCCTTTCTTATCATGCTTAGTCAGGCTATTTTCTACCTTCTGTGCCAGCAGGGACAGCTCTTTCTTGATGTCCTCCTCACCATAGAGCAGTTTGGCATAGGTCCGCTCCTTACCGATCGACTTACGGATACGATTGGACTTGACCGGACTATTGCTGATACCACGAGCTTTCCGGTAGAGATCAAAGCCAAAGCGGCCGAACTTATCAATCAAGGTCATTTCCGATATCTTGAGCAGATCTGCACCAGTATAAACACCCATTTTATGCAGTTTCTCGACACTCTTCTTACCCACCCCATGAAACTTGGCAATGTCCATAGACGCCAAAAAGGCCTCTGCCTCTTCGGGTAAAATAACAGTCAGACCGTGCGGCTTCTCATAATCACTAGCAATCTTGGCCAGAAACTTATTATAAGAAACGCCTGCCGAAGCCGTCAGTTGCAGCTCATTCCAGATATCGTGCTGGATCAGCTTGGCAATTTTGACTGCAGATTTGATACCCAACTTATTTTTCGTCACATCCAGATAAGCCTCGTCGATGCTCATGGGCTCAATTTTATCCGTGTAGCGCTTGAAAATCTCTCGAATCTGCAAACCAACTGTTTGATATTTTTCATAATTTCCCGAAATAAAAATTCCCTGCGGGCAACGCTCGTAGGCTTCCTTGGAGCTCATAGCCGAATGAACTCCGAACTTTCTGGCTTCATAATTACAAGTCGAAACCACACCACGTCCACCCGTCTGACGCGGATCACTACCGATAATCACAGGCTTTCCCTTGAGCTTAGGATTATCCCGCTCTTCGACCGAAGCAAAAAAAGCATCCATATCAATATGAATGATCTTTCGCGATGTGTCATTAATTAGCGGAAAAATTAGCATGCCGGCTCCTATAAGTTAGAATAGATCTTTAGCAAATTTTATCATTTTTAAAGCAAGTTTCAAAGGATTTTTATTCAAAAGCAAGACCGGAAAATGTGAGAAACTTTCTGAAGTACATAGATAAAGTGTTAAAATAAGAATTTCAGTATTAGACAAATTTCTTCATAGTAACGTTCAAAACAAGTACAAAATAATTCAACTTATCAGCTTCTTTCTACTATTTTCATTTACCATTTTCAAAATTATAAAACAGTTTACGATAAAATATCAATCTGTATTATAAAAGAAAGCCTCTTTTAGCACCGAAATTCGTTTGTGAAACCGATTACCTTATGATATACTTTAATTATAAATGTAACAGTTTATTGTTGCTAGAATAAAGAGGAAAATCTAATGGTTGTTAAAACAGTTGTGGAAGCTCAAGATATTTTTGACAAAGCTTGGGAAGGCTTCAAAGGTGAAGACTGGAAAGAGAAAGCAAGTGTTTCTCGCTTCGTTCAAGCCAACTACACACCTTATGATGGAGATGAAAGCTTCTTGGCAGGTCCTACTGAGCGCTCACTCCACATCAAGAAAATCGTAGAAGAAACAAAAGCTCACTACGAAGAAA
>ERZ773075.1755-NODE-1755-length-9915-cov-129.969_pt1 | contig 9915 bp, 7 predicted proteins | sample MGYA00580614_ERZ773075 | MGnify/ENA primary metagenome ERZ773075 (study PRJEB29015, sample SAMEA2738021) | human oral metagenome | biome: human oral; feature: human-associated habitat; material: dental | place: China | collected 2043 ... | reverse complement strand
GAACGTGGCCGAGCAGGACGAGTCAGCCGCGGTCGGGGTGCCGGCCTGTCAGGCCCCGCCGCGGCGACTAAGCAGGAGGCTTGCCCGCTGCCAGGCCTGAGGCCGTGGAGTCGCTCGCACGACGTAGACCCTACCCCGACGACGCCCCGTCGTCAGGTAAGGCGACCACGCGGGACCGCAGTATGAGACAAACTCCGAGGCGATCAACCACGCAGCACGTTCCTAGATCTACCGAACACCAACACCATGATGTAGCATGACTGCTACATTCAGTTGCTGTTCTACTGAGGAAGGTTTGTGCGATGCCTCCAGTCATCACGACGGAGAACCTCGAGTTCTCCTACGGGGACGCCCCGGTGCTGCGCGGCATCGACCTGTCGGTCGAGGTCGGCGAGGTGGTCTGCCTGCTCGGCCCCAACGGCGTGGGCAAGACGACCCTCGTGGAGAACCTGCTGGGTTCGCTGACGCCGACGAGCGGCAGGGTCCGTGTGCTCGGCACCGATCCGCGCCGGGCGGGCGCCGACTTCTGGGCGCGGGTCGGGCTGGTGCAGCAGAGTTGGACCGACCATGCCAAGTGGCGGGTGAGGGACCAGCTGGAGTGGATCCGCTCGGTCCAACTGACGGCGACGAACCGGGTGAGCGGCGTCGAGGAGGTGCTCGACGCCGTCGGGCTCAGCGAGAAGGCCAACTCCCGACTTTCTCGGCTCTCCGGCGGGCAGCGACGCACCATCGACTTCGCGGCCGCCCTCATAGCCGCGCCCGAGCTCCTCGTCCTGGATGAGCCGACCACGGGCCTGGACCCAGCCTCGAAGGCGCGTCTGCACGATCTCATCCTGGCCCGGGTCGACGACGACGCCACCATCGTCATGACCACCCACGACCTGGCCGAGGCCGAGCACCTGGCCTCACGTGTGCTCATCATGAACGAGGGGCGGATCATCGCCGACGGCACGGTCACGGCGCTGCGCGAGCGCCTCGACCGCGGCGCCGAGATCACCTGGATCCAGGACGGCGCCCACCACGTCCACACCACCCACTGCCCCGAACGCTTCGTCAAGGAGCTCGACCTCGACGCCATCACCGGGCTGACCATCACCCGCCCCACCCTGGAAGAGACCTACCTCTCCCTCGTCAGTGAGGAGACCCACGCATGACCGCCCACACCATCCAGGCCGTCCTGCGCGCGGCCTGTCGCCAGGCCGCCGCAGACCTGCGAGCGGGCCTTGTCGGAACGAGCATCGCGCTGCTGGCATCCGTGAGCGCCATCGTGCTGGCCAGCAGGAGTACCCAGGCGACCGCCGAGGCCCACGCGACCTTCGGCCCCATGTTCCTCGCCAGCAGCATCGGCACGATCAGCTGCTTCATCACCTTCCAGATCGCCAGCGAGACCTACTCCGACCGCATCGGCGGCGCCCTGCTGCGGGTGCGCATTCTCCCCCACGGCCCACTGACGTGGGCGATCGGTAAGACGATGTCCTCGATCACTCAGACCGTCGCGTTCCAGGGAGCCATTCTTCTCGGCGGGGCTCTGTTCGTCGAAGCCCTGCCTCTGAGCCCGTCCCAGGTACTGGCCTGTCTGCCGCTCATGGTGCTGTCGGCCGTTGCGACGGCCCCACTGGGCTTCCTCGTGGGCGCCTTCGTCCGCGGCGTCTACAGCTTCATGGTCTCCTACCTGCCCATCTTCGCCCTCGTCGGAACGAGCGGTTTCTTCATGCCCATGGACCGGCTCCCCTCCTGGGTGCAGGCGGTTCAGCTGGCGCTGCCCACGTACTGGTCGGGGCACCTGACGCGGTGGGCGCTGGTGGGCGATCCCTCGTGGGAGGTGGGGCGAGCCTTCTCCCCGGCGCTCGCCGTCGGGGTCCTGGCGGCATGGACAGTTCTCGGCTTCGCAGGGGCCTCGTTCGTCGTGCGACACAGCTTCCGCAAGGAGACGATCGGTACTCTGGCGCGCATGCAGTCCACCATCCGTTCCCAGACCGGCCTGTGACGATGTCCGACGACGTCGTCCACAACCGGATCGCGGTCCTGCGCGCCGACCGCCGGGTGAGCCGCCGCGGGCTCGCCGAGGCACTCGGCGTCCACTACCAGACGGTGGGCTACCTCGAGCGCGGCGAGTATGCGCCTTCGCTGCACCTGGCCCTGCGCATCGCCCGCTACTTCGACGTGCCCGTGGAGTCAGTCTTCTCCCTTGAGGAGTTCCCCCGACTGACGTGAGGCACCGCCCCCGCCCTCACGCTCTACCCCGCGGACCGGCCGTCACCTGAGGTGCTATCGGCCTCGATTCCGGCGATGATCCGATCGAGGCCGTAGTCGAGCTCGTACCCCTGCCCATCATCGAGAGCTCCGGCCTTGAGCACCTGCGCCATGGTGGCCAGGCCGTCGGCTTCGAGGCGGGTCAGGAGCCAGTTCGCGGATGCACCGCGGCGCGCATCGTGCACCGCGGTCGCCAGAGAACGCCTCAGCGCGGCGACGGTGCGCACATGTCCGTCGATGAGCAGCGCAGCATTGAGTCGCTCCTGCAGATCGAGCCCCGCACCGGCGAGCACCTGAAGGACTGCCTCCAGCCACCGCAGACGATGCGGCCCAGTTGGCATGCCGTGGACCGGGGCGTCCAGGAGCCAGGGATGCGCGTCATAGCGGGCGTAGACGGCCAGCGCCCAGCGGCGCAGTCCGCCCGACCAGTCCTCAGAAAGATCCGAAAGGACCGGAGGCGGCCCGAAGGCGACATCGACCATGGCGGCGATGACCTCGTCCCGGGAGCTGATGTGCCGGTACGCCGCCATCGTGCTCACGCCCAGGCGCTGGGCGAGCTTGCGCACCGACACGCCTTCCAGGCCTTCATCGTCCGCGAGCGCGACACCCGCACGGACGATCTTGCCGATGTCCAGCCCTTTGCCCCCCTCCCGTTCTTCCGCCGCTTCGGATGCATCGACTTCCCAGAGCCACCGCACCCACTTGGGCGGGGCATCCGGATCGGTGTGCGCCACTTTCCCTCCTCGTCCACTGGGGATCGGATTGCTCCGACCACAACACATGCGTACAGTGTACTCATGATCAACGTGTACGGCGTACACATTTCAGAGTCATGAGAGGACAACAGCATGAAGAACGAGGAAAGCTCCCCGGACCGAGGCGCCACAAGGTCACGCGCCGTCGCCACTACCGTGCTCATGGTGGCCACGTTCATGGATCTGATGGACTCGACGATCACCAACGTCGCACTGCCCACGATCGGCAAGGACCTCCATGCGACACCGGAACAGCTGGAGTGGACTCTCGCCGGTTACGTCATCGCGTTCGCGACACTGCTTCTCACGGGCGGACGACTGGGCGATATCTTCGGGCACCGGCGCATCTTCGTGATCGGGATCGTAGGATTCACCCTCGCCTCCCTCGGGGCGGCGCTGTCGCAGACAGGCGACCTGCTCGTCGCGGCCCGCGTGCTCCAGGGCGGGTTCGCCGGCATCATGGTGCCCCAGGTGCTCTCCAGCGTGCAGGTGATGTTCGCGCCGGAGGAGCGCGCCCCCGTCCTGGGCATCATTGGAGCGCTGAGCTCGCTGGGGGCCATCGGGGGACTGATCCTCGGTGGCTGGCTCGTCACGGCCGACCTTCTGGGTATGGGCTGGCGCAGCATCTTCCTCGTGAACGTGCCGGTCGGAGTCGTGCTTGTCGCTGCGGCGCTCCTGTTCGTACCGAGGAGTCGTTCGGAGCATCCGCTCAGGCCCGATCTGGCCGGGGTGCTGCTGGGCGGTCTCGGCGTCTTCCTGGTCGTCTTCCCGCTCACCGACGGCCGCGCCGCGGGGTGGGCGTGGTGGATCTGGGCCATGCTGACGGCGGCTCCTCTCGTCATCGCCGCCTTCACGTGGCAGCAGAGGCGCATGCTCAAGGCTCACGGATCCCCGCTGCTGCCGCTCCCACTGTTTCGCGATCGAGGCTTTGCGAGCGGACAGCTGGTGCAGGTGCTCTCGTCGATCGGCAACGGCGGGTACGTGCTCATCCTGCTGTACTACGTTCAGAGCGCACTCGGCTTCACCGCATTGGCGGCAGGGCTCACGCTTCTGCCTTTCGCACTGGGCTCCATGGTGGCCACACCCTTGGCGATCCTCGCCACGAGGCGGATCGGCAAGTGGGCCGTGCTGCTCGGCGGGCTAGTGCAAGCAGCTGCACTGACCTGGGTCTTGTGGACGATCTGGACCGCCGGAGCGTCCCTGACGGGCTGGGACCTCACCGCCCCGCTGGCGCTGACGGGAGCCGGGCTGATGACCCTCATCATGCCGCTGACGAGTATCACGCTTGAGTCGGTGCCCACCCAGGACGCCGGAGCGGCATCCGGCACCCTGACCACCTTCGGTCAGATCGGTATGGTGCTCGGAGTCGCTCTTGCCGGGGCAGTGTTCTTCGGAATCCTTCAGGACACGGCCGACGCCCGCGACGCCGTCACAACCGCTCTGCGGGTGCCTATCGTGGCATACGGACTCGCCGGCATCGCCTCGGTGACGATGCCCGATCCAGCCAAGGCGTTACCGCAGGACGCCTGAGTCCTGTCCCCGTCCCGTCCACCCTGATCCCTTACGATATGGAAGCCGTGTGGTGCCCTCCCCGGAACGGGGAGGGCACCACACGGTAACCGGCTCTACCACTCGGTCCCGATCCGGCGCCGCGGCGCCGGCCGGCCTACAGGAGGCCTTCGGCCAGGTCGAGAGGGGTGCCGAAGCGGTGGTTGGTGATGGCCACCGCCTGCTCGCGCAGGAAGGGCAGCAGCTCGGAGTGCGGGCAGGCCGTCACGGCGCCCGTGTACAGGGCGATATCGGGGCTCCCACCGGTGACCCGGCTGGCGTGGCTCCAGCGGGCGGCTGAGGTCTGCTCACGCGGACCTATGACGCGCACGCGCGTACCCAGTCCGCCGGAGGCGGACAGCTCGGCCAGGCGAGCGTCCCAGGCACCCTGATCCTCGACCGCCACCTGGACGCCTGCGGCCAGCAGCGCGTTCTGCAACGGCTGGGGCAACCGGTCCGCAACCGACAGGCTGATGAAGCCGCCGGCGCGCACCCCGGCCGCCATGACGCGTACGAGATCGGCCAGGGCGGTTCCCTGCCCGGCGCGCACGACGACGTCGACCGCCCGGTAGCGCAGGATATTTCGTTCGCAGGCCAGGCCCGTCACGTCGCGGTTGGCGCCGTAACCGGCTCTCCAGGCGGAGGCGTCGGCCACCATGGCGCGGCGCAGCTCGGCCAGATCGGCGGCGCCCAGCTGACCGCTGACGGCGTCGCAGAGGCTGGCCACACGCGGGTCGAGGGCGGAGGTCCCCTGCTCGCCCGGGCCACCGGGCTCCCCCTTGTCCTTACCGCGGGCGGGCTCGACCTCCCCCAGCCCCAGCAGGTAGGAGGGGCCGCCCGCCTTGGTGGTGGAGCCGATGGCCGAGCGCTTCCAGCCGCCGAAGGGCTGGCGGCGCACGATCGCCCCGGTGATCCCGCGGTTGACGTAGAGGTTGCCGGCCTGGACTCCCTCGAGCCAGATCGCCAGCTCCGTGGCGTCCAAGGTCTGCAACCCGGAGGTGAGCCCGTAGTCGACGGCATTGACCGCCTCGATGGCCTCCTGAAGCGTGTCCACGCGCATGATGCCGATGACGGGGGCGAAGTACTCGGTGAGGTGGAACTCACTGCCGGGCACGACCCCAGCCCGGATACCGGGCGTCCATAGCCCGTCCCCCAGGTAGCGGGGCTTGAGGACCCAGTGCTCGCCCGATCCCAGAGTGGTCAGGCCGCGCACGGCCTTCTCGTCGTCGGGCACGACGACGGGCCCCATCTGGGAGTCCAGCGACAGCGGCAGGCGCACCCGCAGGGAGGCGGTGGCGTCCACGAGCTGGCGGGCGATGCGCTCGGAGGTGCCGGCCGAGGAGACCAGGACCAGCAGGGAGGAGGCCGAGCACTTCTGACCGGCGTGGGCGAAGGCCGAGTAGACGGCGTCGCGCACGGCGATATCGGGGTCGGCCGAGGGGGTGACGATGATGGCGTTCTTGCCGCTGGTCTCCCCCAGCAGGTGCATGTCCGGCTTCCAGGAGCGGAAGAGGCGGGCCGTGTCGTAGGAGCCGGTGAGGACCACGCGGTCGACGTCCTTGTGGGTCACCAGGTGGCGTGAGACGTCGCCATCCTCCAGCGGGGCGAGCACCACGAGGTCCTCGGGGATCCCGGCGTCATGGAAGGCGCGCACGAGCTCGGCCGCGCAGCGCCTGGCGGGCGGGGCGGGCTTGAGGATGACGGCGCTGCCGGCCGCCAGAGCCGCGGCCACGCCCCCGGTGGGGATGGCCAGCGGGAAGTTCCAAGGGGAGGCCACCACGGTGACGTCCACCGGGGCGAAGCGCGCCCCGACCATGTGCTCGCTATCGTGCAGGAGCAGGGAGGACTCGGCGTAGTGGTGGCAGAAGTCGATGGCCTCGCTGACCTCCGGGTCGGACTGGTCGATGGTCTTGCCGGCCTCGGAGCCGGCGACCTCGATGAGCTCGGCGCGCCGGGCGGCCAGGACGTCGCCGACCCGGTGCAGGGCCGCGGCCCGCTCGGCCGGGTCCAGGGACTGCCAGACGCCGGCAGCCTCGGCCGTGGCGGCCACGAGGGTGTCCACCGCGGCGTTCGTGGCCAGGCGGGCGGCCCCGGCCTCCACCTCGGCCATGCCCCGCGTGGAGTCCGAGATAGCGGCGGCGATGTCCCGAGCCCACTGGCGGTTGGCGGCCAGGGCGGGGTCGGAGTCCGGCTCGGAGACGAAGCGGCGGTGTGCGCGCTCCTCCAGGGTGCCGGTCTCCTCGGGCACGCCGGCCTCCCGCTCGGCCAGGCGGTCCTGGCGGCGGTTGGGCTCGGGCACCGGGGCGTCCGGGTCGAGATCGGCCAGGGCGGCCAGGAAGCGGTCGCGCTCGCGGTCGAAGACCGCCTCGTCAGCGGCCAGGTCGAAGACGCCGGACATGAAGTTCTCGGGTGCTGCGTTCTCCTCCAGGCGGCGCACCAGGTAGGAGATGGCGACGTCGAACTCGTGGGGGTCGACGACGGGCACGTAGAGCAGCAGGTGGCCGGTGTCGCGGCGCACGACCTCTTGCAGACCGGTGGCCATCCCGGAGAGCATCTCGAACTCGACGCTGTCCTCGACACCGCGCGCGGCGCGCAGCTCGTAGGCGAAGGCGATGTCGAACAGGTTCTGGCCTGCCACCCCCAGGCGGATCGCGCGGGTGCGCTCGGGCGTCATCGCCCAGGAGAGCATGCGCTTGTAGTTGGTGTCGGTGGCCTGCTTGGAGGGCCAGGTGGTCAGCTCCCAGCCGTGGATCTCGGCGTCGACCCTCTCCATGGACAGGTTGGCGCCCTTGACGATGCGGACCTTGATGCGTGACCCACCCGCGGCCACACGCCGGGAGGCCCACTCCTGGAGGCGCTGCATGGCGCCCAGGGAGTCGGGCAGGTAGGCCTGCAGGACGATGCCGGCCTCGTAGCCGCGCATGTCCTCCTGGTCCAGGATCGCGGTGAAGACGGCGATCGTCAGGTCCAGGTCCTTGTAGTCCTCCATGTCCAGGTTGAGGAAGGTGCCGTGGTCGCGGGCCAGGCGGTAGAGGGGCAGGAGGGCCTGGACGCCGTGGGCGACGACCTCCTCGAAGCCCCAGGGGTTGTGGGGGCCGGTGACGGCGGAGACCTTGACCGAGACGTAGTCGACGTCCTCGCGAGTGACCAGGCGGGAGACCTCGGCCAGGCGGCGGGCGGCCTCCTTCTCCCCCAGGACGGCCTCGCCCAGGAGGTTGACGTTGAGGCGGTTGCCGCCCTTGCGCAGGCGGGCGAGCGCCGGGCCCAGTCCCTTGTCGGTGGCGTCGACGACGAGGTCACCGACGATCTCCCGGAAGACCCTCCGGGCGATGGCCGTGACCGTGCGCGGGGCGAGGCGGGAGGCCGTCGACCCCATGCCCATGGCCCCGGCCAGGGCGGGAGGAAGAAAGTCGGTGCGGCCTGCGGACAGGCGCTTGAGGGCGTCGCCGGCGACGTCGAGGTCCGTGGGGCGCACGACGTCGTCGACGAAGCGGGTGGTGAAGGTCAGGCCGTCGGGGTCGGCGAGGATTCGGGACAGGAGCTTGGCCGAGCGGGGTGTGGGCTCGGAGGCCGACTCGTCAGCCCATCGGCGCGCTCGGGCGACGGCCTTCTCCCCGAGTTGCCACAGGTCATCGGGGCAGCGGCGCCTTTCAGTGGGCGCGTCAGTGCGTTGGGGCGGGCTGGGAACGGCGGTGTTCGGCATGCGTGGGCCTCCAGACTCGGATCGGTATCAGACACTCATAGTGTGCGGTACAACACCCTTTGTGCGCGACCGTTTCACTGCACGAGTCCCCGGCATTCCGCAAGACACTTAAGTCCTAAGCAAGCGTTAGACGGGTCCTACGCCGGTCCGTCGTCGCCCACGGTGTTCCCGCAGGAGCGGCGGCGGGTCTCGGCCTCCCCTGTGGGAAACCGGGAATCCTAGAACCCGAGGCGGGCCAGGGCCTTGGGGTCGGACTGCCAGTCCTTGGCGGTGCGCACGTGCAGGTCGAGGTAGACCTTGCGCCCCAGCAGCTTCTCGATGCCCTTGCGGGCGTTGACGCCCACCTCCTTGAGGCGCCGGCCACCCTTGCCGATGATGATGGCCTTCTGGGAGTCGCGCTCGACGACGAGGCTCACGCGCACCTGGAGGCGCCCGCCCACCCCCTTGATGCGGCCGACCTCGCGCTCGTCGTCGGGGTCGGCGATCTCGTCGACGACGACGGCCAGGGAGTGGGGCAGCTCGTCGCGCACGCCCTCCAGGGCGGCCTCGCGCACGAGCTCGGCGATCATGACCTGCTGAGGTTCGTCGGTGATCTCGCCCGTGGGGTACAGCGGCGGGGACAGCGGCATGTGCCCCAGCAGGACCTCCTCCAGGACGTCGATCTGCTCGTCGCGCTTGGCCGAGACCGGGACGATGTCGGCCCACTCCCCCAGCTGGTCGACGGCCAGGAGCTGGGCGGCCAGGGCCTCGCGGGTGACGGTGTCGGCCTTGGTGACCACGGCGACCACGGGGGTGCGCAGCTCGGCGAGGTCGCGGGTGATGAAGCGGTCGCCCGGGCCGATCTTCTCGTTGGCGGGGATGCAGAAGACGACGACGTCGACGTCGGTGAGGGTCTCGCGCACCAGGTCGTTGAGGCGCTTGCCCAGCAGGGTGCGGGGGCGGTGGAGGCCGGGGGTGTCGACCAGGACGATCTGCGCCTTCTCCTTGTGGATGACGCCGCGCACGTTGTGGCGGGTGGTCTGGGGGCGCCCGGAGGTGATGGCGATCTTGGCGCCGACCATGGCGTTGGTGAGGGTGGATTTGCCGGCGTTGGGGCGTCCCACGATGCAGGCGAAGCCGGCGCGGAAGTCCTCCGGGAAGTCGGGGACGACGATCTCGACCCGGGTCGATTCGGCCGGGTCGAGCGCGGAGTCGGCGTCCTCGTCGTCCTCCTCGCCCAGGATCGGGAAGCCGTCTGCGTCCAGCCGGGCGGCGACGTCGGAGTCGTCGGGCTCGCCCTCAGTCTCGTCTCCGGTCTCGTCCTCGTCGTCGACGTCGTCCTCGTCGGGATCAGTGAGGGGGTTGGGGCCGTCCATGAGCTCGGCATCCGTGGGGAAGCGGAAGCCGGCCGGGGCGGGGCCGGGCTCGGGCATCTCGAGGGGCTCGGCTAAGAGCGCCTCGACGGCTTCCTCGGGCGCCTGGGGCTGGTCGTCGCGGGCTGCGGGGGCGGTGTGTTCGGTGCGATCGGCGGTGTCAGTCATCGGTGTCCTCTTCGGGGGCGGGTGTGCGGGAGGCGAGAATGGTGGAGACCTGGCGGCGGCGGCCGGCGGCCTCCTCGGCCTGGAGGTGGACGCCCTGGATGTCTCCGGCGGCGCCGGGCAGGGGGACGCGGCCGAT
>ERZ773075.1752-NODE-1752-length-9932-cov-59.5285_pt1 | contig 9932 bp, 7 predicted proteins | sample MGYA00580614_ERZ773075 | MGnify/ENA primary metagenome ERZ773075 (study PRJEB29015, sample SAMEA2738021) | human oral metagenome | biome: human oral; feature: human-associated habitat; material: dental | place: China | collected 2043 ... | reverse complement strand
ATGTACTTCAACGGCTCGATCATCAACCAGCCCTCCAACGGGGGCGAGCGCGACATCTCCGACATCCTCTACATCGCGAACGGATCCTGAGATGAGCGGCACCCACACAGCTCTTCAGACCTCGCCGCGGGTGCTGCCGCGGGTCATCGTTCCGGCGAACCGGACCGCCGCGAACCGCACGGCGGACAACCGGACGACGCCGCGGGCCGGTGGCGCGCCCCGCCATCAGACGGCGGTGACGCTCGTGGTCCTCATCCCGGCCTACAAGCCCGATGAGCGCCTGGCCGCGCTCGTGGCCCAGCTGCGCGGAGCGCGCCGGGACTGCGCGGTGCTTGTCGTCGACGACGGCTCGGGGCCGCGCTACGCGCCCTTCTTCGCCGCCGCCCGCGCCCGGGGCGCCCAGGTGGTCAGCCACCCCATCAACCAGGGCAAGGGTCAGGCGCTGCGCACGGGTCTGGCTCACGCGGCCGCCACCTGGCCCGACGCGGACGTGGTGTGCGCCGACGCCGACGGGCAGCACACGCCGTCGGACATCGAGGCCGTGGCCGCGCGGGTACGCGAGACCGGGCACATGACCCTGGGGGTGCGGCGGTTCACCGGGCCGGTGCCGCTGCGCAGCCGAATCGGCAACGATGTGACCGCCCTGCTGTTCCGCGGCGCGACCGGCTGGAGGCTGGGCGACACTCAGACGGGCCTGCGCGGCTACCCCGCCGGGCACCTGACCTGGCTGCAGAGCGTGCCCGGCGACCGCTACGAGTACGAGCTCTCCACCCTGCTGCGCGCTCACGAGCTGGTGCTGGTGGTGGAGCAGGTGGAGATCACCACGGTCTACGAGCCGGGCAACGCCTCCTCGCACTTCCGACCATTGCAGGACTCGGCGCGGATCTACGCCCCTCTGCTGCGGTTCACGGGGGCGTCGCTGGCGAGCTTCGGGATCGACTGGCTGGGTGTCATGGTCATCTTCGCGATGACCGGCAACCTGCTGGCGGCCGTCGTGGGGGCGCGGCTGATCTCCGGGACCGCGAACTTCTTCATGAACCGCCGCATCTTCAAGGCCCGGCGAGGCACCGTGGCGCGCACGGCGGTGCGCTACGTGATCCTGGCGGTGAGCCTGATGGCGGCCAGCTACATCGCGCTCAAGGCGCTCACCGCGATCGGGGTCCCGCTGGGGATCGCCAAGGTTGTCGGCGACGGAGCCATCTACGTGGCCAGCTACGTGGCACAGCGCCGGCTGGTCTTCACAGAGCGGGGGTGAGAGGGATCCCGTGCCCTTGAAGGCGATGTGCCGGTGTCGCCCCGAGGGCACGGCATCGCCGTCCTCTCGACCGCACCCCGCTGACGGTCTCCGAGCGGCACCGTCAACAAGCCGCGCTTAAGCACAACGGCGACGGCTCTTGAGCAGATTTTGTCCGTATGGGACGACTTTGAATGCCCCAATCACCGGAACGCAACTACCCAAAACGCTCTGACCTGTACGAACACAAATCTGCTTGTGCGAGTGAGCCGTCAAAGTCGTCCCTTATGGACACTTTTCAGCCGAAGACGTCACTCACCTCAGGCAGAGTCGCGGGCAGCAGCCTCAGCGGGCGCTGATGAGACCGGTCTCGTAGGCGGCGATGACGAGCTGGGCGCGGTCGCGGGCGTCCAAGCGGGCCAGGAGCGCGGTGATGTGACTGCGGCAGGTGGCCCGGGTGATACCGAGCTCGGCCTCGATCTCGCTGTTGGACAGGCCCCGGGCGATAAGCAGCAGCACCTCGCGCTGGCGGGGCGTGAGGGCCTCGACATCCTCGGCCCAGGAGCCGTCGGAGGCTCCGGCCGCCACAGTGTGCGGCATACGGGCCATGAGTCGTGCCAGCACCTGAGGGCTGAGCAGCGACTGGCCCTCGTGGACGGTACGTACGGCGTCGACGAGAGCCTGCGGGGCGGTGTCCTTGAGCAGGAAGCCGCAGGCGCCGGCGCGCAGGGCGCCCAGGACGTAGTCGTCGATCTCGAACATGGTGAGGATGAGGACGCGCGTGGCCGCGAGCGCCGGGTCGGCGCAGATCCTTCTGGTGGCCTCAATACCGGTCAGGCCCGGCATCTGGATGTCCATGAGGACGACGTCGGGGCGCAGCTCGGCGGCCAGGGCGACCGCGCGGGCGCCGTCCTCGGCCAGGCCGACGACGCTCATACCGGGCTCGGCCTCGAGCAGGGCGGCCAGAGTGGTTCGCAGGAGGGCATGGTCCTCGGCGATGAGGACACGGATGGGGGCGCCGGGAGCCTTGTCGGCCTTGTTGGTCAGCGCATCGGTGGGATCCGTCATGGGTTGCCCCTATCGCTCCTGGGACCGGCATCCAGCGGATCGTTGGCGGGTCTGCGTTCCGGGCCCGCACTGTCTCCGGAACGCCGGGTGCTGCCGGTGGGCAGGATGGCTTCGACAGCGAAGCCAGGGGCGTCGGTGCGGGGGCCTGCGGTCAGGGTTCCGTCGAGGGCGGTCAGACGCTCGTGGAGTCCGCGTAGTCCCTGCCCAGCCCCGGGGCGGGACGCCCAGCCGGGGACCGGGCCGTCGTCGACAACGGCGATGCGCAGCCGTCCCGGCTCCCGGCGGAGGGTCACGCGGGCGCGCGTGGGGCCGGCGTGGCGGGCGGTGTTGGCCAGGGCCTCGGCCACGACCCGAACGGTGGCCCGGCTCACTGGGATGGAGAGGCCGGTCAAGGTGGAAAGGCCTCGAGCCCCTTCATCCGTCGTTTCGGCAGGGTCGGCCGCACCTGGGGCTGTGTCCGTCTCTGCACCTGCACCGGTGTCGGCATCGACCTCGACCGTGACGCCGGAGCGTCGAGCCCGGTCGACGACCTCAGCGAGACTGGCAGCGAGGCCCTCAGTAGGTTCCTCACTCGGCTGGGGTCCCGAACCTACCGGTGCGCCTGCTGCATCCGCGCCGACCACAGAGGTACCCGCAGCAGCCGAGACCGCCGTCACTGCCCCGGGCGTCGGGGGTATGCGCTCGTCGCGCAGGACGGCGAGCATGCGTCGCAGTCCGTCGGTGGCCTCGCGGGAAGCGGTCTCAACGTCGCTCAGAGCGTCCCGCAGCCCGTCGGGGGTGGTCTCGAGGCGCTGGGCCACGGCGCAGCGCACGGTGATGGCGCCGAGGTTGCCGGAGACGGCGTCGTGCAGCTCGCGGGCGATGACGAGGCGGTCCTCGGCGACGGCGCGCGCGGCGGTCTCCTGGGACAGACGCCGCTCGTAGGCACGCTGATCGCGCCGCCACAGCCACAGGGAGGCGGCGACGAGCCCGGCCATGACGAGCAGCACCGGCATCTGGGTGCGCCGAGAAGGAGCCGGGGAGAAGCCGACCATGGTGCCCAGGCCGAAGACAATCACGGTCAGCCCGGTGATGGCGCGTGCAAGCAGGGAGTGGCGCGGTGGGACGTCGGGAGCTGACACGCGGCCAGTCTAGAAAGGCGGCTCGGGCGGTTCATCGAACCAGGGTCTGACGGACCCGAGTCTGAGGCGCCGGCGCGGCGTGGGCCCGGCGGCCGATGCGCACCGCGGCCGGGCGCGCTGGAGTTGGCCCATGATCAGTATCGAGAACCTCGTCAAACGACACGGTTCGCGGGAGGTGCTTCACGGCGTGAGCCTGGAGGCGCGCCCGGGCCGCGTCACCGGATTCGTGGGGCCGAACGGCGCCGGAAAGTCCTCGACCCTGCGGTGCCTGCTGGGCCTGGACCGGGCCGACGGCGGAACCGCGCTCATCGATGGGCGCCCCTATCGCGAGCTGCGCGACCCGCTGCGTGCCGTGGGGGCGGTGCTCGACGGCTCGGGCGCGCACCCCTCGCGCACGGCCCGCGGTCACCTGGGTTGGGTGGCCTCGGGCGCGGGAATCAGTCGGCGTCGGGTGGCCGAGGTGCTCGACGTCGTCGGGCTGAGTGATGCGGCCGGGCGGCGGGTGCGCACCTTCTCCCTGGGAATGGGGCAGCGCCTGGGGCTGGCGACGGCGCTGCTGGGCGACCCGGAGGTGCTGGTCCTCGACGAGCCGGTCAACGGCCTGGACCCGGAGGGGATCCGGTGGATCCGCACGCTGCTTCGGCAGAGGGCCGATGCCGGGGGCACGGTCCTGCTGTCCAGTCATGTTCTGGCCGAGCTGGCCGAGGTGGCCGACGACGTCGTCGTCATCGCCGGCGGGCGGGTGCGGGCCGCCGGGACGCTGGAGGAGGTCGCGGCGGGCTACGCGAACCTGGAGGAGGCCTTCTTCTCGCTGACTGCCCCGACCGGGGGCGAGGCCGGTGGTCGGGGCGGCCGGGCCGGACGCGAGGAAGGGGGCCGTTCATGAGCGCGGCGACGGCGCTGGTGCGCTCCCTCAAGGCGGAGGTGCGCAAGACGATGGGCCTGCCGGGGGCCTGGCTGGGGGCGGCATTGGCGATCGTCCTGCCGCTCCTGATCGAGTACTACACGGATCATGACCTGGCGGCGCGGCTGGCGGCCGGCGCCCCGGATGCGCCGGCGCAGCTGGGCAACGTCGGCGTCATCGGGCTGTACGTGGGGACGACGGGGATCGTGGTGCTGGCGGTGAGTGTTGTGGTCAGCGAGTACGCGAGTGATCCGCGCACGAGCGGGGCCTCCAGCGCTCCGCGACAGGTGACGACGACGATGCTGGTACAGCCGCGGCGCGGGGCATCGATGGCCGCGAAGCTGCTCGTGGTGCTGGGTGCCGCGACAGTGCTCCTGGCGGTGGCGTGGACGGCGACCTACTCGCTGTGCCGGCACCTGCTGGGGTCGAGTGTGCCCTTCGAGCCGGTGCCGTGGTGGATGCTGACGGGGATCCTGACGTGGTGGGTGTTCTCGGCAATGGCGTCGATGGCACTGGCGATGGCGACGCGCAGCGCGCTGGTGTCGATGACGGTCCTCGTCGCAATGTCGACGATGATCTCGCCGGGGGTGCTGCTCATCAAGTCCACCGATGCGGCCCGGTTCCTGCCGGATACCGCGGCGGTGCGGCTCATTGCGAGCCCGACGACGCTCAACTACGACCGGCTCGTCGAGCTGCTGTCGATCCCGATGGCGGCCGCCGTCTGTGCGGCCTGGGCGGGAGGCTGCGCGGCGGTGTGCTGCTGGGTGTGGATGAGGCGGGACGCATGAGCGGAGCCGGTGCGACCAGCAGGGTGAGGGCTACCGCAGGGGTGACGACAGCCTGGGGACGTGCGCTGCACGCGGAGCTGCTGAAGGTGGTGACGCTGCCGGCGATATGGTGGTCGGCGGCGGTGGCGGGCGCGGCTGCGATCGCCACGATGATGTCGGTCCTGCAGAACGTGGTGGATGGGCGGGACTTCGGATTCGAGGAGATCGCTCCGATGTGGGCACTGGCGGTGCAGATCGGCTTCGTGGCGGCCGGTGTAGCCGCGGCGGGCGCCGAGCACTCCACGGCGCAGGGCATGACGAGTCTGCTGGTGACGCCGGCGCGTGGGCGGCTGGCGGTGGCACGACTCATGGTGCTGACCGGCACGGGACTGGTGGTGGCGAGCGTCCTGGTCGGGGCGAGCCTGGCAGCGTGTCCGACGATGTCGAGGGCGGCGCTGTGGGCCGGCGGAAGGACCGTGGTCTGGTTGACGGCGGTGCTGCTGCTGGCGGCCGGGCTCGGTGCGGCGCTGCGCAGCGTCATCGGTGCGTCGACGGCGGCCGTGGTGCTGGTAATCCTGACACCGCAGCTGGCCGTGTTCCTGGGCGACGCCGCCCGCTGGTTCCCCGGCCAGGCGGGCCAGATCTGGCTGACGGCAGCCGAATCGCAGGCGGACGTCACCTCTGCCGGACTCATCATCCTGGCCTGGACGACGGCCACCCAGATAGCTGGCATCGTCCGGTTGGTGCGGGCGGATGGATAACCACCTTCAGAACAAATTATTGAAGCGTCATCCTGGCGACGATATCTGCAGGAATCGGTGTCCGCAGTTTCCAGTCAATTTCGATAGGTCGACTTCCTTGAGCATCCACAAAATCAGCTGTTCCTAAACAGAGATACGGCGCCGCACCACCAAATTCGCCATTCTTAGTCTCGCGAACAAATATGACCACCTCACTTCCTTCCTCTTTATGATTGACATACCGCCTCCCTGTAGGAGAGTCAATAGACGTTGTTGATTGAGATTCCCAATGAAGAATTGAAGGTGAAATAATCGCATCTCGGTACATCGTTGTTGGAGAGTAGTTTCGCTCATTTTTCTTCAAGGTAACCAAAAGCACATCCGTTGACAGTTCGCCACTATAGAATACCCCCTCCCTTAAAGAGTCTGGCCTGCGTTCGAATCCACCATATCGCATCCCCACAACAATCTCTTCTCGGGTATACCTCGCGTGAGTCAGAATCACCTCATCTCCCAATCGCCCCTCCATTGGCTTCGCTAAATGGTCAATGCGGCTCTCCGCCACGTCAAGAATTTCCAAAAACTCAGCGAGCGCGGCCGGCTCCGCCCTCAAAACATCAAGAGCCTGCTCTGGACTCGTAAAATTCACGCTAGAAGGACGTACCGTGAATAACAACATCGCCGCTAATCGCTGGTGCTCACGAGACAACTTTGACCACGGCCCGAGTGTTCCATTCAAAAGTTTCCGGTAAACACCCAAACGAACCGGATCGTCAACATGAGCCAAGGCCTGACCGCGTTTGATGATCTTATGATGCAGTGGCCCCATATCATCGACCGAGAACCCCGCGTCACACTGCAATGACGTCCAATTTTTATCCTTGCTCTTCAAGACGTCCGAAAGCTCATAGTCCGATTCGGAAATAAAATGAAGCAAAGATCCTCTAGAGTCGTCTATGGCATGCTTTTTATACTCCGAAACCACCTGTTTCCAAGTAGGATTAACCTGACGTTTAAGATTATCGAGAATCACCTTGCGAGAGGCTTCATCTAAACTCACATCACAACCTGGCGGCAAGTATGAGAACCCTTTTTCAACTCCCTCACGAAGACCTCTTCTTGTGACACCTGTGAACGCTCGAAACTTCTGGTCGAAGCGGAACTCACGCCTCTGCAGACCAACAAAATCTAAGACAGTCAGCACAGCTTTTCCAGCCGACTTACGGAGCCCTCTGCCCAACTGCTGGAGAAATACTGTGGCTGATTCCGTCGGCCGCAGGAACAGGACGGTATCAACTTCCGGAATATCAATTCCTTCATTGTAGAGATCGACGGTAAAGATCGCGACAATTTCTCCTGACCGTAGACGCCTTATCGCATCTGTTCGCTCTTCACTTGTGGAATATCCTGTCACAGCCAAAGATGGGAGACCTGCCGACGAAAAAGCGGTCGCCATGTACTGAGCATGCTGGACACTCACGCAGAACCCCAAAGCCCTCATGGACTCCGGATCAGACACTTTATTGTTGAGCTGCTCGACAATAAGAGCAGTTCTAGCATCATTGTTAGTGTAGTAGTCTGAAAGAACATTTTCATCGTACTTGCCCCGCGCCCACTTGAGCGCACTTAAGTCAGTATTATCGGAAATGCCAAAATAGTGAAATGGGCACAGTAAATCGGTTTCCAATGCATCCCACAGGCGAATAGACGCCGCGGTTCTGTTACCGAAGAACGTGGCAACATCGACTCCGTCAGCGCGTTCTGGTGTTGCTGTCAGTCCGAGGAGCTCAGTTGGATTCAGGACCTGAAGAACTTTCCGGTAGGTCGCTGCTTCCGCGTGATGAAACTCATCGATAACAACAACATCAAACTGATCTGGCAAAATACGATCAAGGTTGCGAGACAAAGATTGTATTGTTGCGAAAACATGAGTCCAGCTACGAGGCTCGTACGCACCTCCTAGAATCTCACCAAAACTACCTTCTTTAAGAACCGCACGATAGGTGCGCATCGACTGTTCGAGTATTTCAATCCTATGAGCGACAAACAGCAACCTAGGGTAACGTCCGGCAGCTGAAAGATTGTCCCTATAATCCAGTGCGGCAATAACAGTTTTGCCCGTTCCAGTTGCCGCCACCACAAGATTACGATGATTGTCGTGAATACCACGCTCAACGCGAAGTTTTTCCAGAATCTCTTCTTGGTGCGGGTAAGGGCGAACATCGAGACCACCAAGGATGATGGACGATTCCTTTCGAGCCTTGCCTGATGCTTGCGATAGTGCTGAATCTAGCTGGTTGGCATCTACCTTTGGGTTATACAATCGGTACGACGAGTCAGCCCAATACGACTCGAACGTGCGCATAAACTTCGATAACAGCTGTCCCGTTTGCTGCTTTGAAAGCCTCACGTTCCATTCGACACCCTCAGTCATAGCTGGGACTGAGAGGTTAGAAGACCCTACATATGCCGTATCCCATCCACTGTTTCTGTGGAAGTACCAGGACTTAGCATGCAGCCGAGTACTGTTGATTTCGTACTGTATCTTTACCTCGGCACCCAGTTTTTCAACGAGGCGATCAAGCGCACGGCGCTCCGTTGCACCAATGTACGTTGTCGTGATGACTCGAAGTTTCCCTCCTCGCTCAGTAAGCGCGCATAACTCCTGCTCCAACAGGCTCAGTCCACTCCATTTCACAAAAGCACACAGGAGGTCGACATTGTCGGCTGTAGCAATTTCCGATCTTATTTCACTAATAAGAGATGGATCTCCTTTGGCGTTTGTCAGTAATGCAGCGTCGTTTAACGGAGTCTGCGGTCGAGCATCTAGGAAGCGGCGATTGTTCACGCTTCGCTTTGGAAGCACGGCAGTTAACTCCGTGGGTGGATTGACTGGAGTTTCATCTACATATTTCAGGAGCGCCATAATTTGACGCACTATTTCTGAACGCTTTTCCGGCGATTCTATCGTTTCTAACTTTCGGGTGATTATGTTGCCAACATGCCTTGCGAATCGTTCAGGAACTTCAACTTCATCAATCGCTTGCTCATTAATTTCTACCTCATCGGCCTGCTTGCCGAGTGCGTCGGCAAGCCCTTCAGTGAGGAGAACTTGAGTCACACCGTGGGGGATCCGCATCGCGTCGTTCGTCACGCACAGAAAGCTACCAGGAAGCTACGTCCTGCCTGCCAGGCTTCTAAGACGTTCCAAGACAGGAAGCGAAGGTCTCTTCATGATTCACCCACGAGACATCACGACTGAAGCCGAGACGGCTGTGCTTGAACACGCTGATCGCCTCGCCGCCGTCATCGGCAAGCACTGGCACCCCACGAACAGCACCGCTCGAGACGACGTCATGCTGCTCGTCGCCGACCTCTTGCGCGCGCACGCCGAGACAGGGATTGAGATGCAGACCTGGCGAGCGGCGCTCGACGTCGTTATGGATCATCTCGCGTGCGAGCCGGAAGGCGCCGATCTGCTCCACCGCCTCGGCCGACCCGCCTGGTTCACCGTCATCGGCACGACCAAGGATGGTCGGCGAGAGCCGGTCGCCGTTCTGCCAGGCCGGCATCACCTGGAGGTGGCCATCGGTGCCTGGACCACACAGGTTCAGGCACCGACCACAGCGGACGCCGTCCGAGCGGTCTCAAGTGCGGACCGGCCTGGGACCTGAGACGTTCACATTGCGAAGCGCCCGCTCCATCACACGGAGTCGCAGGTCATTCCGCCAGCCCGGTTGTCTGAGGCGGCGTCGGTGAAGTCCTGACCGTCGCAGGCGCTGCTCGCCTGCATGGTACGCGGGACTCGAGGACTCCGCGGGCTCCCGTCTGCAGGTGGTTGACCTCCACTCACATCGCACCATCTCAACTCGCATGATGTGAGCAAACATCACATGTCTCAAACATGGTCCCATCGGCGACTCCAACCGGATGTGCTTCGTTCGCAGCGCGTAGACGCTGCGAACGAAGCACATGGAACTGGTGGATGCCTCTGGCGGTGTCCCCGTTCTAGACGGCAGGCGTCAACGGAGCCTTACTTGATCTCGCAGGCGACGCCATCCTTGTCTCGATCCAGGTCCTCGCGATACCCGGGATCAC
>ERZ773075.1751-NODE-1751-length-9948-cov-67.2249_pt1 | contig 9948 bp, 8 predicted proteins | sample MGYA00580614_ERZ773075 | MGnify/ENA primary metagenome ERZ773075 (study PRJEB29015, sample SAMEA2738021) | human oral metagenome | biome: human oral; feature: human-associated habitat; material: dental | place: China | collected 2043 ... | reverse complement strand
TGGCTCCCGGTAACGCCTCCCTGGACGTCGTCGACGCCCCGCTGGCCAAGGACGCATTCTGGGTGTGGCCGCGCAGGCCGATCCGTCTGGCCGGCCGTGGCGGCAAGGACGGGCGCGTTCCCGGTGCCGGCCCGGTACGAGCCGGTCTGCTGACCTCGCTGGGCTTCGGACACGTCTCGGGCCTCATCGCGATCGTGCACCCCGGTGCCTTCGAGGCAGCGCTGCGCCAGAGCGCGGGCCAGGAGGCGGTCGATGCCTGGCTGACCTCCGCCAACGCCCGCCTGGCCGCCGGTACCAGGCGCCGTCGCGCCGGCATGATCGGGCGGGCCCCACTGTTCGAACCGGTTCAGGGCCGGCGTCTGGGCGAGGAGTCCAAGCAGCGCGACCCGCACGAGGTCGAGGCCGCCATGCTGCTCGACCCCGATGCCCGTCTGGGCACCGACGGTGTCTACCACACCGGCGAGTGAACTCATCACGATAGCAGACAGGGCCGGTTCTACAGACGGTACCCATCGTCTGTAGAACCGGCCCTGTTTTGCTCACATGGACTTGTCAAAGGATTTGCGTAAATGATTCGTAAGTTTTACTTCATGAGCGTTCCATGATGACTGAGCCGCGGTTTCCGGATATGCCGAAGACTCCCCCCGGGTCAGCCGTTCTGGCAGTGGGTGCGGACCTGGTACACATTCCTGACTTCGAGACCCAGCTCGATCAACCCGGCACCGTCTTCACCCAGCGGGCCTTCACTGTACGAGAGCTCCGCGAGGCCCGCCGTCGCGCGCAGGAGAAGGGATCACGCCCGGCCCAGCACCTGGCGGCCAGATGGGCGGCCAAGGAGGCGTTCGTCAAGGCCTGGAGCCAGGCTCACGCACAGTATTCACATGGTCGCGGAAATAGTGCTTCCCCGGTTATCCTGAGCGAGGACGTCGACTGGCGCGAAGTTGAGCTTGTCACTGATCGGTGGGGACGCCCTTCCCTGCGTCTGAACGGCGCTATCGCCCATGCCGTTGAACACAGTCTTGGACAGGAGGTATCCACCCCAGAATGCTGGCCGGTTTCTCTGAGCCATGACGGTGACTATGCGGTCGCGATCGTCCTGTATGTGCATTGAGACCGATCCTGCACAAAAATAGCGGAAACCCTGATTCTGTCGCGCGCCGCCGGCCGCGATGTATCTCGCCGCTGACTGACATGAGGACACACGAATGACTGACGTTACCTATCAAGCCATCGCGATGATCATCTACTTCGTGGCCATGCTCGCCATCGGAGGCTGGGCCTATCTGCGAACGGACAACTTCGACGACTACATGCTCGCCGATCGCGACCTCAACCCCTGGGTGGCAGCGCTGTCGGCCGGCGCCTCGGACATGTCGGGATGGCTGCTCATGGGGCTGCCGGGTACCCTGTACGTCAGCGGCCTGGTCGAGGGGTGGATCGCCGTCGGCCTGACGATCGGGGCACTGGCGAACTGGCTGCTGGTGGCTCCCCGCCTGCGCGCCTACACCGAGGTCGCCAACAACTCGATCACCGTCCCGAGCTTCCTGGACAACCGCCTCCACGACACACGCCGGCTGCTGCGCTGGTCCAGCGGACTGATCATCCTGGTCTACTTCACCTTCTACGTCTCCTCCGGCATGGTGGCTGGCGGACGGTTCTTCGAGTCCTCCTTCGGGATGGACTACCACCTGGGCATGGTCATCGTCGCCGCCATCACGGTGGTCTACACGCTCATCGGCGGGTTCCTGGCCGTGTCCTACACCGACTTCATTCAGGGTCTCATGATGGTGGCGGCCCTGGTCATGGTGCCCGTCGTCGGAGTCATGCACCTGGGCGGAGTGTCCAACCTCGTCAAGGCCGTCTCCGAGGTCGATCCCCACTACTGGGCCGCCTGGGGGCCGACAACAACGGTGATCGGTGTCATCTCGGCGCTGGCCTGGGGACTGGGCTACTTCGGTCAGCCGCATATCATCGTCCGATTCATGGCCATCCGCAGCCCCAAGGAGGCCGTCGCCGGCGGCACCATCGGGATCGGCTGGATGCTCTTCGCCGTTCTGGGCGCTGCCGGCACCGCCATCGTCGGTGTGGCCGTCTACCAGCACGACAAGAGCCGGCTGGCGGACCCGGAGACCGTCTTCATCACGCTGGGTAAGCTGCTCTTCCACCCGCTGGTGGCCGGATTCATGCTGGCGGCGATTCTCGCTGCCATCATGTCGACGATCTCATCCCAGCTGCTCGTTACCTCATCGGCGCTCATCGAGGACCTCTACGGATCGATGAACCGCACCCGGGGCAGCGATATCAGCAGCAACCGCATGGTGCTCTACTCGCGTATGGCGGTCTTCGCTATCGCGTTGGTCGCGGCCGTCATGGCATGGAACCCCAGCAAGACGATTCTCGATCTCGTGGCCTTCGCCTGGGCCGGTTTCGGGGCCTCCTTCGGACCGACCGTCCTGCTGTCCCTGTACTGGAAGCGCTTGAGCGCCATGGGAGCCTTCTTCGGGATGATCACCGGTGCCGCCATCGTCATGATCTGGGGCAACGTCTCCGGTGGCCCGGGCGGCATCTTCGATCTCTATGAGATCGTCCCCGGTTTCTTAGCCAACTTGGCTGTGGCCTGGGCGGTGTCCCGCACGAGCCAGCCCTCGGAGGAGATCTCCCGGGAGTTCGACGCCGCCATTGCCGCATCGCGCGTATAGCCGTGCGGTCCGCACAGTGCTGTGAGCCATGGGCATTATGAGAATCGTTGTTGCCCCGATTCCTCCAAGGAATCCATGACTGCTGCGCAGGCCGCACGGCCTTCGTGGGTGGCGAACCGGGGCCCGGTCTCCGACCGCGGAGAAGGTCTCGCTGAAGCTGTTACCGCCGCCTCAGTCGACACGGGTGCTCGCTCACTGCTCATCGGGCTGTGGGGCGGCCGGCGGCACCGCCTTCGCCTTGGCTGCTGTGATCGGCGCGAAGCTCACCACCGGCATTGACCGCCTGAGACTCCACCCACTCTTTGAATGGCATCCTATGAGCGCGCACAACCATTGAGAGGTTATGAGTATGCCGTAGGACCATCCACGCTGTATGCTGACTGGCAGCAACGTGCTCCGGGGTCGGTGAAAGTCCGAACCGGCGGTAAAAGTCCGCGACCCGTTGGTACTCCGACTGCCTCATGCAGTCGGGAACTCAGCGGTTGAGCCGGTGGAACTCCGGCACCGACGGTGAGAGTCCGGATGGGAGGATGCGCGTGGCGCCCAGCGGGGGAGACCCGCACCGCAGAATGGCGATCTCGGCTCCACGACCTCATAGGGTCGGTCGAGTCCCGGACTGCGCGGGCGCCCAGCACGTGTGTGCGCCGACCGACGGCGCACAGGCGGACCCCGGTGCAGTCCGGGGGCAATCGCTCCCGGAAGGATCCGGGAGGAGACCGCCGTGTACAGTCCCAGCCCCATCGGCGAGGTCACGCACGCCCAGTCGTTCCATGCCGCATCATCCAGCGATTCGTCTGAGCTCCCACTCTCTTCGCCGGCTTCCGCGTCCAAGCCACCTGCCCAACGCCGACGTCGTATCCGTGCCGCTGAGCGGAACGGCCCTTGGCCGGCCATCGGTTTGGGCGCCGTTCTACTGATCATCTGGCAGGTCGTCACCACTTCCGGCGCCGTCCCCGAGGTCTTCCTGCCCAGCCCTCTGGCCGTCATCGAGCGTCTGTGGCTGAGCCTGACCCAGGTAGGGCTGGGGTGGAAGGCCTGGGTAACGCTGCGTGAGGCCCTGCTCGGATGTCTTCTGGCCACTGTCTTCGCTCTTCCCCTGGCCTGGGGACTGTACCGCTGGCGACTGTTCTCACGCGCAGTCCTGCCCTATGTCGCCGCGAGCCAGGCGGTTCCCGGTGTCGCTGTGGCTCCCCTGCTTGTCCTGTGGATCGGTTACGGAACCCTGCCGGTCGTGGTTCTGTGCGCCTTCATGGTGTTCTTCCCCATCACGATCACGGTGCTGCTGGGGCTGCGCAGTCTGGACACCGATGTCATGGATGCGGCTCGGCTCGACGGCGCCCACGGTCTGAGCATGCTCATCCACATGGAGCTGCCCATGGCCCTGCCCGCGATCTACACCGGGCTGCGCACCGGATTCACCCTGTCGGTTACCGGTGCGGTCGTCGGCGAGCTCATCATGGGCGGCGCGGGTCTGGGGACCGTGCTCTCCACCCAACAGAGCCGGGGTGACACCACCGGCGTGTTCGCCACGATCACACTCCTGTGCGTCCTGGCCACATCCATCCACTGGGTACTTCACGAGCTCGAGCGACGCAGTCGCACCGTGGATGCCCTGCGGGGCCGGCACGTCATCTGAGCCCTGAGCCGTCCCGCCTCCTCTCCTACCCTCAGATATCCCACGACAGTAAGGAAACCCCTCATGGCTATCTCCGACCGCGTCATCTCTCAGGCATCCCTCTCACGTCGCCACCTTCTGGCCGGCGGTCTGGTTCTGACCGGGACCGGCATACTCACCGCCTGCTCCTCGGGCACCGCCAGCCGCGCCGCCTCCGGCTCGGCTTCTGGGGGCGGCGGAGTACTGACCATCGGCCTGACCTACACGCCGAACATTCAGTTCGCCCCCTTCTACATGGCCAAGAAGGACGGGAAGTACGCCACAGGCGTGGAGTTGCGCCACCACGGTGCGCAGGAGGGACTCTTCGACGCCCTTCAGAGCGGACAGGAGCAGCTGGTCATCGCGGGTGCCGACGAGGCGGTAGTGGCCGTCTCCAACGGGAGCGACCTCGTCGTCGTTGGTGGCTACTACCAGTCCTACCCGGCCTGCCTCATCGTGCCGGAGAGCTCCTCGATCAACACCCCCGCTGATCTCAAAGGCAAGACCGTCGGCACACCGGGACGCAAGGGGGAGACCTGGTACGCCCTCCAGCTGGCCATGGACACGGCCTCCTTGACCGAGTCCGACCTGACGATTCAGGACATCGGCTACACACAACAGGCGGCACTGGTTGGCGGCAAGGTCGATGCCGTCGTCGGATTCTCCAACAACGATGCGATCCAGGTCAGTCAGTCCGGCACGGCCGTGCGCACCATTCAGGTCGCTGATCAGGTCCCTCTCATCGGAGTCTCGCTGGTGACGACCCGCTCCGTACTGGAGTCCCGTCGCCAGGATCTTCAGTCGGCTGTCAAGGCCTCGATCGAGGGAATGACGGCGTTCGTCAAGGATCCTGACGCTGCGGTCGATGCGTCCAAGGAGCACGTGCAGGATCTGGTAGACGCCTCTCAGGCAGAGCGTGCGCGCGATGTCGCCGTGGCCACCGGCGAGCTGGTCAGTGGTGACGGCTCTCATCCCATCGGCTCGGTGCGAGTCGACGACTTCACCCCGATGATCGAGTTCCTTTCCTCCCACAAGCTCCTGGGGGAGAAGAAGACGCCCAAGGCCGCCGATGTGTGTGTGCCCCTGGGGCAGTAACCGGTGGACCCGCGGGGCGGGCGCAGCAGCCGGCTACAGCCGGCATGCCAGCAGTGAGGAGACGAGGATGGCGCGCGCCCCGACCTCGTAGAGCTCGTCCATGACCCGGTTCATGTCCGCCCGCGGGACCATGGCGCGCACCGCCACCCAGTCGGGGTTCTGCAGTGGGGAGACGGTGGGGGACTCGATGCCCGGGGTAAGTGCCGCCGCCAGGTGCAGCTTGTTCATGGGGATGTCGTAGTCCACGAGCACGTAGGCGCGGGCGCGCAGCACCCCCTCCAGACGCCGCACGAGCGTGGCCAGCCCGGGCTCTCCGCGGAACTGCTCGGTGGTGATCAGCACCGCCTCGCTGATGAGGATCGGGGCGCCGAAGGTCTCCAGGCCGGCTGCTCGCAGTGTCGTACCGGTCTCGACGACGTCGGCGATGAGGTCGGCCACGCCCAGCTGGACGGAGGACTCCACGGCGCCGTCGAGGTGAACGGTCTGGGCCTCCACGCCCCGGGAGGCCAGGTAGCTGCGCACCAGGACGTCGTAGGAGGTGGCCACACGGCGCCCGGCGACGTCGGCCAGGGAGCTCATCGTGCCCTTGGGGGCGGCGAAGCGGAAGGTGGAGCGGGCGAAGCCCAGGGGCAGGTGCTCGACGGCGTCGACCCCGGAGTCCAGGAGCAGGTCGCGGCCGGTGATGCCGGCGTGCACGGTGCCCTGGCCGACGTAGACGGCGATGTCGCGTGGACGCAGGAAGAACAGCTCGACGTCGTTGGCCTCGTCGACGAGCACGAGCTCGCGGCCCGTACGGCGGGTGCGGTAGCCCGCCTCGGAGAGCATGGTGACGGCGGGCTCGGACAGGGAGCCCTTGTTCGGGACGGCGATACGCAGCACGGCGGTTCCTGATCTGTGGTGGGGGAGTCGGGTAGGAGGCATGGGGCCTCGGGACCTACAGGTAGCGGTAGACGTCCTGGAGGCTGTAGCCCTTGGCGACCATCATGACCTGGGCGTGGTAGAGCAGCTGGCTGATCTCCTCGCAGGCGGCCTCATCGGACTCGTGCTCGCAGGCCATCCAGGCCTCGGCGGCCTCCTCGACGAGCTTCTTGCCGATGAAGTGGACCCCGCGGTCCAGCTCCTCCACCGTCCCGGAGCCCTCGGGGCGGGTGGCCGCCTTGTGCTGCAGCTCGCTGAAAAGGTCCTCAAAGGTCTTCATGGCCCTAGGCTATCGGAAAGCCGGTGGGCCACCGACCGACTGTGGACCTCCCCGAGCCCCGAGCCGGTGGTCCGGCTCAGTCCCGGATGGCTGCCCGCCGGGCGCTGAGCATTGCCGCCGTCATCGCCAACGAGCCGATGATCAGGCTGAGGAGGACGATCTCCAGCCAGCGCCCGGGGAACTGGTGGGCGACAGCCATCCAGCCCCAGGGCGCCAGGCGCCACAGCCAGGTGGCCGCCATAACGTCGTTGCCGCCGATGAGCAGCCCCATGATGACCAGGATGACGTTGAGAACGATCGCCACGACGATCCGGGTGCTCAGAGCCACCGCCAGGCTGACGGCCGCGATCATGAAGGCGACGGCCGGCATCACGAGGAGCCCGTAGACCGGGCCGGTCACCGCCGGCAGGCTCGGGTCGGTGCGGGTCAGAGTGTCGCCGAGGACGGTCACGATCCAGGAGACGACCAGGACCGGGATGAGGAAGAGGGCGCTGAGGACCGCGGCTGAGGACAGGATCCCGCAGGATCTCTGGCGAGTGATGAGGGTGCGCCAGGCGGGCTGGAGGCGTCCCCACACCGTGATGCCGACGAGGGCCGCGGCAACCGGCGCTCCCATGAGCTCGAGGAAGCTCTGCCCGTACCCGGGTGGATACACGGTGTGGAGGACACCCAGGAAGGCGAGCAGCAGGGTCGTCAGGACCGCCCACACGATCCAGGGCAGGACGCCGGCCATTGCCAGGACGGCACTTCGCGGCCCGGGAATACGGGCCATGCGGGTGGCAGGCGTAGCACGGAGCTGTGGGGTACTCCGGGGCAGCGACGCCGGAGCCTCCACCGGGGCCTGTTCCGAGCCGTTCTCCGGCTGAGCGTCGGTGGCCTGTCCGCCGGGAAGCAGGCCTCTGAGCCCGACGACGAACCACGCCGAGGACTCAGCACCCGCAGATGTGCCGCTGAGAACGGCCAGGCCGGTACCGGCCAGCGTCAGGGCGGCCGTCAGCAGGAACCCGGGCAGGAGCGGATAACCCCACACCGGCGAGTCCGCCTCGAGCAGCACGCTGCTGCCGTGAACACCCAGCAGGGGCAACGGGACCCTGGCTGTCCAGGCCCACGGGAGCATCCACCAGTCGCTCCGCTCGGCCTGGACCACACCCACCACGGACCAGACGAAGCCGAGGACAGGGGCGACCCCGACGGCGATGACTCGCAGCACGCGGAAGGCTGCCATGCCCCAGGCGCAGGCCCCGGTGACGACGATCCACATATAGGCGGCGAACAGCAGGTACCTGTCCCAGGGGCCCCAGCCGCTGCCGACGATAAGAGCGTGCCCCACCACCGGGGCGACCAGTGCCACCTGGCAGGCCAGCGCGGACAGGCTCAGGACCACGAGGCGGGCAGCCGCCACCCGGCGCGGCTCGACGGCGCGCCAGGCCGTCCCGCCCTGACGCCACCTCCGCTCACGCCACTGGGCCATCACCCCGGTCAGCAGCCCCAGAGGCACCGCGAAGGCCCCGGCATACATATGCATCCACGCCAGAGCATTGCCGTTCCACTGGAGCTCCTTGACCACGCCTGAGGAGATCGAGGCGTTCGCCAGGATGATGGTGTGAACGGTGAAGATGAGGGTCGCCCCGATGACGCCCCAGGTGAAGGTGCGCCGGCTGCGGGTGAGCTCGGCGCGCACCAGGTCCCACAGGCTTACCCTCACTTCTGCCTTCCCCCGCACCTTCACCCGGGTCTGTGGCTGCGCAACGGTGCTCATGCGCCGACCCCCGTCCCGGTGCGGCGTCCGCTTCCAGTGACCGCCGCCAGGAAGGCCTTTTCCATGGCCCGCTCGTCGTCGGCGTCGGCGAAGTCGACCAACGGACCCTCGTAGACGAGGCGGCCGGTTGCCAGGACCCCGATGTCGTCGCTCATGCGGGCGATCTCGCCGAGCTGGTGGCTGGAGACGACGACGGTGCGGCCCTCATCGGCCAGGTCCCGCACGAGATCGCGCAGCTCGATGATGCCCTGGGGGTCCAGCCCGTTCTGAGGCTCGTCAAGGATGAGGACCTCCGGGTCGGTCAGAAGCGCCATGGCCAGGGACAGGCGCACCTTCATACCCGTGGAGAAGGATCCGGCACGCTTCCTGCCGACCCCGGCCAGACCCACACGCTCCAGGAGCGGGTCGATCGTCGCCGGGGAGGTGCCGGTCAGGCGGCAGTGGACGAGCAGGTTGCGCCGTGCGGACAGCTGGGGGAAGAGCGCGGGACCGTTGATGGAGGCCCCCACATGGGCCAGGCTGCGCCGGCAGAACGGAGCGCCCTGGATCTCCAACCGGCCGGCGTCGGGCTTGAGCAGTCCCAGAGCGATGTTGAAGGCGGTCGACTTGCCGGCGCCGTTGAGACCGAGCAGCCCGTAGACACGGCCGGGATAGGCCGACAGGTCGAGGTCAGTGAGGACCCTCTGGCGGCCGAAGGACTTCGAGACCCCGGAGAGCCTCAACCCGGGGGCGAGGCCGGTAGTGTGCGTAGGAGAGGGGAGAGGTGATGCCGTAGTGGTGGCTGTGTGGGGAGATGTCATGGCCCTATGCTCGTGTGCGACGGTACCGCGGCGGATCCCCACCAGGGATACAGCCCGTACTCGCCACCACGGCCCCGTCTCCTCCCTGGGGAGGAGGACTACTGTGGCTGGACGAGCCCGGTGGTCAGCGCATAGATGACGAGCTCGACCCGGTTGTGGCAGCCGGTCTTGCCCAGGATCGTCTTGACATGGGACTTGACCGTCGACTCCGCAACATGGAGCCGTTCGCCGATCTGGGCATTGCTCAGCCCTCGGCACACGAGGGCCAGGACGGCGTCCTCCCGCCCGGTCAAGGGCTCGTAGGGGCCCGACGGTGCCCCCACAACGGGCACGGCGCCGTCAGTCGGTCCCGACGGCGAAGTCGGTGGCTGCGCAGCATCCGGTCCGGTACCTGCATCAAGGTGTGCCAGAACGGTGCCGGTGACGGCCGGGTCCAACCAGGACCCGCCGCGGGCGACGACGCGGACCGCCTCCAGCAGCGTCGTCGGCTCGGCATCCTTGAGGAGGAATCCGTGGGCGCCGGCGCCCAGCGCCGCCAGGACGAGGTCCTCGTCGTCGAAGGTCGTCAGGACCAGGACCCGCAAGGAGGCGGTGGCCGGTGCGGCGCGCAGCTCACGAATGGCACTGATTCCGTCCAGGACCGGCATCCGCAGGTCCATGAGCACCAGGTCGGTACTGTCTTGAGGAGCACGGGCTCGGGCACTGAGTCGGTCGACAGCCTCGCGCCCGTTGACGGCCTCCAG
>ERZ773075.1748-NODE-1748-length-9969-cov-99.776_pt1 | contig 9969 bp, 5 predicted proteins | sample MGYA00580614_ERZ773075 | MGnify/ENA primary metagenome ERZ773075 (study PRJEB29015, sample SAMEA2738021) | human oral metagenome | biome: human oral; feature: human-associated habitat; material: dental | place: China | collected 2043 ... | reverse complement strand
CGTCGCCTCAGGCGGATCCACCCTGAAGGTGACCGCCTGAGGCGACGCGCCGCGAATACGTCCTCCTCACCGGTGCCGCCCCAGCGGCCGGCACCGGCCTGCCGTCCTAGTAGACGCCGCCGGAGGACTCAATCTTGATGGTGGGCTCCTCAGAGTCCTTCGGCCACTCGACCTTCCCGGAGAACTTGAACTTCGCCTTCCGGGAAGTGGGGTTCTTCTCGAAGGTCGACGGCTTGGGCGTCCCGGAGATATTGATCTCGTCGGAATCGAAGGACATGCTCTCACTATCCTTGGAGAACTCCACCTTCGTGGCGTCCTTGTCGACCGACATCGACTCCATGCTCTCGGAAGTCTCGTAGGGGCACGGCTTATCCTCATTGCTAGGAACCGTCGTGCAGGTCTTCGTCTGCTCCTTGACCTTCTCCAGAGCCTTCTTGCTCAGCTCGTCTGTGGGCTTGGCCTTCACCCGCATATCCTGGTCTGGCGACTTCGAGATCCCGCGACTGCCGTCATCCGCGGGCGTGGTGACAGTGAACGACGTGTCCTGGAGCTCCAGGTACTTGCCCATGGAGTCCGGCGCCGCCAGCGGGTAGGTGGCCGGGTAGACGTACTGCGACTTCAATTCCTCCTTCGACGTCGTCGAATCCTCCGTGTCGGGCAGATCGAGCGTGGTGCCACCCACCTTGAGCGAGGAGAGCGGCTTGGCGCTGAAGTGGACGAGCATAACCAGTGCGTTGTTCACCTTCCAGCTCTCCAACCCGAAGGATCCGGAGCTCTTCGTTGCGTTGAAGGTGTAGGTGAAGGCCTTGCCGTCCAGAGACAGCTGGGCCCGGACCGTCGCCGCGTCACCGGAGATCGTGGGCTCGTCGATCTTGGTGACCTTGATCCTCGACTTGGCGGCACCCAGGGCCTCATCGGTCAGCAGCTTGCGCTGGTCGTTGGGCACGCCGGGGTCCACCATCTTGGTGGCCTCGGTCGCCTTCCCCTCCGACAGGAGCGAAAGATAGCTCTCGACCGCCTTGTCCGGGCTGCGCATGCCGTTGACGAGGTTAAGGGCCACGACGCCCGCGACCACCAGCGCCACCACGACGCCCCCCGCGATCACAACCCGGGTGACCTTGCGGCGGGAGGCCGCATCCATCGGGGCGGGCTCGGGCAGGGCGCCCGCCGCTGTCGCCGGGGCTGCGCCGTCGGCAGCGGGGGCCTGGGCCTGGGAGGCGGGCGTGGTCTCCACCCACTGGCCGGTGTCCGCATCCATCGAGAAGACCGCGCCGGTGGCCGTGTCCGTGGCGATGCTGCCCCCCGTGACCGGGTCGGTGCCGTAGACCCACTGCTGGGCCGACGTCGTCCCCGGCTGGCTGCCCGAGGTGCCGGCCAGCCAGGCCGCGCTGGCCTTCTTACCTGCGACCAGCGGCAGCGCCGCGGGGAAAGCGGAGTAGAGCCACATGGGCAGGAACTCCGCCAAGCCCGAGATGAGCGCCACCACGATCCCAAACGCGATGAAGGTCAAGACGTTCGGCTGAATACCGAGGTAGAGCTCGCGTGCGGCCTCGGTGCTCGAGGAACGTAGCGGCGTGTCAGTGCCCGAGAACCGGAGCGGGAGCAGGCCGTAGAAGACGATCGCACCCACAACCAGGGCCACGAGTGGAAGCTGCCAGATCCGCTGCCCCTGGGGCTGCCCGGTGCGGGCACGGCTGACGCCCACGCGCACCGCCGCCGCCGCGATGACGATGATCATGGCCACGAACAGCAGGATCGACCAGCTGCCGAGCCAGGTCCAGGCGTAGGCATCGCCTCTCTGCTGGCCCCCCAGGGACGGCATGAAAGTGGCCAGTTCCATGGCCCGATCGGTATCTGCGGTCACACCGCCCAGGGAGCCCAGACCGAGAGCGGCGAGCACCAGGTTCGGCAGGAAGACCGGCAGCAGGAGGATCGAGGCGAAGCCCCACCCGCGACTCAGGGCCACCCCGATGTAGGCGATGATGACGAAGATCCCGAGGACGACGCCGATCACCACGCCCAGTGCGCCCAGCTCGCGGCCGACCTGCATCACCAGGCTCGGCATCCGCTCGAGCAGCTGCCCCTTGCTGCGGGCTATCACCAGAGCGACGAAGATCACGACGGTCACCAGGAGGATCGTCATGAGGGGCGAGGAGGATACCGAAACATTCGACAGCCCCATCATCTTGGTGCTCAAGGAGAAGGGGGCCGTGACCAGGCAGGCCAGCAGCGCCACGGCGAGGGCCTCCGCCCCTGCTCGCGCCACCATCGGCACGAGCGGCGCCGCAGATCCGTCGACCGAGACCCGGCGGCGCGCCAGCCAGTACACCCCGATCCCGGCGGCGGTCAGCGCCCCCATGGGGAGAAGGCCGAATGTCAGCACCACGGTCTCATAGGAGGTCGAGCCGGTCAGGACGAACTGCCCGCCCAGGCTCCAGCCCATGAGCAGGGGCAACGTGGAGAAAGTCGTCGGGAAGGTGTCCGACGTATCCATGGTCGTCATCGCCACGAGTGTCAGGATCGCGCTGACTGCCGCCGAACCGAGCACGACCGCGAACGTCAGGGCGGTGGAGGTCAGACCCGGGGCGGCGAACCAGGCGGTGAAGGTCTGCCCCATCGCCGAGAACGGCGCGGCCTGAGCGGCACCCGCCTGCATCTGGGGCGCCGACGCCGTAGGCGGCGCCATTCCTGCAACCTGCGGGGCGGGCCCGGCTTCGGGCGCCGGAACGGTGGCGGCTGCAGGGGAGGGAGACGCAGAAGCGGGCTGCGGCGCCGGCGCGGGAACAGGAGCAGGCTCCGCCTGCGGCACTGGCGCAGGAGCAGGTGCCGGCTGCGGCGCAGGAGCAGCAGGAGTAGGCGCCGGCGCAGCGACAGGCGTTTCCGGAGCACCGGACCCCGGCGGGGGCGGCACCGGGATCGCGGGGAAGCTGCCGGTCTCAGGACCCGATGTCATCGGGGGCGGGGGAACAGGTGCGCCGTCGGAGGCCGATGGTGCACCGGTTTCCCCCGGGGCCTGGGCACCACCGGTGCCGAGGGAGGGATCAGGTGGAAAACTGTTGTTAGACACAGGGCTGCCTTCGATAGGGAATCGAACAGGATAGTTCTACCCCATCGAAACTAGCCGCACACCTGTTTCATGACCTGGTCTTAATATCCGATCGTTCAGAGCACCGCAACGAGCAGATCGCCGGCGGGATGCTGCGGCGCCCCTTGAGCGGTCTACTGGCTATCTCCCCCTCCGGCCGGTTCTCCGTCACCCTGACTTTCGTCATCCTGTTGCCCGTCGCCCTCCTGGTCGGATCCGCCGGACTGGTCCCCCTGCTGGTCGGCGCCGTCCTGCGGGCCTCCATTCTGCTGGGCCGCCTTGTCCTTGACCGTGTTGAGGATGCTGATGATGTCCTCGCGCCCGGGGAAGGAGACTCCCGTCTGCAGGTTGTTGAGCAGCTGATCGATGTTGCCGACCTTGAGTTGGCCGGCGAAGTTCTCGGCCTCGGCCACCGTCTGGTCCTTGAGCACGCCCGCCCCGTAGTAGACGCCCGCGGCTGTCGCGGCTGCCGGCAGGAATAACGCCGCCAGCAGAAGGAGAAACGCGGGGCTCTTCGGCTTGGCCCGCACCAGGGCTGCGCAGGAGACGAAGAATGCGATGAAGGCCAGGAGCGCCCCGCCGCCCATCGCGCCGATCGCGGTCCAATTCGGGGTCCATGACTGGCTCGAGAGGATCTCGAAGACATGGAGGGTGGCCAGCAGCGTGTACGTCCCCCACCCCAGTAGTCCGGAGGCCGCCAGCACCATGATGGTCCCCACGGGGAGCGCGGCCGTGCGACGGCGCTCGGGCGGTCGGGGAAGCGCCGCGGGCCGCACGGGCTCCGGCTCGCGCCAGGTCTCCTGCTCCGGCGCCCGGGAGGCGGGCGGAGCGGGCTCAGGACTGGCGTAGACGGGCTGCACTGGTGGGGCCGGCTCGGGGTAGACCGTTTGCATGGGCATGGCCATCGTCCTCGGCGCGGCGGGCGCGGGCTGGAGGACTTGGGTGTACTGGCTGCGCTGGTCGGGCGAGGCGGCCAACTGCGGCGTCGACGTCGACGGCGGCAGGTAGCCCCAGCCCTCACCTCCCGGCGGCATGGCGATCGCCTCCGTAGTTCCCGCCTGGGCCTCAACCTGAGCAAGATCGATCCGCTCGGTGGGCCGTGCGCGGTCAACGGCCGGTTCCGCCTCGGCGGCGTCGTCGAACTGCGGTCCGCGAGAGAGGGGACGGGACACGATGAGGCTCCTTGCCAGAGAGTATCGATTGGGTCGCTACGACCACGAGGCTACGCCACCGTCGCCTCCAGCACGAGGAGCCCACGGCCACGCCGAGAACCTCACAACTCCCGGTCCGCACGCCGCTCCGCCGTCAGTGCACGACGTCCTTGGCCGAGCGGATGGTCTCGACGATCTCCTCGCGCCAGGGAATCGAGAGCCCCATGCCCTCGACCTTGCCGAGGACCTCGTCCACCTGCTCGGGCTCAACCTTGCCCGCGTACTCCAGAGCCTGATTCATCGTGTGGTCCTTCAGCGCCGAGGTGCCGTAGTGACCGCCGGCGGCCATCGCAGCCGCAGGAAGAACCAGGGACGCCAGGACGAGCAGGGCCGCCAAGGTCTTGGGACGGGCTCTGACCACTGCGACGACTGAGACGACGAATGCGACGAAGGCCAGGATGGCACCGGCGGCCACCACCATGACCGACGGCCAGCTGATCAGTCCCGCTCCTTGGAACACCACGTCGAAAACGCGGATCGAGGCGAGAAGGGCGTACGTCCCCCCGCCCAGAAGTGCGCAGGCCAGGACCACCATGACGACACCCGCCCGGAACGCCCTGGTGCGCCGGGGCTCGGGAGACGACGAGCCGACCTCGGCGGGACCCGGAGCCGGGGGCGGAAGAGCCTCTGCGCCCCCGATCCCCATCCCACCTCCGGAAGAGGCGACCTGCGGGTCGAAGGACGACGAAGACGACGGCGAGAGGGATGAGGACATGGACATGGGACGCTCTTTCGGGGAATCAGAAGATCGCCGAACCCGGATGGCTCCGGCGATATCAGCATGCCACTGCGCGTACTTCCGGGAAACGGAAAGACCTCCCCATGAACATCATCCGAGTTTCCTCGAGCGCACCACGAGCGCCGAGCGCGGGGCCAGGACCACATGGCCCGTGCACGCCTCGCCGCTGATCAGGTCGGTGCCCACGATCCCGGCCACCTCGGCGGCCCGGTCGCCATGGTTGAGGAGGAAGAGGATCCCCCCGCGCCGCTGGGCCTCGACGCCGTCGGGCAGATCGGCGACCACGGGGCGGATTCGGGCGTGTGCGCACACCAGTCTCAGCAGAGCGGCCCGGCCGACGGCGTCGAGGTCGGCGGCCACGTACCAGGCTGCCCCCGGGCCTCTCACCGGGCGCCGGGTGATGGCGGGGCGTCCGGCCAGGTCCGCTCCCCCGCCGCGGCCGTCGAAGACCGCCACCACCTCGACCGGTTCTTGGCCCTGATCTGCTTCGACGCCGCCAGGGGCATCATCGATGCAGACCTCCTCGGCCCAGCCGCCGGCGCGCAGGTCGGGGGCCGGGGTACCCATCTGGTCCAGAACGCGGCGAAGCGGTTCGCCGACCGCCTCCAGCCCCGTCCAGGTCTCGGCGGCGGGTGTTCCGACGGCACGGCTGACGCGGTTGACGAGCGCCCCTCGCGGGTCACCCTGGCCCACCGGCCCGCTGAGGGCGGCGTGGTCGGTGACCCTCACCCCGAGCAGGGGCCGCAATGACCCGAGGTAGCCGCCCAGGACCGCTCCGGCATCGGTGTCGACGACCCCGGTGGGGCCGGCCACGACGACCTGGGCGCCCGCCGCGGCGGCCCCCTCCAGGTTCCGGGCCAGTTCGGGGTAGTCGATGAAGACCTCGGGAACGACGATGAGGCGGTATCCGGCCAGGTCAGCACGCACGGGGACGATGTCGGTGGCGATCCCGGCCTCCCACAGACTGCGATGCCAGGCGCGGGCCGCCTCGAAGCGCTCCCCCGGCTCGACCGGACCGATGGTCGAGCTCAGGGCCCACTGGCTGTCCCAGTCCAGGACGACGGCCGCCTCGGCGCGCACCGGCTCGCCCAGGACCGGCCCGAGCCGCTTCAGTGCCCGACCGGTGGCCACGACCTCGTCCCAGGTGCGGCCGGCACGCCCGGCGTGGGGGACCATGCCGGAATGGAAGGTCTCAGCGCCCTGGCGCGACTGGCGCCACTGGAACTGCAGGACGCCGTCGGCACCGTGGGCCACGCGCGCCAGGGACCACAGGAGGAACTGGCCGGGGCGCTTGGGCGAGTTGCGGCGGCGCCACTGGACGGCGCCGGGCGCCTGCTCCATGAGGATCCAGGGACGCCCGTCAGCCAGGCCGCGCATGAGGTCTCCCTCCCAGGCGACCTCGTAGGCGGCGGCCGCATCGGCGGGGTCGGGGTAGGAGTCGTCGGAGATGATGTCGAGCGACTCAGCCCAGCGCCAGTAGTCGGTGGCCGGGAAGTCGCCCATGAAGTTGGTGGTCACCGGCAGGCTCGAGTGCGCGCGCAGGATGCGGGCCTCGGCCTCCATGAGGCTGCGCAGCTGGTGGTCGCTGAAGCGCCTCCAGTCCAAGAGCTGAGCAGGATTGTGGAAGGTGGGCATGGCTGCGGGCGGGCAGACCTGCTCCAGGCTCGTGTAGCGCTGGGACCAGAAGTCGGTGCCCCAGGCGGCGTTGAGGCGCTCGACGTCGCCGTAGCGGTCCGTCAGCCAGGCCCGGAAGGCCCGGGCGCAGGCGGGGCAGAAGCATTCGGCGGTGTGACAGCCGTACTCGTTGCCGATGTGCCACATGACGACGCCGGGGTGGTCGCCCAGACGCTCGGCCAGCACTTCGGCCAGGGCGGCGGAGCGCTCCCGGTAGACGGTCGAGCTGGGGCAGTACTGCTGGCGCGAGCCCAGGCCCAGGCGCACGCCGTCGGCGCTCATCGGCAGGGACTCGGGGTGGTCGGTCGCCATCCAGGCGGGCGGGGAGGCGGTGGCGGTGGCCAGGTCGACGGCGATGCCGGCGTCGTGGAGGCGGCCCACGATCTCCACCAACCAGTCGAGCTCGTAGGAGCCCTCGCGCGGCTCGAGGCGCGCCCAGGAGAAGATCCCTAAGGAGACCAGGTTAACGCCGGCCTCGGCCATGAGTTCGAGGTCCTCGGCGAAGGTGGCCTCGTCCCACTGCTCGGGGTTGTAGTCGCCGCCGTAGGCGGGACTGGTCAGCCCCAGCAGCTCGTGGGGCGCGGGTCGGCGCACACCGCCGTCAAGCGCGGGCCGGGAGGTGGGGACTGAGGGCACGGAGCTGGTCATGTGGCGATTGTCCCCCACCGCGCAGGCGGTCGGCGCCCAGGCGGAGCGGGCCGCTCGGAGGATTCAGGAGATCGTCGAGCGGGACTCGGTCAGCCAGGCCAGGGGCACCGTGGTGAGGAACAGCCCCTGCCACTCGCGCTCCCACAGCAGGGCGATGTCACCGCCGGGCAGCTGGGCCATGCACTGGTAGACGTAGTGGCGCGGGTTGATGACCCGGTTGTGGGGCCAGGTGGCGCCGTCGTCGTGGCTCAGGCGCATGACGCCGCAGCCGCGGAAGGGCAGCATCTGGGAGGCATTGGCGAAGACGATGCTCCTACCGCCCGCCTTACCGGCGCCGGCGGCGTCATGAGCGCCGGTGACGGCGATGGCATTGGGCTGGGAGAAGATCTCGGTGAGCTGGGCGTCATAGTCGACCTCGCCCCAGGTAGCGCCGCCATCGCGGGAGACGGCATGGGCGACCCGCCCGGAAGGATGCTGGTTTCGGGCCCAGACGTGCACGGCGCCGTCGGATCCTTCGACCAGGACGGACTCATACAGGCTGGCCCGCTCGTCGGCCAGGTCGCGCGAGGAGACGACGGCGCCCAAGACCTCGCGCCCGTCATTGGGAGAGGCGCCCAGGGTCCAGGTGGCTCCGCCGTCGTCGGAGTAGATGGCGGCGCAGGACAGGTGGCCGGTGCCGCCGGCCTCGTGGCTGTAGTAGACGGGGACGAGGATGCGCCCGGCGTGCTCCGACCCGGTCAGCTGGATGGCGTTGCCGGGGCCGGTGCCCAGGAAGCACATCCAGTCGGCCTTGACCTGGGCGGTGATGTCGATCGGCTCGGACCAGGTGGCGCCCTCGTCGTCGGAGGTGATCATGAGCAGGTGGGAGCTGCGGTGCTGGAAGAGGCAGTCCTCGGGGGCCTGCTCGTAGGCGAGGTAGATGCTGCCGACCGCCTCGCCGCCCAGGAGGACGTCACCGGCGCGGGCGCCGGCGGCGGCGTCATCGCTCGGGATGATGCGGTAGTCGGTGGGCTCTCCCGCGGCGGTGATGACGGCGCCGTCGGGCTCGACGGCGAACAGCTCGCCAACGCGGTTGTGCAGCACGCGGCGCCCGTGGGCGTCGAAGCCGGTGCCCACGGCGGCATTGGGCTGGCCGATGCCGCCGGGGAACTGGTCGACCAGGCAGATGACGCGTCCGGTGGAGCGGTCCTGGACCAGGACGGAGTCGATGAGAGAGGCTCCCAGCGCCCCGGTTCCCGGCAGCGAGAGGAGGGTACGCATCTCCTCCCAGGTCTGCCCGCCGTCGAGGCTGCGGCGCATAACGAGGTTGATGTCGTTGGGGGCGTCGTTGGGGATGGAGACTCTCTGGTCGGCGCCGGCCAGGACGACGCCGCTGTCGAGGGTCAGCAGGGAGGGGATCCGGTAGGACTCGGCGCCGTGGTAGCCGGTGTCGAACAGGGCGCGCGTGGGCAGCGGGGCGGCGCCGGCCAGGCGCTTGATCTGGGCGTCGGTGAGGGCTGCGTCGTAGACCATGGCGGTCTGGGCCTCGCCGAAGAGGCGCTTGCCGTCCAGGTCTGCGCCCACGACCACGCGGGCCACCGGCGCGATGTCGGCCAGGAAGGCGCCGCCGGGGGCGTGGGCTACCTGGTAGCCGTCGACGTGGATCTCCACCGCGCCGCGCCCCGAGGTCACGACGACGTCGTGCCAGGTCCCGTCGTCCCAGTGGCCCGGGGCGCGCACCTCGATGAGGGGCTCTGTCTCGTGCGAGTCCGCTCCGGGCAGGACCCGGTAGGCCAGGCCCTGCGCATCGATGTCGAGGTGCAAGGTGCCGGCCCGGCCGCAGGCGGCGATGACGGTACCGGCCTGGCCACGGCCGCGGGTGCGGAAGAGAGCGCGGATGGCGCCGGTGGTCAGGGCCCCGGTGCGGCGGGCGTCGCGGGCGGAGAGCTCGCTGGCCGCGAACTGGACCAGTGGGACGGCGGCCAGGGACTGGGCCATGACGGCGCGGTCGCTGAGCGGTTCGGCCCAGGCGGCCAGGCGCGTCACCGTCGTGATCCCGTCGGGGTCGATGCTCACTCCGGTCAGGCCGATCTGGGCGAGGAAGGCGGTCAGGGTCGTGGAGAAGCACTCATAGCCGTCGGCGTAGAGATGGGTGCCGGTGTCGTTGACGCTCAGGGCGATCGTGTGGGGGCGGCCGTCGTCCAAGCCCAGAGCGTCCTCGGCGTCGAGAATGCGACGTTCAACGCCGACCTGTTCCCTCGTCTCCGGCGAGCCGTTGGGTCCGAGGATTTGCTCGCCGTAGAGGCGCCCGGCGCGCACAGACAGCGTGATCCTCCCGTTGGAGCCGGCGAGAGTCATGAGGGTGGCGTCGGCCCGGACGGCGGTGTCGAGGAGGATCGTGCCGCGCTCGCAGGCGGCCAGGGCGGCGAGGTCGCGCTCGCCGACGCTCAGGGGGGAGGAGGTGTCGGATGCGGTGAGATCAAAGAGCATGGCCTGAGTCCCTCGGGCCGGCATCGAGTGCCCGGCAGTGTTCCGCGACTGATCGGCGCTGAGCGCAACGGTGCGCCACCACGCCCTTCAGTCATATGATGTCTGATGTATCGCGCACTGTAGCACGATCCCAGAACCTCAAG
>ERZ773075.1747-NODE-1747-length-9984-cov-54.2811_pt1 | contig 9984 bp, 8 predicted proteins | sample MGYA00580614_ERZ773075 | MGnify/ENA primary metagenome ERZ773075 (study PRJEB29015, sample SAMEA2738021) | human oral metagenome | biome: human oral; feature: human-associated habitat; material: dental | place: China | collected 2043 ... | reverse complement strand
GACTCCTGGCCGCTGAGCCTCAGCGAGGCGCGCAGTGCGTCGGGGGAGACGTCGATTCCGCGCTTGAGGATCTCCAGGGCTCCGATCCCCAGCTCGCGGGCCCGGGCCCGCAGGGTCTTGAGCCGCAGCGGCAGGACCTCGGTGAGCCGGAAGGAGCGCACGAAGGGGACGGTTGCCGCGTCGGGGAGAGTCTCCGACGTCAGATAGCCGATCCGTGGTCCCACTGGCCTCGCGCGCAACGCCTCGCAGAGGTGGGCGACAAGTCCGGCCCGGATGGCGGCGCCGTCGGGCACATGGATGATGCTGCTCAGGTCATCGGGCGAGCCGATCGGATCGACCTGGACCGGTGGCTGCGAGGGGTCGGTCGTGCTGGGGTCGGTCAGCGTGTGGGCGGTGGTGCCGTGCGGCCCGGAGCGCAGGACCAGGGCTGAGCGCCCGGGGCCCTCGGGGGCCAGTGGTCCGCACCAGATGGCTGCCTCCACGACGTCGCCGTCCACACTCACCCACTGGGTGCGGGAATCGGAGGGCAGGGCCGCATGGTCGATGCCGGGGGCGACCTTGACACCGAGAGCGGGAACGGACTCGCGCAGCGCGAGCACGTGCGACAGGGCCGGAGACCACTGCTCGGGGTCCGTGATGCGCCGCCCCTGGGCCCGGCGGGCCGGGTCGGCGAAAACGGCGTCCACACCCCGCTCGATCAGGTCGATCTCCAGGGCGTCGGCGCACTCGACGCTCGCGTGCGGGAAGGGCATGAGATTGATGGTGGCCAGGGCGGCCGTGGCCTCATCGCGGTCGATGGCGAGCACCGGCAGGTCGAGCCCGGCCAATGCGACGGCGTCGCCGCCGATCCCGCAGCCCAGGTCCGCGACCTTCGTCACGCCCGCGGCCGTGTACCGGGCGGCATGATGGGCCGATACCACCAGCCGGGTGGCCTGTTCCAGGCCGTCTGCGGTGAAGAGCATCTGCTGGGCGAAGGGACCGAACTTGGCGGCTGCCCGGGAACGCAGGCGCTGCTGAGTCAGGGCGGCCGCCACGAGCGCGGGGGAGTGACCCTCCTCGCGCAGGGAGCGTCCCAGGGCGAGGGCCTCGGTCGGGGTGTAAGGGGGCAAGGAGGACAGAAGCTTCCAGCCCTCGGGCGTCAGGAGGAGCGCGACGTGGTTCTCAGCCATCACCGCAGATCATTTCACGGCGGACCTGCCGATGCGCGTGATGTCCGCTGGGTGGAGCCCAGCAGGTTGCCTGGCGGTCCCGGCGAGTATCGTGGTGTGCCGGTGCTCCGCGTGTCTGCGGAGGTGGCCGGTGATGAGCGGGGAGCTGATGACTGACGAGGAATCCACATCCGACGTTGTTGAAGTGCCTGACGACGTTACGGGCCGCAGGGCTGAGGTCGGGGATGATCAGGCGCCCGCTCTGCGCTCTCCCTGCGGCCGCCGGACTCTTCGGCGACGGCTGGTGCGGGCAGCGCTCGCCACCGTCGGCGTCCTTGCCGTTGTGACGGCAGGAGCCAGTATCTGGGCCTGGAGCGTCAGCGCCGGCCACATCATCGCCTTCGGTGACGACGGCGATGAGGGAGGCCGGGTTCGGGCCCCGGTGGCGATCGTGTTGGGGGCCGCCGTACACGCCGACGGGCAGCCTTCGCCCTGGCTGGCTCACCGGCTCGACGTCGCCGCCGACCTCTACACCAGCGGCCGAGTTGAGGCGATCCTGGTCTCCGGGGACAACCGGCGCGTCGGCTACGACGAGCCCACCGTCATGCGCAACTACCTCACCTCTCAAGGGGTGCCCAGCCAGGCGATCGCTCTGGACTACGCGGGATTCGACACCTACGACACTTGTGTGCGGGCTCGTAGGATCTTCGGGGTCGAGCGGGCCCTGCTCGTGACCCAGGACTTCCATGAGCCGCGTGCGGTCGCCATCTGCCGCTCGGTCGGCGTCGACGTCGACGGCGTCGGTGACTCGCGTGCCCGCGGCGACCGCATCAGTTGGGCGGTCAGCTGGATGCGCGAGCGCCTGGCTGCGATCAAGGCCGTCGTCGACGTCACCTCCAGGCGTGACCCGACCCTGGGGGATCTTGAGACGAGCGTTGGGCGGGCCGTTGTGTGGACCCGTGAGAACCGTCGCTCCTGAGAGGCTGACGCCCATGGCGAAACCGGTGCCACGTTTTGGCACTCGCGTTGACTGAGTGCTAACGCCGTCGTAGATTCTCCGTCAGGCGCAGCGGAGTGCTCGCCCTGGTCCTGGGACGCAGGCGGGCGCCTTCTGCGACTCGCACTCCTGCTTCGTGCCGGACCGGCCCCCGCGACGGCGGTCGGGTACGCCTCGGGAGGGCGATCAAGCCGTTCTACTGCACGTTGAAGAGAAGGAGGAGGTCTCCGATGTCGATCTCCATCAAGCCGCTCGAGGACCGCATCGTCGTCCAGACCCTCGAGGCCGAGCAGACCACCGCATCCGGCCTGGTCATCCCCGACACCGCCAAGGAGAAGCCCCAGGAGGGCAAGGTCGTGGCCGTGGGCCCCGGTCGCGTTGACGACTCCGGCAAGCGCGTCCCGGTTGACGTCGCGGAGGGTGACGTTGTCATCTACTCCAAGTACGGGGGCACTGAGGTCAGCTACGCCGGTGAGGACTATCTCATCCTGTCGGCCCGTGATGTCCTGGCGGTCGTCACCAAGTGACTCGTTGAGGTCGTGTGCGCTGAAGGGTGCCGCGACGTGTTGAAGGGGAGGCGCCTTATGGTGCCTCCCCTTCAATAGGTATGACGCAGTATGTCAACTGCATGTCTGTGTCGTGTCCGAACAATTGTCCGGACGTTGAGTTGGGAACATCCGTGCTGTCGATTCCCTGAAACAGGGCGAAGTGTTAGGCCGGCTCGTTGGCGAAACGGCGTGCCTGCTGTTCGTAGTAAGTGCGCCGCTCCTCCTCACTCATGCCTCCCCAGACGCCATAGGGCTCGCGAGTGCTGAGGGCGTGCTCCCGGCACTCCTCCAGGACGGGGCAGTCCTGACAAATGGCCTTTGCTCGTTCGTCCCGTCGTCGACGGGAACCGCCTCTCTCTCCTTCGGGGTGGAAGAAAACCGAGGAATCCATGCCGAGGCAGGCCCCTCGGTACTGCCACTCCCAGAGGGTGGAGATCGGGCCGGGCAGACGCGATGAGTCGTGCATTGCCTCCCTCCCCTCCTTTGGATGTGGCGGTCAGGCGCATCGAACTTGATGCGCTATACGTAACGATAAGATCGCACGGAACTTTAATCAAGAAGAATCATTCTATCTCACAACGAAAATATCTCCAGATTTCCTGGAAGTCTGTGTTCTGGTTATCTGAAAACGTGCGTCATATTGTGGCGCTCGAATGGCAGAAACGTTTTGTGAATGATGAATGTATGTGAAACGTCTTTTTTCTGAAACGTTCCGCGTTCGTCGTCACTTTATTTTTAGAGTGAAAGTCATGTGGCCATGTCAGGCGGGGCGGCTCGAGGGAGCCGCGGGCCCTCCACGGGATGCTTGCCCTTGATGGGCGCAAGGGGAGGACCGATGTCGACTGAAATGTACGGGGCGCTCAGATCGTCCTACGATGTCCCCGTGAGCGACTCGATCACCAGCCCTGACGTCTTTGCCCCTACTGGACTGACTTACGACGACGTGCTCCTGCTGCCCAGGCTGACCGACGTCATCCCCTCCGAGGTTGATACGACCTCCAGGCTGACTCCGAGGATCGGCCTGGCCACGCCCCTTCTCTCGGCTGCCATGGACACGGTCACCGAGTCGGACATGGCCATTGCCATGGCCCGTCAGGGTGGGATCGGGATCCTCCACCGCAACCTGTCCATCGAGGAGCAGGCCCAGCAGGTCCGGCGTGTCAAGCGTTCGGAGTCCGGCATGGTCACAGATCCGGTGACGGTTGGGCCGGAGGCCACCATCGCACAACTCGACGAGCTCTGCGGCCATTACAAGGTCTCTGGTCTGCCAGTCGTCGATGAGGACGGCAACCTCCAGGGAATCATCACCAACCGCGATCTGCGCTTCGTCCCGCCGGAGCGTTGGGCGAGCCTGACCGTGCGCGAGTGCATGACGCCGCGCGATCGACTCATCACCGGCACCACCGGTATCTCTCGGGAGGACGCCAAGGCGCTCCTGGCTGAGCACCGCATCGAGAAGCTCCCCCTCGTTGACGCCGAGGGGCGCCTCACCGGCCTCATTACCGTCAAGGACTTCGTCAAGACCGAGCAGTACCCCAACGCCACCAAGGACGCCGAGGGACGACTCGTGGTGGGTGCCGCCGTCGGCTACTGGGGGGACACCTGGGACCGTGCCGGAGCCCTGGCCGAGGCCGGCGTGGATGTTCTCATCGTGGACACCGCCAACGGCGGTGCCAAGCTGGCGCTGGAAATGATCTCGCGCCTCAAGTCCGACTCCGCCTTCAGCGGCATCGAGGTCATCGGCGGCAACGTCGCCACCCGCGAGGGTGCCCAGGCGCTCATCGACGCCGGGGTCGACGCCGTCAAGGTGGGGGTGGGGCCCGGCTCCATCTGCACCACCCGCGTCGTGGCCGGCGTGGGCGTGCCCCAGGTGACGGCCATCTACGAGGCCGCCCGCGCCTGCAACCCCGCCGGTGTCCCGCTCATCGCCGACGGCGGCCTGCAGTACTCCGGGGACATCGCCAAGGCCCTCGTGGCCGGTGCGGAGACGGTCATGCTCGGCTCCCTCCTGGCCGGCTGCACGGAGTCTCCCGGGGACCTCGTCTTCGTCAACGGCAAGCAGTGGAAGCGCTATCGCGGTATGGGGTCGCTGGGCGCCATGAGCTCGCGCGGGCGCACCTCCTACTCCAAGGACCGCTACTTCCAGGCCGATGTCTCCTCCGACTCCAAGATCGTCCCCGAGGGCATTGAGGGGCAGGTTCCCTACTCCGGGGCGCTGGGCGACGTCGTCTACCAGCTCATGGGCGGGCTGCACCAGTCCATGTTCTACGTGGGTGCCCGCACGATCCCCGAGCTCAAGGAACATGGGCAGTTCGTGCGTATCACGAGCGCCGGCCTCAAGGAGTCCCACCCTCACGACGTCAAGATGACCGTTGAGGCCCCCAACTACACCGGGCGCGACGGCGCCTGAGTCGGTGCCCCCATGGCCCACTCCTCCTTCGTCCCCCGATTGTCCCTGCCGGGCCGCTGTGCTCACCGGGCGGGAGAGTCCGGCAGGGGCCAGGTGGTCTGGGCCGGGGGTCGCGAAGGGCTCCTGCGCGCCAGCCATTTGTTGAAGGACTCGGCCCAGGTGCGGTGGGCTCGGGCCTGAAAGGCCACGAGCTCGTCCGGCCCGAGAGCCGCCACGTTCGGGTGGGCCGCGGTCAGGGCTTCGAGCACGTCGAGGGTGGCGATCACGTCCACCTCCGCGGTGTGCAGGGCCTCAGCGACCCGCACGTCGTAGACCTCGCACAGGTCGCCCAGGCGACGCTTTCCCCTACGGAAGCGGTCCACGGCTCGGTCCAGGACCAGGGGATCGGCGATGGGGCCCGGCTCACGGCCCAGGCGCTCGCGGATCGTGGGCAGGCCGTGGCGGGTGAGTTCGGCTTCCATGAGAGTCAGGTCGTAGGAGGCGTTGAAGACGACCACCGGGGTGCCGGCCATCATCGCCGCCACCAGGTGGGCGCTCACCTCCTCCAGCACTTCGGCCACTGGGCTCCCCTCGGCCCGGGCCCGCTCGGTGGTCACGCCGTGGACCGCCGAGGCGACCTCGGGGATCTCCACGCCGGGGTCAGCGAGCCAGGTGCTCACGGTCTGCTGCCGCCTTCCACCGGCCTGACGCGCTCCGCGCCAGACGAGTGCTGCCGTGACGAGGCGGTCCTGGCTGGGATCCACGCCGGTGGTCTCGGTGTCGAAACCGAGCAGAGCACCGAAGGGCCAGTAGGAGGAAGCGGGGGAGGTTGCGTCGGATATGGGGGAGGAGGACTGCTGGGTGCTCATGGCTCCAGCATGCCACCGGGGTGCGACACCCATGGATGCCGCTTGCTCCCCTCGTCCAGTACACGCCGGCAATCCGGCCCCTGTCATGCATCTCGGCTGCGGTGCTGCTCGTTCCGGTAGATATCGGTTGAGGACCACTAGGATCGAACCATGAGCACAGAGGTCGAGATCGGACGCTCCAAGCGGGCTCTGCGCGCCTACTCCTTCGACGACATCGCCCTGGTGCCGGCCCGCCGTACCCGCGACACCTCCGAGGTTCGCGTGGGCTGGCAGATCGACGCCTACCACGTGGACCTGCCGGTCATGGCCTCGCCCATGGACTCGGTCATGAGTCCCGAGACCGCCATCATGGTGGGGCGCCTGGGTGGGATCGGCGTACTGGACCTGGAGGGGCTGTGGACCCGTTACGAGGACCCCTCCGATGCTCTCGAGCGCATCCGCCGGGCCGACCCGTCCCGGGCAACCAGCGTCCTGCAGGAGGTCTACCGTGCTCCGGTCAGGCCCGAGCTCATCACCGAGCGACTCACGCAGATCCGCGCCTCCGGCGTCGTCGTCGCCGGACGTCTCAGCCCCGCCCAGACGCAGCGCCACTGGCGCACGGTGGTCGAGGCGGGCGTGGACCTCATGGTCATCCGCGGCTCCTTCGTATCGGCCGAGCACGTCTCCGGAGCCGTCGAGCCCCTCAACCTCAAGCGCTTCATCTACGAGCTTGACGTGCCCGTCGTCGTTGGCGGGGTGACTACTTATACCGCCGCCCTTCACCTCATGCGCACCGGCGCGGCCGGTGTTCTCGTGGGCCAGGGGGGCGGTGCCTCCTCCTCGGTACGTCAGGTCCTGGGCCTGCACATGCCCATGGCCACCGCCGTTGCCGATGTCGCCGGCGCTCGGCGCGACTACCTCGACGAGTCCGGGGGCCGCTACGTCCACGTCATCGCCGACGGCTCGGTGGGCAACTCCGGAGACGTCGTCAAGGCCATCGCCTGTGGTGCCGACGCCGTCATGCTCGGTGCCGCGCTCGCCCGTGCTGAAGAGGCCCCAGGTGGCGGATACCACTGGGGTGCTGAGGCCCGCCACGAACGCCTGCCGCGGGGTTTCCGCAGCCATGTGGGCACCGTCGGCACCATGGCCGAGATCCTCAACGGGCCCTCCGACCGCGCTGACGGCACCCTCAACATCATGGGTGCCCTGCGTCGCACTCTTGCCACAACTGGCTACGCCGACGTCAAGGAGCTTCAGAGGGTCGAGGTCGTCCTGGCCCCCTATGCCGGCTCTGCAGGGTCCTGAGTGAGTCCCGCCATGTGCAACAGCCTTTTTGAGGTCCGGAACAGTGCAACTGAGCTGTGATCTCGGGTAGTCTCGGCTGGGACGGCAGCCATCGCGCTGCTTACACCGGTGCGAGGGCATGATCCGGCCCCGTGCCGTAGCCCCCACATGTCACAAGGAGCTTCACATGGCCCAGGTCACCGCCACCATCGCTTCCAAGGTCGGTCTGCACGCCCGTCCCGCCGCCACCTTCGTCAAGGCCGTCGCCGAGAAGGGCGTCCCGGTCACCATCGCCAAGGAGGGCGGCGCTGCGGTAGATGCCTCCTCCATCCTCGGTGTGATGACCCTGGGTGCCGGTTTCGGAGACGTCGTCACCCTGGCCTCCGACGCCGACGGCGCCGACTCCGCCCTCGAGGAGCTCAAGGCGCTTCTGGAGACCGACCTGGACGCTTGAGAACAGGCCCGGACGACGGGGCGCGCTCCACTGCGGGGCGTGCCCCGTTCACATGGAGACGCTCAGAGGCGCCCGTCATGACAGTGTCGCCGGACTGACCATGGATGTCGCAGGTTATCGCCGTTGTCCTCGTGGCGCGCTCTGGTACCCGAACGCCACTGTGTGGGGCGCGGTGTGCGGACTCATGTGGACCGGTGGTCAGGTCTTCGCCCCGGACACGTCGGAGGTCTGGGCATGCTGGGGGAGAAGCGCATCGGCCGGGAATGCGTGATGGTAACCGTTGGAATCGTGGCGGCCGTCGTTGGACTGACCCTCATGGGGCTGGTGATCAGTACGGACACGGGCCTGCTCTCATCCGACTGGGGCGTGTTGTGGAATATGGGTGCGATCTCGGGGGCTGCGGCCGAGGTCTCGGTGGACTGTCGCAACAGGTCGGGGCCTTGGGTCCACTCGTTGTGAGTGGGCCCAAGGCCCCGGTTTCGTGGGTGTGGTCCTGTCTGTCAGCCCTTGGTTCCGCCGTCGGAGGGTTGGGGTTCGCCGGCGGCGGGTTGTGGGTCGGCGGCGCAGGTGGTGCCCTCATCCGGCATGGTCCCGTTGACCAGGAAGCCGGTGATAGCCGTGGTAGCGCAGCTGTTCCTGTCGAAGGCGCCGTGACCGTAGCCCTCGACGGTGAGCAGGTGGCCGTTGTCCAGCTGGCCGGCCAGGCTCTGGGACCAGGAGTAGATGGTTTGGACGTCGCCGGTGATCCCGACGACGAGGATCGGGGCGGAGCCCTCGGCACGGGTCTCCTGGGGCGGGGTCGTCCCCCGGTGCCCCCAGCCGCGGCAGTAGGCCTCCACGGAGTTCGAGATACCGCCGAAGAAGGGGTAGGCCTTCCTCTCAGCGGCTGCCTGCTCGTCCCACTCGGAGGCGGTGGCGCCCGTGTCGGGATTGTCGTTGCAGACGACCGCGTCGCCTAGGATCATGGCGTTGGCGGAGCGAGCCGCCTCCTCGGCGGTCATCTCCGGCAACAGCCCGGGCGAACCCTGCATCGCTTTGGCCATGAGGGTGCCGTCGTGGTTGGTCATCGCCGGGGTGAGCATGGCGGTCAGTGTCTCCCAGTCCGGCTGTGCGACGGCGAGCTCCCGGATAATGTTGGTGGCGCTCCAGGTGTTGATGGTGGTGTCGGAGTCCGGGGCGGTGAGCGGGGTCTTGTCCAGGCCGTTGACGAAGGCGGCCAGCTGGGCGACCGCCTCGCCCGTGGAACCGGTCAAGGGGCAGCCATCCTGTGCCTGGCAGTGCTCGACGTACTGACGCAGAACACCTTCCGAGAAGGCGACCTGCCCTGCTCTGAGTTCGCCACCCAATCGTTTCGAGGGATCGACGGCGCTGTCCAGGACCGTGCGGCCGACGCGGTCGGGGAAGAGGTCGGCGTAGAGGGCTCCGATGTAGGTCCCGTAGGACATACCCAGGTAGTTCAGCGTCGCGTTGCCGTTGGTGGCGCGCAGGACGTCCAGGTCACGGACAACGTCGCGGGTGCCGACGTGGTCGAGCAGCTCAGGGACCTGAGAGTGCTTGGCGCACCTGGCAGCATTGGACGCACCCCGGTCGATCCTCTCCTGGACAGAAGAATCCTTGGAGAAGAGCATAACGGTCGATATGCTCTCGGAGAGCGTGCTGCTTTTGCCGTTCTTGGTGTCCGTGAGGTGCTGGTTGAGCTCCTCATCGCTCCAGCAGGTGATCGGGGTGGAGCGCCCGACTCCGCGAGGGTCGAATCCGATGATGTCGTAGGCGCCTCGAAGCTCCTCCCCGAACATGGGGGCGCCGGTCTCCACCATCCTGATACCGCTTTCGCCGGGGCCTCCGGGGTTGAGGAACAGGGAGCCGTGCTCGGCGTCGCCGTCGGAGGCGGGAAGCTTCTTCACCGCGATGGTGATGGTCTTGCCATCCGGGTGGTCGTAGTCCACCGGGACGGTGACCGTCCCGCACTGGAAGGTCGTGGTCTCGTTCGAGCAGTCCTCCCAGTCGATGTCCTGGTTGTAGAAGCTCTCCAGCCCTCGGGGAGCATCGCCCTGGGAACCCCCAGTGGGGTTGGAGGTGGAGCCGTCGGTGGGGGTGCTGGTCTGGTCGGTGGACGTAGGTGCAGCGGTGGTTGCCGCGGTTCCGGTAGCACCGCCGTCGGTGGGGCTACCGGCCGGGATGCTGGTCTGGTCGGTGGATGCGGTTGCAGTGGTGGATGGGGCGGCGTCGGTGGAGCCGTCTGGTTGGCAGGCCGTCAGGGTGGTTGACAGCATCAGTGCTGTCAGGGCCGCGCCTGCCTTCCGGGCGGCCAGGGAT
>ERZ773075.1744-NODE-1744-length-10025-cov-55.478_pt1 | contig 10025 bp, 9 predicted proteins | sample MGYA00580614_ERZ773075 | MGnify/ENA primary metagenome ERZ773075 (study PRJEB29015, sample SAMEA2738021) | human oral metagenome | biome: human oral; feature: human-associated habitat; material: dental | place: China | collected 2043 ... | reverse complement strand
CGAAGACGCCCTTGTCCATGTCCTCGCGCAGGTCCACGCCCACGCTCTGGCTCGTGGTCAGCGCGTTCATGATGATAAGACCCGGCACGACCGTGGGCAGGTAGGCCTTGACGTCCCCGGCGATGGCGCCGCCGAAGAGCTCGCCGAACAGGACGGTGAACATGATCGGCTGGATGAGGATGTCGTAGAACTCCCCCGGGTTGCGCACCATGGCGATCAGTGAGCGCCAGGCCATGGCCAGGGTGTCCGAGGCCAGACGCGCCTCACTGAAGCGGGAGACTCCGGGGTGCAGGACCGTGCTGGTCGACAGGGTGGATGCTGCTGCGGGGGAGGTCATGACTGCTCCTTGACGTCGGTGGAAGAGGATGCCGGAGAGGAGAGGGAGGGCGCCGACGGCATGGCGGAGGAGTCGGGCGAGGTCGCCTCGTCGTCCTCATGGGGTCGTCCGGTCAGGGCCATGAAGACCGAGTCCATGCTGGGGCGGTCCACCGAGATGGTCCTGGGGGACAGACCGGCGTCCCGCAGGGCCACGAGCACCTCGGTGGCCGCCGAGGCCCTGCTCAGCGGTACCTGCAGACGCACGCTCTGGACGCCCGGGTTGACCACCGCCGGAGCGCGACCGGTGACCCGCTCGACGACCTCGGCGGTCGCGGCCTGGTTCTCGGGCGCCGCCGGGGTCAGGACGAGCGAGCTGCTGCCCACCCGGTCCTTGAGCTCGTCGGACGTGCCCTCGGCGATGAGCCGACCGGCGTCGATGATGCCGACCCGGTGGGCCAGGCGGTCGGCCTCCTCCAGGTACTGGGTGGTCAGCAGGATCGTCGAGCCGCCCTCGACCAGGGAGCGGATGACGTCCCACATCTGCTCGCGCGTGCGCGGGTCCAGACCGGTGGTGGGCTCGTCCAGGAAGACGAGCGGGGGCTGGGCGATGAGGGAGACGGCCAGGTCCAGCCGACGCCGCATCCCACCGGAGTAGCTGTTCACCCGCTTGCCGCCCGCCTCGGTCAGGCTGAAGGCGGCCAGAAGCTCATCGGCCCGCTCGCGCGCTCGACGTCGGCCAAGGCCCAGCAGGCGCCCGAAGAGCCGCAGGTTCTCCGCCCCGGTGAGCATCTCGTCGACGCTGGCGTACTGGCCCGTGACCCCGATGAGGCTGCGTACGGCATGACGCTCCCGGACGACGTCGTGCCCCAGGACCGCCGCCCGACCGCGGGTGGGCGCCAGCAGGGTGGTGATCATGCGCAGAGCCGTCGACTTGCCGGCTCCGTTGGGGCCGAGCAGGCCGTAGACGATGCCGACGGGGATCTCCAGATTCAGGGACTCGACGGCGGTGAAGGAGCCGAAGGTCCGCGTCAGGCCATCGGTCCTGATGGCCGGGGGCTCGGATGGTGACGGTGCTCTGGTTGCTGTTCGCGATGTCATGCCGGCAAGGCTGGCCCCCGGCGATTTCACAGCGGCTTCACCGCGGCGCCGCCGGGTTTCACGCCGTTTCGTCTTGTCCTCCCCTCGTTTCATGGCCGCGGTCGGTGAGCCGTGCTGGCCTGGAATCGCCGAGGCGCAGAGGCGCTTCGAGTCCTGCTCGCAGACGCGGCGGATGAGGTGATGCGAGATGCACAGAAACATCACTCAGGAACGTGGAGCAGGGGCTAGTATGTCGTCACCGACATATCCCACAAGGCGGTGAGAGCACATGGACATCTACGAGCTTCTCGGCGAGGATCCAGGCGCCCCCGGCCACAGGCACGCGCGCAGCCTGGTGGCTGCCGACCGTGCGCTGGTCCGCGAGTTGGTCGCCGTGCGCGAGCACAGCGGAAAGACTCAGGCCGACGTCGCACGTGCCATGGGCACCGACCAGGCCTCCGTCTCCCGGTTCGAGTCGGGCCATTCGGACGCCCACCTGTCCACGGTACGGCGTTACGCCAAGGCCGTGGGCGCACTCATCCGCCACGAGGTGGTACCAGTCGACGAGCATGACGTTCGCCTGACCGTCCGCGGCGCGGGTATGCCCGACTACAGATGGGACTCATCCTCCACTGAGGCGGCACGCCGAGCCTCCGGAGATAAGCTGGTGGGAGCATGACGTCTGCACCGAGTCGTGGCGAGACGGACGATCAGAGCCTCTCGCTGCGATCAGCCACCGCCCTGCAGCTCCAGACCTTCCGTGTCATCTGCCAGCCGCAGGCCGTGGAGGAAGACGTCATTCAGTGGAGCATCAGTCCGGTTGACGTGCGGAAGACACCGGCGCCCCCCCGGGACCATGCCGGATGTCGCCTATCCCTCCATGACCGGGCAGGCCGATCGCGCCACGAACGACGAGTAGCGACCCGGCGCCCCGGTGGTCGAGGCCGCTGCCGGATGGGCCCGGCACGGGGTGCTGCGTCTTCCGCCGGCCCTCTTAACGACGATCAGTATCGACATCGCCGGATTCATGACGAGCCGCCTTGGCCCGGGCCGCCTCGTAGCTCTCGTAGAAGACGGGGGCGGGAATCCCGTTGACCCGACCCTGCTCGTAGACGGTTCTGCAGACGAACAGCAGGTCGCCGGTGTTGCCGTGCAGCGTCATGATCCTGCGCGTGAGGAGATTCCTGGCGAACATGCGTTTCATCAGGGGAGCGGAAACGACTATCGGCAGCCTGTAGGCGAGCATCTCGCCGCGGTAGCGCCTCAGGTCGACGCCGCGCGACGCCACGATCCGCGACGTCTCACGGATCGTCCTGACCACTCGGGCGAGCATCCTGGTCGAGCCCATGAGCTGCTCGGCGGAGCGCGTCGTGTCCTCGATGCCGCCATGCATCCCCGCCACGGCGCCGACGCCGGCATTGATCGCCATGTGCAGCCAGATCCACTCGAGCATGTCGTAGGGGCGCTCGAGGCCGATGCCGCAGGAGGCGAACAGCGCCTCCACCCGCTCGTAGCCGGAGAAGCGGGCCTTGTCGCGCCGCTCCAGCATGACGTGGTCGAAGACGCAGCAGGTGAGCCGGCTCCCCGTGATGCTCCCGCCCGCCACCGGGTACCCCAGGATGACGTCGCGGTCGGCCGCCAGGCGGTTGAGCTCCTCGCGCTCCCCCCAGAACCCGCAGAACAGAAGAACGGGCCCCTCGATGCCGTCCGCATCGAGGCCGCCCATCACCTCGGCGACTCTGCCTTGCGGCACCGAGACCAGGATGAGGTCGTAGCTGGTGCGCGTCCGGTGGCGAACGCCGTAGCGGTCGTGGGACAGCGCGCCTTTCGGATCGCTGCGGCCATCGAGGATCTCCACCTCGAGCGAGCGGATCTCGGCCCTGGCACTGCTCTCCCGGACCAGGTGCTCAACGTGCTGACCGGCCTTCTGGAAGAGGTACCCGTACGTCGCCCCGATCACCCCCAGGCCGACGACGAGGATACTCATGGGCGCCTTGTGCGCTCGCTGTGCTGTCATGGCTGTCATGCCAGGAGGTTGGACCCCCACGGTTTCGTATCGCCTTCACTGCGGTGTCGCGCGGGCCCTGATGGCTCATGACATCGGGACGACGACCCCACTCGGCGCGCCTCGGAGCGCGCACAACGGCGCCCCGCCGTCCACCGTCGAGATGACGGGGAGGCGGGGCGCGGCGCATGTGCGCGGGTCTGGTGCCGCGGCGTCGAATCAGCGCTTGGAGTACTGCGGAGCGCGGCGTGCCTTGTGCAGTCCAGCCTTCTTGCGCTCGACCACGCGGGCGTCGCGGGTCAGGAAGCCCGCCTTCTTGAGAGTGGCGCGATTGGCGTCACGGTCGATCTCGTTGAGGGCTCGGGCGATTCCCAGACGCAGGGCTCCGGCCTGTCCGGAGACACCACCGCCGTTGATGCGGGCGATGACATCGAAACGCCCTTCGAGGTCGAGGACGGTGAAGGGAGCCCTCACGAGCTGCTGGTGCAGCTTGTTGGGGAAGTAGTCCTCCAGGCTCCGCCCGTTGAGGGTCCACTGACCGGTGCCGGGAATGAGACGGACGCGGGCAACGGCTTCCTTGCGGCGGCCCAGGCCGGCGCCGGGAGCGGTGACGGACCGACCGCGGCCCTCGGAGGAGCCGGCGGACTCGGTGGTGTAGCTGGAGGGGACGCTCTCCCCGTCCAGCGTATCGATATCGACAGTGGTCTCAGCCACGATGTGTCCTTTGCTTGTCGCGGTGTGCCGAGCGCCAGAGCGCTTACTGGGCGACCTGGGTGATTTCGAAGGCCTGCGGGTTCTGCGAGGCGTGCGGATGCTCCGCGCCCGCGTAGACCTTGAGCTTCTTGAGCTGAGCGCGGCCGAGCTTGGTGTGAGGCACCATGCCCTTGATGGCCTTCTCGACAGCGCGCTCGGGACGGTTCTCCAGCAGGTCGCGATAGGAGACCGCCCTGAGGCCGCCGGGATAGCCCGAGTGGCGGTAGGCGAACTTCTTGTCGGCCTTGCCGTTGGTCAGGACGACCTTGTCGGCGTTGACGATGATGACGTAGTCGCCGCAGTCCTCATTGGGGGCGAACCGGGGCTTGTGCTTCCCACGGAGCAGGTTCGCGGCCTGAGCCGCGAGGCGGCCGAGAACGACATCGGTGGCGTCAATGACGTACCAGTTCTTCTCGACGTCGCCAGGCTTCGGTGTGTACGTGCGCACGGGCGTTGCCTTCGTTTCTCTTTGGCGAGTGGACACGTCGGCTCCAGCACTGAAGCATCACTGGACGACGAGACCACCGTGGTCGGGTGAGTGGTCGGAGCACCGGAGACCCGGGCGAGTGGGATAACACCACGGATGCAATCACGTGCTGCACGACGGTTACCAACGATACCGGCGATACGGGAGAAGGGTCAAAGAAACAGCTCCGCCCCGCATCGTGAATCCCGCCACGCGCCCCCGGCTGCCCGGGACGTCGCCGACGACCGTTCCCGGCCGCCACGCGCCTCCGCCGGCGTCAGCAGGTGCGGCGACGCACGACTCGGGCGCGGGCCGCCTGCGCGGCCGCGTCATCGTCGGCCGGATAAACGACCTCCTCCAAAGTAAGGCCGTGGGGAGGAGCGACCGGTGCGGCGCCATCGCGCGAGCGCATCGCCAAGAGCTCCCCGGGCCATGCCGGTGACTTGCGCCCCCGTCCGACGGCGAGCCCGGCGCCTACCAGTGACCGCACCATGGAGTGGCAGAAGGCGTCGGCCACCACGTCAAGGGTGACGAGCCCGGCGTCACCACGGGCGTCATCGGCCATGCGCCGCCAGTCCAGGCGGTGCAGGGTACGGATGGTCGTCGCCCCGGCCCGCGGCCTGCAGTAGGACAGGAAGTCGTGCTCGCCCAGGAGCGGAGCGGTCGAGGAGGCCATGGCGGCGACGTCGAGGGAGTCGGGGAGCCACAGGACGGTGCCACGGCGAGTCGGGTCCCTCCGAGCGCCGGCGTCGGCGATCCGGTAGGTGTAGCGACGACTGAGGGCGGAGAACCGGGCATCGAAGGAGTCGGGCACCACGCGGGCGCCGACGACCACGATATCGGCGGCTCCGCGCGGCATGCCGGGCAGACTGCTTCGGGCCTCGCGCGTCAGGACCCCTGCCAAACGGGTGAGCAGAGCGGCCTCGGGGAGCCGATCGGAGCGGCCGGGCAACCGCGACCAGGCCTCCTCGCTCACATCCAGATGCACCACCTGGGCGGCGGCGTGGACACCGGCATCGGTACGACCGGCCACCGTCAGCTTCACGGGACAGCGCAGAACGGTGCTCAGCGCGGAGGCGAGGACGCCCTCGACGGTGCGCAGCCCCGGCTGCGCGGCCCAGCCGTTGAAGGCGGAGCCGTCGTAGGAGAGGTCGAGGCGCACTCGAAGGGAGTGCGGCCCGCACTCCCGGGCGGTGGGAGGAGCATCGGTCATGACGCCATTCGATCACGTCCGCGCACCCGCCGTCGGACGCGCCGCCGCAGTCGACGGTAGCGTCATGCCCGTGACCACGATCTTCACGCTCTCCGTCGACTGCGGCGGCGGCGGCATCAAGGCGTCGGTGCTGGATGCCGAGGGCGCCATCGTCTCCCGTGCCGTGCGCACCCCCACGCCCTACCCGCTGCCGCCCGTCAAGCTGGTCGAGACGATCTCAGGCCTTGCCGAGCAACTGCCCGACGCCGACCGCGTCACCGTGGGCATGCCGGGCATGATCCGCCATGGCGTCGTCATCGCCACGCCCCACTACATCACCCGGGACGGCCCCCGGTCGCGGGTGCTGCCCGAGCTGGTCGAGCAGTGGGCGCGTTTCGACATGGGCAGGGCGATCAGTAACCGCCTCGGCATACCCTCCCTCATTCTCAACGACGCCGAGGTGGCGGGCTGCGGAGTCGTCACCGGCCACGGCCACGAGATGATCGTGACGTTGGGAACGGGACTGGGCAACGCGGTCTTCGACAACGGGTTGCTCGCCCCGCACGTCGAGGTCTCCCAGGGTCCGGTGCGCTGGGGGCTGACCTACGACGACTACATCGGAGAGCACGAGCGCCTGCGCCTGGGTGACGCGCACTGGTCGCGCCGCGTGCGACGGGTGGTCGATGCCCTGCGACCCATGTACTTGTGGGACCGCCTGTACCTCGGCGGTGGGAACTCCCGTCGCATCACCGCCTTCCAGCTGAACAGGATCGGCGACGACGTCGTCGTGGTCCCCAACGAGGCGGGCATGACCGGCGGCGCGCGGTGCTGGGACATGACTCGCGGCGCCGGCGCCTGAGAACCTCAGTCCGCCGGACATGCATCGGCCCCCGACTCTCCGCGAGTCGGGGGCCGATGAGAGCGGATGCGCTATCGACGCGCTCGGCCTCGTGCGCTATGAGGCGCCTCAGGCGCGGCGGCGAGCCAGCCTCAGACCCAGACCACCAGCGGCGAGAGCAGCAACAGCGACCAGGCCGGTCACGCCGGCAGCGGCACCGGTGCGGGCAAGCGCGGGCTTCTTGGCCTCGGGCGTCTTCGAAGCGGCCGGCTGGCTGGCGGAGGGCTCCTGCGGACCGGCGGGAGCCGGGTCCGCAGGCGCCGCGGGAGCCGGGTTCTCAGGCGCGGGGCCGACGGGACCGCGGTCCTCGGGAACGGGAGCGGCCGGCGGAGCGGGCTCGTCCGGGATCGGCGGGGCGGCGGGACGCTCGTGGATCTCCGGAACGCCCTTGGAGCTGGTCGGCGAAGGAGTCGGCTCCTGCATGGAGGGCGACGAGGGGGAGGAGCTGGGCTCAGGCGTGACGCTGGGCTCGGTCGTCGGAGTCGGGGTGGCGGGCGGAGTGGGGTTGGAGCCGTCGCCGTCACCGGAGCCGACGGTCATCGCCTTCGCCTCGGCGACCTGGTTCTTGCCGTTCACCGTCGCCGTGTTGCCGGCGGTGTCCATGGCCGAGGTGGACGTGTAGTAGACGCGGCACACGGTCTCCGTGGAGGACGTCGTCCAGGTCAGCGTGTGAGTGGCCTCGTCATTCTTGACGTCCGCCGGAATCCACGTCTTGGACCAGTCGGTGTCCGTGCACTCGACATTGTGGAAGGCGGCATCGGTGTCGACGATGGTGTAGGACGTCGCGCCGTAGACGTTGACCGCCCACGTCCACGTGTACGTGCCGTTCTTCAGGTCGCTCAGCCACCCGGTCTTGATGGTCTTCTTCAGGGGCTGCTCGGGGATCACCCCATCGCAGTGGTCCGTGTCGCAGACGCCGTCGCCATCGCTGTCACCCGGAACGACCTTGAAGTCCTTGCCGTTGACATTGATCGTCGTCTCCTTCTGGCCGATCAGCTCGTTGGTGATCTGACCGCGGGCCCACAGGGTGCCGTCGATGTGGCTCCACTGCTCGACGGTGGAGTTGAGAGTGCAGGTGAGGTGCTTCGAGTTGATCTCGGCGGTGCAGTCTCCGAGGTCGACGCTGTCGTCGCCCTTCTTGACGAGCTTGAAGTCAACGCCGCTGGCCCAGCGCAGTCCGTTGCCGAGATCGACTGTCAGAGTCTGCCCGGCCTTGGGGGAATCGGCGGTCCAGTCGGCGTTGATGCCGATCTCCTGCCACGCTTCGGCCTGCCTCGACGTCGTGACGACATTGGTGACCTTCACCGGCGTCGAGTCGTCGGCCTGCGCCGCCGGCACAGCCGCGGCGGCCCATCCCAGGGTCGTGGCGAGGCCGGCGGCTGCGAACACACCGACCATACGCCGCGCCAGGGAGCGGGTGACCGACCTGCTGGCAATTGTTCTTGCTAGAGGCATGGGAACTCCATAGGGGTAGATCGCAACTTGAGTTACCGGTTCAGCGTAGCGCGATCGTGATCGAAGAGAAACCTCATGAGGCGCGTTTATCAAATTCAAGCGTGAGTCTTGTCACGACAAAGATGTCATTCTGAGATGCAGGCGACAGAAGCGCGGAAGAGTGCGGAAGAGGGAACAGGAAACAACTGTGGGGCCCTCCCGCCGTTCGGCGGGAGGGCCCCACAGGACGAGCCGAGGGCTCATCGGGGCTCAGGCGTCGTCCTCCCGGGCCGCGCCCGCATCGGCGGCGGGCTCATCCGTCGCCGCCGGGGCGACGGACTCCGCGTCGTCCGCCGAGCTCGTCGACTCCTCCGACTCACCGGCCGCCCTGGCCCCGGCGGCCTCGACGGGACCGGCGCCCGAGGCCTCGGCGGCGGCCTTCGCCGCGGCCCTGCCGGCCGTCGCGACGGCGTCGTCCACGACCTCCTTCTTGGCCACGGGCTCGAGCACGAGTGAGATCACGGCCATGGGGGCGTTGTCGCCCTTGCGCGGCAGAGTCTTGACGATGCGGGTGTAACCGCCGTCGCGTCCCTCGAGCTGCGGGGCGATCTTCTCGAAGAGGCGGTACACGGCGTACTTATCCGTCACCTTCTTCAGCACGGTGCGGCGGGCGTGCAGATCACCGCGCTTGCCCTTGGTGATGAGCTTCTCGACGTAAGGGCGCAGGCGTCGGGCGCGGGCCTCCGTCGTCGTGATCGACTCGTGGACGAGGAGCTGCGTGGCGAGGTTGGCCAGCATGTGGCGCTCGTGCTGGGCGGAGCCGCCCAGGCGAGGGCCTTTGGTGGGGCGAGGCATTGTTCTGTCTCCTAATGAAATGACGGGCGGGCTCAGGCCTGCTGCTCGTCGCTGAACGTGGGACTGGTGTAGTCGTCCTCGGAGACGTAGTCGACCGGGGAGCCCTTGAGGGACAGGCCCAGCTCGGCCAGCTTCTCCTTGATCTCGGAGATCGACTTGGCACCGAAGTTGCGGATGTCGAGCAGGTCCGCCTCACTGCGCGCGACGAGCTCGCCGACGGTGTGAATACCCTCGCGCTTGAGGGCGTTGGAGGAGCGCGCCTGCAGATCCAGCTCGTCGATCATGAGCGCCAGGTCCTGCTGCAGAGCCTGGTCCATGGGCGAGGGGCCGACCTCGATGCCCTCCGCCTCGACGTTGAGCTCGCGAGCGAGCCCGAAGAGCTCGACCAGCGTCTTGCCCGCGGAGGCCAGGGCGTCGCGGGGGGTCATGGAGGCCTTCGTCTCGACATCGACGATGAGACGGTCGAAGTCGGTGCGCTGCTCGACTCGGGTGGCCTCAACAGCGTAGGAGACCTTCTTGACGGGCGAGTAGATCGAGTCCACGGGAATCCGGGAGATCTCCGCGTTCGGATCCTTGTTCTGGTTGGCCGAGACGTAACCGCGACCGCGCTCGACCGTCAGCTCGATCTCGAGCTTTCCCTTCTCGTTGAGGGCGGCGATCACAAGTTCCGGATTGTGGATCTCGACGCCGGCCGGCGGGGTGATGTCGCCGGCGGTGACGACGCCCGGACCGGACTTGCGCAGGTACATGACGACGGGCTCGTCGTTCTCGCTCGAGAGCACGATCTCCTTGATGTTGAGGATGATCTGCGTGACATCCTCCTTGACTCCGGCGATGGTGCGGAACTCGTGCGGAACTCCGTCGATGCGCACGGACGTCACGGCCGCGCCCGGGATGGACGACAGCAGCGTCCGGCGCAGGGAGTTGCCGAGCGTGTATCCGAAACCGGGCTCGAGGGGCTCGATGACGAATCGCGAGCGGCGGTTCTCCTCGACGACCTCCTCGGAGAGCGCGGGTCGCTGTGCAA
>ERZ773075.1743-NODE-1743-length-10034-cov-4.88887_pt1 | contig 10034 bp, 6 predicted proteins | sample MGYA00580614_ERZ773075 | MGnify/ENA primary metagenome ERZ773075 (study PRJEB29015, sample SAMEA2738021) | human oral metagenome | biome: human oral; feature: human-associated habitat; material: dental | place: China | collected 2043 ... | reverse complement strand
CTGCACGGTGAGCGCGTTTTCATCCAGGATGACGCGGCCCTTGCGGCAAACAGCACCACCGGCATCATAATCAGCACGACCTTGGTTTCACCCAGGCCCAGCGGCACCAGCAGGGCTACCGTCAGCAGCAGCGTCCAGAAGCCGTTGAGCAGCTTCTCGCGCCAGGCATAGAAGACGGCAAACAGCACCATCACCTGCAGCATGGCCATGATGGAGCTGGCGCCACCGCCGGTCATCGAACCCTCGAAGGTACCGACAATGATGTCGAAGGGCACGAAGCCGGGCTTGTCATAGCCCATCACGCCCGGCACCAGCACCACGCGCTGATAGAGCGTGAATGGCAGCTGCATCAGGCCCACGCCCAGGATGAAGAGCAGCCAGTTGCGAACCTGCTTCTCGGAGAACGGCACCACCGCCATCAGGAACATCACGCCCCAGAACTGGAAGTAGCGCTTGGCACCCGCCGCCACCTCGGTGATGGGGCCATCGGACATCAGACCCGAGGCCACCGCCAGCACGATGAAGGCAAGGCTCGTGTAGATGAACGGCGGCATGGGCCGCTGGAAATGCTTGCTGCCCGCCACCGTGTAGAGCATGGCCGCCCCGGCCATGAAGATGCCCAGCAGCGAGAAGAGCCAGGAGATCTTGGCCATGCCGGGCGAGAAGTACCCGACCGGGCCGTTGATCAGGAACACGCCGATGAGGATCAGCCAGACGGCGATCGGCAGCGCGTTGAGCAGCAGCACGCCGGCGATGCCGCCCAGCACCAGGGCGATGAGGATCAGGTTGCCGGTAGCGACCACCAGCCCGACCAGCGCCCCCACGCCCAGGAACAGCCCGCCGACAAGCAGCGGGGTCCAGGAGTGGTTGCCTGCCAGGCGCGGCAGGCGATTCAGGATGGAGGAAACAGCCATGCGAGGTGCTTAGTTGCCAAGACGCAGGTTGGGCGGCGTGACCGTCGGGCCCGTACCGCCGATGAGACGCTGGGCACGGGTGGACTGCGACGGCGGCAGCACAGCCAGGACCGGAATGCCGGAGGCCTGCAGCAGATCGTCGGCGCTGCGCAGCGGCTTCTGGGCGGCTTCCAGGGTGAAGGCAGCCATCAGGCCCAGGAACAGGCCCAGGAACAGACCCACCGCCACATTGAGGATGAGGTTGGGCCGGCTGGGCAGCAGCGGCACGACGGCCGGAGTGATGATGCTGATGTTGGACAGACCGGCACTCATGGCCACCTGGGTCTCGGTCAGGCGACGCTCGACCAGGTCATAAGCCTTCTGGGCACTGGCCAGATCCTGCTGCAGGATGGCGATCTGGTCACGCTTGCTGCGCAGCGACAGCACCTTGGCCTTCTGGGCATCCACGGCAGCGGAGAGCTCGCGCTCGCGCTGCAGGTTGACCGAGTTGGCGGTACGGATGCTGTTCTTGACGCGGCTGATCTCGGTGTTGAGGCGGGTTCGCAGCTCCTGCACCTCGGCCTGGGCCTGCAGGCGCATCGGGTGGTTGGCACCGTACTGCGACGACACCTGACCCAGCTTGGCCTCGGCCCGGCCCAGATCGGTGGTCAAGGCCTGGATCAGCTCGTTGGCCACCACTTCGGGGATGGCCATGTCACCGCCACGGCCCACCACGTTGCTGCGCGAACGGCTCTCGGACAGGGCCGACTGGACCTGCACCAGCTGCGAGGACAGTTCCTGCAGGCGCTGGTTCTCGACGTCGATCCGCTCGTCGCTGGTGATGATGCCACTTTCACGCTGATAGTTGGTCAGCTTGTTCTGGGCAGCCTCGACCTTGGCCTTGTACTCCTTGACCTGCGAGGCAAAGCGCTCGGCGTATTCCTGCGCCGGCTTGGTGCGCAGTTCAAGGGCTGCTGCCTTGTAGGCGTTGGCAAAGCCGTTGGCGATCTCGGCAGCACGCTCGGCACTGGACCACTCGGCACCGATGGCGATGGTGGTGCCGTCGGTGGACGAGGTGACCTTGATGGACTTCAGCAGCACGTTGGCCAGCCAGTCATCGATGCTGCCCCGACCCTTGGTGGCCTTCTGCCAGTCGGCCTGGACGTCCTCGTCCTGGGCAAGCTTCAGGTCCTTGATGACCCGGTTGACCACCTGGCTGCTCTGGATCAGCTCGGTCTGGCTGGCCAGCATGTTGCGGATGGTCTCACGGGTGGGCGCTGCCATACCGGACACCTGGTCGACCGTGTTGGCATCGACGTAGACCGTGGTGGCGGCGCTGTAGCGCTTGCTCATCAGCAGGCTGCCGGTGATGGCCATGAGCGTGGTGATGGCCACGATCGACGCGACCAGCCAGAAACGCGATCGGAGAATTCCAAAAAGCAAGTCGAAACGCATAGGACTACCTGGAGTTGGCACGGAAGTGCCGATTGTGAATGGAGCGACGGTTCGAGGCGGTGAGAAACTGCACATCGTCCGCGGCGCAAGGCCGCGGGTCGCATGGAGATTCGATAGTGCCGGCCACGGAAACACACGGTCGACCGACCGCGCAGCGGCTCCGCGCCGGCGCCGGACGGCTGGGCATCGACTTCCTCGACACCCGGTATTATCCCAGTATCCGGCTATGTATGGGGCCGAATGTCACGCACGCCGACAGGCCAAATGGCGCGAATACGCGCCAGATGTGACATGAAAGCCCGTGCGCTGCCCTTGGAACAACGGTCCAGGGCCTGCGGCCGATGACGAACCAGCCTGGAACAATGCCAGGGCCGGGGCGGTATTATCGCAAGGATCGCCCCCAGTGATTATGAAATTTCCGGTCCCATGATGCGGGTTCGTAGTTGGCACGTAATGCGCATGTAAAAGCCATGCCGTTTGCCGACATACTGTGGCGCATCCATGCCGCAGGCTGCTGCCCTTGCGCCACACTGACGTGAGCAGGGCCTCCTGCCCCGGCAGATGCCGCGGCTGTGCACAAATGCCTCGCCCCACTGCCCTGCACGCGGCATGATGGACCGATCCGCCGATACGGGCGCCCGTCATGGGGTCCCGATCCGGCGCGAAGGCGTCCGGTGGCCGGGCAATTTCCCTGTCCGACCCACACCGGAGGCTGCGCGCCGCCGCAGAATCAGGGACAATGCCGACATGGATGCCCTGCCGTGCCGCGGGCACATTCCGCGGATTGGCGAGCCGCCGGGCCGTCATCGCCCTGCTGCCTGCCGGCCATGGCCGGCAACGCCTTCTGTTTCACCCGATTCCTCAGACACCATTTTGCCAACATGAACAACCCGATCGACCAAGCGCCGGCAGGCTCTTCCTCGAACTACTCCGGTGGCCGCCAGGCAACTGGCACCGCCCTGGTCCGGGATGACGGCACCCGACTGCCCGACTTCAATCAGGCCAACCGCAAGACCCTGATGATGGGGGGCATCCTGGTCGCCAACGGCAAGCTGCGCCAGGACCAGATCGACCTGGTGCTCAACGAGCAGCGTGTCACCAACCTGCGCTTCGGCGAGACCGCCATGCGCATGCGTCTGGTCTCGCACGCCGACGTGGAAGAGGCGCTGGCCATCCAGTTCGGCTATTCGTCGTCGCGGGCCTCGGCCCTGGCGCTGCCCGACAAGGTCACCAGTGCGGTCAACCCCTATTCGCCGTTCGCCGAGGCACTGCGCGGCCTGCGCAGCCAGCTGATGACGCGCTGGTTCGACGGCTCGCCCGACCGCCGCACCCTGGCCATCACCAGCGTGGACCGCGGCGACGGCAAGAGCTTCGTCTGCGCCAACCTGGGCGTGGCCTTCTCGCAGATCGGCCAGCGCACCCTGATCGTCGACGGCGACCTGCGCCATCCCACCCAGCACCTGAACTTCGGCCTGCGCAACCAGATGGGCCTGTCGGGCATTCTCAGTGGCCGCGCCGGTCTGGAAGAGGTGATGGAGTTCCCCACCCTGCCCAATCTGGCCGTGCTGCCGTCGGGTCCGCAACCCCCGAACCCGCAGGAACTGCTGGGCCGCGACATCTTCATGGACCTGCTGCAGACGCTGGCGGGCCACTATGACGTGATCCTGATCGACACCCCGTCGGCCCAGGAGGCGTCGGACGCCATGGTGATCGGCCAGCGCGCCGGTGCTGCACTCATCGTCGGGCGTCGCAACAAGACGAAGGCCACCGAGATCGCGCAACTGGCCTCGGTGATGGCCAGCTCGAACATCGCGCTGCTGGGCGCTTCGCTGAACGAGTACTGATCCCGAACCCCGACGGGATCCCCTGAGGATCCTCTGATTCAGAGGATCCCTTGAAGGCGAGTGGCTGCCACGGCCGCTCGCCTGTCTGTTTTCTGCAGCAGTCAGTGGGCAATTGCCGGTATATTCGGTCAGAACCGGAACCGTCCGCCCGATCCGAATGCCGAACATTCCCACCCTCATGCCCGTGCTGGGCCTGCTGGCCACTGCGGTCGCCGCCTTCGTCATCATCCTGAAAGGGCTGGTGATCCCGGTGCTGCTGGCCCTGCTGGTGTACGCCTGGAGCTGCCTGCTGGCCGACCGCATCGTGCAGGCGCACAAGCCCTCGGCGCTGTCCCTGGGCTACTACCCCAAGCGCTGGCCGGCCGTCATCAGCGGCGCCGTCGTCTCGGTGCTGGTCATCACGGCCTTCGTCTTCCTGACGTACTGGACCATCCATCTGGCCTCGTCCAACGACCTGCGCATCTTCCTGGTGCGCATTGAGGATTCGCTGGAGGTGCTGCGTCAGGCGCTGCCCGAGGCGGCTGCCAAGGTGATCCCCGAGAACTGGGCAGACCTGAAGGCACAGCTCTTCAACGTCGTGCGCAGCAAGGCGGCCGTACTGGGCAGCGTGGGCGGCGTGGTGGTGCACACCATCGTGCAGTCGCTGTTCGCCATTCTGGTGGGCGCGCTGGCGGCTGTCTCCACCTGGCAGCCGCACCGGCTGCGATCGGACCGGCTGTTCATTGCCCGGTTGCTGGTGGTGCTGGAACGCGTGGTCATCGCCCAGATGCGCATCGCACTCTTCAACACCACGATGACGGCGCTCTACCTGTTCGTGGTGCTGCCGTTCTTCCAGATCCAGCTGCCCTTCCGCGGGCTGCTGTGCATGTTCACGCTGCTGACGGGCGTGCTGCCGGTGCTGGGCAACCTGATGGCCAACACGGTGCTGTCGCTGATCTCATTCGCCGTCTCGCCATGGGTGGCGGTCAGCTCGCTGGTCTTCCTGGTGTTGATCCACAAGCTGGAATACGTGATCAACGCCCGCACGGTGGGCTCGAAGATCTCGATGAACTCTTGGGAGATCCTTGCGGCGATGCTGACTGGCGAATCGCTGTTCGGCGTGCCGGGCCTGGTGACAGCGCCCCTACTCTACCCGTTCTTCAAACGCGAGATTGCCCGGATCTGGACGCGCTTCAACAACGCGCCGGTGGCGCCGCATACGGCGCCCCAGCCCGAGCCGCTCCCCCACGAATGAGCTCGCAGGCTGCGCCCAGGCGCAGCCTCGGCACATGCAGGACGGCCAGCGGCGCATCCGCCACGACACGGACGGTTGCCCGGCCCCCCCCAATCATGGCTTTGCCCGCGATGATGGGGCGCGCCGCGTCGGCGGGACAGCGTGCGCTGGCGCGGCCTTCCCCTTGGACCTTATCGACCCCGGCTGGCGTTGACCTGCGCTTCCTTCTCGAGCAGTTCTTCCCAGCGGGTCATCATGTCCAGCACCTTCTGTTCCTTGTCGGCCAGGGCGGTCTGGAAGTCCTTGATCTGCTCGGGCGGCTGCCGGAAGAAGTCGGGCTCGTTCATGCGGGCCTGATCGGCGGCGATCTCGGCCTCCAGCGTCTCGATCTCGCCGGGCAGGTTGGCCAGGTCGCGCACCTCGCGGTTGCTGAGGGTGAGGCGCCCGCCCCGGGGCTTGGCCGCCTCGGCGGAAGCCCCCGCCGAAGCGGATGGGGAGCCGGCCGAATCCGCAGCCAGCGCGCCGGAAGCGCTCGCCGCGCGGTTGCCCGTGTCGCTGCCCTCCGTGCCGGCCTGCCCGGATGACGACGCGATGGCTGCCGCAGCGCCGAAGCCCGACGGCGCCTGGTTCGGCTGGGTCTGGCGCCAGGCCAGCCAGTCGGAATAGCTGCCCACCAGTTCCAGCCAGTGGCCATCGCCCTGGGCCACCAGCACCGACGTGACCACGTTGTCGAGGAAGCGCCGGTCGTGGCTGACCAGCAGCAGCGTGCCCGGGTAGGACTGCAGCATGCTCTCCAGCAGGTCGATGGATTCCAGGTCCAGGTCGTTGGTGGGCTCGTCCAGCACCAGCAGGTTGGCCGGGCGGGCAAACAGGCGCGCCAGCAGCAGGCGGTTGCGCTCACCGCCCGACAGGGTGCGCACCGGCGAGTTGGCGCGGTTGGACGGGAACAGGAAGTCCTGCAGATAGCTCATGATGTGGCGACGCGCGCCATTGATCTCGACGTATTCCGAGCCGGGGCTGACCGTGTTGGCCACGCTCTGCTCGGGGTCGAGCTGCTCGCGCAGCTGATCGAAATAGGCAATCTGCAGGTTGGAGCCCAGCCGCACCGAGCCGGTGTCGGGCGGGTACTCGCCCAGAATGAGCTTGAGCAGCGTGGACTTGCCGATGCCGTTGGGCCCAATCAGGCCGATGCGGTCGCCGCGCATGATGGTGAGGTCCAGGTCGCGCACCAGGCAACGCCCGCCCAGGCTGATGCCGGCCTGACGGGTCTCGCAGACCAGCTTGCCGGAGCGTTCGCCTGCATCCACCTCCAGCCGGATCTGGCCGGTGCGCTCGCGCCGGGCGGCCCGCGCCTCGCGCAGTGCCTCCAGCCGCCGCACACGGCCTTCGTTGCGGGTGCGGCGCGCCTCGATGCCCTTGCGGATCCAGACCTCTTCCTGCGCCCAGAACTTGTCGAACTTGCGGTTGGCCACCGCCTCGGCTTCCAGCTGCTCGCCGCGCACCTTCTCGTAGGTGGCGAAGTTGCCGGGGAAACTGCGCACCAGCCCGCGATCCAGCTCGATGATGCGGGTGGCCACCTGGTCGAGGAACCGCCGGTCGTGCGTGATGATGATGGCCGCCGGCCCTGCGTTGACGATGGCCTCCAGCGCCTCGATGGCCTCGATGTCGAGATGGTTGGTGGGCTCGTCCAGCAGCAGCAGGTCGGGCTCCAGCGCAAAGGCCAGCGCCAGCGCCGCCCGTTTGTTCTGTCCACCCGAAAGCCCTTCGGGATCAACCTCCGGATCGACGCCGAAGCGGTCCAGCTCGGCCCGCAGCCGCGCCTGCAGCGCCCAGTAGCGCCGTTCGTCCCGCTCGTCCACCAGCCCGGCCGCCGTGCCGCGCGCCAGCAGGCTCTCGAAGAGCGTGCCGGCCGGCGGCAGCACCGGCTCCTGCTCCACCAGCACAATGCGCAGGCCGTCGCGCACCACTGCACGCCCGTCATCGAGCTGGATTCGGCCGGCAATGACGTTGAGCAGACTGGACTTGCCGGTGCCGTTGCGGCCGATCAGCCCAAGCCGCTCGCCGGCGGTGAGGGTGAAGGCTGCCCCATCCAGCAGGGGGTGGGCACCAAAGGCCAGGCCGGCATCGATCAGGCTGAAGAGGACACTCACGGAAGGGATCTCGTTGCAGGTGGAGGGGCGTCAGGTCAGTGTCGATGGCTCCCGGGCCCCGCCTGTAGATGGGCAGGCCCGAAAAACGGAGAGCCGCGCACACCGCTGGCGGGACGACCGCCAACCGGGCAAGCGCAGAAAGACACTTCCGGGATTCTAGGAGCTTGGGCGGCAGAAAGCACCCGGCCCCTCATGGATGCGCGCCCTCAGTCCTGAGCGCACTGCGTTGCCTGAAATGCATGCGCGTGGCCGGCCCGCAGGATGGGGCCGGCCTGCCTGGGCTGAGCCGATGTCAGCCTTTGGCCAGCGGCTGCGTCCGCGCCTCCAGCCACGCCAGTGCCGCGCCCTGCAGGCGCGGTGCCAGCTTCTCGCGCACCAGCGCGTGGTAGGCGTTCACCCACTGGATCTCCGTGGGGGTCATCAGCGCCGTGTCCATCAGGCGCGTGTCGATCGGGCACAGCGTGAGCGGCTCGAAGTGCAGGAACTGACCGAATTCCGTTTCCTGCGGGTTTACCACCGGCTGGTTCACCACCAGGTTCTCGATGCGGATGCCCCACTTGCCGGGCCGGTAGATGCCGGGCTCGATGGACGTGATCATGCCCACCTTCAGGGCGCCCTGCGGCAGCACCGGCGCGTGCCAGGAAATCACCTGCGGGCCTTCGTGCACGTTCATGAAGTAGCCCACGCCATGGCCGGTGCCATGGCCGTAGTCGCACTGCTGCTGCCACATGGGCTTGCGGCAGATGGCATCCAGGAGCGGACCGGCAATGCCTTCCGGGAAGATCGTCTCGGCCAGCGCGATGTGTGCCTTCAGCACCAGCGTGTTGTCGCGCTTGTGCGCGGCACTGGGCGTTCCCACCGGCACCACGCGGGTGATGTCGGTGGTGCCGTTCAGGTACTGGCCGCCGGAATCGATCAGCAGGAGGCCGTCGCCGCGGATCTCGCTGAACGCCTCGGGCGTGGCCGAATAATGGGGCAGCGCGGCGTTGGCATTGAAGCCGGCAATGGTGCCGAAGCTGGGCGAGACGAAATTCGGGCGCTGGCTGCGGAATTCCAGCAGCATCCGGTCGATGTCCAGCTCGTTGAGCACCTCACCCCGGGCCAGACGGGCCTCGAAATCGGCAAAGAAATGGCAGAGCGCCACGCCATCCTCGATCATCGCCTCACGGGTGTGGGCCACATCGGCCGGCGACTTGACGGACTTGAAGAGCGTGCTGGGGTTGACCGACTCGATGACCGGCACGGTGCCCTTCAGCGATTGCAGCGTGCTGGCGGCCACCTTGGCCGGGTCCACCAGCAGGCTGTCGGACAGCCGGGCAATGTCGTCTGCCGCCTTCTCGTAGGGAGCCACCGAAATGCCGGCCGCCGCCAGCGCCTCACGCGCAGGTGCCGTCAGACGCGAGTCGTCCACGTACAGCGTGGCGCTGGACGCCCCGATGAGCAGGTGCGCCAGGAAGACCGGGTTGTAGGAGACATCGTTGCCACGCAGATTGGTGAGCCAGGCGATGTCATCCAGCGACGAGATCAGGTGATGGGCCGCGCCCTTTTCCTGCATGGCGGCGCGCACGCGGGCCAGCTTCTCGGCGGCAGGTTCCGACACGAATTCCGCCGCATGCACCACCACCGGCTCGGCCGGCAGCGCGGGGCGCTCCGTCCAGATGCCGGCCAGCAGGTCCGTATCGGCCCGCAGCTGGATGCCCTTGGCCACGAAGGCCTGCTCCAGCTGGCGCTTGGCTGCACGCGACAGCATGTCGGGCGCCACCCCCACCACGGCCCCTTGGCCCAGGGCCTCGGCCAGGGCTTCCACGTGCGTGCGTCCCCGGCCCAGCTTCTGCAGCTCAATGCCGGTGCCAGCCAGCTGCGCCGTGGCCTGCTCCCAGTAGCGGCTGTCGGCCCACAGGTCGGCCGTGGCAGCCATGACCACCAGCGTGCCCACCGAGCCCGTGAAGCCCGACACCCAGCGCCGGCCCTGCCAGTGCTCGGGCAGGTATTCAGAGAGGTGCGGATCGGCGGACGGGATGATCCAGGCATCGATGCCCTGTTTCTGCATGGCCTGGCGCAGTGCGGCCAGACGTTGGACGGGGCCCTGCAGGGCGGAGGAAGAAGAGACAGCGTTCATGACGAAAAAAATAGGATCCTGGATGACCGAAGAAACCGAAGAAAGACGGGAGAAGCCTGCAGCAGGCTACAAAAAGTGCAGGCCGACCGCAGGAGCCGGCAGGCCGTACCCTTCAGGGCGGCCTGCCCGGGCGGAGGCATCGCCCCCTCAATCCACGTCCTTCAGCATGCGGTTGAGCACCGGCACCAGCACCAGCAGCGCGACCGCGCACACCAGGCTGATCACCGTCAGTTCGATATAGAAGTCTGCGGCGGCTTCCTTGTTGTAGTGGGCGTCGAACAGCACGCCCCCTGCCGTGAAGCCCAGCGACAGGGACAGAAAGTTCACCGGCTCGTCTTTCATACGCGTCCTCCTTGACTA
>ERZ773075.1737-NODE-1737-length-10049-cov-3.26636_pt1 | contig 10049 bp, 8 predicted proteins | sample MGYA00580614_ERZ773075 | MGnify/ENA primary metagenome ERZ773075 (study PRJEB29015, sample SAMEA2738021) | human oral metagenome | biome: human oral; feature: human-associated habitat; material: dental | place: China | collected 2043 ... | reverse complement strand
AGCCCCTGGTCACCGGCTGGCGTGAAACCCTGGAGCGCGCCATGCAGGGCACGTTCAACAGCGCCGGCGTCTATCAGCAGCTGGTCACCCTCACCCCTGACCCCACGCTGCGCCGCGAGTTCGAACGTCTGCAGTCCGACCTGCTCACCCGTGATCTGCCCGCGCTGCAACGTGCCTGGCAGGCTGCCGTCGACCGTGAGCGCCTGCATGCCGCCCAGGGCATCGACCCGGCGCAGGCCCACGTCAGCCATGGCGTCATCGGTGACGCCATGGAAGCGTTCTTTGCCCTGCTCACCCGTCAGGGGGGCGTTCTGGGCTTCACAGGCACCGTGCTGCGCGCGGCCCACCCCATGCTGGTGGCCGGCGCCGTCGTCGGCAGCCTGGCCGTGCAGGGCGGGCGCCACGCCCGCATCCTGCGCGAACAGCGCGCCGCCTGCGCCGCCGCCTGCGACTGCAGCGGCCAGGCCGCGCCTTCCGACCATCCGGACGAAACGGACGATTCCACCGATGCCGCCTGGTCTCCCTCCCATGACCCGGAGAACTGAACCATGCTTCCCATCCTGCCCCTGATCATCGGCGCCGCCGCAGGCGCCGCCGCCACCCAGCTCGTGCGCACCAAAGCCGTTCAGCAAGGCCTCAAGAAGGCCGGCAGCCAGATCCGTCAGGCTGGCGACACGCTGAAACAGAAAGCCAGCGACGGTCTGGACACCGTGCGCGAGACCGGCGCCGAAATGCGCCGCAAGGTGGCCGACAAGCTGCATCGCCGCAGCGCCGCCCACGCGGGCGACGCCGACAGCGCCTATGAAGACGCCAGCGCCCTGCTGCTGCCCGCCCCGCACGAGGAGGCTCCGGCACCGAAGAAGGGCAGCCGCAGCGCAACGGGCACCCGCAGACGTGCCGCGCGCAGCGCCAGCACCTCGCAGACGCCCCAAGAGCAGCCGCCGCACCACCGCGGCGCGCGAGGCTTCCGAGGAGACGCCGGCACCGCGCCGTCGCCCCCGCAAGCGTCCTCAGACCCCCAAGACCGAGCAGGCCGCGGCCTCCGCCACGCCTTCGACCGAATCCGGATCGAATGACGACGCCGGCCAGCACTGACCCTTTCGCCAGCACTGACCTTTCATGAGAACCCCCTTCAACCGTTCCGGCTCCCCCTTCGGCACCAACCTGCCCACCCCGGCTCGCACGCCCCAGGGGTCCGGCCTTGCTGCCAACGTGCCCGCCACGTTGCGCAATCTGGGCGCACAGGCCTTCCCCTCGCTGCGGCCCGGCAACCCGCCCCTGACGCTGGGCAGCACCGCCGTGGAAGACTTCTTCAAGGGCTGCATCACCACGGGCCTGCTCGTCACGCTGCAGGAACGCGCCGAGCGTGCCCGCAACGCCGACGGCAAACCCGCTGGCAAGCGCCTTGACCGCCGCGCCGTGCGCATGGCCCTGCAGGGCGGAGCCGCGCTCTCGGCCGGCACCGCTGCTGCCCGCGCCCTGCGCCAGTCCCGCCCCGGTGCCGCCCTGCTCACGGCAGCCGCCGGTGCCGCCGTCGTTCTGGCCGCCGAACGCTGGCTGGCCGATCGCCCTGCCCGTCCGGCAGTCGTCGAGGTGGACAACCTCGTCGACGACGCCCCGGCAAGCCAGGAAGACGCGTCCCCCCGCTACATCCAGATGGCACACACCCCGCGTGACGAGGCCTGAACCCAGCACGCCCACATCAATTTCCAGGATCCGCCCTCACACCCTTTCGCTCGGACCCCGGGTGGTTCCTGTTCCCCGAACACACGCTTTGTCCATGACGGAGAACTGAAATGGCCAAGAAAAATCAGAAGTATCCGAACCGCAACAATCAATTCAATACCTGGAACAACGACAACCAGGATCAGGATTCCAACGACAACCAGGCTTACCCCAACCAGGGCTTCGACAACGGCTACGGCAATGGCGGCTTCAATCAGGCTGCCTACGGCAACGCCTTCAACCCGCAAGGCTTCAACGGCCAGGGTTTCAACGGTCAGGGCTTCAATGCTCAGGGCTTCAATGGCCAAGGCTTCAACAGCCAGGGCTTCAATGCTCAAGGATTCAACGGGCAGGGTTTCAACGCCCAGGGCTTCAATGCTCAAGGTTTCAACGGACAGGGTTTCAACGGTTTCCCGCAGAACGCCAACACGCCCAACGCCAACTTCAATGGCGCCTTCCCCAATGCCACTCAGGCCAACGGTCACAGCGCCTGGCAAAGCCTGGGGCTGTCGGGCCTGTTCGGTGGCAACCGTCAGACCGAACAGTTCATCCTGGGTCTGCTGCTGGGTGGCGCAGCCGCCTACGTGCTGGGTGATCCCGAGAAGCGTGCCAAGCTCATCCGCATGGGCATGAAGCTCTACGCCGGTGTGGCTGGCAGCGTCGAGGAGTTCAAGGAGCAGATCGCCGACCTGAAGGCCGAAGTCGCGGCCGAGCAGGAAAACACCGAGGACTGATCCAGCCCAGGCCCGGCCTGTCCCCCGGGGCAGCCGGTGCCATGACCCGTCGGATGCACCGGTCCAGCCGGTCTTTCGGTTCCCACCACACGCCTTGCCATCCACGCATTCATTGCACGTCATGCCCCTGGAACAACAGCCGGACGCCAAAGGGCGCCCTTCTTCCTCCAACGCCGCAGCCCCCCTGCTGTTCGAGACGCTCGATGTGGCTCACCAGTCGCACGGCCGAGTCCGCTATCGCTACACGCTGCCCAAGGGCTGCGCCAAGCTGGCGCCCCAGGCACTGGAGCGCGTGGTACGTGACCAGCCCGGTGTCACGGGTGTGCGCCTGAACCCGGCAGCACGTTCCATCGCCATCCAGTTCGACGGCAAGAAGACCAGCATCCCCAAGCTGCAGCGCGTGCTCTCGCACATTCCAGCCTCTGTCTGCACCGGCGCCAGCGGCGCCGCCGTTCAGGCCGCCAGCTGCGAGAAGCGCAAGGCCGGCGAGAACGTGCTGTCCACCGGCGGTGACCTGCTGGCCAGCGCGCTGCTGCTGCTGACCACCAACAAGGTGCCCCAGCCGCTGGCAAAACCGGCCACGCTGGCCGTCTCGCTGCCGCTGTACAAGGACGCCATCGAGGATCTGCTCAAGGAAGGGCTCAACAACCACGTGCTGGAAGCGCTGGCCGTGGCCATTTCCACCGCCAGCGGCGACCAGATGGCCGCCAACGCCACGCTCTTCATGCTGGCGCTGGGCGAGTATCTGGAAGAGTCCATTGCACGCCGCTCCGACGACCTGCTCAAGCATCTGCTGCATCCCGATGCCGACACGGTCTGGGTCGAGCGTAACGGCGAGGAGCTGCAGATCGATGCCGCCCAGGTGGTGGTCGGCGACACGGTCATCTGTGCGGCTGGCGCCGTCATTCCTGTCGATGGCACCGTGCTGAGCGGCGAGGCCACCGTCAACGAGGCCAGCATGACCGGCGAGAGCGTGCCGGCGCTGCGCCAGCGGGGTGACAGCGTGCTCTGCGGCACCGTCATCGAGGAAGGCCGCATCCGCATCTACGCCGAGCATGTCGGTACCGGCACGGCCAGTGCCCGCATCGCCAACTACGTCCAGCACGCCCTGCAGGTCAAGAGTGGCACCCAGCTCACCGCTGACCGTCTGGCCGACAAGCTGGTGCCCTGGATCCTGGGTCTGGCCGGCAGCACCTGGCTGGTGTCGCGCAACTGGAAGCGGGCTGCCGCCGTGCTGCAGGCCGACTACGCCTGCGCGCTCAAGCTCTCCACCCCGGTCGCCTTCAAGTCCGCCATGTACACCGCCGGCCGCGACGGCGTGCTGTTCAAGGGCGGCGACGCGCTGGAGCGCCTCTCCCAGGCCGACACCTTCGTCTTCGACAAGACCGGCACCCTCACCACCGGCACCCTGGTCGTCACCGACGTGCTGGCCTTCGACCCCGAGTTCGACCCCACCGACGTGCTCGACCTGGCCGCCTCGGTGGAAGAGCACTACTTCCACCCGCTGGCTCATGCCGTGGTCGAAGCGGCCCGCCGGCACAGCAACCGCCACTTCCCGCACGAGGATGTCGACTTCATCGCCGCCCACGGCGTGGCCAGCGTCATCCAGGGCAAGCGTGTCGTGGTCGGCTCGCGCCACTTCCTCGAAGAGCACGAGTCCATTGACATGGGAGCCCACGAGGAGGACATCGAGCGCCTGCAGGCCGAAGGCAAGACCCCGCTCTACATCGGCCTGGGCGGCAAGCTGCTGGGCATCATCGCCCTGAAGGACAGCTTGCGCACCAACACCGCCGAGACGCTCAAGCGTCTGCGTACCCTGGGTGTCAAGCGCATCCTGATGCTGACGGGCGACCATGAAGTCCGTGCCGCCGAGCTGGCCCGTGAACTGGGCCTGGACGCCTACCATGCCCAGCTGATGCCCGAGGACAAGGCCCGCATCCTGCACGAGCTGACCGAAAGCGGTGCGAAGATCGCCTTCGTGGGCGACGGCATGAACGACGCCCCGGCCCTGGCCGGTGCGCACGTCGGCATTGCCATGCAGCGGGGCGCCGACCTGGCACGTCTGACTTCCGACATCGCGCTGCTGGAAGACGACATCGCCCGCGTGGCCGATGCCAAGGCCATTGCCAACCGCACGATGAAGCAGATCGACACCAACTTCAAGCTCATCGTCGGCGCCAACACCGCCATTCTGGCCGGTGCCGCCACCGGCAAGCTCAGCCCCATCGCCACCTCGGTCCTGCACAACGGCAGCACCATCGCCATCCTGCTCAACGCCCTGCGCGGCGGCCTGCAGGCAGTGCCGGGTTCCACACGCAAGGGCAAGAAAGGCGCCAAGGCATCGCCCAAGGCCCTGCCTGCCCCCGTGAACCACACCCGGCCCAGCAAGGCGGCAGGCTGACGGCCGCCCTCCCCGCCTCCGGCAGACAGGCCGGCACAGGTTCATGCCTGTGCCGGCTTTTTTCATGCATCGAACGGATGTGCACTGATTCCGTAGGGTTACGGCTGACCCGTACCTCAGCGTCCCCCCGATAGCCGGAGGTCCCGAACGACGATCGACCAGGACGCGGATCGATCAGGACGAGGATCACCTAGGCCCCGAATGACACCTGCTGTCCGCGCCATCCCGTACGGCGCAGGAAACTCTCCCAGGCGAGCATGTCCGGGTTCACCTTCCGGCTCCAGTCCAGATCCAGCGACGCGTCGAAATAGCCATGCTCGACCGCGTGGCTGACCATGCCCAGCAGTTCCTCCACCAGCAGCGGATTCTCGGCAAACTGCGGGAAGTACTGCAACAGGCCGCCGCGCGTATAGGCATTGCGGTATTCGGCCTTCACGCCCGTCACCCGCTGGAACGCTTCCACCATCTCGCGCGGCGAGATCATCTCCCCCACCACCGGCATGGTCCTGCCCTGGTAGTGGGCGGGATTCGACAGGATCTCCAGAACGGCAGGCCCGGTGGCCGTCAGCGGATCAACAAAGGGTGCCCGGAAATCCTCCGGCAGATAGATCGGCATCAGCAGCGTGTCACCGTCCATCCTTGGCACGTAGTATTCCAGCAGATTGGTGTAGAAGAAGGCCAGCATCACGAAGGTATGCGGGACACCCAGACCACGGATGTGGTCAGCCACCTTCGCCTTGTCGGTGAAGTGCGGCGCGTACTTCGTGCCGCCCGAGCGCTGCTCGACATTTTCCAGGGTACTGAACACGATGTGCCCCACGCCTGCTGCGGCTGCCGCATTGGCCAGCTGGAGGCCCAGCATCCGCTCATCGTCGCGCCCCGGCATCGATGGCGGCGTCATCAGGAACGCGCCAGCCGATCCCTCGAACGCCTGCGCCAGCGCATCCGGACTCCGATGGGGATCACGCTCCCACAGTTCTGCACCGGCTTTCTGAAGCTGCAGCGCCTGGGGCGAATCCTTCCTGCGCGTCAGCGCCCGTACCCGGAAACGCTGGCTTTGCATCAGTGAGTTCACCACGCTGCGCCCCTGCTTGCTGGTGGCACCCACCACCGTGATCAGCGGCTTTTCGTTTCTATCCATGTCCGATTCTCCATTCATGCGCCTCTCAACCGAAGTGGCCCCTCGGCGACCCAGGTCACGATAGGAAGAAAAGGGTCATAACAGAAATGAATTCTTGCGATGTCCGTCATCGCCAATGGCGATATCATGCCGCTTTCACGACGCATTCTGCACAGGCCTCGGTCCCCTCTCCGACAGGTTCCATCCTCCTGACGGCGACAGGTTCCATCCTCCAGACGGCAACGGTTCCCATCCCTCAGGAGCGACAGGTCCCTTCCTTCAGGCAGCCCATCACGGCAAGCAGCGGGCTCGCGGAATGACCCGTTTTTCAGGACCGGAATCTGTCCGGACGCCCTGATTGCTGCCCAGGTTGCGCCCCACCTGAACCATGAACGCCCCTGACTCCGGACCTCGCCCCCTTCACGGCATCCTGCGCCGCATCGACCTGAATCTGCTCGTCACGCTCGACACCCTGCTGCGAGAACGGCACGTCACCCGTACCGCCCAGGTCCTGAACCTGGCGCAGCCCACCGTCAGCATGCAGCTGGCCCGCCTGCGCGAACTGCTGGATGATCCGCTTCTGCTACCCGGCCCGCAGGGCATGCAACCCACGGCGCGCGCCGAGCAACTGCGCATCCCGCTGCACGATGCGCTGCATGCCCTGGGTCAGGCTGTTGCTCCTCTCGAGCCCTTCAACCCCGCCACGGCACACCACACCTGGCGACTCGCCGCCACCGACTACACGTTGATGACGGTCCTCCAACCCATCCTGCCCCGGCTTCGAGAGCAGGCACCTGGCATGCGCCTGGCCATCCACCAGCTCTCGCCCCCGCTCCTGTCGCAGCGCGCTCGGCAGGATGACTTCGATCTGGCTTTCCACATCACAGCCGAAGCGCCGCCTCACCTGAGACGCCGCAGCCTTTTCCATGAACGCTACGTGCTGGCCGCCCGTGCGGGGCACCCGGTCCTGAAGCGGCGGCCCACGCTGGCCAAGTTCTGTCGTCTGGAACATGCCATCGTCTCACCCGATGGGGGAGGCTTTCAGGGCGCCACCGACCGGGCACTGGCTGCGGTCGGCCTTCAGCGCAACGTCGTGCTGTCGGTACCCCACTTCCTGTCGCTGCTGCATGTCCTGGCCAGCACTGACCTGGTGGCCATGGTGCCTGAACGTCTGGCAGGCAACCATCCCGGTGTCGGGGTTGTGTCTGCCCCCCTTGAGATCCCTGGCTTTGAGATGCTGATGCTCTGGCCGGAACGTCTGCACCGCGACCCGGCCCACCAGTGGCTGCGCGCGCTGGTCAGCGAACGATTCCGGAACGAGCCGTCCGAGTGAATCCTGTGCGTGGCGCCTTCAATGGCGTTGGCCGATGGGCACGCGATGACGAAGCGAAGTTCAGGCCGTTGCCGCCCTGTTTCAGCCTACCTTGCGCTGATTGACCACCCAGTGCGAATCCGTGATGTCGTAGATCTTCTGGATGTCGTCCATCAGGTGCGCGAAGTCGATATCCAGGTCGATGAGCCGGCCATTGCGCAGGTTGAACACCCAGCCATGCACGATCGGATAGCCGTCAGCCACATAGCGCGCCTGCACGCAATCCATCTTGATGACATTGATGCACTGCTCCTGCACGTTCAGCTCCACCAGACGGTCGTAGCGCTGGTGCTCGTCCTCGATGGCATCGAGCTCGTCCTTGTGCAGCCGGTAGACATCGCGGATGTTGCGCAGCCATGGATTCATCAGCCCATGGTCCTGGGGCAGCATGGCGGCCCGGATGCCTCCGCAGTTGTAATGGCCACAGATGATGATGTGCTTCACCTTCAGGTGGCTGACCGCATACTCGATGGTCGACGAGACATTGAGATCCATGCCGATGACCAGATTGGCCACGTTGCGATGGACGAACACCTCGCCCGGCTCCAGCCCCATCAGCTCCTCGACGGCCACACGGCTATCCGAACAGCCGATGTACAGGTAGGAAGGATTCTGAGAACGCGACAGGCGTCGGAAATAGTCGGGGTCAAGTTCCTTCTTGTGCTCGGCCCATTCCCGATTGTTCTCGAATATCACCTGGTAGGAATGGCTCATGCGGGTTTCCTCGGTTGCACGAGATGGCTTCGATGAAACATCTTCATGGACATGAATTCTGCACGACATCCGCACCGATGTTGGTTGCATGGCCATCACACGAGTTCCGCATCCTGGATGCATTCAATACCCGGCACTGTCGTCAGGATCCCGCCGGTATCTTCGACAGGTCGCACGCCCAGCCCGACATCCGCAGCTACCCTGTTCTGCGCCACACTGTCAACATGGTTACAACTCCCTACTGACAGTATCGTTAATCATCCTCATTCTTAGAAACCATATACAATCCACCACGTTCCGTAAGACAGCGTCTGGTTTTCTTTTCATGGTCAGCGCTTTGCTGCCCTTCCTGCAACCAGGCGTAGCCCCCGGCTTTTGTGTCTCAGGAACGCTCCACCAGACGGCGCGCGGCTCAGGGCATAGGCCCATCGTGCATGCCACCGTAAGGCGGTTCCCTGTGTGATTCCCTCGATGCAGTCCTGTTTCCCTTCGTATATCGGAGAAAGTTAATGAAAAAGCCTTCTATTGATATTCGCACCAGCACCCGTCTGAAAGGCACGGCGCTTGCCGTTGCCCTGGCCGCACTGTCGTTCAGTGTCGGCGTGCAGGCCCGCGGCCTCACCCACCCAGTCGATCCGGACTATACCGGCCGCGTTTCGGTGACGGGCGTTGCCTATCCGGGCGAGACCGTGGACGTGACCGGCCGTGGCTTCAAGCCGGGCCAGCAGGTTCAGCTGCTGAGCGATGGCGCCACCATCACCACGCAGGCCATCCTGAGTGTCGACGCCGAAGGCCGCATTGCCGGTCAGGTGGAGATTCCGCCCGAGTCGCCGGTGGGCATCCACCCCGTGGTGGTACAGACGGTGAATCCGGGCTATGCCGAGATTCTGGATTTCAAGATCTCGCCCAAGCTGCCGTTCACGGGCGTCAACGCCTACCATATCGCCCGCGCACCGCTGAACCCCGGTCTGTACCAGGGCGCCTACAGCCCCCGCAGTCACGCCTTGTACGTGACCTCGGCCGTGGGTCGTGCGCCCGTCAAGCAGTCCAGCCTGATGAAGGTCAACCCCAGCTCGCTGGCCATCGAGCACCAGGTCACGCCACCGGCCGATTCGACCGGCAAGCAGCTGGAAGCGGTCTACGGCATTGCCGTGGATGACACCGCCGGCACCGTCTGGACGGGCAACACGCGCACGGGCGCCGTGGCCGTCTACAAGCAGGACGACCTGTCGCTGGTCAAGCAGTTCCCGGACAAGCTGGCACCGCACAACCACGGGGTTCTGGTTGACGGTCCGCGCCATCGTGCCTATGTGGCCGCCCACGGCAAGAACTACGTGAGCGTGTTCAACACCCAGACGCTGGAACACAAGGTCAACCTCACGCTGGAGTCGCCGACCCGCACCAAGACCCCGCCGGCTCCGCTGGGCTTTGCACTGGATCAGGACGGTGGCAAGCTGTTCGTGGTGTCCACCACCGATCAGGTCTACGTGATCGACGAGCCCACCGAACAGATCGAGAAGGTCTACAACCTGAAAGGGGCCAAGGGCGCCATCAGCATCGCCTATGCACCGGAAGAGAAACTGCTGTTCGTTGTCTCGCAGAGCACCGACAACCTGCAGATTCTGGACGCCACCGATGGCAAGCTGAAGGCTGACGTGAAGGTCGGTGCCGGCCCGCTGGCCGTGGTCTGGGAGCCGGTGCGCAAGCTCGCCTACGTGGCCAACCGCGGCAGTGACTCGGTGGCCGTGGTGGATGTGAACGGCAACCTGGTGGCCAACCTGCCCGGTGGTTCGTATGCCAACCACGTCTTCACCGATGGCAAGGGCACGGTGTGGGGCGTGAACAAGGCTCGCGGTCAGAACGATCCGCAAGGCGATCACATCAGCCGTTACGCCGCCAAGTGATCTGACCTGATTCCGGCCATCCCGCTGATGGCCGGATTTCGGGTTCACGACGAAGCGCTGCCGCCGAATGATTCATCCG
>ERZ773075.1736-NODE-1736-length-10054-cov-9.12241_pt1 | contig 10054 bp, 10 predicted proteins | sample MGYA00580614_ERZ773075 | MGnify/ENA primary metagenome ERZ773075 (study PRJEB29015, sample SAMEA2738021) | human oral metagenome | biome: human oral; feature: human-associated habitat; material: dental | place: China | collected 2043 ... | reverse complement strand
AATTTTGTCAAAAGGCTAGTTCTCCCCAGACCATACTATATAACTAGCCTTTTTATATTTTTATATACTATATGTTATATTATAACTATAAATATACTATATTAATTTTATATTGAAATATAAAAGAAAAATAAAACTGTAAAATATACTATAATATGCTATGCTATGTTACTGTTATAGTTATAGCATAGTGTTTATATAGTTATAGTTATAGTTTGATTTCTTCTTCTAAATACTCTTTTTTTATTTTATACAATGTTGGGCGAGATATAGTTAAAATTTTACTAACTCTTAAACAACTAATTTTGCCATTGATCCAATCTTTTATTAACTTTTTTTCATCTTCCTTTAAATTTTCAAATTTTGCTTGTCTACCTATTACTTTTCCAGCTTTTGTGATTAATCTTCCCTTTGCATCTTTTTCCATATTGTTATAGGCATCCCTTTGTCTTTGTAAGGTCTTTTCTCTTTCTTTTTCTGCCATATATCCCATTAATTTTAATAATATAGGCTGTACTACATCTTTAAAAAGTAGATTATCTTCATTGTGAGTGGTACTCAAAAAGTCCTCTTTAAGAAATTTTAAATTACAACCCCTACCAACTACTAACCTTTGATATTCTTTTTCTATCTCTTGCATATTTCTTCCTAAACGATCTAACTCTGTGAAAATTACAGTATCTCCCACATTTAAAACATCTAATAACTTTTTATATTCTTCTCTATTGAAGTTTTTACCAGATTTCTTTTCTCTAAAAATGTTTCTTTCTTCAACTCCATTTTCTATTAATAAAGCTATTTGTCTGTCTAGGTTTTGTTCTTTTGAGGACACCCTTGCATATCCATATAACATTGTAAATCATACCCCCTTTAAATTTCTTTACACTTTTAAGGTTAAAAATGCTAATTTAAAATGATTGTAAACACCTATATAAAAAGTGTAAAAAAAGTAGACTGTTTACAATTACTTCTTGTATTTGTTTATAAACTCCGTAAACATTAAATTAGTGGCATCTGTTATTGTTACATTATTTTCCTTACAAATAGAAGCAAATTCTTTATATATCTTCGCACTGACCCTTACATTTTGAATTTTTAAATCTTGTAGGTTTCTTAGTTCCTTTGGTATTTCTATATTTTCTTTAATGGTATTATTTAAAAGATTTAATAATTTTTCTATCACTATGTCCGACAATAAAAAATTCTCTCTATCTTTTCTGGTCATGTTTGCTATTGTTAAATTTGTTGTTGCTATTAGGTTTCTTTCTTCTTCTGGTGTTATATCTTTTTTTTCTATTATAACTTCTCCAGCATTTATAACATATTCTAAATATGCTAATTCTTCTCCATTGAAGTGGCTTTGATTAGTGTCTAACCACTTATGAAGCTTGTTTTTAGAGTTAGTAAAATACTTCTTTGTAATTTCTTTTGGCTCTTTACCAGCTGCTATATCTTCCTTTATATTTTTAATCTTTTCCAAAGTTTGATAGTTTATACCTCCCATATAATTTCACTCCTTTTTTTATAAATAAAATGTCTTTTAAGATACTATATTATATAACATATAACATAAATGCAATATATATTTTTTGTTTGGCTTTAAAGGATTGGGTGAAGTTGTGATTTATAGTATAGTATGCAACTTGATGCGTTTTTATGCTATATGTATAGTATATCATTAGTGTAAAGAAATGTAAAGGGGTTTTATTTACACTTTTATATATAGTTTATATATAGTGTATTATAACTATATATATAGTTTTTCTTTTAATACTAATAAAAAAAAGAGAGTATAAAGGGCGGCTAAAAAATAGAAAAATTAAGAAGCCTAACATCGCCGAGTAGTCCCCGAAAGTTCCCCTGCTTGACGGGGGGACTGGGGACATTCTTCGTATATTCGGGGTTTACCCCGTTATCTTTTTAAATAAAAAATAGACACATTTGTACTGTGTCTATTTAACTTTGATTTATTTAATTTCTTTATCTTTAAAATAGTTATCTAATGTAGTTATTATAGTTGCTTTTAATTCTTCATTTATATAGTTATTTATATCTTCCTTAGCTTTATAAATTAAATCTTTATATAATTCTTCTAGCTGAAGTTTAAAATTATTTATAGCTGTTGAAATTTCTTTACTATTTATAAGGCTTTTTGCTATACTATTTTCTATATTTCCAGTTACCTTTTCCAGCATTAGCCTACTATTCCTAAATTTTTCTAGTTCTTCTTGTAGATTTTTCTGAATAATTAAACTTTGTTCTAATTTCTCCACTACTTTATTTAATGCTTTAGTATTATAAATTATATTATTATTACTTTCATTTATTTGGTCTAATTCGCTTATTAAATCACTAAAAATTTTATCAATACTCGTACTCAAATTTTTTCTCCTTATTAACTTTATTTTCTTTTTCTTCCTTAAATTCATTATTTAATTTATTTTCCAAATTTTGCCTAAAATCTCCTACAACTACTGTTTTATAACCATCTATATTTTCAGTAACTGAAGGCAGCACTTTTATTATATAATCTATAATTTCTTTATTTTCATTGTTTTTGAAATCTTCTAATAGATTTATAGCATCCAATAAAATTAAATCTTCTTTACTTTCTATAAATTTATAAATTTCTTCTTTTAATTCCTTTTGTGTTTTCTTCTTTTTAATTTCAATTCTCTCATTTTTTACTTCTTCAACTTTCTTAGTTTCTTCAATTTTCTTTTCTTCTTCTAATTCCTTATTTTTGCTATTATTATAAGAAGTATAAGTTAATTCTAATTCTTCTTTAGGTTCTTCTTTCTTGGATAAAATAGAAATAAAATCTTTATAATTTAATTCTTTTTCTTCCTTAGTTTTATATTCAAATGTATAATCACTTTCATCTATAATTTCCATTTTATTTTCTTTTATTTTTATCACTGGTAAAACTGTTCTTAAAGCTGAACCTATATCATTTAAAATTACAGTACCATCATCTTCAAGTAGATCTTCTTTAAGTGCTTTTATTGTATAATCTATAATATATTTATTTTCTTTATTTTCAACTGGCTTAAAAACTTCTTGAATCTGTTCTAATGTTAATCTTTTTCTGTTATGTTCTTTTTCAAGCAGCTTTATAAGTACATCTCGCCACTCTTTTTCTGTCTTTGGTATATCTTTTTCAATTTCTTTTTTTATTTCATCTAATGTTATATTATAGTTATATTCTTTTTCTTTCTTTTCTCTATTTTCTTTTGTAAGTTCTACTTCTCTATTAAATACATAGTCAAATGCAAAAACATTTTCTGTAGCATTAAATCTATAACTTTCTTCCTTTTCAAGCAATTTTAATCTGCATTTTCCCTCAAGTTCTTTACCATTTTTAACATATTTAATTGCTAGTGTTAATGTTTTTTTCTCTATATCAAAATTTTTTTTACCATCATTTCTTTGGGCAATATAAACTCCTTCTTTTTCCAATCTTTCAAATATATTGTTTTTGTTAGTTGAAGGCATTATTGCTATTTTTTCGTATATAGATGCTATTTTATTTCTAAAACTATCTTCTTTTTCAAGTGTTTTATATTTTTCTTTATCTGTTATATTTTTACTTTTACTTTTTTCTTTTTTTAATGGAAGTATCCCATATTCCAGAGAAATTTCATCTAAACTTTCAATTAGATCTTCTAAAATAACTTCGCTAGTATTTACATCTTTATTATAATTTTTATATCTATTTTTTTCTTTTTCTAGAGCTTTTCTTTCTATTTCATGGAACTTCATTCCTGTAAGATAATTAACACTGTCTGTAATAATATGTACATGTTTATGATCTTTATCATCATGAACAGCTAAGATAGATTTATAACCTCTCTTTAATAAATTTTCTTCAGTAAATTTTACACCAATTTGATATACTGTTTCAGCATCTATTCCAATTCCAAAGGATAAAATAAATTGTTTGTACTGTCTACCATCTTCTTTTCCGAAGCCTTTTTTATTAATTAACATTTCTTTATAAGCTATATCTTTATTATCACTTAATCCTATTCCTTCAACTTTATAAATTCTTTCTTTTTCTCCAGAAGTAATATAATTTATTACATTTTTTAAGCCTCCATAAGAATGAGAAATGTTATTTACACTTTTAAAAACTGGCATCCTAATCACCCTATGATTTTTTTATTTTCTTTTAATATTTCTTCAACTTCATTTAACAAATTTTCATATTCTTTTTTATATTCCATTCCAATAATTTTTAATTTGATAGCCTGATTAAATACTACTCCAAGTTTATTAAAACTTTTTATAAGTTCATCATTCTTTTTTATAAGTTTTTCAACCTTACTTATATTATTAATTCTTTTACTTTCTCCATTTAAAACTTCACTTATTAAAGTTCTAATAAGTTCACTAATTGTTTTATTATTTGCTTTGGCTTTAGCTTTTAACAATTCTAAAATTCCACTTTTAATTTTTACATTTAATCTTTTTTCAGTATCAAAATCTTCTTTTTTTATTTTTTCTAATAAATTTTCTTCTTGTTTTAACATAAAATTTCACTCCATAAAAAATAATAGATTTTAGCAAATATAACTCTTAAATTTTAAAGTGTAAACTCTTAAAAATTAAAGTGTAATGTAGCTAAAATCAAAAGGGGTTCAAGGGGAATTTGTCCCCTTGCAAGTAGCCTTGAACGAAACGAAAGTGAGTATCAAGGAGCTACTTGCCTTATTCTTAAAGCTAAAAAAATATATTGCTATTAAGCTAATATATTTTAGCTCTTTAAAAGTTGCTTGTCAACTTCTTAAAGAGTGATTTAGATTAAGAATAAGCCATTTTTCAACGACTTTTATTTTCTGTTAATATATGCTAGAATAGTATATATTAAGAAAATATTAGGAGATGAAAAATGGAAACTAATAATAAACAAAATTTAAATTTAAAAATTGATGATAAGAAAAAAAAATTAAATGATTTAGGTTATAGTGATAATGATTTAAAAAAAATTGTTGAATTGATGCTAGTAGAAAAAGAAATAAATATTATAATTAGTGATTTAGAAAAAATAAGAAAATTATTTATTAATAAAAAAATTGGTTTTGATAATTTAAAAAATATACTGGAAGAAATTAAAACAAGCCTTGAAAATAATCTTCCAAAAAGAAAAAATAAAGATAAAAAAATTGATCCAGTAGAAAATAATAATAATACTGAAGAAAATCAAAATCAATAAAAAAAAATGACCTCGTGAGAGGCTTTTTAAGGTACTTATAAATTAAAAGAGGTATTATTATATACCCCTTTTTTTTTATGAAATTTCTTTTAAAAATTCTTCTGCATAGTTATTAACTTTTTCTATATCTATTTTTAAATTTTCTCGGTCTTTTTGTAATCTTAAGTTTAAATCCTTATAACAATTTTTTTCCGTATAATAAAATTCTTCAACTATTCCACTTAATTTTAATTTCTGCCTTTTTTCTTTTATTTCTTCTGTAAAAATATTATAATTTATTAAACTTTTTCTTACATCTAATGGATATAAATACAATCCTTTAAAAATTTCTTTTAGTTCTCTTGTTCCTCGCTCTCCAGCATCATCATTATCTGTACAAAGTAATAATATTATTTTATGTTCTTTACTTGCTTTTTTTTCCAATTCAGAAGTTAATTTTTTTAAATTTGCTGTCGCTCCTGCTGTTGCTATACTTAAATAACTAGGGTTAAGTATTTGCATTGTCAAAGCATCCATTATTCCCTCAAAGATATATATAATCTGATTATTTTCTATCTTATGAAGTTGCCAAACATAGTGATCTTCTTCTTTGATTTTTATGGAGTTAGTATATCTTACTTCCTTACCATCAATCATCTTGGGTGTTAAATATCTTCTTATATAACTTCCATTGGTTATGGGGAAGATAATTTTATTATTATCTAGTCCTATTCCTAGTTTGTAAAATTGTTCCTTTTCTTCTTCTAGGAAGCCTCTTGAAAGCATATAAGAAAAATCATTTTTTAAGTTCTCTCTGCAGCTGCTATAATAATTTAAAAAAGTTCCATTTTCTATATTTTTTGTACTTTCTTTTTTTACTATTGGCTTTTCTTTCTTAGTAAAATTTATTCTTTTTTCTGTGTCCTTTGGGATATTATTTTCTTTTATATATTTTAAAATTAATTTAGCAACTTCACTCTTTTTTAAAATAGTTAAATCATTTTTATATTGAAAAAAATCAATTATATCAAATATTTTTTGACAGTGATTGCAACGAAATTTATAATTATTATCTTTATAACTTATATAAAATCCAGCTCTTTTGCCATTACAATTTTTATCTATACATTTTAAAAGTGAATATTTTTTAACATGATAATCTACCTCAAATCCTAAATGATTAAACAAATTATATTGATATTCCATTATTAGCATTTTATCTCTAAAAAATTGATTATTCGCCACTTTGCATCACCTTAAAAATCAAATTTGTAGTTTACAGCATATTCCCTAACTAATTTAGCTTTTATAAATTCCTTTTTTCCTCCAGTTAAAGGCTTTCCATTTACTCCAGTTAATTCTTCTTCAAAAAATTCTTCTCCATCAAAATAATCAATCATTTTTTGCCAGAACTCTTGACCTTTTTGATTTAATTTTTTACCTTCAAAAAGTTCTTCAACAGTTTCTTCAGTAAATAAAAATTGATATCTACTAGATTCATTATTAATTGATCTTTCAATTTTTACATCATAATTTTCAAACTTTTCTTCTTGCTTCAATTCCTTTTTAATAAAGTTCTTTAATTCTTCAATTATTTTTTTATCTTTGATACTATTTATATCTTTAAGTTTTATTCTGTATTGCTTTAAATAATCTTCTAATTTACTTAATTCTTTTGCACTAAAATTCTTTATATTAATTTCAAATTTATTAGTATTTTCAGTTTTTTCTGTAACAATTTTATATTTATTTCCAAATCTTATGTTAAAAATTTTAGTTAATATTTCATCATCAGCTTTTGGATTTTTTTCTTTCTCTTCCTTAATAAAATTACTTATTAATTCTTTATATTCTTCAGATGTTACTTCAGTTACTGCAGTTTCTTTATTTAAGAAGTTTACTGCCATTTCTTTAAGGCTTGTTATAGTATTAGTATTTTCTTTTTTTTCTTCTTTTGAATCCCAGTCTGGAAGTATATTTTTAAATTCTTCTTTTTCTTCTTCTTCTCCTAAAAATTCAGCAACACTATAAATTCCACTTTTTGAAGTTTTTTTAACTTCTTTTTTCTTCTCAATTTGATCTAACTTTTCTTTTCTCTCCTTTGTTATAACACTTGCTCCAGTTGTAATTAAATTAGAAAAATAAGCTGCTTTGTCCTTTATGCTTTTGTTATTACTTATATAGGTCCAGTTATCTTCCAACCATTTTTTAACATAAGCTAGGCTATTCTTTTCTAATAATTCTTCTAGTTTATTTTTAATTGCATTTGTATATTTGACAGTTACAAATGTTAAATTAAAATATTCTTCCAAAGGACTTATATTTTTATTTTCTGCTAATGTAAAATCATCCTTTTTGAAAATAAAATAAAATATTATATTAGTTACTTTTCTTAATTTCTTTACCTTAGTAATAAATATATCTTCAAAATATGGTTGCAACTCTTTTAAAGAAGGTTTTAATACTCTTTTATCTATATCATTCATTTGATAAGATGATGGAATATCCATTATTTCTCTAAAATTTGTAATTTCAAAATTTCTCCAGCAATAAAGTTTTTGATCTTTTTCAAATTTATTTTCATCATCTATATTTTCAAATTGTTTTAGCTCTAAGTACAATCTATAGCTATATTTGCTAGTTAGAGAATTTAAAAGTTGCAAATTCGCTAATGTAAAATTTCTTACTAAGTTATTTAAAATATATTTTGTTTTTTCATTTATTCTCACATATAATTTCTTTTCTCCTTCTTTAGGAATATAAAAATCTGTAAAAAGAGTAGAAAAACCTTTAAAAAAGCGATTTTCAATATTAAAATTTATTTTTGCAAGTTTATTGGCTGTTTCAAGAATCATATTTTCTAAATACTCTGTTGAAACTGTATTTCTTTTTGTTAATTCTAATATTTTTCTCAATTCAGAAAAATCAATTTCAATTAAATTATCACCCTTTTCTAAAACTTTTACACAAGCTACAAAAAAAATTTTGTAATCATATAGATTAAACTCATTAAATTTAATTTTATTTAAGTCGTTGTGAAATTTTACTATTTCTTGTTTTTCTATTATTTCCAATTAAAAAACCTCCTTATAAGACTATAAAGGGACTTTAAAAAATATAAATGTCCCTTATCAAAAATAATTATAACATATAAAAAGGGACTTGTAAATAATTAAATGTCCCTTTTACTGTAGAATTTTGTCCCCTTATCTTTAAAAAAAATATAGATTTTTAATAATTTCTTGTATACTTATAAAAATATAAAATTATTATATTTCAATATAAAATAACAAAAATATATAAAACTTTTATAAATTTTTGTATAAAAAAATGTAATTGTAGAATTTTGTCCCCTCGTGTAAAATTTTGTCCCTTTATCTATTTAGTAATGTAAAATTTTGTCCCTTTATCTGTAAAATTTTGTCCCTTTATTTTATCCCCTCGTGTAAAATTTTGTCCCTTTATCTGTAAAATTTTGTCCCTTTGTCGTGTCTAATGAACCCAATTCAAGTTCCCATTTTAACGGAGTTTTAATGTTACCTCTTTTATTCTTAAAAGATTAAAAAGAATGATGATATTTAAAAGAATCAAAATTTGTTGATCAGCCGAATTGATTTTTTAAAAAAATTTGATTTTTTGTAAAATTTTTTTTAATGAATTATAATTCTTTAATTTTTTTAAACAAAAATACCAAGCTAAAGCTTGGTCGTTGAAGGTATTCCATACCCTTTAGGGGTATGGATGGACACAATGATTAGATTCTTTAGAAAAAATTAAATTTTTTATTTTTTTATTTTAAATTCTTAAAAAAATATTTGTTTTAGTTAATAATATACCTAAATTTTTAATTTTAATAATCCTAGACGATAAAATATATACCTAAGACATTAAAACTTTAAAAAACTATGTATAAAAGCTTTAAAAGTGAAATAGGTATTTTAAAATAAAATAGGACTTTAAAAGAATAAAAAAAAATAGCTTGTAAAACTTGTTCTGGGGTTGTTTTTTAAAGTTTTTTAGATGCTTGTGGACTTCTATATTAACTAAATAAAAAAAGAGGACACTGTGGAAGCTGTCCCCTTAAAAAAAGCAATGAATTAGCTGCAACTAATCCATCACATAAAACACCTATTCCAACCATTAATGATTAGTAAGCATTTTTTGATAAAAGTAAAAAGATTATTACAATTATCGCCAGTACCAGTATCTTTTTCAATGTCTTCACCCCCTTTCTGCTGTTGATGAAGACAAACAAGCCACATAATTATAACATTGACAACTAAAAAATAAAATATTATAATTGGCTTAGATACAAAACCAGTACAAAAAAGTATCTTATTGAAAAACAAGCTATAAACACTATCAGCTGCAACTGATAGTGTTTTTTCTTTTGAAATATAAAAGAAAAGTGATATAATACTTTTAACATTCACATATAGATTATAAAATAAAAAAAGTGGCCGCATTTAATGGCTACTTTTTTTATTGGTATTAAATAAAAATAGGATAATTATAATCTATTTTGAAGATGTTAAAACTAATTTTTGTAAATATAAAAAATTCTGCTTTGTTGGTTTCCAGCTGGATTATTTTAAATATTTTGTAATCTTCTGCATCTTCAACATCTTCAACCCTAAATTTATTATTTTCTTTAAAATTTGAATGAAATATATCAACCTTATCATTAAATTTTAAACTTTCATTTTCCATTTTATTTAAAAAATCTTCTATTTTTAACATTTCTTTCTCCTTTGAAATATGGTATAATGTATTTACATTAAATTTTGTCAAAAGGCTAGTTCTCCCCAGACCATACTATATAACTAGCCTTTTTGTATTTTTATATACTATATGTTATAT
>ERZ773075.1733-NODE-1733-length-10078-cov-51.9149_pt1 | contig 10078 bp, 7 predicted proteins | sample MGYA00580614_ERZ773075 | MGnify/ENA primary metagenome ERZ773075 (study PRJEB29015, sample SAMEA2738021) | human oral metagenome | biome: human oral; feature: human-associated habitat; material: dental | place: China | collected 2043 ... | reverse complement strand
ATGCCCTCGGTGACCTCGAGCTCGAGGCCGAAGGTGTTGGACTCCTCGACGGTGATGACGCCGTCGTGGCCGACCTTCTCGAGGGCCTCGGCGATGAACTCGCCGATCTGCTCGTCGGCGGCGGAGATCGAGGCGGTCGCCGCGATCTCGTCCTGGGTCTCGACGTCCTTGGCGTCGGCCAGGAGGCGCTCGACGACGGCCGCCACGGCCTTGTCGATACCGCGGCGCACGGCGATCGGGTTGGCGCCGGCGGCGACGTTGCGCAGACCCTCGCGCACGAGCGCCTGGGCGAGCACGGTGGCGGTGGTGGTGCCGTCGCCCGCGACGTCGTCGGTCTTCTTGGCGACCTCCTTGACGAGCTCGGCGCCGATTTTCTCGTAGGGGTCCTCAAGCTCGATCTCCTTGGCGATGGTGACGCCGTCGTTGGTGATCGAGGGGGCGCCCCACTTCTTGTCGAGCACGACGTTGCGGCCCTTGGGGCCGAGGGTGACCTTGACGGTGTCGGCGAGGGCGTCCAGGCCCCGCTCCATACCGCGACGGGCCTCCTCGTCGAAGGCGATGATCTTGGGCATTACTGCTCCTTACGTGACAGGTGGCCGTGCGGTGCCCGCGACGGACGAGCCGGTCCCCGGCGTTCACGTCACGCCCGGTCCCGACCCTCACCTAGCGGCCTGGGTCGTTCACACGCAGCCATCGGGCGGTTATCACTCGACGGCCCCGAGTGCTAGCCGCAATGCTGGCACTCTCCACCTTCGAGTGCAAGGCGCACGGGTTCGCCCTCGGCAGGATCGACACGCGGCGCCCGCGCCGCGGCCGACCACCGCCTCATGACGGTCGGTCCGCCCCCGGCCCCTCCTCCAGGACGGCGAGGACGACCAGCGCGCAGGTCCAGGCCAGGGGCGCGGGTCCGGCCGGGGCACCGTCGGCGGAGACCTTCTCCGGCAGCGCCCCCAGCGCCGTGCGGTGGGAGTCGAGCCACTCCAGAAGCCGCCCGGCCTCCCGCGGACGTCCCTGCGCGACCGCGGACCACGCCAGCAGCGCCGTCTCAGGCGTCCACGAGACGCCGTCGTCGCGCCAGGACGCGCCCGGCGCCACGCCCCCGCTCCTTCGGCGCATCCGCGGGACGGCGTCGGCCCGCGCCTCTCGCGCGCCCGACAGCTCCCGCGTGAAGGGCGGGCCGACCAGGGCGATCGCGGCGTCGATGTCGTCGTCGCGCATGTGGCGGCCCCACGCGGGGGCGAAGGCCCGCTCCACGGCGACGCGCACCACCGCGGCCCGCTCGGCCGCCAGTCCCCCCGGGATACCGATATCGAGCCCCGCCTTCTCCAGGGCCGCCGCGGCCTCCAGGCCGAGGAGCACCGGCGCCGCGATGCCCAGGGTGAGGGTTCGCTCGGCGACCTCCCAGTAGTCGGGCGAGGCGGCGGGCAGGTGCGACGGCGTGTCGGTCAGGGCCACCAGGTTCTCGGCGGCGCGCGCCAGCGCCGCCCCGCAGACGGCCCCGAGCTCGTCGGCCCCGGTCCCGTCGGCCAGGACGCCGCCCGCCGCCCACAGCATCCAGCCGGCGCCGTCCGACTGGGCGGGCCGGTCATCGGGCGTGCCGCCGTCGGCGCCGTAGCGCGCCTCGAAGCCGCCGCCGGGCAGCTGCAGCGCGGCCAGTCGGGCCAGGATGCCGAGCGCCTCACCGCGCAGGCCGACGCCGGAGAAGGCGGCCGCCGCGAAGGACGCGTCGCGCGGCCAGGTGTAGCGCCAGGGGCTCACCGGCCCGGCGACGACGGATCCGGCGGGGAACGCGGTCGGTCCCCGCCCCCCGCCCTCGGCCAGGGTCGGGCCGGTCAGGACGAGCAGGTCGGTCAGCGCCGCATCGGCCAGGGCTCCCCACCTGCCGCCCGGAAGGCGGGCGCCGTCGCGCCGTCGCCTCGCGGAGGCCCGCACGGAGGCCGACGCAGGCCCCATCGCCGAGGAGCTCACGCGAGTCCCCGGCGCGTAGACGGCGGTACCGCCGGGCGGCACCGGGCGCACCGCGCCGTCGGCCCCGACGACCACCCCCTCCGACAGGAGCGGGACCGACCGTCGCGCCCAGGGACGCGCGCCGAGGGCGGCGCTCCCCACGACGGCCGCGCCCGTCGCGGGGAGCAGCACGGCGGCGCGCAGGAGATCGCGGCGGACGGGCGAACGGAGGACCCGGCTCACTCCTGGTAGTCGTCGCGCAGGACGACGACGATCGGGTTGGACGAGGCCTCCTCGGCGGACTCCACGACGTTGGTGACGCCCAGGGAGCCGGCCACGGCCCGAGCGGTCGAGGCGTTCTCCGGAGCGGCGTAGAAGACCGTGGTGGTGGCCGGGTCGGTGGCGCCGTAGACACCGTCGGCGACGTTGACCGAGGTGAAGCCGTCGTTCCCGAGCTTGCTGCGAGTGCGGCCGGCCAGTCCGCTGACGGCGGTGCCGTTGTGCACGGTGATGCCGGTGGTCAGGTCGGCGTTGTCGGGGGACTGCTGCCCGGGGGTGCCGCTCGCGTCGGGCGCGGGGGTGTCGCCGGTATCGGCGGGACGGGTGGAGGCCGCGGGGGCGTCGGGCGCCGCCCCGCTCTCGGAGGACGTGGCGGTCGAGGAGGGAGCGCCTCCGTGCCTCAGCAGGGCGACCGCGCCCCAGGCCACGAGCGGCACGATGATGAGCACCGCCAGCAGCGGGATCCAACTGCGCCATGCGGGCACTTGAGCCCGATGCACACCGACGGGAACCGGTCCGTCGGCGTCGGCTGCGTCGAACTCGTCGTCGGGGTACTGGTAGTTGCTCATCTTGTGAGAATAGCGGGAGACCGCTCCCGCGCACGGGAGACCCGCGGAATCGGTCGGAGGCACTCATGAGAGCTCATGGGAACGCAGAAGACCTCGAGGGGCCCGGACGCACAGGCTGCGGATAGGGTTGCAGGATGAGCAGTCCCAGGCCATTGTCCGAGATCGTCCATCCCTCATGGGTCGAGCCCCTGGCGCCCGTCGAGCAGACCATCCACGAGATCGGCGCCCGCCTGCGCCAGGAGGTCTCGGCCGGACACGGGTACCTGCCGGCCGGCACCGATGTGCTGCGCGCCTTCACCTACCCGATGCAGGAGGTCAAGGTCCTCGTCGTGGGGCAGGACCCCTACCCCACTCCCGGGCACCCGATGGGGCTGAGCTTCTCGGTGCAGCCCGGGGTCAAGCCCCCACGCAGCCTGGAGAACATCTTCGCCGAACTGGTCGACGATCTGGGCGTGGATCGGCCGACGTCAGGGGACCTCACACCGTGGTCCCGCCAGGGGGTCATGCTTCTCAATCGGGTCCTGACGGTGCGCCCCGGCGCGCCCGCCTCCCATCGCGGCTGGGGGTGGGAGACGGTGACCCAGCGGGCGATCGAGGCGCTGGTCGAGCGCCCGGAGCCCCTCGTCGCGATCCTGTGGGGCCGGCCGGCGCAGTCGCTGACCCCGATGCTCGGCACCACGCCGATCATCGCCTCGCCGCACCCCTCGCCGTTGAGCGCCTCGCGCGGCTTCTTCGGGTCCAGACCCTTCAGCCGGGCCAATGACGAGCTGTCCCGAATGGGCGCGGAGCCCGTGGACTGGCGCCTGCCCTGAGGTCGACGCGCTCGCGCCCGGGAGGGGCGTCATGCCGCGCTGTGCTGATGCATGCGGGTGCCCGGGCCGATCCGACCGGTGGGGGACAGGGACTCGATGACGTCGGCCCTCCCGACCTCCGGGTCGGGAACGTACCCGGTGACGGTGTCCACTCCCAGGTCGAGCAGGAGCGGGTGCATGGGCGTGGAGGGGCCCACGAGCACAGTGTGCGCCCCGCCGCCGATCGCCAGGTCGAGGAGTCGGGGAGTCGTCTTGTTGACGAAGCTCGACGAGGAGATGAAGACGTAGTCGGCATCGGGCAGCAGGTACTCGCAGGCGGTGTCCGGGTAGTCGCCCGGCTCGGGGAAGCGCTCGAGGATCTGGAGGTCGGCGGCCTTCCACAGCACGCCGCGCGCGAAGGGGAAGTGCCCGATGATCGCGACGACCTTGCCCTCCACAGAATCGGCGTAGGGATCGAAGACCTCGCGCCAGGTCAGTCCCGCACCGGTGGGCACGAATCCGTTCCGGGCGGCGACCTCGGCCAGGGAGTACCACGAGTTGATCGCCGCCAGCCCGACGCTCGCCTCGGCGAGGTTCCAGCTCCTCACCAGGGCCGCGACATCACGAATGGTGCGGCCCTCGTCCGGGAGGTCGGCGGAGAGCGCCGGGCGGCTCGCGACTCGCATCGACCAGGCCGAACCTATGCCATTGGCGGAATTGACGACCCGGGTCCACCGGGTGCCGCGATCAGAGACGGTGACGGTCACATCCTCCGGCAGGTCGTCGATGAGGGCGTCGTAGATGTCCCAGCGACTGATCACGGGCGAACTCCTTGCAGCAGATGATCCTGATATCTATAAGGTGCACCTTACCCTCCAATCCTTCCGCCCCGGACACGACCGACGACGCGGGCGGAGGGGGCGCTCCAGGACGTCGGTCACCTCCCTCCGCCTCGGGCGCGAGGAGCCGACGCCGGTGCCCCTGGCCCGGGGGATGGCCCGCCGCCCTCCGCCCTGGGAGCGAGGAGCCGACCTTGGCAAGTGCTGCGGGGAGACCGGCCTCGACCCCTCCCGCCCTGGGCGCGATCGACGACGCGATCACGAGCACGGGGCGAGGCGGTGGAGCCGCCCATAGGGCTGGAGCTGTCGGTGGGCTGGAACCGCTGGACTCGCGGCGGGAGGCCACGGCGGGCCGGGCCGTCCAACGCCGGATCGTCGCGAAAGCCCCGCGTGGTCGTACCTGGGAGCGCGCGGTCGTACCCGGGGACGCGCGGTCGTACCCGAAGGCGCGTGGTCGTACCTTAGAGGGGCTCTAAGGTACGACCACGGGGAGTTGCGTACGACCGGGAGCGCCGGGGGTACGACCGCGCCGGATTACGTACGACCGCGCGGCTTTACGTACGACCGCGCAGGGCCGATGGCGCACGGCGACGAAGCGGCGTGCCCGTTACCTTGTTGGTGGTTCCCGGTGGTAGGTGCCGGGGGCCGGGCCGACTGCCATGGGCACGGGAGTCTTGCCCCTGTCCGTAGATGATCCGGGAGGCAAAAGTCACCCGTGGCAGCCGGTCGCTGGTGACAGGACGAGTGAGGTTCGGGCCAGCGCCACGCTGAGAGGCGGAAGTCACCCGTGGCAGCCGGTCGCTGGTGACCGCTGATAAGGGGAACGACCCGCCGCAAAACGGCAGAGGTCTTTCACGCGGGTGCGGGGTTGGCAGCGGCGCGCGGACGTGAAGCCGCTCGAGAGGTCTTTCGCAGACGCGGGTGCGGGACCGCTCCGTCCGCCGGCTGGCCCTCACCCACTTGAGCGAGAGGCGGCACAAGGATGGATATCGAGGGCATCGGCGTCTTCATCGCTCCGGCGTCGGCACGGAGCGAGCACCGGGCCACGGCCCCGACCCGGGCCGGTAGGAAGGCCCTCGACAAGGCCCTGCCCGACGACGAGGCGCGTCCGCGCGCCCTTTACGACAAGTCGGCCGATACGACAAGCCGGCCGACCACGGGAGCCCGCTGGTGGTGGTCGATCAGCCCGCCACCACCAGGGGCCCTGGCTCTGGCGGTGGCCCAGGACATGGGCATCACCGTGGGCTACCCGCCCGAACTGTCGATGCGCCGCACCGCCGACCCGGCACCGGACAGCGCCAAGACCGATGCGAAGGACGCAGCCGTCATCGCCGGCGCCGCCCGCACCATGCCCCCCCACCCTGCGCGCCATCAGCACCTCGGAGGAGGACACCGCGGCGCTGAGCATGCTCTCACTGGTTTCGACCCGGACCCGGCCCGCCAGGTCAACCAGAGCGAGGGCCGCATCCGGGGCCAGTCGTCAAGCCCTCCCCACGACCCGCAACCAACGACGGAACTATCCGCAGCCGCTCGACACACCGCATAGGCCCCCGAAGACGCATGCCATCCCACGCGCCATTCTCAATGCGCCCGGAGAACCGACCAGCACCGGGGGACTCGCACGACTGGTCGCGATTCCGCCGTCTTCCTGGAGCCGCGTATCGGACTCGAACCGATGACCTGCTGTTTACAAGACAGCTGCTCTACCAACTGAGCTAACACGGCATGCGCGCCCGAGCCTACAGGGTCGACCGGCTGGCCGACGAGCTCGGACGGCCCTCACCCGATCCCGGACCGTCCTGAGCGCGCACCGGCCCGAAGGCCCGAAGCCGGCCGGGCCCGATCGCCGACGCGGCTCGGCGCGCTACCCGATGAGCTTCGTCAGCCCGTCGGCCGTGTTCGTCTGATTGAGGTCGAGCGTCTCGCCCCTGAGCATCACGGTCGGGGTCCCCGTCAGGCCACGGCTCTGGAAGGTTTCGTTCCCGAGCGAGACCCACGGGTCGTACACCCTGCCGACGATCGTGTCCTTGAGCCGCGCGGTCACGTCCTCGCTCACCCCCGCCTTCTCGGCGATGGAGACGACGGTCTCGACCGTCAGCCGCGAGGCGTCACCGCTCTGGGCGATCGAGAGGTACTCTGCGAAAGCCGCATTGTGGAAGGCCAGCGCTCGATCCGGAGCCTCGTCGATGACCAGGCCCAGGGCGTTCATCACCAGATCCGTCCAGTCTTGCCTGAGGATCTTGCAGGGGTGCAGAACGAGAGTGATCTTGCCGCCGTCGAGAAGCGTGGATATCTCGTCGGCGTGAAGACTGTCGAATTCCGCGCAGTGGGGGCAGGCGTAGTCGAAGAAGACATCGAGCACAGCGGCATCATCATTGATGGTGTCGATGGTCGAATCCCTGCCGTAGGTCCAGGCGCCGTCGGACAGCACGAGGCCGGGGACTCCCTCACGGTTCGCCTTGCCCTGGGCGATCGTGCCGTTGGACTGCCGCTTCCCCCGCATACGGCTGGCGATCACGAGCCCGGCGCCGCCCCCGACGACGACCACCGCACCCGCCCCGAGCAGAGCGCGACGCGTGACCTTCGCACGGCGTTCGCGCCGCTCCTGCTCCTCGCGGAGCGCCTGCGCCTTGGCACGGGCGGCCTCGCGACGCTCGGCCTTGGTCGGACGGGGGGTGTTCGAGGCCACGGAGAACTCCTCAGATCGGCACAGGACCGCCATGCTCGGAGAGGCTCAACAGCCCACCGACAACGGGTCCTCAGACATGACACGGTCATTCTGCCTGGCGACCCGACGATAAGCACCGTGCGATCGCTGCGGCCTGCCTCACGCCCTCGGCCGAGACGATGGAGATGAGGGGGTGGAGGATGCCGCCAGCGGGTGGGCCGCCAGCAGACGGGAGCGACGCGAGTCGGCGCGACCGCCTCTCGACGGTGCACGTGGGCCGCCAGCAGATGGGGGAACGGCGGGAGGGCCTACGACCAGTAGACGGGGAGGGCTCCCACCGTGTGGAGGATGAACAGGCCGAGGGCGAGCGCGAGCAGGAAGGCCGTACCGAAGACGAGCCCGGATCCGTCGCCCAGGGCGGCCCCGATCATTCGCGCGGCGCCGCGCCGCGTCGGCGTTCCCCACGGGACGAACCAGGCGACGAGCAGCAGCACCACCGCCATGGCGTACAGGAGCAGCCCCAGGCGGTGGTAGTCGGACCAGCTCGTCAGGACAGTCACGTCCTGCGAGTCCGTCCCGGTCAACGGCCTGCCCGCCAGGAGGACGATGGCGGTCACCAGAAGGGCCGGGATGGCCGTGAACACGTTGGCCACGAGCGAACGCAGCAGGTACCAGGGCATCCCGGCCCACATGCGCGCGGTGTCCCCCGCGGAGGCGCGGCCGGCCTCCAGCCGGCGCCATCGTCGGGCGTCATCGGCGCGCCCCACGGTTCCCGCTACGACCAGGGCGATGGCGAAGACGATCGCCACCCAGACGGGAATGCACGCGGACAGCGCCACCAGGAGTGCGAACAGGGAGAAGACCACGATCGGGTGGCGACGCGGCTCGCTCGCCCACTGCGGCAACGATGCGCTCGGCGCCGCGGAGACGGCGGGCTGGACGCCGGTGGGCCGGGCGGGCTGCGGCGCCTGCGGCGCGGGAGTCGGCGCCAGCGCCGGTGACGAAGACGGCGCGGCCTTCGTCACCGGGAGGGCGGGACTGTGCATCCGAGGGGCGGGGCGCGCCGGGCCGGACGGCGTCGGTGCGGATTGAGCCGGACCGGACTGGGGCGGGCCGAACCGGGCCTGCTGCGGACCCGTACCGGAGCCCGGCGCGTAGGCGGCCGGCGCACCGGCCATCCGCATCCCGGCCTGCGGCGTCGCCGGGCCCGGACGACCGTCATCCGGCGGGAAGCGGGGCGGCGCGCCAACAGCACCGGCAGCGCCCGACGTCGGTGGCACCGACGGCGCCGAGGGAGGTGACGGCATTGACGACGACGCCGACGCCGCCGATCCCGGGACGCCGCTCGCGGAGGCGCCGAGGTATCCGTATGCGCCGGGTCTCCCCGTACCGACGGGAGCCGGGCCGCCCCCGTACCCGCCGGAGGGGATGCCGGGCCTCGGGCCCGTTCCCGCGGAGGAGGCGCTGGGCCCGCTGCCGTACCCGGAGGGCTGCTGCACGGCCATGACTCCGTAGCCGGGCGCATAGGTGCCGGTGGCCGTGTCGGCCTCGGAGGGCTCGTCCTCCCCGAGGATCTCCTCGATCACCTCCTCCCCCGTTCCGCCATCGGCGATATCGTCGAGGACCCGCAGCAGGTCGTCGACGCCGAGCCGGTCGGCGGCCTCCGGAGCGAGCGCGGCCGTAAAGGCGCGTCCGAGCGCGGGGCAGTCGTCCTCAAGCGTGCCGAGCTCCGGAGTGCCGGCGTAGACGCGCCGGAAGACCGCCTGCCAGGGCCCTGAGCCGAAGGGCGCGCGACCGGTGACCGCGAAGAGGAGCACACCGGCGCAGGCGTACCAGTCGACACCGGGGCTGGGCTCGTCGCCGTCGAGCATCTCCGGCGGGATGAAACCGGGGGTGCCGGTCACCTGACCGGTCTGGGTCAGGCGGACGTCGTCGGCGACCTGGGCGATGCCGAAGTCGATGAGGACCGGGCCCTGCGCTCCGAGCATCACGTTGGACGGTTTGAGGTCTCGATGGATCACGCCCGCGGCATGGACGGCGGACAGCGAGTCGACCAGCCCGTGGGCCAGATCGGAGAGGTCGCGCGCGTCGGTGGACAGGTCGTAGGCGCCCTCGTGATCGACCTCGTGCTGAAGAGTGGGCCCGTCGACGAGCTCGGTGATGACGAAGGTGACGCCGCTTCCGTCGGCGCCGTCGCCGGTCTCGATGTCGAGGATGCGGGCGACGCGGGAGTCCTTGACGCGCGCCAGGACCGAGGCCTCGCGATCCAGCCGACGCCGCGCCATGGGGTCCGCGGCGATCTGGGGGTGGAGGATCTTCATGGCGACGTGGTTGCCCTCGCCGTCGGCGACCTCCCAGACCACGCCCATGCCGCCGGCTCCCAGCCGCCGGAGCAGTCGATAGCCTCCGACGTCCGTGCCGGCACGGAGTCCCGCTAAGGAGATCGGGGTGCCTGCCCCCGCATCCGGGTTCTGCGTCATGACGACACAGTACCGGTACCCTCCATCTCAGCACGGCATGTGAGGGGCTTCACCGCCCCGGAAGCGACTCCGATCGCCGCAAAACCTACCTGATCGGCTTGATCATGTGACAGCATGAGTTCCGCCCCTGGTCGCCCGACCGGGCGCATGTGTCAGTGCGGACACGCATCGGCACCTTTCACTACGGATCGTCCGGCACGTACCTGCCGGTGAAGGGATACCCAAGCTCATGGCAACAGTGACTTTCGATCACGCCACCCGCATCTACCCGGGCAATGACCGCCCGAGCGTGGATGCCCTCGATCTTGAGATCGCCGACGGCGAGTTCCTCGTCCTCGTCGGCCCCTCCGGCTGCGGCAAATCGACCTCCTTGCGCATGCTCGCCGGCCTTGAGGACGTCAATTCCGGCCGCATTCTCATCGGAGACAAGGACGTCACCGATGTCCAGCCCAAGGACCGCGACATCGCCATGGTCTTCCAGAACTACGCCCTCTACCCGCACATG
>ERZ773075.1732-NODE-1732-length-10103-cov-6.44686_pt1 | contig 10103 bp, 9 predicted proteins | sample MGYA00580614_ERZ773075 | MGnify/ENA primary metagenome ERZ773075 (study PRJEB29015, sample SAMEA2738021) | human oral metagenome | biome: human oral; feature: human-associated habitat; material: dental | place: China | collected 2043 ... | reverse complement strand
GCCATAGCGGATGCCCTGTGCACGTTCCGTATCAACCGCGACCGGCCCCGATGCGCCCGCCAACTCATCAGCTGCTCGGTGTAATGCCCTTTCGGTGTCAATAACGGGCGGAATAGGCACGGAAGGAGAGTCAAGGGGAACCACCTCAGGCACCACGAACCCCCGTAGCTCCCCAAGCGTATCGTCTGAGACGGGGGAGTGAGACGGCTCTGTAGAACTGGGGCTCATGTGATGCGGCATCCTTTGCTGGGGTGTGCGGTATGCCCACAAGGGGTGGCGGCCGCACCGAAACGGGCGTTCACTTTATTCTACCCACCGGGTGCTGCCCCTGACGGCAGCGGTGAGTGTGTTGTACTGCATAACCTATGGGGTGTTACCGGCGGCGGGTTCAAGGCTCAGGCACACCGAGTTAATGCAGTACCGCAGGTCGGTGGGGGTGCCGTACCCTTCACCTTCAAACACGTGGCCCAAATGCGAATCGCAGGCGGCACAACGCACCTCTACCCGGCGCATCCCGAACGTAGTATCTTCCAGATACCGCACACGTTCTTCTGCAAGCGGGGCGAAGAAAGAGGGCCAGCCGCAGTGCGACTCAAACTTCTCAGCAGAGCGGAAAAGCTCAGTGCCGCAGGCTCGGCACGAATAGACACCCTCGGTTTTCGTGTCCCAGTATTCACCGGTGAAGGCTCGTTCGGTGCCGCCTTCACGCAGCACCGCATACTCCTCAGGGGTGAGGATTTCACGCCAGTTTTTCTCAATCTTCCCGGTGCCCGGTAGTGAGTTTCCCACTGCTGCTCCTTCAAATCTTCTCTTATGAGCTGTCGTCGTTATAACGGATCCGGCTCAGGTTTTGTTCCCGGGCGGTACAAGTTCGTGACCCATTCGGTGACGGGCAGGGCCAGACCGTTCACCTGTGCCTCATAGCTGCTGCGCTGACACATCCCTAAACGTTGGGCCACCGCCGCTGATGCCCGGTTGTGGGTGTGAATAACGGCATATACTTGCTGATGCCCAGCATCGGCAAGCTCACCCATCACCTGCTGGGCGGCACGGGTGGCGATGCCCTCACCCCAGAAGGCGCACCCAAGCCGCCAGGCCAGCTCAATCTGCCCGGTCGGGCCCCAATCGTTCACCCACCGGTGCGCCCCGGTGAAACCAGCCACCTCACCATCAGCCAGCACCGTGTAGAGGCAGAACCCTTCCCGCTCATAGTCGGCGCGAGCTCGCACCACCATATCCTCATAGTGGGCGAGTGAATCTGCAGGCCGCCCCAAATACTCCATGACACGCGTATCCCTGAACAGCGCATACCATTCGGCGGCGTCCTCCGCAGTGGGGACCCGCAGCTCAAGGCATGGCGGCTCAGGCGCGAAGAGGCGCATAGCTGCCGCCGGTGAGTTTGAGCAGGTCGGCGGGGGAGAGTTCAATATCTAGCCCGCGTTTACCGCCAGAGACCATAATGGTCCGATACTGTTCGGCGCTCGCATCTAAGAGCGTGGGGGAAGGAGTTTTCTGCCCTAACGGCGAAATACCGCCCACCACATACCCGGTGCGGCGCTCGGCAACTTTCGGGTCGCACATGGAGGCGCTCTTCCAGCCAAGGGCGTGCGCCGCCGCTTTCAGATTCAGCTGCCCGCTCACCGGAACCACTGCCACCGCAAAATCTTTGTCGTGCACAATCAGAAGCGTTTTAAACACCTGCTCGGGGTCAGCACCAAGTTTCTGGGCGGCCTCCAGCCCAAAGGAGGTTTCTCCCTCCACATGCTCATACTCACGAATCTCAAAAGGAGTCTTAGTTTCCTTCAAGAGCGCGACCGCAGCGGTGGAGGCACCTTTCTTGCCGCCTTTATTCTTCTTAGCCATAGGGACTATTCTACGAAAACGTGAGGTGAACCCCTAAGGTATGTATCACCTTTACCTGCGTAGGGATGGGGTGCCTGCACGCGTTCTCCTACACAACATTTTCCAGCATGGCGGGTTTCTGACTAGGGGAATGAGCCGATTCATCTTCAATCGATATACCAAAGTCGGTGACCCTACTCAGGTCATGCTCTGTCATGGTTGTGACCCCGGCACCACGGCCAGCGGAATTGAGGGTTCCCGACCCCACAATAGTGCCTTGAGCATCGTATAGCCAGAGTTTATAGACCTTCCCTTCAGGCAGTGCAGGCAGATTTGTTGTTGAAACACCCGCCATATTGTGGGATGGGGAGTACATGACCGATACCGGCATGCCGTTGACTTTTCCCTGGGCCATTGAAAGGTCAGGAGCCGTACTGATTTGTTCGACGATCGACTGGTCACCGGGGTGCGCAGCTGCCGAAGAAGACGCCCTCGCGGCTTGAAGCTCCTGAGAGGTACGCTCCAATTGCTGATGCTGTGCGAAGCCCCACACACCCAGGCTAGCGGCAATAATAATACTCGCCGCAGCTGTCAGGCGAGACGGAGAGAGTGCCCCCTGAGCCCCGAACCACCGCCGCTTAGCCCGTGCATAGGCGAAATCCTCTGAGCCTGCGGTAGTCTCAGTGTCGTCCGCAGGATCTGAGGCAGAGGGACTTTGGCTTTCGGCAGAATCGTTCGTATGCTCGGTAAGCTCATCATCTGCGCCTATCTCGTGGGCTGGCTGGATTTGCTCGGTATGCGCAACCTGCGCCATCACACGGGCTTTAAGCTCAACGGACGGCTCAAGCGGGGTGAGCGAAGTGCCGAAAACCTCGGAGAGAGCCGCAGCATCAGCCTCAGCGTCTTCGCGCTCCTGTTTGGAAGCCCACGATTCAAATGCTGCGCGTTGTGTTGGTGAAAGCGTGTGGAGGGCATAGTCGAGTTTATCGGGAAAATCTTCGGGATAGTCTTTAGCGTTCACGGGTGCCCTCCAATCGTTCACGTAGTTTCTGCATGCCAGCGCGCATACGGGTTTTGACAGTTCCTAGAGGAATACCCGTTTCATCGGAGATCTCACGCTGCGATTTACCGCCGAAATATGCCATGGTGAGCAGCTGAGCTTGTTCACGTGGAATACCCGATAGGGCATGATGAACCTCCTCGGTATCCATAAAAGCAGCTAGTGCGTCATCAACGTGATGATACGATTCCCGATACTCCTCAAGGCCGCGTGTGAAATCACGTTCTGCGGAGGCCGCAACGGAGCGTACCCGGTCAACCGCACGGCGGTGAGCAATAGTTGCAGCCCACGACAATACAGCACCGCGTTCTGCACGGTATAAAGGCGCTTTTTGCCATATTTCGAGAAAAACTTCTTGGGTGACTTCTTCCGCATGCGTTCGGTTATGAAGGATGCGGTTAATAAGCGCGTACAGACGCGGCACAAGTGCATCGTATAGAGCTTCAAAACAGTGCTCGTTCCCTGCGGCAGCGCACTCCATCAATGCAGCTAAGCGCTGATATTCCTGAGGGATTTGGGCGGTTTTCTGAGCTTCTTGATACGCCGAAGTCACCCGACGATCCAAAAAAGTCATAACCATATCATATCACCCTCAATAGTGACATTTGATTATTCTATCTATAGAAAATAAAGCTTAGGTATGTTTTACACCCCAGAAAATATTCCAGGGTGTAAAGCAGCATACCGGCCAAATACTATTTCGACATGGCCGAGGCCGAGGGAGACATCATGGCGTCTTTGCTCTCCATCTTGCCTCCTTTATCGCCATCCATCTTATGATCATCATGTTTCTTATCATCATGATCTCCCTGCATTTTATCGCCGCCCATCTTTCCGTGGTCGCCATCCATCTTGTCCCCAGACATGGCGGACTGGCTCGGCATAGCTGAGGGAGACATCATTGCGTCTGAACTCATCATGGCAGAAGAAGAGGGGGCGGACGATGCAGAAGAACTCGACGATGCGCTCGGCGATGAGTTCTGATTGGAGGCGTTAGAAGAACATGCAGAAACACCAGCAACTAGAGCCACAGAAGCGGCAGCGAAAGACACGGTGCGAAGAATAGCGGACATACATAACTCCAAATCTTATACCGGCACGGGCAGCCCACAGGTGCACCCATGCCATTGCGAAATATTCAGAATCCTGAACCGGACTCACAATGTATTCGGAACATGCAGCCCGTTCGGATTGCAAAACCTCAAAAATTTTTTAAACGATGCGTGTGCAGCCATTCGTGAACAACCCCAGAGAAATTTCATGGGCTGTAGTATTGCGCAGTAAGAGAGCACATGAAAACGCCGCCAAGTGTGCAGGGGCCGCCATAAAAATAATTCCAACCAAACCGAAACCGCAGTCTGTTCCGAATATAACCATGACAACACGCGGGGCAGCATCGCCCCGTATGAGCAATCCAAGAGGAAAATAACTATGCTGTTATCACTCATCATCCTTGGCATACTCGGTGGTCTTATTACCGGAATCTCACCCTGCATCCTGCCTATCCTGCCCGTTATTCTCGTCACCGGCGGTGCCGATTCGGCGCGCACCGCATCCGTTGACAATGGGCAAACAGACACGGTAAAAGACTCCGCGAACAATGTGCAAGCCCTGTTCTCACGCAGAAGCACGGCCCTGACAAACACAACTTCAGCACCCACACAGCGCACCGCATCACGCTGGCGTCCCTACCAGGTTGTGGGCGGGCTTGTGCTGAGCTTCAGCCTCTTTACCCTGCTCGGTTCGGTTATTCTTGCTGCCCTGCACCTGCCGCAGGACACGCTGAGGATTCTAGGAATAACCTTCCTCATTATTGTTGGGTTGAGTATGTTTATCCCCCCGCTGGAGCGCCTGCTCGAAAAACCCTTCGCGAAATTCTCACAACTCGGAGCGAAACGCAGCACCACACGCGGCGGTTTCCTCATGGGGCTTGCTCTCGGTCTCGTCTATGTGCCCTGCGCAGGCCCGGTTCTTGCAGCTATTACCCTTGCCGGCGCAACCGGAAACATTGGCATCGAAACCGTAGCACTCACCCTGTCTTTTGCTCTTGGAACAGCCATTCCGCTGCTGATCTTTGCTCTTGCGGGGCGAAGCATCGCCGAACGGGTTAAGACGTTCCGCACCCACCAGCGTGGAGTACGCACCGCCTCGGGCATACTCTTAATCGCCCTGTCGATCGGGCTGGTATTTAACGTTCCCGCCCAGTTGCAGCGCACAATTCCGAACTATACCGAAGGGATTGAACAGGCCATCAGCCAAGGTACACAGAACAACATTATTTCCTCCTCGGCCGGTGGGGCGATCAGCACATGCCGACCCGACGAAGAAAAATTGCAGGACTGCGGCTCTGCCCCGGAAATAGCGGGCGGCACGGGTAACTTTAACACCAAGAACCAGCCAACTCTCACCAATCTGCGCGGAAAAGTCACACTCGTTGATTTCTGGGCCTACTCGTGCATTAACTGCCAGAGGACAGCACCGCACCTGAACGAACTCTACGCCAAATACCGCGATTATGGCCTGGAGATAGTGGGAGTACACACACCGGAATATGCGTTCGAGCACGAAGGTAAGAACGTCCAGGCGGGCATTGAGAACCTAGGTATTAAATACCCGGTAGTTCAAGACAACGACTATGCCATTTGGCGTGCTTACAGCAACCGCTACTGGCCCGCGCACTACCTCGTTGATAGCGAAGGCAAACTTCGTGCTGTTCACTACGGTGAAGGCGGGCACAAGGTGACTGAAGCGCAGGTGCGCGAACTTCTCAAAGCCGCAAACCCACAAGTGCAGCTTCCAGACCCCATTCACAAGGACGATGCGCAAGAACAAACACAGAACACGCACGATGCCCGAACCCCAGAAACATACCTGGGGGCTAAACGTGCAATGTACTTCGCAGGACATGGAAACTACGCCCGCGGAACCCAAACCTTCACACCGGCAGACCGTCTAGACATTGATCACTTCGACCTCAACGGTACGTGGGCCATAACCCCCGAACGTATTGAGCCTCAAGGAAGCGACGGCACTTTGCGGATTAACTATCGTGCCCACGGAGTACAGGTTGTTGCCGGTGGCAGCGGCACCATTGAAGTGCGGCGCAACGGCACAACGGAAAAGATCCACGTTGACGGCGCTCCTAATGCTCACCACATTGTGCGCGGCGATGAGCAAAGCAGCGGGATTATTGAACTCACAGTCTCGCCGGGAGTGCAGCTGTACTCGCTCACCTTCTCATAAATCTACACCCCGAAACCTTAGGCAGGCTCACCCCTAAAACTAAACCCGGGACTGTGTTTTCAAGGTTTTAGATCGCACATGACTAAAACCACGTACAACGCATAGTCCCGGGTTTTACCGCGGTTTTCCCGCCGCTGCACCCAGAAGGGAAAGAGCTCTGAGCACCAGGCGGCAGTAGGCCCCGCGCATCCGTACTAAACTTAAGACAAGTAACATAGATATCACTCAGAAAGTTATATCGTGCCCGTCACCTACGAACACCTTACCGACCGTACCCCCCACGTCTCTGCCGACGAGCTACTCGCGGGTTTCCGCCCCTCCGAACGGTTCGGTGAAGTGTCATTCGACAGCTACATTCCTGACCCCAACCAGCCCTCCCAAGCCGAAGCAGTACGAAAACTCAAAACCTTCGGCGACAAAATCAATAAAGGGGGAGGAACCGGCGGGTTCTTCGGCAAACTCTTCGGAGGTAAGAAAAAAGACACCACCAAAGCCGGACTCTATCTCGACGGCGGGTTCGGTGTTGGTAAAACCCACCTTCTAGCCTCCCTGTGGCACTACGTTGACGGCCCCAAAGCCTTCGGCACCTTCGTCGAATACACCAACCTGGTTGGTGCCCTCACCTTCCGCAAAACCGTGGAGGCACTCAGCAGCTACAAGCTGGTGTGCATTGACGAATTTGAGCTTGACGACCCCGGTGACACCGTGCTCATGTCCCGCCTGATGCGCGAACTCGCCGATGCGGGCGTTAAACTCGTCGCAACCTCCAACACCCTCCCCGGTGCCCTCGGTGAAGGACGCTTCGCCGCCGAAGACTTCAAACGCGAAATCCAGGTGCTCTCACAGCAGTTTGAGGTACACCGTGTGGACGGTGAAGACTTCCGCCACCGCGGTCTCCCCGCCGCCCCCGAGCCCGTCACCGATGCGGAACTTGACGCGAAAACGGAGGAAGTCTTCGGCAACAAACCCGTCGCCGTTGATAACTTCACCGACCTCGTAGCGCACCTGGCGAAAGTGCACCCCTCCCGTTACCGCCAGCTCATTGATGGTTTAGAAGGCATAGCCTGGCGCAACGTGCAGCCCATTACCGAACAAGCGGTGGCCTTACGTTTCGTGGTGCTCGCCGACCGCCTCTACGACAAAGACCTGCCGATCGTCTCATCCGGGGTGCCCTTCGACCAGGTGTTCACCCCCGAAATGCTCGCTGGCGGCTACCAGAAGAAATACTTCCGTGCCGTCTCCCGTCTAACGGCGCTCGCCCGTGAAGGTCTGCTTGGCGAAACCGAACAATAAGCCCGTTCCCGCCCTCCCTGATACGCCCCTCAGCGTCCGCCCGCAATAGGGCGGGTACCTGAGGGGTATGTTCTCGGGTGTTTCCAGCATATAAACCGGTGAAATGTGAGCGGGTACACTCCCAAAATTCTTGATGTATTCGGTGTTACATCCGCCCGAAAAACTAGTTCTAGCCCGCAAAATCAAGGAACGCGCGGATAACAGCCAATGATTTGGCAAGAACCCAAAAACCGCGTATAGTTTTTATCTGTCAGAACGACCGGGGGTCAAACCTCGTGCGAAAACCTCAAAAGGTAGCTGATACGCGGTTGTAGCTCAGTTGGTAGAGCACCACCTTGCCAAGGTGGATGTCGCGAGTTCAAGTCTCGTCAACCGCTCGTAGGACTCCTAGAGTTCGGAACCCCATCTCTCACAGAGAGATATACGGTGAGGTGGTCGAGTGGTTAGGCAGCGGCCTGCAAAGCCGTGTACGCGGGTTCGAATCCCGTCCTCACCTCGCACAACATCATAATGTTGAGCGCGATTGGCGCAGCGGTAGCGCGCTTCCCTGACACGGAAGAGGTCACTGGTTCGATCCCAGTATCGCGCACAAATGTTTAGGAATCCTCGGATGTTAGGTCCGGGGATTTTTTGTGTACCCGGGGGCGAACCAGTGACCTCCTCGGGCTGACGCCCTCGGCGAGGGAAAGATTTATTGGTGCCTCGCGCGCTCGGAAAATTCTTCCCCTCGCTGGTTCGATCCCAGTATCGCGCACAAGTATGGAATCCTCGGATGGTAAGTCCGGGGATTTTTTGTGTACCCGGGGGAGAACCAGTGACCTCCTCGGGCTGACGCCCTCGCTGCGAGAAAGAAAGGGCACACATAGTGCGTACACAAAGCCCGCTCACTACACCCTCAATAACCTGCGGCGATGTGGACAGAAGCTCATATCATACGGACCACGTATTCACCATTATTGCCCACGGCAGCAACGTACCGCCATAGGGGCACGAGGCAAGAGCATGGTGACAGTATGTCATTAAAGTTTTTTAAAATGCTACAGAATTATAAAAATAGATATCTGCCAGGGATTCCCGCCCAGCAGGTTGCTAGAATCCAGGAAAATCTTAGGAGTCCGGGAGCACTGAGCGAGAATAAAAACAGAGGAGTGAAAAAATATAACAATATGCAGACAGGGTGTCTGTAAAATATCGTTCTGAGCCACCCTGGTCTGTTGCTTTTTGCCCCTGAAAAGGTAATTATTGACTCTGTATCATCTTAGGGTTATCTATCCTAAGTCAGAACCGGCGGGCTTTCACCCCGTCGCACATACAAAGGAATATACATGGCTCCTCTCTTTAACCTAACGCAGGGAAAGACTCTCAAGGGAATCACCATTGGCGCACTGTCGCTCTCTATGATCGGCGCATCCTTTACGATGCCCGCCTCATTTGCAGCCGAGAACTCGGCGCAGAAAGTCGATACTGAAAAGACTCTGGCAAAGCAGATTCAGGGTATCGCAGGTCAGTACCAGATCGCTCACTCCAAGAACAACAACAAAGTCTTTGTAGCAGGCTCAGACCGTACCATGGGCGCCTCAACCCTGGCCCGTCTTGACGCAACCAGCATGAAAGTTGAGGCAGTAGCGGGGTTGCCTGTCACCCGCAGCGGCACCGGTTACGAGGCAGGTTACAGCTCTCTTGCAGCATTCGGTATCACCGTAGATGACGTAAACAATACCGTGTGGGTAACCAATACCCGCAACGACTCCGTCTCAGTGTACGACCAGAACACCCTCAAACTGCTGTGGACCAACTACACCCCCGGTTATGAGGGCACCGAAGCTGAAATCGAGCACCCCCGCGATGTGAAGATTGACCACGCGACCGGTAAGGCATATGTGACCGGCCGCTACTACATCTCATCCATCGATCTGAAAACCCACGAGGTCAAAAAGCTGCGCATCGACCCCGATGCTTCCGGTCGTGTCTCGCCGATGAACATGAACATTGATGGCGACAAGATGTACGTGCCGATTCGCTCCTCTGACACTGTGAAGATCATTGACCTCAAGAGCTTCAGTGTCGAGAAAGAATACAAGGTGCACGCCGATGTTGCCGGCAAAGAAGTGCGCCCCTCCGACTCTGTAGTAGACCACAGCACTAACGAACTGTACGTCTCGTCCCAGGGGCTGGATGGCGCCAACTCCGGTGTGACCGTGTATGACCTGAACACCGGCGAGTACAAGAAGAGCATCCCCTTCGGTGAGCAGGCCCTGGCCATGGTCAATGATGACGAGCGCGACCTCGTATACGTTACCGACTTTAAGACCGGCAAGGTTGGTGTGATCGACACCCGCTCCTCCCAGATTATTGGTGAGGTTCAGGCCGGCGCCAAGGGTGCTAACGACATCACCATCGGTGCCGAGGGCGAAGTTTACGTCGCTAATAAGGACGGCTACGTAGCTGAAGCAACCGTACCCTACGCCGTAGACCGTGCAACCGGCGACTACACTAACTCCACCCAGTCCGTTGATTCCATCACCAAGGTGAAGGTCAGCACCACCGAAGGCGAAGCACCCAAGCCCGACCCCAAACCTACCCCTGCTCCTGAGACTCAGACTGTGACGACTGATGATGGTGCGTCGCTATCTGGTGTGCGGGTTGCTCAGGTGGGGCAGGAGAT
>ERZ773075.1730-NODE-1730-length-10105-cov-4.86328_pt1 | contig 10105 bp, 5 predicted proteins | sample MGYA00580614_ERZ773075 | MGnify/ENA primary metagenome ERZ773075 (study PRJEB29015, sample SAMEA2738021) | human oral metagenome | biome: human oral; feature: human-associated habitat; material: dental | place: China | collected 2043 ... | reverse complement strand
ACAAGGTCTTCCACGTCGACTCCATCGCCGCGACGGTTGGCTCCTTCTTCACCATCCCGGTGCTCATCACCTACCTCGAGTCCGGTGCGGGCGTGGAGGCGGGCGGACGCACGGGGCTGACGGCATGCACGACAGCGGCTGCCTTTCTCCTCATCCTCGCGGTGACCCCGCTCGCGCTCATGATCCCCGCGGCGGCGACCGCACCCGTCCTCATCTACGTTGGGGTCAGCATGATGGCGGGCATGCGCAATCTCGACTACACGGACATCGCCGAGTACATCCCGGCGTTCCTCTGCATTGCCTTTACCGCGTACACGTTCAACATTGCGAACGGCATCTCCGTTGCGTTCATCGCATTCGTCCTCATGAAGGTCGCCGCGGGGCGCATGCATGAGCTGCACAAGGGGCACTATCTGCTCGCGCTCCTCCTCGCATACTACTTCTACGCCATTGCGGGCGTGAAATAGGGGGCCGCCATGAACATCGACGTACTTCTGACGAACGGTCAGGTCTACAACAGCTATCTCAAAAAATTCATCGCGGGAAATATCGCGGTCAGCGGCGACCGCTTTGCCTATGTCGGCACCGATGCGCTGCCGATCGCGCCGCAGCGTACGGTCGATCTCGCGGGGCAGTATGTGATCCCGGGACTGATCGACTGTCATATGCACATTGAGAGTACGATGTGTGCGCCGCGTACATTTATGAATGGCGCTGCACGCAACGGCGTGACAACGCTCATCGCCGAGCCGCATGAGATTGCAAACGTCTTCGGCCTTGCGGGCATCCGCGCGCTGATGCAGACGACGCAGAACGGCCCCTGCGACGTTCGGATCGCCATCCCCTCGTCCGTTCCGTCGACGAATGCGACGCTCGAGACCGCGGGCGCTGCGATCGAGAACGATGATGTCGAGGCGCTCATGCACATGGAGCAGGTCATCTGCCTCGGCGAAGTCATGGACTGTCGATCGGTGCTCGCGGACGCACATTCCAAGACGAACCGCCTGATCCGTCAGATCCAGCACGGGCGGCCGGATTTCTCCATCGAGGGGCACTGTCCGCGCTTTGTCGGATGGGATCTCGCGCAGCTCCTCTATCGCGGCATTCGTTCGGACCATACGGATCAGTCGATGGAGGGCCTCGCGCAGCGCGCGGCGAACGGAATGTTCATCCAGCTGCAGGAAAAGACGCTGAAGAAGGAATTCCTCGACTACCTCATGGAGAACCGTCTGTCCGGGCGCTTTGCCCTCGTCACGGACGACACGATGCCGGATGACTTCGTGCGGCGCGGACAGCTCAACTACCTCGTCCGGCGGAGCATCGCGCTCGGTCTCGCGCCGGAGGAGGCGATCTATGCGGCGACCTATGCGCCCGCGCAGCACATGGGGCTCCGGGACAAGGGCGCCATCGCGCCCGGCCGCATCGCCGACTTCGTCGTGCTCTCCGACCTGCGGACCTTTGCCATTGAGAGCGTATGGCGCGCAGGGGAGCAGGTCTTTGTGCGCGGTATGGCGTGGGAGGAGCCGGAGCGCGACACGTCGTTCCCGGCGCATTTCTACCACAGCGTTCATCTGGCGCCGCGCACGGCTGAGGATTTTGTCCTGCGCGCGCCGATCAGAGAGGGGACGGTCCTTTGCCGCATCCTCGCGGTGCAGGAGCATACGACCTTTGTCGCGGAGGAGCGGGCGGAGCTGCCTGTGCGCGGCGGCGTGATCGACTGGGAGAGCAGCCCGTACAGCCTCGCCTGCGTCTTCGAACGCCACGGGAAAAACGGCGGCTGCGGCATGGCGCTCGTCGGCGGGACGGCCCTCACGCGCGGTGCGGCGGCGACCACCTACGCGCACGACAGCCACAACTTGCTCATCCTCGGGCAGACGGCGGCGGACATGCAGGCGGCGGCCAACGCCGTCATCGAGGCGCAGGGCGGATTCGCCGCGGTGCGGGACGGCAGTGTCGAGGCTTTTGCCCCGCTGCCGATCGCGGGCATCCTCTCCGATCGGCCGCTGCCCGTCCTCGGTGAACAGATCGCCGGCGTCCGCCGCGCTCTCACGGACTGCGGCTATCGCCACGACAACGTCATCATGTCTCTCAGCACCCTCTCCCTGCCCGTCAGCCCGTATTTCAAACTGACCGACAAGGGGATCATCGACGTAAAAAAAGGCGCCGTCGCGCCGCTGATTTTGGAGGCGAGGGCAACCGGCTAAAATCCGTCCCGTATTCGGACGGGGATCCAGTTCCCTCTGCGCGAATGGGGCTGAGTCAAATGGATAACACATTATGTAGGGAGACGAAATGCAAAGGGCATATTATTCGAATTCAATCGCATCCTTTTTGGCGGCGGAGGAAGATCATATCCTCGGACAGCTGATGATCGAGGACCCGTTTCAAACGGAGGATCTGCAAAAGAATACGTGGCGCGCGGAGATCCAGATTTTGAAGAAGCAGCTCGCGTCGTTTTCGGACGGGTCGATTGCGTTTGAGTTCACGATCCCGCGCATGGGACGCCGCGTGGATGTTGTGCTCATCATCAAGGGGATTATTTTCCTGCTGGAGTTCAAGGCGGGGGACAGCGCGTATCAGAAATCAGCCAAAGATCAGGTGATGGACTATGCGCTTGATCTGAAGTATTTCCACGAGGCGAGCCGGGACCGTACGATCGTGCCGATCATCGTGCCGACCGAGGCAGAGGCGCAGAAGAATTCATTCTCTCTGATGGAGGATGGGATTGCGCAGGTGCTCTGCTGCAACCGGCAGAACATCGGGGCGGAGGTTCGGTCGGTTCTGTCGCAGGTATATGCCGCGCCCCTCTCGATGGAGGAATGGCTGGCTGCGCGCTATGCACCGACGCCGACCATCATCGAGGCGGCGCAGGCCCTCTATCGCAATCATGCGGTGCGGGATATCGCGCGCAGCGATGCGGGGGCGGAGAATCTGACCGCAACGACGGCGGCGATCAATCGGATCATCGACGACTGCAAGGCACATCATAAAAAGGCGATCTGCTTCGTTACGGGGGTGCCGGGGGCTGGAAAGACCCTCGCGGGACTCAATATCGCCAATGAACGCCACCGCTTCAATGAGGATGAACACGCCGTGTTTCTCTCGGGCAATGGTCCACTCGTCGCCGTCCTCCAAAAGGCACTTGCACGTGATCGAGAAGTGGCGTATGGGGAGACAAAGAAAGAGGCTAGCCGCAAAACGGAGGCGTTTATCCAGGTCATTCACCGGTTTCGCGATGAGGCCATCTCCACCGATCGGCCACCCGTCGAAAAGGTTGCCATTTTCGATGAGGCGCAGCGCGCGTGGACTGCACCTGCATTGATGAAATTTATGCAGCAGAAAAAGGGCGTATCGGATTTCCATCAGTCGGAGCCGGAGTTCCTCATCAGCATCATGGATCGCCATACGGACTGGGCTGTGATCGTCTGCCTGGTCGGCGGTGGGCAGGAGATCAATACGGGGGAGGCGGGGATAGCGGAGTGGCTGCATGCGCTGCGTGCGCAGTATCCGGACTGGGGCATCCATCTCTCCGATCGGATGACGGATGCGGAGTATGTCGGACGCTCCGGCGTGCGCGGCATGCTGGGGGATCGCGATTATCACACAGAGGCCGCCCTGCATCTCGGCGTATCCCTGCGTTCCTTCCGCAGTGAGAAGCTCGCAGGATTCATTAAGGCTCTGCTCGATGAGGATATCCCTGCTGCACGAGCGCTGTATGCTGAGCTGCATAAGACCTATCCGATTGTGCTGGCACGAGACCTTGCGCGGGCAAAGGCTTGGGTGCGCGCAAAGGCACGCGGCAGCGAACGCATTGGCCTCCTCGCAAGCTCGAAGGCAAAGCGGCTGAGAGGTGTCGGCATTTGGGTGAACGCTGAGAGCAAGCCCGTTGCCTGGTTTTTGAATGAGCCGACCAGTCCGGATTCCTCCTGTTTTCTTGAGGTCCCTGCAACGGAGTTCGAGGTGCAGGGCTTGGAGATCGACTATGCCCTCCTCGCGTGGGATGCAGATCTCCGGCATGGTGTTGAGGGCTTCAACTACTTTAGTTGCCGTGGGGCTCGTTGGCAGCAGATCCATCAGGAGCAGAGGCAGAAGTACTTGAAAAATGCGTATCGCGTCCTCCTGACACGTGCGCGGCAGGGCCTCGTGATCTTTGTCCCCGCGGGCGATCCGGGCGATGCCACGCGCCAACCGGAATACTATGACGGGACGTATGCGTATCTGCGGGCTCTTGGGATAGATGAGATATAGGCCTTAGTCTGGGTGGAGAACGCTAAAAAATGGACATGAGAAAGTGGAGGAGTATCATGCGAAAGGCAATTGTTGTCGTAGATATGCAGAACGACTTTATCGACGGGGTGCTCGGGACGGCGGAAGCGCAGGAGATGCTGCCGCGTATGGTGGAAAAACTGACTGCCGCGCGTGCGGAGGGCACGGCGCTCATCTTCACCATGGATACACACGGCGCGGACTACCTCACGACGCAGGAGGGGCGGCATCTGCCCGTCGAGCATTGCATCCGCGGCACGGCGGGCTGGGAGATCGCGTCTGCCTTGCAGCCCTTCGTGCGTGAGGCAGCAGCCATCATCGAGAAGCCTGCCTTTGGCGCGACAGAACTCCCTGACGCGCTCAGAGACTACGATGAAATCGAACTCGTCGGACTCTGCACAGATATCTGCGTCATCTCCAACACCCTCCTCCTTAAGGCGTTCTACCCCGAGAAGCCGATCTCCGTCGATGCCTCCTGCTGCGCGGGTGTCACCCCTGAGAGCCATAGAAATGCGCTCGTGGCGATGCAGATGTGTCAGGTGGAGATCCGATAAACTGAGGCTGCTGTCGTTTTCATGCGATGGCAGCTTTTTTATTTGCGTATTTATGTTATAATAGATTGAAAATTACATCATAAAGGAGACACATCACATGACAACGTGGAAAAAATCTTTGGCAGCCGGCGTTGCGGCATTCCTGCTCGGCAGTGGGGCGGCATGGGCAGCAGAGCTGCCTGCGTCGGAGATGGCGGCGAGTGTCGAGAGCTTGCCTGCAGCCCCGTCGGGCGCAACGTATGCGGAGAATACAGCGAATGCGCCGATGACGCTGCCGCTCACTGAGGAGCAGGAGACGGAACTCCAGCTTGCCGAGGCACAGCGCATGGCGCTCCTCTGGATGCGCACGTCGGCGGAGTACCGCGCACTCTGCTATCAGGGCTACAACGCGGCGCTCGCGGAGATCGCGCGCGTACAGGCAAATCCCGCAGAGCGCAGCGGCAAGCCCCTTGCCATCGTGCTTGACTGCGACGAGACCGTCGTGGGCAACACGCGCGCCCTCGCCGAGGCTGCGGCATCGGGAAACGGGCGCTATAACTCCCTTTGGTGGCGCGCGACGACTTCTATCGCGAGATGCTGACGGAGTGAAGGTAGTATTTATCTCATAGGAGAAAAAGAAATGGGGAAGCAGAATAAACCGATCAATACGGTAAAAGTTCGAGAAGATGATACTCCTATTCGGTTTTCGGTCAGTGACAATCCAGAGAGATTCACTTTTGAAACCGAGCAACAGCTTGACTGGTGCCAAGATTCAACATTCTCCAAACATGAGCTGCGTACTCGTATAGAGCCGTGGCTTACGTCCCTTTTTCAGTCAGAACATTTATCTCTTCTCGTAGGCAGCGGTCTTACCAGTGCTGTGCAATATGCGGCTTGTGGGAAGTCTGATAATGGAATGGGGGCAGGCGCCCGCTTTACTATATTCGCCGATGAAATCAAACAAGCAGCTGATGGAATGGCTAAAGCCGCACATCGCGGACAGGCAAATATTGAGGATCAAATTCGTGCCGCCAATGAGCTCGTTCGAGGACTTGAGATCATCAAAGATTTTTCCAGTCTCTCATCGAAGCTGCATCTGTTGAAAGTAGAGCTCTCTGCGGTCATCGAGAAGTTTACGGACGGCGTTTCACATGGAGAATATCTCATTGCATCGGCTGATCAGAAAAAGAGAGAAGAAGCGTTTCACCAGCTAATTCTATTCTTGATGAGCTTTGCGAGCAGAACCGGCACGCGGGATCATCTGCATGTATTCACGACGAATTACGATCGGCTGCTTGAGGCAGGAGCTGATCTTGCCGGTCTGCGTCTCATTGATCGATTTGTTGGTGCACTTTCGCCGATCTTTCGTTCGTCTCGGATGGATGTCGATATGCACTACAATCCGCCCGGGATTCGAGGCGAGCCAAGGTATCTGGAAGGTGTTGCGCGCTTTACAAAGCTTCATGGTTCCTTGGATTGGCTGAACGTAAGGGATGATATTCGGCGTATCGGTCTCCCCTTTGGCGCGAAAAGCCTCACTCCATTCCTGGAGGCAGAGGGGCTTGGCGGTGATTATTCCCGACTGATGATTTATCCGAACTCCACAAAGGATCGAGAGACGGCCGAATATCCCTACGTCGAGCTGTTTCGGGACTTTGCGGCGGCTCTGTGCCGCCCAAACAGCACACTTGTCACCTATGGGTATAGTTTTGGAGATGACCATATCAATCGTGTAATTCGTGATATGCTGACAATTCCATCGACACACTTGGTGATTATCTCTTATGATGATTCATCGCATAGAATTCTTAACCGATATAGAATGTGTGGACGAAAAAGTCAGATTTCCCTGCTCATTGGCAAGGATGTCGCCGATCTTGGCGAGTTGGTTCATTACTATTTGCCAAAACCTGCGATTGATCGCGCAACGATGCGGATGGCAGAGATCCTGCGGCAGCGCTTTTGCCAGCCACATGACAACAAGATAGAAGGTGAATAAAGTCATGAACACACTCATGGAAAATGCCGAGTCCATGAAAATCGGCAGTGTGGATTTTGTCTCTCCCAGTGAAATCAGAGTGTTGCTTGACTTGGATGCGCCGAGTGATATCGCCCTCAATGCCGGTACACCGCGCCCCTTTCCGCGTGTGAATACCTATGTCCTTGTGCCTGCTGAGGGGGGATTTCTTGTTGCACAAATCGAATGGATTACAATCGAGCGAGCTCAATTTCCAAAGAGACGCGGGATGCAGGATTTTGGTGTTTTGGATTTGCCCTATCCTCTCCGCAAGATGTGCGTTATCCCGATCGGTGTTCTTCATGAAAATGAGGCCGTTTTTGAATTCTCGCGTGGCATAGAGGTGTTCCCCACCGTTGGAGATCCTGTCCTGCTCCCGACGCGGAGCCAATTGCGGCATATTGTTGAATCAGGGAGCAATCGCAGAGTTCATATAGGTGTTAGTCCTCTCGCCGGCAATGCGAAAGTTGCGATTGACCCCGATCGTTTGTTTGGACGACATCTTGCCGTTTTGGGAAATACAGGGAGTGGAAAGTCATGCTCTGTCGCGGGTCTCATTCGATGGTCAATTGAGGCGGCAAAAAAAGAGAAAAAAGCTGGTACGCCCGGCACGCGATTTATCATTCTTGACCCAAATGGTGAATACGCAACATCATTTTCTGATATGGAGAATGTTCGTATCTACGGTGTTGAGAAAAATGAAAGTGCTCATATCGAACAATTAAATATTCCCATTTGGCTTTGGAATACCGCCGAGTGGGTGTCCTTTGCTCAAGCAAGCGGTAAAGCACAGAGGCCTACGCTTGTACAGGCGCTAAGATGTGTGAGAGAAAATATTATTGCTACAACAAACAAGCCCCAGATTCGAATGCGACAATATCTTAGGATCATAATGACATTACATCAACTTGAAATAGCGCAGGGGAACTACTTAGCGGGTGGAGGAAAAAGCAAGGGATATTTCGAACGAATTCATGCGTGGATTCAAGGAATTGAGAATACAGACGATTTTTCTAATGAAGAAAATGAAGCAATTGCTAAAGTAAAAGAATCCTACGATATAGTGGTTTGTTCGAATTTAGGAACTAAAGAATGGCCAAGATTTCCAAAGCATACTGTTGAATATTTACAAGAAACTATTTCAAATGTATATATTATATTTGGCGGATCGGATGCAGATATTCTGCCAATAGATGCAGATACACCACGCCCGTTTAGAGGAGAAGACTTCCTGCGCAGCCTTGAGGCAAATGCTGAGCTCATGAATACATCAGAATATGTGGAAACTATGCTGATGCGTATAAAGACACTCCTTTCAGATGCGAAGTTAAAACCTGTGATCTCTGCGGAATCTGACATTACCATGGAGAACTGGCTTGCTCAATATATATGCCCGTCCAATGATACTGGAAGCTCCATTACCATCATAGATCTCTCGCTTTTACCGGCCGAGCTAGTACATATCGTTACAGCCGTTATGGCACGTATTACCTTGGAGGCCTTGCAGCGATATCGGCGCGCATATCATGGGGCGACACTGCCGACCGTTTTGGTGATGGAAGAGGCGCATACATTTATCAAACGGTATCGCGATGATGTGGAAAATGCCGATGCCTCTGCGATGTGTACACGCGTATTCGAGAAGATCGCGCGTGAAGGAAGGAAATTCGGGTTGGGCTTGGTTCTGTCTTCGCAACGGCCGAGTGAGTTGTCGCCGACGGTTCTTTCACAGTGTAACACCTTCTTGCTACACCGACTTTCCAATGACCGCGATCAAGAACTGGTGAGCAAACTCGTGCCGGATAATCTCCGAGCATTGTTGCGCGAATTGCCTTCTCTGCCGTCGAGAAATGCAATTTTATTAGGCTGGGCAACGGAACTTCCTATTATGGTTAGGATGAATCATTTGCATGATGATTTCAGACCACGATCGGATGATCCTGAGTACTGGGATGCTTGGACGAAGAGCAAACCATGTGTGATTTGGAAAGATATATCTGACGCATGGCAAGACAGAGACGAGAAAACTCGACAGCAGTGAAGGCATTTACCGGAGAAGTGGTCTCTACTATGCCTCTAGGCGTAATCTCTTGTTTGTGTTATAATTGCATTAAACGGTGGGATTGGTTGAGAGAGTGACGGTAAAGCCATGGCGAAGAATACAGATCTCAATAAGGCGGCAAAAGCAAAGAAAGATGAATTCTATACGCAGCTTTCGGATATTGAGAAAGAACTATCCAATTACCGTGCATATTTTAAGGGAAAGAGCGTTTTTTGCAATTGTGACGATCCCTATGAAAGTTCCTTTTTCAAGTATTTTGCAATGAATTTCAATGCGTTGCAGTTGAAGAAGCTCGTCGCGACTTGCTATCAGTCCTCTCCTGTTCGTGGTACGGAACTCGCGTACTTTGAAGATGCAGGCGGACAGATGGGCTTTGCCTCGTTTGTGGATACGGGGACATCGTCGGGAAAGGTCTCGCGTAAGTCCTACAAGATAGAAATCTCTGAGGTAAGAGATGAGAATAAGGATGGGCGGATTGATCTTGCCGATGTGGAATATCTGATTGCGAATAAGAAAAATACACTCACACCGCTTGATGGTGATGGAGATTTTAGAAGTCCAGAATGCGTGGCTCTTCTCCAGGAAGCCGATGTCGTCGTGACGAATCCGCCTTTTTCCCTGTTTCGTGAATTTATTGCCCAACTTGTTGCATACGGGAAGGATTTTCTGATTATCGGGAATATCAATGCGATCACCTACAAGGAAGTTTTCCCACTCATCATGCAGAATAAGTTGTGGCTCGGAGCATCGATCCACAGTGGGGATCGGGAGTTCCGTGTGCCGGACAGCTATCCGCTCAATGCTTCGGGATGTCGGGTTGACGATAATGGCACTAAATATATCCGCGTTAAGGGGGTGCGCTGGTTTACAAATATTGATTATGATGCGCGGCATGAGGATTTGATCCTCTATAAGCACTATACACCGGAGGAGTACCCGCGCTATGATAACTATGATGCGATCGAGGTGGGGAAAACGGCGGAGATTCCATGTGATTATTTTGAATACATGGGTGTCCCTATTACCTATATGGATAAATACAATCCAGATCAGTTTGAAATTATTGGTGCAGACTATGAGGTGGCAGAACCGGTCGTTTTGTATCATGGAAAACGTGGAACAGGACGATTTTATTTAGAAGAACGTATTGACAAAAATGTTGTAAAGGCGCATACTTCGACCGACCGACCGACCGACCGACCGACCGACCGACCGACCGACCGACCG
>ERZ773075.1726-NODE-1726-length-10136-cov-2.71154_pt1 | contig 10136 bp, 10 predicted proteins | sample MGYA00580614_ERZ773075 | MGnify/ENA primary metagenome ERZ773075 (study PRJEB29015, sample SAMEA2738021) | human oral metagenome | biome: human oral; feature: human-associated habitat; material: dental | place: China | collected 2043 ... | reverse complement strand
AACTAATCGTATGGATAATTTCGTCACCATCGGCTCATCCCCGCACATACGGGGGAACCCCTTCGGTGTCGGTGTCATGACAACAACCCTTCAGGCTCATCCCCGCGCATACGGGGAAAACACCATACCTCGAATGAGGCTTGGGTCTTGACGCGGCTCATCCCCGTGCATACGGGGAAAACGATATGGGGCTCACTGAGGATGTGATCGGGCGGGGCTCATCCCCGCGCATACAGGGAATACTTGGTGCAAAAGCCCAGTCGGGCAGCCTAGTGGGGCTCATCCCCGTGCATACAGGGAATACACTTAGCCACAAGTCACGATACCCGAGAAAAGCCTAAAAATATTCAGTTTCCACACGTATATAAAAGGGGGATGAGTAGACGATTCCTCGCCTACGGTGGCCCGCCGCCAGTGGCGGCTGGCCTTGACGCATCCAACGCCACATCCCCCAACACCACCAAACCGGCAGCATCAGAGCCTGCGACTCCGCGTCCGTTTAGACTCTCCCCCGTGCCGGGGGCGAGTTGCGCCTCATACATCCGCACAGCCTCCGCACGAATATTACGTGCCGCATTCACGTCACGATCAATCCGCACACCACAGGCCGCGCACTCAAAGACACGCACGCGAAGGTCGAGCTTGGTTTTCGCTCGTGCTCCGCAGGCGCTACACGTCTGAGAGGATGCAAAGAAGCGGTCAATAATCTGTACCTGTGAGCCGTACCAGCTGGCCTTGTATTCCAGCTGACGACGCAGCGTACTAAAAGCGGCATCCAGAATAGACCGGTTGAGCCCAGCCTTCTGGCGCACGTTTTTACCCGGTGCCTCGATGGTACCGGCAGCTGAGGCGGTCATACCCGCTACAGCCAAGTCTTCAAGCCCGATGAGAGTGTACCCGGTGCTCAGGCGCTTAGAAACCTGATGCAGACCAGACTCACGGCGCAAGGCTACTAGGTGGTGGTGCCGTGCGATCTGCTGCACAATGCGGGCACGGCGATTAGAGCCCTTCTGTGCTCGTGAGAGAGCACGCTGCAGACGTACCAGGCGCTTCTCAGCGGCACGTGCCCAGCGGGGATTAGCCAGGGTAGGGGCACCGTCGCCAGTGAATTCCAGGGAGGGGAATCGCGCGAAGCGCTGCGGTGCCTGCTCATCAGAGAGCGCGGCGAGGTATCGTACGCCCAGGTCTACGCCGACGGCGCCAGCGGAACGCTGGGCACGGGTGGGGGTGGCAGACGGGCGGGTGAGCTCTACGAGGATGGAGACATACCACCGGTCAGCGGCACGAGATACCGTGTAAGAGCGAATCTGAGCACCAGCACGCACAGCCTTCACTAGGGGCTTTGTGGTGTTGTGAGTGCGGATAACGCCCAGGTGCGAGAGGCGTACGTGGCGGTAGTCCTCAATGGTCGGGGCGGTCTTGATGCCGCGGCGCTTCAGCTGCGCTTTACGGCGTACGTACTGGGGCTCTCCGCGTAGATATGCGGTGCCGTAGGCGCCGATAGTCTCCGGGGCAGGAATAGTAAAAGAATCACGACTAACGCCCTTACGCTTGAATCGGGGCGTACCGATAAGTCGGCCAGCACGGGTACCGGTACGGGAGTCGAAGAAATTTTTCCATGCCTTATCGGCAGATTGTAGTCCTGAGACGAGGACTCGGCGGGGGATGGTGTGCATCCACGGCTCGGAGGAGCGTTCCGTCTCGGGCCATACGGTTGCAGGGTCGGCACCAGACTCAATCGCCTTACTTGCGGCGCGGTGGCGATTAATTTCAGGGGTCAGGTACTGGGTTCCGTACGCCGCATAACCAATGGACTTATACGTTGCGTTGCTTTTGGCTAAGGTCTTAAGCTCGGCTTTAACCGTGGCCTCATCGTCGCCTGCATCAATGCGGGCATGCCAGTAGTCTGCTCGGGCGCGGGAGACATCGAGATTGTGGGCGGTGAGAAGGTTGTAGGCGTAACGTGCTGCGCCTGCGCACTGTGCCAGGGCGATTTTTTGTGCCTGGTTGGGGTCGAGGCGGAATTTGTAGGCGCGATTCATGGTGGCAGCGTCAGTGCTGGATTTCTCAGCCATTGCCTTTCCTCCTCTCCTACGAGCTATAGAGATAACCTGTTTGGAAACCTCTTATAACGACCATAGGGGATACCCCTGACAAGATAAGGGGTATTTTGGAGTACCCAAGATATTTTGAAAATAAATTTGCCCACAGCCACAGAACCGATACGTCGGATTTTTGTTGGGGGGCAACGTTTAGAAACGAGGACTGTTCCGAGGTATTCGGGTGCCGGATATAGCCGCTATAAATATGGGAATGGCAAGAAAAATAGTGAAAATCCGCGATTTCTTTCATAATCCAGGTCATAAATAGGCAATTAGGGTGCTGGGCAGCCTGTCCCTCAGCGCCTTCACCACGCCTGCTAAAGCACCTCGGGGTGGACCGCCACCTTGCTGGGTGGCGGACATCCGTTCTTTAGTGCCCTCATCGGGTATCTGCCTAGTTATTTATCTTCCGTATTCTCAGATTCGATATCGGCTTCCAGGGCTTCCACAAATTCTGCGAACGGCATGGTTGTTTTAGTCCTTGCCAGCAGTTCTGCAGCCTCGTGAGCATCACGTTCGTCATCGAGGCGTTCTAGAAGAGATAAATCGTCGATGGAGATAAGAGCACCAACAGGTTTGCCATTTTTAGTTATGACAACTCGTTCGTGGGTGTGGGATACACGAGTGACCGTGTCTTCCAGGCTGTTGCCCAATTCAAGAATTGATATTTGTTCCACTATTGCCTCACTTAGTCGAAATATATAACTATGTTCTTCTGTCCAAGGTGTTTTAGCGCCCTGACTAGGCATCACACGGCACAGTGATGATGCTGAACAGCTGATGCAGCTCCTCCGGATGCACCTCAAAATACCCGCGATCCGGGCCGCTAAACATGGAACTCTGGTTCCAGCCGCGGCGGCCAGCACGCGCATAATCAAACCGGAAATTACTACGCACCGCCACATGATCCATGAAAATGCGGGTCGCACGACCATTACCCTCGCGGAAAGGATGCGCGTGATTCAGGTGCGCAAAAATCGCGGCGGCAGCCTCCACAAATTCCTGATGGTTCAGGCTCGCCCAGTCCGTCGCACGGCTAGTGGTGAAAACGTAGTCGAGGTACCGGTCAATACTCAAAGGCCCGCGCTGAACGCTCGCGAAAGCGCTCACACCCTTGGACATGTCCACGGTGCGGTACTCCCCCGCCCAGTCGTACACATCCTGGAAGAGGTAGCGGTGAATGGCCTTGAGGTGCTCCGCGTCGAAGGTGTGGGCGATGAGCTCAGGGTTCTTGGTGAGCTCGTAGCCTCGTCGGGTGATGATGCGGTGCTCGTAGAGTGAAAGCGCCGCAGGGTCCTTGATGCCCGGCTTGTTCCGCATGACGTGATGGTAGGGTTCGGGGTAGAAGTAGGCTTCCCAGTTCTTCTGCTGACTCACGGTTTATTCACCCTCCGCTGCGCTCTGCTGGTCGACGTTTTGGCTTGTCCGCGTCTGGTAGGCGAGCGCCTTCGCTAGTGCCTGCCGGTCGTATTCTTCTGCGGTGATTCGCCCGAGCTCGTAGTCGATGAGTAGCGTGACGTCTTCGCGGGTGGGGTTGTCGCCTTCAAGCCAGGAGGAGGCGAGGGGCTGCATGACGTTGCAGCGCTGCTCTTCGGTGAGCGGCTCGAAGAGTTCGGGGTAGCGCAGGTGCAGGTCAAAACGATCTGACACTGGATGTTCCTTTCTTGACCTTCACAGGTCGGCCTCACGGCTTAACTGTGAGGGTGGGAGGCGTTGGTTAGCTGAGGTGCAGACCGTATCTCGACTCGTCGAGCAACACCTTTGAACCGGCACGCCAGTACACCGGCTCGTACCAGCGGGTGTTGTCGAAGACCCGCAGGGTGTCCACAGAGGAGGCGAGCACCTGCAGGTTCGCGTGGGAGCTGTCGTAGCGGCGGCGGATATCTGCCTCGTCAACACCGTGCCCGCCCTTGGCAACGCGGGCGGCGACCCGGTCCACGGCGGTGTCGGCGCTGTTGAGCGTCACGTACAGTAGGGTCACCTCGTACCCTTGGGCGTGGGCGCGGTCGATGAGGTTCTGGAAGGATTTGGCGTTACCCGCAAGGGTGGTTTCCTGGTGGATGGACTCACTGGCCGCGAGCGCTTGGCGCAGGTCCTGCACAGTGTCTCGCATGGCGCGGGCGGCGTCGGCGGGGTTGCGCCAGTCGCCTCCTGCAGCGCGGAGTATCTCATCGGCATTGAGGCGGCGGGTGTCACCGAAAATCTGCGGGTTGGTGCGGTAGAGGGTGCTCTTACCGGCTCCGTTGACTCCGCCGATGATGATGTATTGGGGCTTCATGTGCGGCTCCTTAGACTGCCTAAACGGCTTAGACGACGAAGTTCTCGTCAGCGAGAACGATGCGCTGCTTCGTCTGCAGGGCGAGGTAGAAGCGGCGTTTTTCGTCGTCGTCTTCGGCCTCGATAAGCGGGGTGAAGACCTCTGAGCTGTTGTCTACGAGGTACTTGTGGAGCGCCTCAAAATCGGGGGTGCTGTCTTCCAAGGTTATCCCCTTTCCGGAAGTGAGTCGACGGGCTGGTACTGCCCGGTTGCGTTGGGTTCGGTGGAAGAGTTCATTTCTTGAACTTTTGCCTAGTCGGCAGGCTTTTCCGCTGCCTGCTTCCTCTCGCGTCGGCGGCGCCCCCACTCCCCAAATTCGGGGCGGCTCGTGTACTCGGTATTCCACGCCTCCGCGGTCGCCGGCAACCAAATTCTCTTATTGCTGTGCGACATAAAATCGGGCTCGGGCAGCTCGCCTCGGCGGAGCAGACCCGCAGGGGTCATACCCAGAAAACGCGCCATTTCATTGACGCCTACAATCAACATGCGATCCATTAGGTGGGCCCTTTCGTTAGTCTTCGCTACGGTGGCGACGGATATACCACGCACATACGTGGAGTACAACTGCTAGTGCAAGCATTCCGAAGGTAATAGCGGATACGACCGGGTAAGTCGGAAGCGATACTATTGCGCAGATAATGGCGATAGCGTAGGGAAAAACGGTATACAGAGTTTTCATCTTGTGATGCTTATGATGCTTAGAAAGTACCGACTCTTCCCGATATTTCCCTCGCAGCTTTACCTTTCATTGTGTGGCTGGTTAGTGCGGGGCGCCTCTCCCATATTCTTGCGAGGCACCTCGTATATTCCAGCCTAACCCAGTTGCCGAAAACAGGTACTACCCGCGGTCATTCTGGAAAGGGCACCGCAAAAATGACCGTTTGCGTTGCTAGAGATTCCCGCACTTGGTAGCCTTGAGGTACAAGTTAAAACTCATCTCGTACGCTCTGCGCAAGTTACCGTGCTACTCATCATGTAAGTGATGAGTTCCTATCAGACTTGTTCTGTGTAGGGAGGGGAAAGGGTGAGGCTGCGGGGGGGAAGCCTGTTTGGCCGAAGCCGTGGACCTTGTCATGGGTATGAGGCGTGGTCCCAGTAGGGTAGCGCCTCATAACGCTTTAAGGGCGAACCTTTAGAGGTTCGCCTTTTTTGTGCGCCGAACCTAGACCCCCGACCGCGCATGACTGAACCGGTTGCGAAGGTAGGTATAACCTCCGTATAGTTGAGAGTGCAAGGTAAAGCAAGAGACCCTGAGGTAGTCGCCGCGAGGCGAGGAGGTATACTGGGTGAGCCGTAGTGGGTATGCCGGTGGATCCTGGCCGAAGCTACGGACCTTGCGCATAAGGCACCCGTTGAGGGTGCCTTTTCTGTTTAACTACAGCTCAGGGGAGGGGACGCACTCTGGTGCGTCCCCTCCCCTATTTCTTATGCTCGTGGGCTATTCTTCGTCGTCATCAACGGCGGGCAAGCCCAGCAGGGCGGTTCCCGCCTCGGTGAGGGACCAGCGCATCGTACGGCCAGCCTTCACTCCCTCGACAAACCCGAGCCCCTGCAGCAGTTTGAGCCTATCGCGCAGAGTCGGCGCCGTAACACCCAGCGCCTCCTGCAATTCGGTCGAGGTGGGCGCAACCGGCGCACGGAAAATCTGCACCTGCCCCAGCAGGTACAGCAGCCGCAGAACATCATCAAGTTTCTTCGAAGTCAGTCCGGGGGTGCCACCCGTCCATGTGCGGCTGCCCTCCAGCTCAGCGATACGCCTGCCAAGAGCACGCCACGCACGGTCGCGTGACTCCAGTTCGTCTACCAGGTGCTCCTGAGCCTGCTCGATCAGCCCCAGAAAAACATGCAGAAAACCGGTCACCTCACCATAGTTGAGGGGTTCTTCCGCCGTGCTAAACGCCTTGTAGTAGCGGCTCTTCTGAATGTTGAGAGTGCTCGGCAGAGTGAGGGTCGTCAGCCGGGTGAGCGTCTGCCCCAGGTGGGACACCAGCAGGTACCTGCCCAGGCGGCCGTTGCCGTCGTAGAAAGGATGCGTGTACTCCACCATGAAATGTGCGGCGATTGCGGAGAATAGCGCCGGCACGTTCGGGTTGAGGGCGTGGTCAAGCGCCACCTGAACGTTAGCGGTGATGGTCGCTTCACTGTCGGGGGCGCGGTGAATTTCGCGGGTGTTGTCGTGAATAACCACGGGTTTGGTGCGGAATAGCGCCCCGTCTGGGCGGTCTTCTTCGGTGAGGTGCCCTTCGAGTAGCGTGTCGTAGAGGCTGCGCACCTGCTCAACCGTGGAGGGTGGGCGGCCTGCCCCCAGGTCTTTGAGGAGGTTCACGAATTCGACGGCGCGCTTGGCGCGGGGGTCTTCACTGTCGCCGGAGGTGAGCGCCTCAGAGATGAGCTGGCGTGTGGTGTGCACGCCTTCGATACGGTCGGACGCCACGATGCTGCGTACTGCCAGGTCGAGTAGGTAGCTTTGCATGGCGATGCTGGGCAGTTGGGAGCTCAGCTGCTCGATGTGCCGTTCACGGCGCATGATGCGTTCGAAGGATGCGAGCGCGGTGCGGTCTGCCAGGTAGAACAGGGGGTGCTCCCCGACTTTAAATTCGTTGAGGAGGTAGGTGGAGTGGCCGTTGCGGCGTGCCTGCAGTTCGGTTTGTGCGGCGGCTTTGCCGCGTTCGTGGAAGATGCTTTTGAGGGTGCGGTACCTTGTGCCGGCGGTGTTCACGTGTGCCCTCCTTGATGGTGTAAAAAATCGCGGTTTTTTTCATTATCCTCCCGATTTTCAGGAAATAGTGAAAAAATCCGCGATTTCTTTCATAATTCAGGTCACAAACGGGTGATTAGGGTGCTAGACAGGGTTCTGCCTTGCCCCTTCACCACGCCCGCTAAAGCACCTCGGGGTGGACCGCCACCTCCACGGCGGCAGGCAGCACGCGCGCACTAATACGGTACGCCGACGGTGCCGGGTCACCATCCACCTCAACCGGCTGCGCACCATCCGGGAACTCCAACACCACCTCAGACCCCACCAGGTGGCGGATCACCGGCAGCTCAATCGTGCGGCGCGTAACCTTCGCCATCAGCAGCCCCCACTCCACCAGGTCACGCGGCGACGCCACAATCACCTCAAGATTACCGTCATTCACATCCGTCATATCCGCCAGGCGAATACCACCCTGCAGGCGGCCACAATTCGCGATCAGCACCGACCGCATCGGCAGAGTACGAGGCTCCCCACCGTCCACGCTAATACGCACCGGGTGCGACCTGCCCAGCATGTGCTTCATACCGGACTGCACGTACGCCACCCACCCGAACTTCGCCTTAATGTCCTCGTTCGTGTCGTTCATGACGAGCGCGTCAAATCCGGCACCACTCATCACAAAGAACGTGTGTTCGGTTTCTTCGCCGGGGGCACTCGTCGTCGTCATCTCAATCGCATCAACAGCCTGACCTGCACCGTTGAGCGCAATATTCACGCACACCGCCACGTCACTGACCGGAATGTACAGGTTACGCGCCAGCAAGTTACCGGTACCCATCGGCAAAATACCCAGACGCGGCTTAGGCCCCTCATGATGCGCCAGCGCCGCCGCCACAGCACGCACCGTACCGTCACCACCGGCAGCAATCAGCAGGTCAACACCCTCAGCGATCAGCTCGCGGGCAGCCTCGGAGCCGGGCTCGTCCACGCGGGTGGTGCGCACCAGCGGCTGCGGGTGGCCGTTCGCCGCGAGGGTACGTTCCAGAATCTCGATAGCCGCCGCAGCGCCGGGCTTGCTCGGGTTGTACACCACGCCCACGCGTTGCGCCTCACCGATGGGCAGGGTCGGCAGAACACCGAAGGGCGCACCCAGTTCGATAGCGCGTCGGCGCGCTTCACGGCGGGCACGAGTGACGGAGGCGGTCAGCGCCGCCGCCGCAGAAACACCAAGAAGTTTACGGTATAGAGGCATAGTTCTTAGATTACCGGGATACGCGAAAACCCGCCCACCGTTTACGCGGTGAGCGGGTTTTTTAGCTGGTTATGAGATTACTCAGCGGCTACTGCCGGGATGACCTCGGCGCCACCCATGTACGGGCGAAGAGCCTCAGGGATACGCACGGAGCCGTCTGCCTGCTGGTGGGACGGAGGTGGGGGATTCCGAGCGCGCGAGGCACCAAATCCCCCGCCGGAGTGGAGACTCACTCCAGCAGGAATCCTTTATTCAGCGGCTACTGCGGGGATGACCTCGGCGCCACCCATGTACGGGCGGAGTGCTTCCGGAATACGTACAGAACCATCAGCCTGCTGGTGAGTCTCCAGGATGGCAACCACCCAGCGGGTCGTCGCCAGGGTACCGTTCAGGGTCGCCACGGAGCGGGTGCGGCCCTTACGCACGTTGCCTGCCTCGTCCACGGTATCCGGGGTGCGCTCGCGGATGTTCAGGCGGCGCGCCTGGTAGGTGGTGCAGTTCGAGGTGGAGGTCAGCTCGCGGTAGGTGCCCTGGGTGGGGACCCACGCCTCGCAGTCGAACTTGCGGGCTGCGGAGGTGCCCAGGTCGCCTGCGGCGGTGTCAATCACGCGGTATGCGAGGCCGCAGCGCTGCAGCATTTCCTCTTCGAGGGACAGCAGCTTCTCGTGCATCTCTTCTGCCTGCTCGACAGGGCAGTAGACGAACATTTCAGCCTTGTTGAACTGGTGCACACGAATGATGCCGCGGGTGTCCTTACCTGCGGAGCCTGCCTCGCGGCGGTAGCAGGAGGACCAGCCCAGATACTTCTTCGCGCCCTTCTCGAAGTCGAGAATTTCGTCGGTGTGGTAGCCGGCGAGCGCCACCTCGGAGGTGCCGACCAGGTACAGGTCGTCGCGTTCGAGGCGGTAGATTTCGTCGTCGTGCTTGACGTTGAAGCCGGTGCCGTTCATGATTTCGGGGCGTACCAGGGTGGGGGTGGTCATCATGGTGAAGCCGTGCTCGGTTGCGAGGTCGAGCGCCATCCACATGAGTGCCTGTTCGAGGCGTGCTACCTGGCCCTTGAGGAAGTAGAAGCGTGCGCCGGAGACCTTTGCGCCACGTGCCATGTCGATGCCGTCGACGAGTTCGCCGATTTCGAGGTGGTCGCGCGGTTCGAAGCCGTCAGCTGCGAAGTTGCGGGGGGTGCCGACTTCCTTGACGACTACGTAGTCGTCTTCGCCGCCGACGGGTACGCCGTCGATGATGAGGTTTTCGATGCTGCTGATCAGTTCCTCGTATTCGGCGGTCTTCGCCTCGGAGGCTGCCTTTGCTTCGTTGACGCGGGCTGCCAGTTCCTTCGCCTGTGCGACGAGGGCGGGCTTTTCTTCCTTGGGTGCCTTTGCGACGGTCTTGCCGAAGGCGTTCTGTTCGGCGCGCAGGGTCTCGTATTCGCCGATGAGCGCGCGGCGTGCGGTGTCGGCTTCGAGGATGCGGTCGACGTGGGTTTCGTCCTTGCCGCGTGCTCGCTGGGAGGCGCGGAAGACGTCGGGGTTTTCGCGGAGGAGGTTAATATCAATCACTGTTTTATCCTACCTAATCTTGCGGTGGGTTGTGGGCGGGGTTTGCGCTGGTGGGGCGCGGGTAGGTGCGGGGGTGTCTAGCGGCGGGCGGCTGGTGGTGCCGCCGGTGGTGCTGGTGATGCCGTTAGTGGCGCTGCAGGTGTGCGGGGCGGCCGTTGGGGAATAGCGACTCGACCCATTCGTGTGCGGCGTCGAAGGAGCCGTCGGA
>ERZ773075.1722-NODE-1722-length-10152-cov-75.1331_pt1 | contig 10152 bp, 10 predicted proteins | sample MGYA00580614_ERZ773075 | MGnify/ENA primary metagenome ERZ773075 (study PRJEB29015, sample SAMEA2738021) | human oral metagenome | biome: human oral; feature: human-associated habitat; material: dental | place: China | collected 2043 ... | reverse complement strand
ATCTCCGTGATCTCCTGGGTGATGTCGCCCTGGCGCGCCGCGTTGGCCAGGCGGGTGTAGGTGGTGATGAGGTCCTCGGCGTTGTCCGTGGCGGTGTGCATGGCCTGCTGACGGCTGGCGAGCTCGGAGGCCGCCGCCTGGAGCAGGGCGTTGCGGATGCGGGTGCGGACGTAGCGCGTGAGCAGGCCGTCGAGGACCTCGGAGGCGGAGGGCTCGAAGTCGTACAGGGGCTCGGCCCCCGTCGCCTCGGGGTGGAGCCGGGGCTGGGTCGCGGCGATGTCCTCCCGGTTGATCTCGCCGGGCCCATCGACGTCGACGACGGTCAGCGGCAGCATGCGGCGGACCTCGGGGACCTGGGAAACCATGGAGACGTAGCGCGTGAAGACGATGTGGACCTCGCCCACTCCCCCGGCCGAGACCGGTGCGAGGAAGTAGTCGAGCAGCACGGTCGCGACCTCGTCGATGGCCGTGTCGGAGGGGCGGTCGGACTCGCCGACCCAGGAGTACTCCACGTCGCGCTCGCGGAAGGCGAAGTAGGAGTGGGCGCGACGCCCGAAGGTGAAGATCACCGGCTCCTTGCCGTCCTCGACGAGCTGGTCGATGAGCCGCTCGGACTCGCGCAGGATGGTGGCCGAGTAGGCGCCGGCCATGCCGCGGTCGGAGGTGACGACCAGGACGGCGACCCGGCTCGTGTCCTGGCGATCCTGGATGATCGGGTGGTCGAGGTGCGCGTAGGTGCCCACGGCGGCCACGGCCTCGCTCAGGGCGTGGTCGTAGGGGCTCGCCCCCTGCGCGTTGCGGCGTGCGGCACCGATCCGGGAGGAGGCGATGAGCTCCATGGCCCGGAACACCTTCTGGAGGGTCTGGGTGGATCGGATGCGCTGCTTGTAGACGCGCTGGTTGCCTGCCACGTCAGCCCCTCTTGAGCACGATCTGCTCGGTCGTGCGCTCGGCGGGGACCTCGTCCTCGGCGGCGGCGACCTCCCCGGAGAGCATCCTGTCCCCGGCCGAATAGGTGCTGCGGAAGGACTCCACGGCGCGGCGCAGGGAGGCCTCGGCCTCCTCGTCCAGGACGCCCGCCTCCCGGATGGTCGTGAGGATCTCTGTGTTGCGTCGCAGATGGTCGAGGAGAGCGGCCTCGAAGGGCAGGACGTCGGCGACGTCGAGGTCGTCGAGATAGCCGTTGGTGCCGGTCCACACGCTGACGACCTGCTCCTCGACCGGGTAGGGCGTGAACTGCGGCTGCTTGAGCAGCTCCATGAGGCGCTCGCCGCGGGTCAGCTGCTGGCGGGTGGCGGCGTCCAGGTCGGAGGCGAACATGGCGAAGGCCTGCATGGAGCGGTACTGCGCCAGGGTGATCTTGAGGGTTCCGGCGACCTTCTTCATGGCCTTGACCTGGGCGGCGCCGCCCACGCGGGACACGGAGATACCCACGTCGACGGCCGGGCGCTGGTCGGCGTTGAACAGGTCGGACTGGAGGAAGATCTGCCCGTCGGTGATCGAGATGACGTTGGTGGGGATGTAGGCCGAGACGTCGTTGGCCTTCGTCTCGATGAGCGGCAGGCCCGTCATCGAGCCGCCGCCGAGGTCGTCGGAGAGCTTGGCGCAGCGCTCCAGCAGACGCGAGTGCAGGTAGAAGACGTCGCCCGGATAGGCTTCGCGGCCCGGCGGACGGCGCAGGAGGAGGGAGACGGCCCGGTAGGCCTCGGCCTGCTTGGACAGGTCGTCGAAGACGATGAGCACGTGCTTGCCCTGGTACATCCAGTGCTGGCCGATGGCCGAGCCGGTGTAGGGGGACAGGTACTTGAAGCCGGCCGGGTCGGAGGCCGGGGAGGCCACGATGGTGGTGTACTCCAGGGCGCCGCGCTCCTCCAGGGTGGCGCGCACGGCGGCGATGGTGGAGCCCTTCTGGCCGGTGGCCACGTAGATGCAGCGCACCTGCTTGTCGGGGTCGCCGCTGTCCCAGGCGGCCTTCTGGTTGAGGATGGTGTCCAGGGCGATGGCGGTCTTGCCGGTCTGGCGGTCGCCGATGATGAGCTGGCGCTGGCCGCGGCCGATCGGGATCATCGAGTCGATGGCCTTGAGCCCGGTCTGGAGGGGCTCGTGGACGGACTTGCGGGACATGACGCCGGGGGCCTGGAGCTCCAGGGCACGGCGACCCTCGGCCGCGATCTCGCCCAGGCCGTCGATGGGCCGGCCCAGCGGGTCGACGACGCGCCCCAGGTAGGCGTCGCCCACGGGCACGGAGAGGACCTCTCCAGTGCGGTGCACGACCTGGCCCTCGTCGATGCCGTCGAAGGAACCCAGGACGACAACGCCGATCTTGCGCTCCTCGAGGTTCATGGCCAGGCCCGCGGTGCCGTCCTCGAAGGTGAGCAGCTCGTTGGCCATGACGCCGGGCAGGCCCTCGACGTGGGCGATGCCGTCGGCGGCGAAGACGACGTGACCGACCTCCTCCGCCGCGACCCGCGCCGGCTTGTAGGACGCGACGAACTCGTCCAGGGCCGAACGGACGTCCTCCGGCCTGATGGTCAGCTCTGCCATCTGTCGTCTCCTTGCTGTGATGCTGGGCGGCGCCTCGCGCGGGCGCCGGAAGGTCTGAGGTGGGCTGGGTGGGCTCAGCCCGTCAACCGGACGCGCAGTCCGGCGACAGTGCTGCGGACAGTGGAATCCATGACGAGGTCGCGCACCGAGACCTTGACCCCGCCGATGACCGAGGGGTCGATCGTCGTGTTGAGCTCGACGTCGGTGCCGATGCGCCAGGCGAGGATCGCGCGCAGGCGGTCCTCCTGAGCCCTCGTCATCGGGATGGCCGTGACCACGTCGGCGATGGTGCGGTTCTGCAGCTCGGCGGCCAGCTCGGTGACCCGACGCAGGTTGTAGGGCACTCCGCCGGCCGCGATCTCGGGGTGGTGGCGCACGCACCACGTCACCAGGCTCATCGTCGGGCGGGAGACGCGCGAGGCGAGCAGGCGATGGGCCAGGGCGACGCGGTCCTCGTCGCTGATGCTCCGGGAGGGCTCGAGGGCCTCGCGGATCTCCCGGTCGGCGGACAGCAGGCGCGAGACGGCGAAGAGCTCCTGCTCGACGTCGTCGAGGGTGCCGCGTGCGCGCGCGCCGGTGAGAATGGCCTGGATGCCCAGGTCGTGCAGGGCGGAGATGAGGTCGACGGGCCGGGACCAGCGCCCTCGGACGAGGGCCTGGAGGAGGGCGACGACGCGCTCGTCCGCCCGCCCCGCGAAGAGGCGGGCCGCCAGCACCGCCTTGTCGTCGGGCCCGCGACCGGGGTCGGTCAGCGGCCCGCGCAGCGGATGCAGGGCGACCTGGTGGGCGAGGGCGAGGATCTGCTCGCCGAGCTCCTGCCCCTGCGCGCCGGCGGAGGCCAGGACCGGGGCCCAGGCCTCGGCCGCGACGGCACGGCTGGCGGCGGTTCCGGTCCTCACCGGACCGCTCCGTCACCGGCAGTGGGGGCGGCGCGCCGCTCACCCGCGGGAGCCGCCTCCAGACCGTCCAGGAAGCGGTCGATGACCCGTGCGGACAGCTCGGCGTCCTTGAGCTGCTCCCCGACGATCCTCTCGGCCAGCGTGGAGGCCAGGAGACCGACGTCGGTGCGCAGGCTGATCTGAGCGGCCTGCTTCTCCGCCTGAATCTGGCGCTCGGCGGCATCCATGGCCTTGCCGGCCTCGCCCTGGGCCGCCTCACGGGCGGTGGCGATGATCTTCTTGGCCTCGGCCTGCGCGTCCTCGCGGATCCTGGCGGCGTCGCGCCGGGCGTCCTCGACTAGGCGCGCGGCCTTGAGCTCGGCGTCGGCCTGGTCGCCCTTGGCCCTCTCCGCCAGCTCGAGGCCCTCCTCGATGCGGCGGGTGCGCTCGTCGAGGACCTTGGTGAAGCGGGGCAGCGCGTACCTGATGAGCACGACCGCGATGATGAGGAAGGCGACTGCGCCCCATACCAGGTCGGAGGTCTCGGGCAGCAGCATGTTGCCGCCCCCGCCGTCCTCGGAGGCGGCGGGCAGTGCCGCGTGCAGTGCGATGAACCCGGGGGTCATTCGGGACCGCCCGGGATCAGGAGGTGAAGGCGAAGCCCGCGGCGAAGCCGAGCAGACCGAGGGCCTCGATGAGGGCGGCGCCGATGAACATGTTGGTGCGCAGGGCGCCGGCGACCTCCGGCTGGCGGGCGGTGCCTTCCTGCGTCTTGGCCACGACCAGGCCGATGCCGATGCCGGGGCCGAGGGTGGCGAGGCCGTAACCGATGGTCGCGATGCTTCCGGTCATAGTTGGTTCTCTCCTTGGAGATCGGATATCCGGGCGGGCCCGGGGGCTTGCGGATGGGTCGATGGGCAGTGGTCTAGCGGTCTCGGGACTCAGTGCGTGTTGATCGAGGACTCGATGTAGACGGCTGTGAGCAGGGCGAAGATGTAGGCCTGGAGGGCGGCGACGAAGACCTCGAACAGGACGAAGGCCAGGGCGACGCCGAAGGTCACGGCGCCCAGGCCCTTGAGGACGCCGGCCGCGTGGAGGAACAGGGCGCTGGTGGCGGCGTAGCACAGGGCGAGCAGGAAGTGGCCCGAGACCATGTTGGCCAGGAGTCGGATCGTCAGGGTCACCGGGCGCATGATGAGGTTGGAGAGGAACTCGATGGGGATGATGAGGATCCACAGGGCCTTGGGCACGCCCGAGGGGAGCACGGAGCTGCGCAGGAAGCCGCCCGCCCCGTGGTTCTTGATGCCCGCGTAGAAGAAGGCTGCGTAGGCCACCGCGGCGAAGATGATCGGCATGCCGATGACGCTGGTGGCGGCGATGTTGAGGCCGGGGATGACGCCGGAGATATTGAGGAAGAGCACGCCCAGGAAGATCGTGGTGATGATCGGCACGTAGGGCTGGGCGCGGCGCTTGCCGATGATCTCCTCGGCGATGTTGACGCGGGCGAAGTCGATCAGCATCTCGCACACGTTCTGGAAGCGGCCCGGCACGACCCTGGCGCGCGCGGCGCCGAGGCCGAAGAAGAGCACGAGGACGGCGGTCATGATCAGGCGCACCATCATAATGCGGTTGACCGCGAACGGGGTCCCCGCGAACAGGAAGGCCTGGGGGAAGAAGTCGGCCAGGGAGGGCGGCTCGAAGCCGTCGCCGCCCTCAGCGACTGGGGCGACCGCCGCTAGCCCGGCGGCGAGAGTCGCGCTCATGATCACCAAGTCTCCTTCGAACGAGCCGGAGCACCGCATGCGGCACTGACCGGAGACTGCCCGGTGCGAGTACCGATTCGCAGAGCACTGATCGTCACTTTACTCGCCATCCGCCCCGGATTCGACCGTTGGCGAGCGCGCAGCGGCCAAAGAGGCGATTTCGACGGCGGCGACCCCCAGGAGCACCGCCGCCAGCGTCCCCAGGAACCACGCCGGGGACATCGCGGACTTGTGGGGCCCCGCCAGCAGCACCACCCCGATCATGACGAGGATCTTGCCCAGGAAGGAGAGCATGACGCCGCTGGAGGCGAGCAGCGGGAAGCGGTCCCAGGGCACGGCCAGCGCCGCCGCCGTGATCGCGGTCAGGAGCGCGCCCGCGCCCGCGCCCCAGGCGGCGCCGCCCCAGGCCCGCCCCCCCGCCAGGAAACCGGCCAGAAGGCCGAGGCAGGCGAGCGCGCCGCCGACGCCTCCCACTCGCGCCGCGGTGCGCCGGAAGACCTCCCGACGGGTCGCGGGAGGAGCGGCGCGCGACGGCTCGCCGACCGGGGTCCCGGCGCTCATCCGCGGGAGCCTCTCCCGAGGCGCCGCGCCCAGGTCTGACGCACGCCCGGCATCATGTCGGCGGTGATGAGCAGAGTCATGATCGCGCCGACGCCGGCCCCCACCAGCACGCCGCGCAGCGGGAAGAAGGCCATGGCGGCGCACGAGAAGGAGATGAGGGCGGCCCACACGTACATCACCAGCACGGCGCGACGGTGCGAGTGACCGGCGGCCAGCAGGCGGTGATGCATGTGCATGCGGTCGGGGTGGAAGGGGCTGTGCCCGGCCCAGGTGCGTCTCGTGATCGCCATCACCATGTCGGTCAGGGGCAGCAGCAGCACCGCCAGGGGGATGAGCACCGGCAGGAACACGGGCACCGCCGTCGTGCCCTCGATGGACAGTGGATCGATCTGACCGGTGACGATGATGGTGCCGGCCGCCGAGATGAGGCCCAGCTGCATGGACCCGGAGTCCCCCATGAAGATCGTCGCCGGATGGAAGTTGTGGGGCAGGAAGCCCACGCAGATGCCGACGAGGGCCGCCACCACGGTGGCCGCCAGGGACGTGTAGGAGGCCGGCTGGGTGGTGCGGGTGAGCACGTAGACGTAGAGGAAGAAGGCGCTGGCGCCGATGCCGATGATGCCGGCCGCCAAGCCGTCGAGCCCATCGACGAAGTTGACCGCGTTGATGACCGCCAGCACCACCAGGATGGTGGAGATCAGGCTCAGCCGCGAGGAGCCCAGAGTGACCCCGCCCACGGGGAAGGTGATGAGCTGGACCCCCCGCCAGGCCATGACGCCGGCCGCCAGGATCTGGCCGGACAGCTTGGCCCACCAGTCCAGCTCCCACAGGTCATCGACGACGCCCAGGAGGCAGACCATGCCCGCCCCCAGCACGACCGCCCATGCGGAGGAGTCGATGACGCCGGCCAGATAGGGCACCCGGGAGGCCACCGTCACCGCCGAGACGAAGCCCGCGTACATGGCCACGCCCCCGAGCCTGGGGATCGGGGTGGAGTGGACGTCGCGGGCGCGCACCGGGGTCAGGGCGTTGGACACCAGCGCGACGTGGCGCACGATCGGGACGGTCATGTAGGTCACCGCCGCGGCGACCAGGAGGACCAGGAGGTAGACCTTCATGCGTCGCGCCCCCCGTCCCCGCCGGCCGCGGCCGCGAGCGGCGACGCTCCCGCGGCGCGCAGCACGGGGTCGAGGACGGCGGCGAGAGCGGAACGGCCCAGGGCGCCGTCGCGGAGCACTCTCGGAGCCAGGGCGTGGCCGGAGGCCAGGGAGACGATCGTGGAGGGCGCGGGTCCGGGCGCGGGTCCGCCGTCGAGCACGAGGATGTCGGTGTCCTCGGCGTCCTCGGCGTCCTCGGCGTCCTCGGCGTCCTCGGCGTCCTCGGCGTCCTCGGCAGCATCGCGGACGCGACCGGGGAAGGCGGCGCGGGCCGAGGCGGCGTCGGTGGCCGGGGGCTCGCCGGTGCGGTTGGCGCTGGTGACCGCCATGGGGCCGGTGGCGCGCAGGACGGACAGGGCCAGCGGGTGGTCGGGCATGCGCACCGCGACGGTGCCTCCGGTCTCGCCGAGGTCCCAGCCCAGGTGGGGAGCCGCGTCCAGCACGAGAGTGAGGGCGCCGGGCCAGCAGGCCCCCATGAGGGCGCGGGCCGTCGACGGCGCACCGGCGACGACGCCGTCGAGCTGATCGGGATCGGCGACCAGGACCGGCGAGGGCATCCGGCGTCCGCGCCCCTTGGCCGCCAGGAGGCGGACGACGGCATCGCGGTCCGAGGCCAGGGCGCCGATGCCGTAGACCGTGTCGGTGGGGAGGACGAGCAGACCGCCGCCCCGCACGTGCGCGACGGCACGGTCCAGCGCCCCGGGCGGGATCGGGCGCCGATGCGCCTCCGCCGTCCGCACTGCTCGCGCCGCCCGCGCGTCATGGTCCGACTGGTCCGTCACGGCGAACATCCTGCCACGGATCCGACGCGCGGGGCTCAGCCCCGGGCGAGGGCGACGCCCCACGCCGCGGCGGCGATGAGACAGCCTCCCAGCTCGAGGAGGATCGCCGCGCCCTGGGCCTTGACGGCCGCCCAGGCCGCGGCCCCGGCGCCGGCCCGATCGGCTCCGCGGACGAGCTCCCACAGGTACACGCCCAGGGTGAAGCCGACCGGCAGCCCCACCACCGGCAGCAGGAAGAAGCCGATCACGCCGGCCAGACCGCCCACGAGCAGAGAGCGCCCGGGCACCCCCGCTCGGCGCAGCAGCCTGCCCACCAGGACGTACTTGCCCGCGCTGGTGAGCACCACGGCCACGACGGACACCGACAGCGCGACCCAGGCCGAGGTCCCGCTCGTGACGACCGCCCATACGGCGATGGCCGCCAGGACGAGGGCCGGACCGGGGTAGATCTGAGTCAGGGCGCCGCCCAGCCCCACGACGATGACCAGGCCGACGACGACGTTCCCCGCGATTCCCACGGGCGGAGTCTGCCACACGCAGGCCCCGATCCGCCCCGTGCGGCAGCGGAGCGGACGCGGCCTACACCAGGTGCCGGGCGGCGGCCCAGCGAGTGAGCTCGTTGCGGTTGGACAGCTGCAGCTTGCGCAGCACCGCCGAGACGTGCGTCTCCACGGTCTTGACGCTGATGAACAGCTCGGAGGCGCACTCCCGGTAGGTGTATCCGCGGGCGATGAGCCGCATGACCTCGCGCTCGCGGGCCGAGAGGCGGTCGAGCTCGGAGTCGGCCACGGCGACCTCCCCCGCGCCCGCGCCGAAGGCGTCGAGCACGAAGCCGGCCAGGCGCGGGGAGAAGGCGGCGTCCCCGGCGGCCACGCGCCTGACCGCCTGAGCGAGGTCGGCGGTGGAGATCGCCTTGGTCACGTACCCGCGCGCCCCGGCGCGGATGACGCCGACGACGTCGTCGCTCGCGTCCGACACGCTCAGGGCGAGGAAGCGCGTGGCGGGCACGTCGCCGCAGGAGACCACCACCTCCGCGCCGCCGCCCCCGTTGCCGCCCGGCAGGTGCACGTCGAGCAGGACGACGTCCGGGACCAGCGCGTGAACGGCGGCGATGGCGCCCTCGACGTCGTCGGCCTCGCCCACGACCTCCAGGTCGGCGGCATGGGAGGAGAGCTCGGAGCGCACGCCGGCGCGCACGAGGGCGTGGTCATCGACGACGAGGACGCGCAGGGCGGCGGAGGGAGCGGGATCGGTCATGATACTCCTTGGGAGGGGGTGGGAAGGCTGAGGCTGACCTCTGTGCCCTGGGCGAGGCGGCGAACGGAGCCCGTGCCGCCGTGACGCGCCATGCGGGCGATGATGGACTCGCGCACGCCGTGACGATCGGGGGCGACGGCGTCGAGGTCGAATCCGGGACCGCGGTCGCGCACGAAGACCTCCATCCGCCCGTCGCTGAGCTCGGCGTAGACGGACACGGGCGGGGCACCGTGCCGCACGGCGTTCGACAGGGCCTCGCGCGCGGCCGCGACGATGACCTCGGTGGCGCGATCGGGAACGCGATCTCCCACGACGACTAGCCCGATCTCCGCACCGTAGCGGTCCTCGACCTCCCCGACGAGGTCGCGCACGGCGTCGGCCGCCGAGGTGCCCGCCTCGGGTCGATCGGTGTAGAGCCAGGCGCGCAGCTCGCGCTCCTGGGAACGGGCCAGGCGGGCGACGGCCGTCGGCTCGTCGGCGCGCTTGCGGATGAGGGTGAGCGTCTGCAGGACCGAGTCGTGCAGGTGCGCGGCGATGTCGGCGCGCTCGGCCTCGCGCGCCTCGGCCGCGCGGGTATCCGCGAGCGCCCGGTTGGTGCGCAGCCACAGCGGGGCCAGGACGAGTCCGATGCCGACGACGAGGGCGGCGCCGGTGACGGCTCCGGCCAGCAGGTCGCCCGGGGCGGTGTCGCGGGCCACCCACATGAGGATCCCGACGGCCACCAGGGCGACGCCCCCGGCCATGCGCAGGCGCGCGCCGATGCCGCTCCCGGGTCCGGTGACGGCATCGACCTGGGACCACGCGAGCGCCGCCCCGCCCCCGATGATGACCAGGGGGCCCACCCAGCCCGTGAACGCGAAGGAGAGCAGACCCGCGCGCCACAGTGAGACGAGAACGGCCGCGAGCAGGAGGGCGCCCCCGCCGAGGATCGAACGCAGGCGGCTCGGCACGGGGACGAGCTCGATCGGGCGGGCGCTGAGTCGGGCGCGCCTGACGGGCACGACGCCGGCCGCCTCGGCCCATGGATCGCCGGTGGGCACGGACAGCCACAGCAGCACGTACAGCAGGACGCCCGCGCCGCCGGCCAGGGTCGCCGCGACGACGACGAGCCGCACGATCGCCGCGGGCGCGCCGAGATGGGCGGCGACGCCGGCGCACACGCCCGCCAGAAGGCGTGCGGGCCGCCTCCGGGAGGATGCGCCCGCCGCGA
>ERZ773075.1719-NODE-1719-length-10177-cov-19.3507_pt1 | contig 10177 bp, 6 predicted proteins | sample MGYA00580614_ERZ773075 | MGnify/ENA primary metagenome ERZ773075 (study PRJEB29015, sample SAMEA2738021) | human oral metagenome | biome: human oral; feature: human-associated habitat; material: dental | place: China | collected 2043 ... | reverse complement strand
GGCCTGCGGGCCGCGGGCGCCGGATGCGCCGTCGGCCTGCTCATCGCCGCGGCCAGCACCCGGTGGCGCTGGGACGCGCTGTCCACGCTCGCGGCGGTGCTCGCCGCCCACCTGCTGGGCGGCGGGGCGGCCGCCCTGCCCACGACGACCGCGCACGGCGTCGTGCCCACGGCGCTGACCATCCAAACCCTCGTCATCCAGACGGTCCGGTCCTGGAAGGACCTGCTGACCCTCATGCCGCTGGCCTCCGCCTACGTCGGCCCGGCGGTCATGCCCTGGCTGTCCGGGCTCCTGTGCTCCCTGGCGGCGGGCCTGCTCACCGTGCGCGCGCGCCGCCCCATGCTGGGCACCGCGCCCATCATGCTCCTGGGCGCCCTGGGCATCGCCTTCGGGCCGACCGGCGTGCGCCCCGCCGTGTGGCCCGCCGTCGCCTGGTTCGCCGCCGTGCTGGCGTGGTGGGCCTGGATCGGCAGCCGCATGAGCCTGGAGTCCGGCGAGGACATCCGCGTCGGGCGCACCGCGGTGGGTCTGACCATGACCCGCACCGCCACGCGCGGGGCCTCCCGCGCCGTCGCGCGCACCGGCCGGCGGATCGTCGTCGCCGCGCTCACGCTGGCCCTGGCCGGGGGCACCGGCCTGGCCGCCACCGCCGGGCTCGGACCGTGGCAGCGGGTCGTGGGGCGCGACCTGATCACCCCGCCGCTGGACGCCCGCCAGTACCCCTCGCCGCTGGCCGCCTTCCGCCACTACACCTCGGACCTGGAGGAGACGACCCTCGTCCAGGTCGCCGGCCTGCCGGAGGGGGCCCGGCTCCGCCTGGCCGCCATGGACGTCTACGACGGCACCACCTTCACCATGAGCCCGGCCGGCACCCACCCCGGCGACGGCTACCTGAGCGTCGGCACCAGAATGCCCGCCTTCGACGTGCCCGACGGCTCCGCCGCGGCCCAGATGACCATCAGCTCCTCCGGGCTGCTCGGCCCGTGGGTCCCCACCACCGGCGCCGTCACCGCCCTGACCTTCACCGGGGGCGACGCCGCCGCCCAGCAGGACGGGCTGCACCTGGACCGCTGGGCCCAGGCCCTGCTCACCACCGGCCCCACCGCCTCCATGACCTACAGCCTGGACACCATGGTCACGCCCGACTGGTCCGACGGCCAGCTCCAGGGAGTCGACGCGCCCCCGCCCAGGGGCGAGGACCGCCACGTGCCCCAGGCCGTGTCCGACCTGGCCACCCGCGTCGCCGGATCCGAGCAGACCCCCCTCGGACGGGCCCGCGCCATCGAGCGCTACCTGACGACCAACGGCTACTACTCCAACGAGGACACCGCGGCCTCCCGGCCCGGCCACCGCAGCGACCGCCTCCAGCGCATGCTCGAGGCCGACCAGCTCATCGGCGACGACGAGCAGTACGCGGCCCTCATGGCCCTCATGCTGCACTCCCTGGGCGTCAACGCCCGCGTCGTCATGGGGCTCTACCCGCCCGACGGCGGCCAGAGCGCCACCCTGCACGGCGGCGACGTGCACGCGTGGGTCGAGGTCGAGTTCGACGGCGTCGGCTGGCAGACCTTCGACCCGACCCCGCCCTACGACCAGACCCCGCAGACCGAGGTCACCAAGCCGCGATCCGTGCCCCAGCCCCAGGTCCTCCAGCCCCCCGAACCGCCCGACGCCCCCATCGAGCTGCCCCCCTCGACGTCGGACAAGCCGGCCGGTCAGCAGAACGACGAGGGCCGGTCCCTGCCCTGGGGGATCATCGGCGCGGTCGGCGCCGGCCTGCTGCTGCTCGTGGGGCCGGTCGTTCTCATCGTCGCGGCCAAGGCTCTGCGACGGCGCCGACGGCGCCGGGCCGAGCCCGCCCGCGCCCTGACCGGATCCTGGGACGAGGTCGTCGACCTGGCGACCGACGCCGGCATCGACGTCCCCGTCCACCTCACCCGCCAGGAGGCCGCCTGGATGCTCGCCGACGAGTTCGGCCCGGCGGCGGAGGCGAAGGCCGGTCCGGCGGCGGGGAAGGGTCCGGCCGAGGAGGCCGGTCCGGTTCCGGTCCCGAAGGTCAATTCGCCATCGGAAACCGCCCTGCCGCCGGGAGCCGGCTCGCCATTGAAGGCCAGTCCGACGTCGGAAGCCGGCCCGACCCCGGAGATCGCCTCGGTGCCGCCCCCGGCGTCGGAGGCTGGCCCGCCGCAAGAGGCCGGTCCGCCGCCGAGAACGGACGCTGCGCCGGCGCAGGTGCCGGGGACGAACCCCGAGGCGCCTCCGTCCTTCGCCCCGAGGTCGTTCCCCGCCTCCGCTCCGGCATCGGTTCCGGTGCCGCCCCCGGCGTCGGTCCCGGTCTCGCTGTCGGCCCCCACCCCGGAGACGGCTGCCGCCCCGTTGTCGGCTTCCACTCCGGCCTCGGCCCCCGTTTCGATGTCGGCTTCCACTCCTGAGACGGCCCCCGCTTCGCCGTCGGCCCCCACCCCGGAGACGGCCCCGGCCTCTTCTCCGGCTCCCGCCCCGGCGTCGGCCCCGGTCTCGCTGTCGGCTCCTACTCCGGAGACGGCTGTTGCTTCGTTGTCGGCTTCCACGCCTGAGACGGCCCCCATTTCGCCGGCTCCTGCCCCGGCGTCGTCTCCCGCTCCGGCGTCGATTCCGGTCTCTTCGCCGGCTCCTGCCCCGGCGTCGGCCCCCGCCCCGGAACCGGCGCCAGTCCCGGCCCCGGCGTCGGCCCCGGAAACGAACCCGGCCCCGGTCGCCGCGGCGCCGCGCCGACCCGTGACCGGCTGGTCGGACCCCGACGAGGCCGTCCCCGTCGTCGTCTCCATCGCCCGGCGCGCCGACGTCGCCAGCTTCGCCGAGGGGGCCACCACGCCCGAGGAGGCCCGCACCGCCTGGACGGAGGTGGACGCGCTGCGACGGGGGGTGCGGCGCTCGACCGGACCGCTCGCCCGCGCGCGCCGGACCCTGTCCCCGCGCTCACTGCGCGCCCGGCGCCGCCGCCGTCGGGCATCCCGCCGCCGCAAGGGGAAGGACAGCGGAAGGAAGGACAACTGATGGTCCACAGGATCGCGCCCCCGCCCGAGATCGAGGGCCTGACCTGGGTGCGCGCACTCGGCTCCGGCGGCTTCGCCGACGTGCACCTGTACCGCCAGTCCCTGCCGGCCCGGGACGTGGCCGTCAAGGTGGTGCGCGACCCCACGGAGAGCGGGAGCGTCGACGAGATGCACCGCGAGGCCGACGCGACGGCCGCCGTCGCCGGCCACCCGGCCGTCATCGAGCTCCACGGCGCCGGAACCACCGCGGACGGGCGCCCCTACCTCATCATGGAGTACTGCCCCGTGGCGGACATCGGCGAGCAGGCGCGGGCCCGCCCCATGGCCGTGGACCGGACCCTGGACCTGATCATCCGCGTGTGCGGCGGGGTCGAGGCGCTGCACCGGGCGGGACTCGTCCACCGCGATATCAAGCCCTCCAACATCATGCTGGACGCCTACGGGCGGCCCGTCCTGGCGGACTTCGGCGTGGCCGCCCCCATCGGCGAGCTCGAGCCCGGGCGGCTGGACGGCTTCTCGGTCCTGTGGGCGCCGCCGGAGCAGCAGGACGCCCGCACCCACGCCCACCCCACGCAGGACGTGTGGGCGCTCGCGGCCACGACGTGGACCCTGCTGACGGGGCGCAGCCCCTTCGAGGACCCGCTGGGGGACAACGGCGCGCTCGCCGTCGCCCACCGGGTGCGCTCCGGGCGGCTGCGGGGGCTGGGCCGGCCGGACGCCCCCGCCCAGCTCGAGGGGGTCCTGCGGGCGGCCATGGCCCTGGACCCGCTGGAGCGCACCGGCTCGGCCCTGCGCCTGGGCGAGGATCTCCAGGGCATCCAGCGGATCATGGGCCGGCCGGTCACGGCCATGAGCATTGAGCCGGGGGGTCTGGCCGCCGAACCCGTGCTGCCCGCGGCGGACGAGTCGGGCGCCGCCGTCAAGACCCGTCAGCGCGGTTCCCGCCCGTCGGCCCCCGCGGGAACCCGGCGGCGCGCGCGCCCGTCGGTCGACCCCGAGCGGACCCGGATGCGGGCGCCCTCCTACGACTTCCAGAACTTCCAGAACGAGGTGCCCAAGCCGAGCGCCGACGACTGGGAGCAGCCGAGAATTCCGGAGGCCTCGACCGGCGAGCCCGTGGAGCCGGCCGGCCCCCGCGGGCGCCGTATCCACCCGCTGGGGGTGGTGGCCCTCAGCGTGGTGGGCGCGGTGGCGGCGGCCGGGCTCGTCATCGCCATGCTCACCAACGGCGGGCGGACCACGAGCCTGGCGCCGGCGACCGGGGGCGGGGCGACCGGCGAGCAGCCGGGGGATGCGGTCGACGTCCTGCCGCTGCCGGTGTCGGCCCTGACGGGGCGGGTCGACGGCGGGGACGTCGTGTGGACGTGGGTCGACGGGGCCGACGCCGCGGGGGACGGCGGGACGGACGGCGCGGGGTCGGCTGCGCCGGGGACGGACGGCGCGGGGGCGAACGCGCCGGGTAGTGCGGGAGCAGCCGCGACGGCGCATCCGGCGGCCGAGTCCTACATCTACACCGTGGAGCGCCCCGGGCAGGAGGAGCGCACGGACCGCACGAACCTCAACTCCGTGAAGGTGGTGGCGGTGCCCGGGGAGAACTGCATCGAGGTGGTGGCGGTCGCCTCCGGGGGGCGGGCCGCGGACCCGGTGCGCGAGTGCGTCCAGGTCCCGTGAGGGGTTGCACTGCCGTCATGAGGGACGGTACCCTGGTCACCACTAACGGACATCCGTGCGGACAAAAATCGGGGTCATAATCATGAAGGCCGATGACGACAGGCGGTATCTCAGTACTCATCCGTGGATCACCTTCGGTTTCAAGATGGACAGGCTGAGTCCCGCAACCTGGGCTCTGCTGGGGGAGGCGGCCGCGAAGTGCGAGCACCTGGCCGGCTCGGCCATGGCCCCGGAGTTCGCCAGGGAGCTCAATCAGGTCAGCCTGGAGCGGGGCGCGCACGGGACCACCGGCATCGAGGGCAACAGCCTGAGTGAGGAGGATGTGCGGGCCATTGTGCGGGGCGAGTCCAGGATCCCTCCGTCCCGGGCCTACCAGAAGCAGGAGATCGAGAACATCGTGGGTCTGTTCAATGACATCGCCCGCGACTGCCTGGAGGGCCATCCCGCGCCGCTGAGCCCCGAGCGTCTCAAGGAGCAGCACGCCCGCCTCATGGTCGGCCAGCCCGAGAAGGAGGGCGTGGTCCCCGGCGAGTTCCGCACCCACGACGTCGTCGTCGGCCGTTACCGGGGGGCGCCGTCGGAGGACTGCGACTACCTGGTCCGCAGGCTGTGCGACTGGCTCAATGGCGAGTTGGAGGACCTGGGCGGGAGCGACGACGTGCTGCGCGACCCCCGGGTCTTCGTGCTGGCGGCCCTGGCCCACCTGCACCTGGCCTGGATCCATCCCTTCGGCGATGGCAATGGGCGCATCTCGCGGCTGCTGGAGTTCGAGATTCTCCTCCGCGCGAGTATTCCTGTGCCGGCCGCGCATCTTCTGTCGGACCACTACAATAAGACTCGCGATCACTACTACGCGATTCTGGAGCGCACGAGCCGCGCCGATGGATATCCCATGGAGGACTTCGTCCACTATGCGACCGAGGGGCTCGTCGACGGCCTGCGGGGGCAGCTTCAGAAGGTGCGGAACATGCAGATGACCATTATGTGGCAGTCGTACGTTCATGAGCGGTTCCACGGGCAGCACACGCCCGCCAGGACGCGGATGCGCGACGTCGTCCTCCTCCTGCCCCCGGGTGAGTGGACCGCTCCCGATGACATCGTCATGCTCAGCAAAGACATCAATGATGCTTATCGAGGCAAGACGTCCAAAACGATTTCCCGCGATATCAATGCGCTTGAGAGTATGGGACTGGTGGAGAAGCGGCGCGGCCGGGGGGTGCGACCCCGCATCGAGATCATGGCCGCCTTCCTGCCGCCCCGGCGCGAGCAGTGAGCCTTTCTCACCAGGATTTGTGACGGAGTGTGATGGTGACGAGGGCCGCGGGGCGGAGGGTGAAAGGTGCGCGCCGGACGCCTCGAAAACCAGTTGAGAGGAGCAACCCGACTCGGCGATAGGCTTCGCCTGTCACGCCCTCGAATGCGAAGAGTTCCAGACCTGAAGAGCCGATATATGTTGGATCAATCTTCGTCCCCGGTCTGAATACCGTCCCCCTCTCGGATGCCGACCACTGCGCCGTGCGGGCAACCTGCTTCACGTCGACTCCCACTGTTGCGAATACGTCCTCCTTGTAGGCCGGGTAGCCCAGGATGAGGGCCACCAGGATGAGGATCGCGGCCCGGCCGTTTGGTCCTTGCCCCGGATCGCTCCTCGTCGTCCTGGGTCTCGTCCGGGTTCTGCGGGGTCAATTCTCGTCCCGGCGGTTGAGCGTGTCGGCGGTCTTGCGGGGTGGGCCGTAGATGAGCCTGGCGAGCCCGGGGTTCAGGTCGAACTCGGGCGCGGGGGTGAAGCAGAAGGTGGCGGTCCCCCCGGCACCGGGCATCAGTCGGATCAGCATCGGGTCCACGGTCAGCAGGGTGAAGGTCCCCACGCCCCGGTGCACCACCGACTCGCCCGCCACCAGATCTGCGCTGATGAACTCCTGGAGCACATCAGCCCCCTCCATATAACCTCCACCGATATGAGCCTCCTGCCTGCCCATACGAATACGCACATCCCGGACGGTGTACGCCGGATCAGAGGTTCGACCTGGTCTGAATACCGTCCCCTCTTGGATGCCGACTACCACGCCGCTCGAGCACACCTGCTTCACGTCAACCTCCACTCTCGCGAATACACCGGACTTGTAGGCCGGGTAGCCCAGGATGAGGGCCACCAGGATGAGGATCGCGGTCCGGCGCCGTTTGGTCCTCGTCCCGTGCTCCTCGTCGCCCTGGGTTTCGTTCGGCTCCTGCGGGGTCAATTCTCGTCCCGGCGGTTGAGCGTGTCGGCGGTCTTGCGGGGTGGGCCGTAGATGAGCCTGGCGAGCCCGGGGTTCAGGTCGAACTCGGGCGCGGGGGTGAAGCAGAAGGTGGCGGTCCCCCCGGCACCGGGCATCAGTCGGATCAGCATCGGGTCCACGGTCAGCAGGGTGAAGGTCCCCACGCCCCGGTGCACCACCGACTCGCCCGCCACTAGATCTGCGCTGATGAACTCCTGGATCACATCGGCTCCAATAGGATAACCTCCACCGATATGGGCCTCCTGCCTGCCCATGCGAATGCGCACGTCATCAACATCGTAGGCCGGATATATCTCTCTTCCCGGTCTGAATATCGTCCCCTCGCGGATGCCGACTACTACGCCGTTCGAGCACACCTGCTTCACGTCAACCTCCACTCTCGCGAACACGCCAGACTTGTAGGCCGGATAGCCCACAAGAAGGACTATAACTGTTATGATGACAAGTCGTCGCCGTCTCATTCCGGATACTCCCCGCCCAATGATACGCCCCTGAATACGTAATTGAACTCGTCCCAATCCAGTTTAAACTCTCCTCCTGGAATAGTTTTTCCGTCCGGAGTCTTGTTGCGTCCGTGCGGGTTCACGAGGGTCACCCCGTTCTCGTCGGCCGCGATCACCGCGAACTCGTGTGACTTCGGCACCTGAAGTTCAGTCCCGTCCATCGTCGTCATCGTCGACGGAGAGAGCCTTCCCGGACCCGTCCCCGCGGTGACCGGCTGGCCTCGTCGATCCTCTTCGGAGATGAACGTGTCGAGCGAGTTCGGCAGCCCCAACGACCCCATCGGACCACTTTCCGGATCGGTGGGCATATCGAGTTCATCCAGCGTCCACGACGCGTCGTACAGCCTTCCGGACAAGGAGTTCACCTCATCATCGTTCATCGCGAACGCGCCAGCCATCCCCGCTCCTCCTCGAACGCCGGTTCGGTGCGCCAATTCTATACCGCGCAGCACCCTCTGGGGAAGCCCCAGAGCTCCTCCACGGTCAATACCTCATCGTGAAATCGTTGGCGTCGAAGCGCTTCCCCGGTGCTTCGAGTCTGGCCGGGTTGCGGGCGATGAGGACGACGGCGAGGCCCTCGCGACCGGACTTGCGGGCCACTGCGGCTCCGAGCCCCCGGTCGTCCCCGGCGATCAGCGGGGTGCGCCGCGGATAATGAGCCAGCCCCGACCCAGCGGGCGCTCCAGAAGAAGAACCGTATCGCCGAAACCAGTAGTCCAGGGGTCGGTGATACCGGTGAAGTCGATGTCCTCCAATCCGTCGAGCCAATCGTCCTCCCTTTTCACGCCACCGTATTTCTCTACATTCTCGCCGCGGAGGCCAATGTAGGTTGTGACGTAGTCTCGGATGGCGGAATCGGTGGCGGTGAAGGCGATGACGTATCCCCATCCGCCGGGATACCGTGCTGCGAAGTTGGTGGATGGTTTCACCGAGATCACCTCGGCGCCCTCCGGCAGGGCATGTCCGGATCCGATGGAGAGGATCTGGTCCAAATGATCCATGTCCGCCGGATAGGGGGCGCCCTCTTGGATGTTGATCATGGGGCTCTCCCGGACGGCGGCGGATGCTGTTGCGCGATGCGGATACGACGGACTGCAGGCGGCTGCGCAAAGAGAGATGAGAATAACGCCGACCACTGCGAATGGAGATCTTTCAATCATTACTTTTGACCGCTCCCGCTCATGACCGATGATCGTTCCGCCAGGTTGCGCCCCGGGCGACTCCGGTTCGGTGCGACTCCTGCAATTGTTCATCGGCTGCAGTCATGAGAGCGCCTCGTCCATCGAGGCGGCCAGCATCTCCAAGTCGCCCTCGACTATGCGCATATCGGTCACGACGGACCTCCGGGACATCTGCACAGGGATCCGGGAACGAACCTATACCCGGAACCGGAATCACCGATGAATCTACTGCGACAGCTCCTACTCGTCAAGACTTCGACGACGCGCCAAGGGCGTCGCCGGATCGTCCGCGGCGGGAACGCGGCCACCGTCTCATCTGAAAGCGCTCGGGATCCGCGGCCCCGGCGCGGCCAACGGGTGATTTCCCGGCGCGGCGGCGATTCCCATGGAATTCCTCCGCCGCGGACGCGGCGCGCCCGCGCACCGGACGTGTCATTCGTCGTCGCTCTCACGTGATCGTCAGTGTGCGCTCCCCTATGACCAGGGCGCTGCCCAGGTCGAGCTCCACACGCTCGCCCCGCGGCAGGTGGCGGGTGGTGCCGTCGGCGAGGCGCAGCACGGTGCCATTGGAGGAGAACATGTCCTCGGCCCACACGCCGCCCCGGCCCGCCGGTCCCAGACGCAGGTGGGTGCGCGAGAGGGAGCGGGTGGGATCGGTGACCGTCACGAGTCGGTGGGAGGGATCCGACGACGTCGGTGCGCGCCCGAGGACGAGGACGGCGTCAACTGGTTCGCGCTCACCGGAGTCCAGAATGATCCATGCGGCGGCCGCGGGCAGATCCGCCGACCTGGACCGGCTCCTGGCCAGGGGAGCCGCCGGGATCGCCGAAGCGGGCGGTTCGGGACGCGGGATCGCGGGGGCCGCCGGCTCGGAGGATGTCGGTGCGGGCTCGGCCTGCGGTATCGGGACGGAGGCCCGGTGCCGGGCGGCGGATCGGTATCGGGCGGGCGGCGCCGGGGTCCTGTCGAACGCGCGGGGCTGGGGGCGATCCCAATCGGGAGATGATGCGGGCACCATGAGGACCGGCGGTTCCGGAACGGCGAGTGCCGCGGACCGCAGATGATCCTCGCCGGAGGGCGCCGCAGGCTGCGAGGGATCTTCAATGGGCGGCGGTGCCGCAAAAGCCGCCGCTTCGGCGGGCCGCCCCTCAGGTCTCGCGGGAGCCGGCTGCTCGGGCAGCTGCTCCACGGGCGCCGGCGGTGCCAACGGGGCGGCCGGCCCCTGCCAGGACAGGGCCGGCGAGACCAGAGTAGGTTCGTCGTCGTCCGCATCGGCGCCCGGGAGATTGGCGAGCCCGCTCCAGGGCCTTTTGGCCCGCAGGTTGACCTCGGCGGTCCCGGCGACGCGGTCCACCCAGTCCCGTCCGTCCCTTCCCAGTGCCAGGGTGATGAGGCCGCCGATGCCCGTCGCCGACAGGAGCGTGAGAAGCAGCCCGCGAACGGCCGCGCGCCCCAGCCCGGGCGCCGCGTCCGTGCCCGCGCGCACGGCTGCGGTGCCGGTGAGCAGG
>ERZ773075.1718-NODE-1718-length-10194-cov-3.36424_pt1 | contig 10194 bp, 9 predicted proteins | sample MGYA00580614_ERZ773075 | MGnify/ENA primary metagenome ERZ773075 (study PRJEB29015, sample SAMEA2738021) | human oral metagenome | biome: human oral; feature: human-associated habitat; material: dental | place: China | collected 2043 ... | reverse complement strand
CGTCGAGGACCGGCAGGCTCAGGCGGAGCTCGGACAGCACCGTCTGCGCCTCCATCCTCGCCGCCTTGCCCAACGTGCGCACCACGCTGGTGGTGTTCGACACCCAAACCGCCGACCTCAGCCACATGGCGCACGATCCCGTGGAAGTGCTGCTCACCGTGCAACTGGGCGGCGGCACCCTGATCGCCCCCGCCCTGCGCTACTGCGCGGGCAAACTGCACAACAAACGCCGCAGCATCCTCGTGCTCATCAGCGATTTTGAAGAAGGCGGCAGCACGCGCGAACTGCTGCAAACCGTGTCGCAACTGCACGAAGAAGGCGTCAGACTCCTCGGCCTGGCCGCCCTCGACCACGCCGCCAACCCCTGCTACGACACGCACATGGCGCAAGAGCTGCAAAACCGCGGCATGGAAATCGGCGCCATGACGCCCGAGCATCTGGCCGATTGGTTTGGCGAAGTGATGGGGTGAAAACGCAGCAAAAGGCCGTCTGAAACCCCGGTTTTCCGGTTTTCAGACGGCCTTTTGTGTCCTGATGCCTTTATTCTTCGGCCTCTTCCAGCGGCAGCCGCACCCGCAGCCGGCCGGCGGCCAGCAGTATCCAGCGGGCTTTGAGCAGGAAGGCGGCGAAGGCAGCGGGGTCGGGGCTTTGGGTTTCGGCGCGGGCGGCGGCAAGTGCGCGGGCGGCGGTGTCGAGGCCGAAAGCATTGAGACGGTGCAGGATTTCCTGCCAGCGTGCCATATCGGTGTCGTCGAAGCGGCTGCGGCCGGTGTCGGCGTAAAAGCCGATTAAGTTGTGCAGTTGGTCAAACAGGGTGTCGAGCGGCTCGGCGGCGGTGCGTTGCCGGCGGCCGCTTTCTTTTTGCGCCTGCATTTTTTCGATGCGGCCTTTGACGAGTTCGCCGAGCGTTTTTTTTGGCGGGCGCGGCGGGCTGTCGTAATCGAGATGGAAGATGCCCAGGCGCGCGTGCTGTTCGATAAGCAGGCTGCACGGGGTCAGGCGGATACGGCCGCTGCCGTCATCTTCGGCGCACACCAGCGCGGCGCGCACGGCGTTTTGGCGTATCCAGTAGTCGGTGTAATCGCTGTGGCGGCGGCAGGCGTCGGTGGCGGGGATGGTGAGTATCAGGCTGCGGCCGTCGGCGTCGGTTGCGCGGATGTCGAACTGCTGCGCCAGCTCGTTGAGTTCGGGCGGCTGCCAGTTTGCGGGGGCGATAAACAGGTAGCGCGGCGGCCGGTGGTGCAGCAGCGATTGCGGCTGAAAACGCGCTTCGATTTCGCGCCAGTCGCGCACGGCGGCGACCAGATAGTCGGCAAGCGGCACTTCGGACACGGGCGCAAGGGCGAACAGGCGGGTGTCGGGCGCGGGGCTGATGCGGCCGTCGGCGTCGGTTTTGGCGTTTTCCAGGCGCAGGCGGTGGCTGCCGAGAAAGTCGAGACTGCTGCCCCAGATGCCGTTTTGTGCGGCGGTGTCGCGGTTGAAGGTGGCATCGAGCGTGTTGGCGCGGGCGGCGGTGCTCTCGCGCAGGCAGCCTGAAACGCTGTCCCAAAAGCAGACGGTCAGCCCGTGTGCGCCGCCGTGCTGCCGCCACCATTGCGCGCCCAGCGGCAGCAGGTCGGGCAGCTCGGCGGCGGTGTAGTCGCGGCGCTGGCCGCGCAGGCGCTCGTGTTCGCTACCCGTGCTGTTTTCCAGCGCGTGCAGATAGCCGTAAAACTGCGCCAGCTCGGCCAGCGCGGCGCGGCTGTCGGTGTGCACGTCGTTGTCGTGCAGTTTTTTCAACACGCCGTGCAGACGGCGCACGGCGGCAGCCAGGCGCGGCAGGTTTTGTGCGCGCGCCTGCATGTTGAACAGATGCAGGGCGGTAATCTGCTCGGGCGCGGTGTGCGCCAAACCGCGCCGGATAAAGGCCAGCGCATCGTGCCGCAGCTCGGCGACAAGCTGCATCTCGTCGGCGGACAAGGCTTTCAGGCTGCCTTCGGCGTCTGCGGGTAGCGCGTCATCCGGCCATGTCCACGCGGCGGGTTGGTGGCGGGCAAACAGCAGCGCCAGGCAGGCGGCGTGGCAGGCGGTTTGCTGCTTGGCGGGCAGGTCGGACAACATGCCGCCGAAGCCGCCGCCGGCGAGATAGGCCACCGGCGCGGCGGCCAACGGGGTGTGGAACAGCAGGCTGCCGCCCTGCGTTTCGATACGCACGCTTTCAGGCTGCGCCTGCCATTCGGCAAACAGCGCGTAAGCCAGCCGCCTGCCCGCCTTGCCGCAGGCTTTCAGAATGGCGGCGGGATCGAGTGCGAGCGCGTCGGCCAGCGCATCGGCGGGCGCTTGTTCGGACGGGCTTTCAGACGGCCTTTCAGGCTGCTTGGCATCATCATCCGGCGCGGCGGCCTTGTCGTTTTCAGGCTGCTTTTCAAACGGCATCCCGCCTGCCGCGCCGTGTTCGCGCAGCCACAAAACGCAGCTCAGAATATGTTTGCAGCACTCGTGCGCGGGGCAGGTGCAGGTGGCCGCCTGAATGCCTGTATCGGGCAGGACCACGGTGCAGCCTTCGCTGTCAAACGCCTGTGTGTTTGGCGGGCTGTCGGCAAGTGGCCTGACGGCATCGGCACTTTTTTTCGCGCGGCGCAGCAGGCCGGCATTGGCGTGGGTTTCGAGAATTTCGTCGGTGTAGCTGAGATAAACGGACATGGCGGTTTCAGACGGCCTCGGGCAGGCTTGCGTTGGCGAAGCCGCCCTCTGCCGATTCGGCGGCGGATTTTTCTAAGAAGATCGGGAAGTCTTGGCGGTTGCGGATGGGTTCGTTCGTGGTGCTCGGATGTGCGTGAGGCCGTCTGAAAGAGGTTTCAGACGGCCTTTTGCCGTGGCGGATTATTTGCAGGCTGCGGCGGCTTTTTTCACCGCCTCGTCGAGTTTCTTGCTGTCGATGCCGCCGAGGATGGCTTCGCGTTTGCCGCATTTGACGGCTTCGACGGTGGTGAAGGGCAGGGCGCCGACGGTGTTGCCGTGCGCTTTCATAAAGCTGCGGCTGTCGTTGCCGGTGTAGTGCCACACGGGGTAGGACACGGGCGTTTGTTTCAAAAAGGCGGCGATGTTTTCTTTGCGGTCTACGGCGATGCCGATCAGATCGACGCTGCCTTTTTTCTGTTTTTTAAACCAGGCCGACATTTCGGGCATTTCTTTGATGCAGGGTTTGCAGTACGAGCCCCAGAAGTTGACGATGCGCACGGGCGCTTTCAAATCGGCAAAATCGCGCGCTTTGCCGTCGGGAAAGGCGGCCAGATCGGCGGCTGCGGCGGGCAGGGCGGCGAGGATGAGGACGGCGGACAGAAAAAACGGTTTCATGGCGGTCTCCTAATATATATCGCGGATGCGGACGGGAAAACGGTGGCGATTATAATCCCTTTGCCACGCGGCAGATTTTGCGCGGCGGCAAATCTTTGCCACAAACGGCGGGGCGGGTTTACAATGCTTAACCTAAATTACCCAAATCCGCAGGCAACAGGAGGCCGCATGAAATCCGTTACGCTCTACCACAATCCGCGCTGTTCCAAATCCCGCGCCGCCGCCGAGTGGCTGGCGGAAAAAGGCTTTGCCGCCGACACGGTGCGCTATCTCGATACGCCGCTGTCGGTCGGCGAGCTGCGCGATCTGGCCGCCAAGCTCGGTCTTGCCGACGTGCGCGGCATGATGCGTGTGAAGGACGATTTGTACCGCGAGCTGAACCTCGATAAGGCGGACAACGAGGCGCTGCTGGCCGCCATGGCCGCGCATCCGGCGCTGTTGGAGCGGCCGATTGCCGTGTACGGCGGCAAGGCCGCCATTGGCAGGCCGCTGGAGAATATTGTCGATCTGGTGCGGGAAGAGGCCGTCTGAAACACGGCGGTACGCTTTCAGACGGCCTGAACGATACGGAACGGGACGGTGTGGCGATGAACGGCAAAGCCCGGCGGCTTTTCAGACGGCCGCGTATTTTGTGGGGTTATTTGTGGCGCGGCATGATTGCCAGCGTGCTGGCGGTGCTGCTGGTGCTGGCTTTCTGCGGCGTGCAGGTTTACCGCACCGCCCGCGCCGCGCTGCCGCCGGGCTATCACGGCGATGCGGCGGTGGTGCTGGGCGCGGCGGCTTGGGATTCGCGTCCTTCGCCCGTGTTCCGCGAGCGCATCAACCACGCCATCGTGCTCTACCAGAGCGGCCGCGTGCGCAAAATCGCCTTTACCGGCGGCGCGGTGAAAAAAGGCTTTATGAGCGAGGCCGCCGTCGGGCGGCGTTATGCCGTCAAACAGGGCGTACCCGCGCGCGACATCATCATGGAAACCAAGTCGCGCACCACCTACGAAAACCTCGCCAACATCCGCCCGCTGCTGCACGAAGAAGGGCTGCACAAAATCGTGATCGTCAGCGACCCGCTGCATCTGGCGCGCACCGCCGCCGTCGCCCGCGATTTGGGTTTGGAGGCCGAAGTGTCGCCCACGCCCACCACGCGCTACACCGACCGCGAAAGCCAATTCCGCTTCTGGCTGCGCGAAACCGCCCTGCTGGCGGGCTACTACACCTGGCGGGCGGGCAGCGGCGTCATGTCCTTCTTCGGCTTCGGCTGACGCGGCCGCCTCCTTGCCGCACCGCCTCGGATTTGCTACCATCCGCGCCGCATTAAGAGTTGGGACTTCCATGCCAACCTGCTTTTTTACGGTTTTGACAGGTAAGAGTAAGGTGGACGGTTTTTCAAAAAACCGATGTGGTTTGCGGCAGTGCCGCAGGCAATCGAAATCCCGCTTGAATGCGGGTATTTTTTTTGCCCCGCTGAAATGCTGTTTGCCCGCTGTCTGTTTTTCAGACGGCCTTACAGAACCCCGCAGGCCGTCTGAACGCCTGCCGAACCAGAAAGAAACACCATGAGCGAATACCTCTTCACCTCCGAATCCGTGTCCGAAGGCCATCCCGACAAAGTGGCCGACCAAATCTCCGATGCCATTCTCGACGCCGTTTTGGCGCAAGACCCCGCCGCCCGCGTGGCCGCCGAAACCTTAGTCAACACCGGCCTGTGCGTACTCGCCGGCGAAATCACCACCCATGCCCACGTCGATTACATCAAAGTCGCCCGCGAAACCATCGCGCGCATCGGCTACAACGACCCCGCGCTGTGTTTCGACAGCAAAGGCTGCGCCGTCGGCGTGTATTACGATCAACAATCGCCCGACATCGCCCAAGGCGTGAACGAAGGCGAAGGCTTGGATTTGGCGCAGGGCGCGGGCGACCAGGGCTTGATGTTCGGCTACGCCTGCGACGAAACGCCCACCCTGATGCCCTTTGCCATCTACTACAGCCACCGCCTGATGCAGCGTCAGAGCGAATTGCGCCGCGACGGCCGCCTGCCGTGGCTGCGCCCCGACGCCAAAGCGCAGATTACCGCCGTGTACGACAGCGAAACCGGTAAGGTCAAACGCATCGACACCGTCGTCCTCTCCACCCAGCACGACCCCGAAATCAGCCACGAAGAGCTGGAAAAACAGGTGATCGAGCAGATTATCAAGCCCGTGTTGCCGCCCGAAATGCTCACCGCCGAAACCAAATACCTGATTAATCCCACCGGCAAATTCGTTATCGGCGGCCCGCACGGCGACTGCGGCTTAACCGGACGCAAAATCATCGTCGATACCTACGGCGGCGCAGCTCCGCACGGCGGCGGCGCATTCTCCGGCAAAGACCCGAGCAAAGTCGACCGCTCCGCCGCCTACGCCTGCCGCTACGTTGCCAAAAACATCGTCGCCGCCGGCCTAGCCACCCAGTGTCAAATCCAAATATCCTACGCCATCGGCATCGCCGAGCCGACTTCGATAGCCATCGATACCTTCGGCACGGGCAAAATCAGCGAAGACAAACTGATTGCGCTGGTGCGCGAACATTTCGACCTGCGCCCCAAAGGCATCGTCAAAATGCTCGACCTCCTGCGCCCGATTTACAGCAAAACCGCCGCCTACGGCCACTTCGGCCGCGAAGAGCCGGAGTTTACCTGGGAGCGCACCGACAAAGCCGCCGCGCTCAAAGCCGCAGCAGGGCTGTAAAGCGTAACAAAGGCCGTCTGAAAAGCATTTTTTGCGTTTTCAGACGGCCTTTTCAGATTGTTTCAAAAGGAAAATCCATGAAATCCCCCGTCCTTATCCCCGTACTCTCCCTCCTTCCTGCCGCCGCCTTCGCGCTGGGTTATCATCCTGGTCCCGACTACCGCGTCGCCCCGCCCGCCGCTTCGCAGGGCTTTTATGAAAGCTACCAAGACTGGGATGCCGCCTGCGACAACACCGGCACCTGCCGCATCGCCGGTTATCAGGGCGACGGGGAGATCGAACATCCCGTATCCGTATTGTTCACGCGCCAAGCGGGCAGCAATGCGCCTGTGGTCGGGCAAATCGCCGTCGCCCCCGATTTCACCGACAACGCCTCCGATTTGAAGCTGGCAGACAAAAGCGAATTGCGGCTCAACGGCAAAACGCTCGGCACGCTGCGCTTTAACCAAGACGGCTACGGCAAACTCAGCAGCGCGCAAACCCAAGCCCTGCTTGCTGCCCTGCGACGCGACGCGAAAATCGAAGTCGTGTCGGGCGCACAAAAATGGATGCTGTCGGACAAAGGTGCGGCGGCGGCGATGTTGAAGGTTGACGAGTTCCAAGGCCGTCTGAACACGCCTTCCGCGCTGATAGGCAAAGGGCAGAGCAACCGCGCCGTGTTGCCGCCACAAGCTGCGCCGAAAATCCGCGCAACAGCCGTGCCGCAAAAAGGCGAATACACGCTGAAAAAAGGCACGGCCAAACACAAAGCGGTAATGGCCTTGCTGCAAAAGAGCAATAACGGCAGGGAAGACGGCGACCCGTTCGACCGCTGCCCCGGCCTGCACGAAGCCGAATGGCAGGGCGACATTACGGTTTACCCGCTGAACGCCAAACAGGTGCTGGTTGACACCTCGTGCATATCGGGCGCGTATCAGGGCACGAGTTTTAACGCCGTGATGGACAAAAAACTGACCCGCGTCGAACAGGTTCTGCCGCGCCAATACGGCGGCTTCGGCGGCTTCGACCCGAAAACCGCCACGCTGTCGGGCAGTTTCAAAGGACGTGGCTTGGGCGACTGTTGGAGCGGGCAAAGCGCGGTGTGGAACGGCCACACGTTCGTGCGCAGCAGCGAAGACACCACCGGCCAGTGCAAAGGCTTTTTGGGCGGCGCGTGGACGCTGCCCGTGTTCGTCAGCAAACCCCGATAGGCAGAAGGCCGTTAAGGCCGTCTGAAAAGCGAAAACGGGCTTTGTATGATGGTCGAGCCGACCTGGCCGTGCATTCGATAAAAGCGAAAACGGGCTTTTAGGAGCGTCATCCCCGCGTAGGCGGGGACGGCCTCCCACTTGCAAATCCGCCCGCAGCCGCCATAATGGCGGCCTTTGCAAGGAGAACGCCATGCCCACCGTCACCCTCTACTCCGGCCCGCACTGCCCCTACTGCAATATGGCCAAAGCCCTGCTCAAACAGCTCGGTGTCGAAAACATCGTCGAAATCGGCGCGCACACCGACCCCGAAGCCTTTGAAACCATGCGCCAAAGCACAGGCACGCGCACCGTGCCGCAGATTTTCATCGGCGAAAAACACGTCGGCGGTTTCAGCGAACTGCGTGCCCTGCACAACGCCGACCGCCTGGCCGAAATGCTGTCGGAGCAATAGATTTTCCAACCCCCGCCGTTTTCAGACGGCCTAACCCAAAAGCGAGAGCAAACATGAGCGAACAAGAAAACCAGCAGGCACAACCTGTTTTCAACATTGAAAAAATCTACGTCAAAGACCTGTCTTTGGAAGTGCCGCACGCGCCGCAGATTTTCCTCGAACAGAGCGAACCCAACGTCGAAATGCGCATTGCCACCAACAGCCAAAAACTGGCAGACAACACCATCAACGGATCGCTTATCAGCAAACGTGTCCGTCACCGTCACCGTCACCGCCCGCCTTGGCGACGAGCGTGTGATGTTCCTCAACGAAGTGACGCAAAACGGTATTTTCCGTTTGGAAAACATCCCCGAAGAAGACATGCAGCCCCTGCTGTCCATCGCCTGCCCGAACATCCTGTTCCCCTACGCACGCGAAGCCGTGTCTTCCGCCATCACCCGCGCCGGCTTCCCGCCCGTGCTGCTCGCCCCGATCAACTTCGAGGCGCTCTATCAGCAGCAGCAGGAACAGGGCAACGCCTGATTCCCGATACGCGGTAAAAAGGCCGTCTGAAAGCTCTTTGGGGTTTTCAGACGGCCTTTTTGTGCCGACGGGGTGGTGGTCATGCACTTCATTTCAGACGGCCTTTGTCCGACATATCGAAAGAAGCAGCGGTTATTTAGCGGCGGCGGCAAAGTTTGTTATAGTCCGCCGCTCTTGAAACCCGCACAGCGTTAAAATTATTTTATGGATACGCATCAGACACACGTCAATCCGTGGCCGGTGATTTCGGCGGCGGCCTTTATCCTCTTGGTTACCATCGGTATGAGGATGTCGCTGGGGCTGTTTGTCCAACCTGTCGTCAACACCACGGCGCTGGGCATCGAACAGTTCAGCCTGGTGATTGCCGTGTTCCAGCTGATGTGGGGCGTGGCGCAGCCGGTGACGGGCGCACTGGCCGACCGTTTCGGCGCGCGCAGGGTGCTGGCGGGCGGCGCGCTGCTGCTGTCGTCGGCCTGTTTTCTCGTGCCGCAGCTGCCGACGCTGTGGGGCATGATGCTGACGGTAGGCGTGCTGCTGGCTTTCGGTACGGGCGCGGGCGGCTTTTCCATCATCATGGGGCAGGTGGCGGCGAAGCTGCCGCCGCAGATGCGCGGGCTGGCTTCGGGCGCGGTGAACGCGGGCGGCTCGGCGGGGCAGTTTCTGTTTGCGCCGCTGGTGCAGGGGCTGTTGGTGCTGCCCTATGCGGGCTGGCAGGGCGTGTTTTATGTATGGAGCGGCATCGCGCTGCTGATTGTGCCCGTGGCATGGTGGCTGACGCGCGGCGGCGTTCAGACGGCCTCAGCTGCCTCGGCGCAGGCGCACGAAGCAGGCGGCCTCAAAGGCGCGGTGGCCGCCGCTTTCCGCAACCGCAGCTATCTGCTTTTGCACGCGGGATTTTTCACCTGCGGCTTTCACATTGCTTTTTTGGTGACGCACCTGCCGACGGAAATCGCGCTGTGCGGCCTGCCGCCGTCGGTAGCTTCGGCCTCGCTGGCGGTAATCGGTTTGGCGAACATTGCCGGCTGCCTGTTTTCCGGCTGGTGCGTCGGCCGCTTCCGTGCCAAATATGTGCTCGCCGCCCTGTACGGCTCGCGCGTGCTGCTGGTGGCGGCCTACCTCGCCGCGCCGCGCACCGACATGAATTTCTACCTGTTTGCCGCCGGGCTGGGCTTTACCTGGCTGGCGACCGTCGCCCCCACCGCCGCGCTGACGGGCAAGCTGTTCGGCACGCGCTATCTGGCAACGCTGTTCGGCCTCACCATGCTCAGCCACCAAATCGGCGGTTTTCTCGGTTCGTATCTGGGCGGACGCGTGGTGTCGGTCTTCAACGACTACGGCTGGATGTGGTATGCCGATATGGCGTTGGCGGGCGCGGCGGCGCTGCTGAACCTGCCGATACGCGAGCCGGAAGCGGAGCGGTAAAACCGCAGGCAAAAGGCCGTCTGAAAACCCTTTTTCGGGCTTTCAGACGGCCTTTTGCCACGCGTTCCGCTGCTTTTGCCGCCGCCTCTTTTCCCGTAGAATGCGGCCTTTCCATTTTTCAGACGGCCTGCGGTTGCGCAGGCCGTCTGAAATACGCAGAGCAAGCAACAATATGATTAAAAAAATTTTTTCCTGGTTTGAAAACCGCATCGAAACCTATCCCGACGTGGCGCCGATGACGCCGAAAAAAGGGCTGTTTCCCTTTATCTGGTCGGCCACCGACGGCGTACGCAAATGGATTGCCGTACTCGCGCTGATGACGGCGGGCATCGGCATTATGGAAGCCTTGCTGTTTCAGTTTATGGGCAAAGTGGTCGACTGGCTGGGCAGATACACGCCTGAAACGCTGTTTGCCGAAAAAGGCTGGGCTTTGTTCGGTATGGCGGCGATGATGGTGTTCGGCGTGTTTTGGACGTTTTTCACCTCCAACGTGCGCCTGCAAACCTTGCAGGGCGTGTTTCCCATGCGCCTGCGCTGGAATTTCCACCGCCTG
>ERZ773075.1715-NODE-1715-length-10199-cov-3.79032_pt1 | contig 10199 bp, 14 predicted proteins | sample MGYA00580614_ERZ773075 | MGnify/ENA primary metagenome ERZ773075 (study PRJEB29015, sample SAMEA2738021) | human oral metagenome | biome: human oral; feature: human-associated habitat; material: dental | place: China | collected 2043 ... | reverse complement strand
TGCGGCTATCACGGGTTGCTACAGCGCAGAATGTTGAAACGTTTCATTTTCAGGCTTCACAAATCTGCGGCGTTGTTGTGATGGAGCGGTTAAGCTGGGGAAATGGTGAAGAAAGTTCTACGTTTCGTTGTTTGAAACGTTTCATTCTTAACCATAAAGAAAGGGTAGCTGATGTGTCAATAGTCGCTGTGTTTGCTATATTGTGGCACTGCCCACAGTCACCCCCGGTAGTGCACGCCCGCATCGGGGTGAAAAAAGGTAGCTGAGGTAGACTTTTCCCACGTATCTTCCATCACCTACCTTCCACACATGCCACACCAGGCAGAAGGAAGGAGGACACAGCAAAGGGGAATGTCCGCAGTGACCATGAGCGGTGAACAACCCCGGCCTTCAGTGCGCGATGTCGCCAAAGCGGCGGGGGTATCCGTCGGCACGGTGTCCCACGTGCTGAACCACCCCGAACGCGTCAGTGAGGAAACTCGCCAGCGGGTTCATGACGCCGTGACCTCCCTCGGTTTCGTGCGTTCGGCATCGGCTCGTCAACTGCGCCAAGGCACCTCCACCACCGTGGGTGTGATCATCCTGGATTTCACCAACCCGTTTTTCATGGAGGCGGCGCAGGGGATTGACCAGCGCCTCCAGCGCGATGGCTGCATCATGACCATCGCCTCCTCCAATGGCGAACCGCGCAGGCAGCTGGAACTGCTCAGAATCTACGAATCCATGCAGGCCAGGGGGATTATCCTCACGCCTTGCGGCACGCAATCACCTGCAGTGGTGGAGGAACTTGATCGGGTGATCCATAAGCTCAAGGTTCCGGTGGTGCTGTTCGACCACCCTGCCATTATCACTGGCATTCCCACCGTTGATGTGGATGATGTCACCGGACAATCGCATGCCATTAATCACCTGCTAGAGCTGGGGCATCGCCGCATTGGTTTTATTAACGGACCGTTTTCGGTGCGTCAGGCGGTGGATCGCTGGGACGGCGCGTGCCATGCCGTGCGTGCGTACGGCCTTGATCCTGAGGATGTGCTCACACTCCAGATAGCCTCTGCGTTTACAGCTGCAGGCGGTGCGGAAGCGGCTCAGGTGTTGTTGGACACGTCCAGCGACACCAACGACTCACCTGTCACCGCCTTTGCCTGCGCAAATGATGTTCTCGCCATTGGGGCGATGCGGGTGCTACGCGCTAGGAACATTCCCATCCCCCAAGGAATGGCCATCACCGGCTACGACGATATTCAAGTCGCGGCGGAACTCATTACCCCCCTGACCTCTGTACGTCAGCCCATGCGCGAGATGGGGTGGCACGCCGCCGACAACCTACTGGCTGCGGCGCAGAATCCCGACACCCCGTACACAGAACTGTTTCAACCAGAACTGTCCATCCGGGAATCCACGGCCGGTCACTGCTAAAGCAACTCAGGTCAGTTAGCTGGACAGAAGCTCTCGTGTGCGTTCGATGCGGTCATCCGGCAGGGGAGCGCCAATGACGGTGAGGGCGGCGTCGGCAAGCATGATGGCGGTTTCCGGTAATGCGCCGTCGGCGGGGTAGGGGGCTGTGCCGGTGTTGTCTCGCATGTCCGTGACGGTTTGGGCGATGTGGAAGGGCAGATCCAGTCGAGGGTCGTCAGCACCCACGATTTCCGCAGCGAGCGTGCGGTAGGTATTTTTCAGCTCGTGGCGCTGGGCATGGAATTCTGCGAATTCTTCTGAGGCTACGATGGGAAGCTGATACAGGCGCCCGACGTTCCAGCGTGTGGATAGCAGCAGGTGGGTTTCCGCCGCCACCAACGCCCACAGGCGTTGCGCGGGACTCGCATCGGAAGCACCCAGCTCGGCCGCGAGCGCCATGGACGGCTCCACCGTGGATTTCAGCAGGGTGAGAAAGATTTCCGTCTTGGACGGGAAGTGGTAGTACAGCGACGCCTGGCGAATGCCCACCGCGTCGGCAATTTGGTGCGTGGAGGTCGTGGCAAAACCGCGCGTGGTAAAAAGCTCCGCAGAGGCATCCAGAATCTCCTCGCGAGCGGTGTTTCCCCGCCGACGAGGGCTGTTTTTGCGTGGGCGACCAACGGCACCTGCCATACTGTCACGTTCCTTCTGTACTCAGGCTGTAGCCATCTGATTTTACACTCTGTGGTGCGCTGCAATCGATTGCATCACCAGTGACACATCCCGGCAGCACGCCCCAAACAACGCCCGCTGCACCTGCGTTAACTGGTCCAGTGTCGTTCCGTTGCCATCGAGATGCTCTGCCCACCGCTCTAGGCGTAAGGCAATGCCTGCCCGCCACGCTGCCGACAGGTAATCCGCCTCCTGCTGCGTGACGACGCCCCCGTGCACGCCCGCCGCGATCCGGTCCAACGTTTCCGTTGCCAAGGATCCCGCCGCGATCGCTGCCCAGCGGGCCAGTCTAGCCAATGGGCTAAGAAGATCACGGCGAATATCAATGGGCACGTCCTTGCGAGGGAGCCCAGCCTGAGTTTGCACCGCCGGGGGCCGGTGCTCCACCGCATTGCGAAGCAACGCCGGTGGGGCCATGCGTGAGGCTAAAACCTTCTCTGCCATCCACGTGCCGGCATCGGTGTACACTCCCAATGCTTCACCATCCCCATGCTCCAGAGCATGATCGATGCGATGTTCCCAATCCTCGCGAGTGGTGGGCAGCAGTGTTGCAGGCAGGGGCGCTAGCACAAATCCCGTTTCGGTCAGAACCTTTTCCAGATTCTGGTTGTACTGGTACGGCACGCTTTTAGGGAGGATACTGAGCCATTCCACGGGGGAGGTGGGCATTCCCTCGCCGCGACCGAATGGGCCGGTCACAATTTGGATGCGGCCGTCGGTAAGTTCCGTGGCGGCGGGGCTGTGCAGGGCGTCGGTAAGCAGACGCGAAAACCAGTGTGCCACCTCAACGGCGTTGGTGTCGTGTGCGAGGGCATTACGGGTCAAGTCGTGGGATTCGGTGAGGACACCACGAAGCGTTGCCTGGTCGGTGCACAGTGGGGCTTGTTCAGCTAGTTCAATGAGGGAGGCATGCAACACTGGAGAACTCCAAGAAGAGAGGTTTATGTAGATACCATAATGGCCCGCATCTGTGCTCACAAAGAAGGAGCATTGATGCGGGCCAAAAGGACTTTATGCCGTGTCACGAATGCCAGCGGCTAAAGTGCGCTGTCATCGCAGGTCCCAAGGTTGTTGGCCAACTATGGGATAGCGTGTTGTGTCCCCAGTCGGTTTAGCGGCTGGTGAACGGCAGGAGAGCCATTTCACGTGCGTTCTTCACAGCGGTAGCAACCTGACGCTGCTGCTGCGGGGTCAAACCAGTGACGCGGCGAGAACGGATCTTGTGGCGATCAGAGATGAACAGACGAAGGGTGTTGATGTCCTTGTAGTCCACCTTCTCAATGCCAGCGGCTTTGAGCGGGTTTTTCTTCGGGCGGCGGGACTGCTCCATCCGCGCCTTTTTAACGTTACTGCGCTTCATTACAACTCCCTTTTACCAGCTGGACTTACGAACACCCGGAAGCTCACCGCGGTGAGCCATTTCGCGGACGCGGACACGGGACAGGCCGAACTTGCGGAGGTAACCGCGGGGACGACCGTCAGCGGCATCGCGGTTGCGGACGCGACACGGGGAGGCGTCACGCGGCTGGCGATTCAGCTCGAACTGGGCATCCAAACGCTCCTCATCAGGAGTGTTCGGGTTTTTGATGATGGCCTTGAGCTCCTGGCGACGCGCCGCGTAACGAGCGACGATTTCCTTGCGCTTTTCGTTCTTGGCGATCTTAGACTTCTTAGCCATAAATTATCGCTCCTCGCGGAATTCAACGTGCTTACGAACAACCGGATCGTACTTCTTCAAGGTGATGCGATCGGGGTTGTTGCGCTTGTTCTTACGGGTGACGTAGGTGTAGCCGGTGCCAGCCGTAGACTTCAGCTTGATGATAGGACGAATATCGTTACGTGCCATATGTGTTAAACCTTCTCTCCACGGGCGCGGATCTTGGCGACCACAGCTTCGATGCCGTCACGGTCAATAACCTTCAGACCCTTGGTGGACACAGTCAACGTGATGGTACGGCCCTCAGAGGGCAGGTAGAAACGACGACGCTGCACGTTGGGGTTCCAACGGCGGTTGGTGCGTCGGTGCGAGTGCGAGACAGACTTGCCGAAACCCGGCTTGCGTCCCGTTACCTGGCAAATAGCCGACATGGACTTAAACTTTCTCCTAGCCGCCCACGTTCAACGTTAAGCCGCAGCCGCACCAAAGAAACCTCACTGTAGGGACCTTCGGGGCGCGGCTTTGCCAGCTGAGACGGGGCGTAAACGAATACTTCGACAACAGCAAGGGAAAACCATACCCTGATGTGGGCTGATTTCCTAATCTTGGGAAAAATTTTTTGCTAAGCCGCAGGTCGCGGTGGGGGTGGGGAGGGTGCAGAAAGAAGGCGTGGTTGGGTTTTGCGTTCTTGCCTATCTAGAGACTAGTATTGAGCGGTCGAATTGTTCCCGCCTCTGTGCAGTGGTTTCTTGCTGTTGGGATATGGGATTTCGGTTTCGGCGGTCTACGTTGTAGGATTCAACGACGCGTACGTTAAGCCTCTTGGATGAGGTCACTTGGCGTGTCGTGGATAACGGGATTTCCCACCCGGTAGCGTCCAGGCGCGCCGAGAAGCACATGTACTTGATCTAAGGGATGAGAATGAAGAAGGATATTCACCCTGACTACCACCCGGTGGTCTTCCAGGATGCGGGTACGGGTCACCAGTTCCTAACCCGCTCCACCGCGACCAGCAACCGCACTGTTCAGTGGGAAGATGGCAACGAGTACCCACTGATTGTTGTGGATGTTACCAGCGAGTCGCACCCGTTCTGGACCGGCGCTCAGCGTCTCATGGACACTGCTGGCCGTGTTGAGAAGTTCCAACGCCGTTACGGTGGCCTCGCCCGCCGCGCTAAGAAGTCCTAAGGAGGGAAAGAACAATGGCAGTACCAAAGCGCCGTATGTCCCGCGCAAATACTCGCGCCCGCCGTTCCCAGTGGAAGGCGAACAACGCCGCCCTCCAAAACGTTACTATCGACGGCCACACCTACCGCATCCCGCGTCGCCTCGTGCGCGCAGCTCGCATGGGTCTTGTGGAAGTCGAGCAGTTCTAATACACGACACGGTTACCTCATATTTCGGGGGTCACAGTGTTTTTGTTGCCGTCTCCTCAAATTTTTGGGGAGGCGGTTTTTGCTGGTCACGGGGAGATTAAGGGAAAACACTGGAACTTTTAGGGGGGTTAACACAGCAAACTCACAGCAGGACAAGGCACAATGGTGGTTATGAAAATTCTTGTTGTTGATGATGAACAAGCTGTACGAGAATCTTTGCGCAGGTCACTCACCTTCAATGGCTATGATGTGGTTTTAGCTGAAGATGGGGCCTCAGCCTTGGATCAAATCGGCAAAGAACAACCCGACCTCGTCATCTTGGATGTCATGATGCCACGCATGGACGGCTTGGAGGTGTGCCGTACGCTCCGCAGCAGTGGCGATGACCGTCCCATCCTTGTTCTGACGGCCCGTGACGGCGTGTCTGATCGTGTGGCCGGGCTTGATGCAGGTGCAGACGATTACCTGCCCAAGCCTTTTGCCTTGGAGGAGCTACTCGCACGTGTTCGTTCTCTGTTCCGTCGCGCGGCGGCGGAAGCCATCGGCAACGCCTCTACCTCGGACTTGGTGTTTGAGGATCTGCACCTGAACCCAGACACTCGCGATGTCACGCGCGGTGAGCGCACCATCAGCCTTACTCGCACCGAGTTTGCGTTGCTGGAGCTGTTGATGGCCAACCCTCGTCGGGTCCTCAGTCGCAGTGCGATTCTGGAAGATGTCTGGGGATATGATTTCCCCACATCTGGCAACGCCCTCGAAGTTTATATTGGTTACCTGCGACGCAAGACTGAGGCGGGCGGTGAGCCTCGTTTAATCCACACCGTTCGTGGTGTTGGTTATGTTTTGCGTGAGACCGCACCGTGATGCTTCGTAAACCCGCAAGCCCTGTAGATGACATCTACGGGGCTGAACCTGTTACGGAGCCCGAGCAAACTAAACCCCAAGGCTGGGACCGTAAAGCATCGTTGCGATGGCAATTGTCCATGGTGACGGCATCCATGGTGGCTATTGCTGTGGCCATGATGACCATTGTGGCTTACTGGACGGTGTCCACATCGCTGACGAACGCAGTGGACCAGGAGTTACAGGAAAAAGCTTCCGCATTTCTGCAGAACAGTTTCGACCCAAGCTTTTTGCTGAGCCCCACGGCTGAGATTCAGGCATTTAAGTCTTACAACCCCGACGTGCGTGTGGCATACTTCTCGCCGGGCGCAGCTCGGGGGATAGGCGATAATCTGCCCATTACGAATGATGAGGCTGCTGTGCTGCGCGGGGAGTTGGACATGTCGACCAACAACAGCGGCGATGAGCGTGTTTTGGCGCTGCGCAATGAAGTTGGTGCCACGTTGATTCTCGCGCGGGACCTCAAAAGCACCCACCAGCTGATCAGTTCTCTGGGTACAGTGCTGCTGATTATTGGCGCGTTGGGCGTGCTCATTGCCATTGCAACGGGCACTGTGGTGGCCACCACAGGATTGCGCCCAGTGATGCGCCTGCAGCAGGCAGCCGAGTATGTGACGCAGACGGACGATCTGCGTCCCATTGCCGTGGTGGGTAATGATGAATTGGCTCAGCTCACCCGGAGTTTTAATGACATGCTGGAGGCGTTGGAAGCCTCCAGAGTGAGACAGACACAGCTGGTCGCTGATGCTGGGCATGAGCTGAAAACTCCATTGACGTCGCTGCGCACCAATGTCGAATTGTTGATGATGGTCTCTCAATCCAAGTCGGCCATTCCGCCAGAAGAGCTGGAGTCGCTGTCTCGCGACGTGATCGCGCAGATCGAGGAGCTGTCCACCTTGATCGGTGATCTGGTCGACCTTGCCCGCGAGGACGGACCACAGCAGATTGTTGAGTGTGTGGACTTGGTGGAATGCCTGGAGACGTCTCTGGAACGCGTGCAACGCCGTCGCCCCGACGTGAAGTTCACCTTAAACACGCAGCCGTGGTTCCTTTATGGTGATCCCTTTGCCTTGGGGCGCGCCACCCTCAACCTCATGGATAATGCCGCTAAGTGGTCCCCGCAGGATGGCGAGGTGCGCATCACCATGACGTCTGAGAAGGAGGGTGTCATGGAACTGACCTTTGCCGACTCCGGCCCGGGTATCCCAGCGGAAGACCGTGAGAAAGTCTTTGAGCGTTTCTATCGCTCCATCAAGGCGCGCTCAATGCCTGGTTCGGGCCTGGGATTGGCGATTGTGCAGCAGGTGATTAATCGTCACGCTGGCACGATTGTTGCGGAGGAATCCGATGATGGCGGTGCGCTCATGCGCGTAACCCTGCCTGGTAATCCGTTCCCGCCAGGTGCACCAGAAGCGGACTTCAATGTGAGTCTGCAGCCCGAGCTGTTTGACAAGCATAGGACCAAGAAGAAGCCACTGCCACGGGCACTTCCTAAGGTGAAGGACCGCCCCGATAATCGGCATAAAGGGCCTGTTCAGGGCATCAAAATGGACGATTTTAGTCAGCTGTGGGCATCGCGCCAGCGCCGCTACACTGATGAGTGACGCGCAGTGAGTTTTTCTTACATAGGTTTCCTTCATAGCTGACGTGAAGGAAACCTGGGCAGCATGTACCGGAAAGCATGCCACCTCCGCCCAAGAAACCGCCTGGTCAGGGAATCAACTGGCGGTTGCATTGCCAGGGAACTGCCAGTCTTTCACAATAAGCTGGCAGTGGCCTCACAGCTAAGACACAGCGAACAAGGTAACAATGTAGGTATGAATAACAACGACGATCGTAAATTTGAACACATTTCCGACCCCTATCGACGCCTCGATCCGCAACAACCCCCGCATGATAACCAGTACGCACAACCCCCGGTCCAGGGGCCGACGCCTGGCCCGCAGCAGCCACCTGCGGGTTATTCTCAGGCACCCAACCAGGGTTTTGACCAGGCGCAGCAGCCTGTGAATCATCAAACCTCGGAAATGCCTGGTATGGGAGCGCAGACCAGTGCCGCTTCCACTGCTGGGCCTACCGCGCCTGGCCCCACCGCTGCCGGTTCTGCTGCTGGTCCCACGGCCCCTGAAGTCACCGCTGCCGGAGCTGGTGTGGGTGCTGCGGTAGGTGCGGCGTCGATAAGCGGTCCGCAGGGGACGGCCGTGGCGGAGGCCCCGAAGGAGAAGCGGACAGTGAGTTTAGGCACGGCGCTGGCGTTGATGCTGGTAGGTGCGCTTGGCGCGGGCGCGATTACTGGCGTTGCAGTGGGGCAACCGTGGAAGAACAGCAGCGGCTCGGTGGTGAATGCGCTGAGTGAACCGGCGGTGCACCGCACGGCCACTGACAAGGAAGGCTCAGTTGAGCAGGTCGCGGAGAACGTACTGCCGGCTGTGGTGTCTATTCGCGTTTCCAACGGTTATTCCGTGGAGGAGGGGTCCGGCTCGATTATTTCCGACGATGGCAACATTTTGACCAATAACCACGTGGTCAGCAGCGCCCAACAGGGCGGCGAGATTACGGTGCTACTGAACGACGGCAAAGAATACAAGGCCGATTTTGTTGCTGGTGACGGTTCCACAGACATTGCGGTTATTAAGCTGCGGAACGCATCGAACCTGCCCGTTATGAGTTTCGGCAACTCCGATGAATTGCAGGTGGGCCAGCAGGTGGTAGCCATTGGCTCGCCGCTGGGGTTGAGTGCCACTGTGACCAGCGGTATCATTTCTGCCCTCAACCGTCCCGTGCGCGCCTCTGGGGGCGAGGGCGGTGAATCGTCGCTTATCGACGCCGTGCAAACCGATGCCGCCATCAACCCCGGCAACTCCGGTGGGCCGCTGGTGGACATGCAGGGGCGGCTCATTGGCATGAACTCGGTGATCGCCACCAACTCGGGTGACTCCGGGCAGTCCGGCTCTATCGGCCTGGGCTTTGCCATCCCCGTCAACCAAGCGCGCCGCATCGCGCAGCAGCTTATGGATGAGGGTAAAGTGACACAGCCGATGATCGGTATTCGGCTTTCCAACAACAATCGTGAGCGCGGTGCGCTCGTGGGTGATGTGGAACCAGACGGGCCGGCACAAAAAGCAGGCATCACCCAGGGTGATCTGATCGTCGGGGTGAATGATCGTGTGATTGACAGCGCAGATGCACTAATTACCGCGATTCGCGCCCGAGATTTCGGAGAAACTGTCACACTTAAGGTAACCCGACCCGATTCAGGCGATGTGCGTGACGTCAAGGTCACTCTCACCGAGAAGAAGTAATTGAAAGGACTGACACCAATGTCCCGCCTTGAGAACGACCTTGAGTTCCTTGAGGAGCCAAACGCCGAAGATCTTCGTGCTGTCGAGGAACTAGGCGACCGCCCCGCTCAGCGCCGAGCGTTGGTCGTTCTGGTGGCAGACCATGCGCTGAGTAGCGGGGAGGACACAGATCGCTTGGTCACGGAGTTGCTGCAAGAAGATGGTTTTGCGGTGGACGCAGTGGTGCGTGTGCAGTCGAAGCGTTCGCTGATTTGCCAGGCCATTGAAACCGCCGTCATCGGGGGCGCGGACCTTGTGATCACCGTCGGCGGGACAGGCGTTGGTCCGCGCGACAAGACCCCAGATGCCACGCGTGCCGTATTGGATAAGATCCTTCCTGGCATTTCTCAGGCGTTGCGTGCGTCTGCGCTGGCATGTGGCGCGATTGATGCGTGCACGTCGCGCGGCGTCGCTGGGGTCTCGGGGTCGACTGTGCTGGTGAACCTGGCCCCCTCGCGGGCTGCGATTCGCGACGGCATGGCCACGCTGGGTCCACTGGTCCACCATGTTATTGACCAGCTGCAGGACTGGTCTGTTGATAAATGAGTGACGCATGAGCGCGACGCGTAGCGGCGGTCTTCCTGGCCGTCGTGGTCGCCGCCGCAGGGTAGAGCGTCCCTCTACAGCACCATTTGTTGACCGTTCGTGGGATCAACCTGGTGCTGAGGATCTGTTTTCGCTGGGGGAGCGTTCACCAGATGAACGACGCGAGCGGGATGTGGATAGCGGGGATTTGACCGAAGAGTTTTGGATATCTGAGAAGCCACCGCACTGGGGTTGAGAGCTGTGCAT
>ERZ773075.1712-NODE-1712-length-10216-cov-4.94282_pt1 | contig 10216 bp, 8 predicted proteins | sample MGYA00580614_ERZ773075 | MGnify/ENA primary metagenome ERZ773075 (study PRJEB29015, sample SAMEA2738021) | human oral metagenome | biome: human oral; feature: human-associated habitat; material: dental | place: China | collected 2043 ... | reverse complement strand
CTGATGGCTCGACGACGACCCCGAGAAGCTTCAGGACGCCAGTCACCGGCTGCGCGCCAGCGCGCTGGGCCGCTACCTGGAGCCCGTGTGGTCCTGCATGGGTCTGCACACGCCCGCCGAGTTCAACAGCAGGCACATTCCGGCCTGCCTGGGCGGTGTCGCCCCGCGCGACTGGTGCATGGTCTACCCGTTCGTGCGCAGCTACGACTGGTACCTGCTGCCCGATGAGGAGCGCTCCCGCATCATGGCCGAGCACGGCCGCAATGGCTTCTCGAAGTACCCGGACGTCAAGGGTTCCACGCTCGCGACGTTCGGCATGAGCGACTACGAGTGGGTTCTCGCCTTCGAGGCCGACAGCCTGGACCGCCTGGAGGGCGTCATCCACCACCAGCGCTACACCGAGGCCCGTCTCCACGTGCGCCAGGACACCCCCTTCTACACCGGATCCCGGGTGAGCCCCCGCGAGTGGGCGGAGCGCCAGCCGCGCGCCTGACCGCCGCAGCGGCCCGTGTGGTTCGCTCCGGCGTCGAGACCGACATTGTGGGACGAGATCGACGGTGACACCGTCTACCTCGTCCCACAATGTCGGTCTCGTCTGTCCGCCTCCGAGACACGAGACATACGAGTGCCGGTGAACGCCCCCGGAGAGGGCGCCCACCGGCACTCCTAGTGATGCGGACTGAGCGGAATCAGGCCCGACGGCGCTGGATCAGCAGGGCGATGCCGCCTGCGATGGCCGCCACGCCCACGAGCGCGATGGCCACGTTGGCACCGGTGTGCGCCAGCGACGACCCGCCTTCCGGAGCCGGCGAGCTCGGAGAGTCATCCGATCCATCCGGTCCATCCGGCGTGGTGCAGGGGTTCGGCGTCTCCGAGGAGCTCGAGTCGGGGGTTGTCGAGTCCGTGGAGGGCTGTCCCGGTGTCGAGGCCGTGGGTGCCGGGGTGACGCACACGTCCGGCGTGGAGCTCGGTTCCGGTGTGGGCTCCGCCGTGGGCGTGGTGCAGGGGTTCGGCGTCTCCGAGGAGCTCGGCTCGGGGGTTGTCGAGTCCGTGGAGGGCTGTCCCGGTGTCGAGGCCGTGGGTGCCGGGGTGACGCACACGTCCGGCGTGGTGCTCGGTTCCGGCGTTGGCTCGGGCGTCGGCTCGGTGCTGGGTTCCGGCGTGGGTTCCGGCGTCGGCGTGGTGCTGGGCTCGGGCGTGGGTTCCGGCGTCGGCGTGGTGCTCGGTTCCGGTGTGGGCTCGGGCGTCGGCGTGGTGCTCGGTTCCGGCGTGGGCTCGGGCGTCGGCGTGGTGCTGGGCTCCGGCGTCGGCTCGGGCGTCGGCTTCGGCGCGGTGTAGGTGTTGGTGAAGGACGCCTCCACCACCTGGTCCTTGGCCTCGATCTTCACCGTCTGCGCCTCGGGGGCCGTCAGCGTGTATCCGGGCACCTGCGCGCCGGCCTCGTCCTCGGTGATCGTGCACGAGGTGCCCACAGGCAGCTGCACGTTGGACAGAACGGCGGTGCCGTCGCCCTTGGCCTTCACCGTGCCCGTGGTGGCGCTGGCGTCATCACAGGTGTAGGTGAAGGTGAACTCCTTCTGCGTCAGCAGATCGGCCGGCTCGGGCTGGGCGCCCTCGGACTCCACGGCCTTCTTGACCACGGAGAAGGTGCCGGTGTCGCGCGAGTAGGTGTTAGTGGCCGTCACGGCCACCACGTCGCCTGCGGGGATGGTCACCGAGCTCGCCGAGAGCGTGGGCGTCAGCGAGTATCCGGCCTGCGCCGCCGACGCGGTGTCCTCGGTGATCGTGCAGCTCGTTCCCTCGGGCAGCTCGGGGCTCGTGACCGCCGTGCCGTCTCCGGGGACGTTCAGCGTGCCCGTGGTGGCCGCGGGGTCGTTGCAGGTGTAGGTGAAGGCGAAGTTGGAGTTGGCGAAGTCGCCATCACCGCTCACCGTCTTGGCGATCGAGAACTTGCCGGTGGGGACGACCGTCTCCTCGGACGTGTTCTTCAGCGTCACCGCCGTCGACTTCTGGTCGGCGATGGCGAAGGTGGGGCCGGCCTGGTCGCCGACCGTGAACTCGGGGGCGCCCCAGGTGGTTCGCTCCGGGGTCGCGGAGGCCGTGGAGGTGTCCTCGCTGAGCGTGAGCACGGTGCCGGTGGGGAAGGTCCCCGGGTATGTGGTCGTGTCTCCGCTGGTGACCTTCAGGGTCGTGTGGCCTCCGGTGCGATCGGCGTTGACAGTGCCGGGCGCACTCCAGCCCGGGTAGGTGTCCACGGTGGCGCCGCCCGGCAGGGTGTAATCGATGCCGACGTCGAAGGTCGTGCCGGCGGGCACCTTCGGGGCGCCCGAGCCGGTGAGCAGCTTGGCGATGTTGAAGCCGCCGAAGCCCGGGGCGAGCTCCACGTCAATGGTGAAGGACCTCGTGTAGTAGACGGACCAGGACGAGTCCTGATCGGTGCCCTTCAGCTGGGCGTGGTTCTTGTACTCCAGTCCGGGCTGGACGGTCCCGCTGTCGGAGGTGGGCACCGAGGAGTAGTAGACGTTGTAGTTCGTGTCCGCGGCGAAGGGGCCGGTGATGGTGATCGTGGCCCGGTTGCCATCAATGGCGACCGCGAGATCGAAGTCTCCCTGGGAGGTGTCCTGGTCGTTTCCGGCGGCGTCGGTGACCTGCCCGTAGACGTCATCGCGGGTCGAACTGGTGCCGATGTTGAACCGCCACTGCGAGAGGTCCTGGGAGTAGGCCTGACCGGGGCTGAGCTCGTCGGTGATGGTGATGGTGGAGCGGGTCTGTCCATCCAATGCGATGGGAGTGCCCGCCCCCGCCAGGGCGTCCTTGAGCTGCGAGGGGCCGAGGGTGATCTCCCAGTCCATCTGCTTCGAGGCGGCGGTGACGTCGAAGGCCCACTTGCGCAGGGTCTCGGGCGTGTAGTTGAGGCCCCGGTTCTCGGTGATGCGCCCGCCGGGGATCGGCACGGCGGTCTTCTGCCCATTGGCGTCGATCGTCGCAGTGCTGTCCTCAGTGGCCTCGGAGGCCACGACCAGTGCGGAGCCCTTGCCGTTCAGGCCGTTGAAGCCCTGCCCTCTGAGGGTGTCGAGGGTGTCGTTGAAGGTGCAGGTGATGTTCTGGGCGTCCATGACGCACTCGCCGATCTTGTGATCGGCGCCGTTGTGGGTCACGGTCATCGGCTCGGTCAGGCTCTCGCGGTTGCGGAACTGGCTCGGTAGCCCGATCTGGAAGGATTGGCCGCTCTTGGGGTCGGCGGTGGTGGCATCCCAGGTGAATTTCAGCTTGAGGATGTCATTGACCTTGGTCTTGTTGTAGGTGGGGTCCTCCACTCCATTTCCGTTGGAGGGAATCAGTGAGAGGTCGCTGACCTTAATGTTCTCATTGATCGCCGCTTGAGCGGTTGAGTAGGTCAGTCCGACCCAGGAGGCCGCCAGAACCAGCATTGCCACAATGGCGCTGGCGATGGCCGATCTCCCAGGAGCGCGCACGCGCGATAAGAAAGACATGGATGTCCTCTCAAAAAGGGGATAAGGGGCAATGCGGAAATGGTGGAGAAATTCATGCTTATGGGTGCTTTACTCCATTCCACATTTGCTTCGGGAGATTAACAGCGACTTGTCGGACGTCTCAAGGAGGGAGATCGGATCGTAACGGCTCAATATGGTCACGGGGTGGTATGTCGGGTCTTCTGATTCGGGATGAGGTGTCCGGGGGTGCGGCTGGAGAGGGTGTTCGCGAGTGCTTCTTGCGCTGCGTTGAACGTCTGTATAGTATATTGGCCGTGCGTTCAAAATCGTCGACGCCCGAGTCGGACCTCACCGCTGTCGCCCGCATCCGCAATGCCGCCCTGCTCCGCTTCGCGCGCGACGGATTCGGGGTGGGCCTGCGCACCATCGCGGCCGACGCGGGAGTGACGGCCGGCCTCATCGCCCACCACTTCGGCTCCAAGGACGGCCTGCGCCGCGCCTGCGACACCGAGGTGCTGCGTCTGACCCAGGAGGTCAAGCGCTCCTCGATGTACTTCGGCGGCCCCACGGACCTGATGACCCAGATGTCGCAGGTCGAGGAGTACATCCCGGCCACGGCCTACGCCATGCGCTCCCTCATGGAGGGCGGAGAGCTCGCCACCACGCTGATGGACCTCTTCGTGGGGGACACCGTCTCCTATATGTCCGACGCCGTGAAGGCGGGCACCGTGACGCCCTCGCACAACGAAGAGGCCCGCGCCCGCTACCTGCTCTACGCCGGATTCGGTGCGCTTCTGCTCTTCCTGCGCTACGAGGCATCCGAGCCCGGCGATATCGAGGCGGCCGTCCGGGAGTTCATCGACCGCTACGGTCCCGTCACCGCCGAGCTCTACTCCCGGCCCCTGTTCACCGATCCCGGGCTCTACGCCGACTACGTCCGGGCCACATCGGCGGATCCCGCCGATGCTTCCGCCGACGGCGCCGCCTCTGCCGCTCCTGCCGCCTCCGCCGACGATGTCGAGCCCGCTCCCGCACCTGACCCCGCCCCCGACAGCGCCACCCGCAACTCATCTCACGGCCCGTCCCGTGACCCCAACTCCTCCCCATCCCACTCGTCTCAGGAGGACTCATGAAACCCGCCGCCACATCGATCGATGCCCGCCGACCCGGCGCGGCTCATCCCAACAGCTCCGCGCCCGCCGTCGATATCGTGGGCCTGACCAAGAGCTTCGGCCGGGGCCGCAGCGCCACCCGCGCCCTGGACGGCCTGGATCTGAGCGTCGCCCCCGGTGAGGTGGCGGGCTTCCTCGGCCCCAACGGCGCGGGGAAGTCCACTACTCTGCGCATCCTGCTGGGCATGATCCGCGCCGACGACGGGCGCGCCCGGCTCTTCGGCGCCGATCCCTGGAATGACGCCGTCACCCTCCATGAGCGCCTGGCCTATGTTCCCGGAGACGTGGCCCTGTGGCCCGGACTCACCGGGGGACAGACCCTGGACGCCTTCGCCTCCCTGCGCCGTCGTCGTGGCGGAGGGGCGGGCGGCTCAGGCGGATCTGATGATGCCGCGCAGGCTGCGCGGCGCGCCGAGCTCATCGAGCGCTTCGAGCTCGACCCCTCCAAGAAGGTTCGCGCCTACTCCAAGGGCAACCGGCAGAAGGTCGCCCTCATCGCCGCCCTGAGTGAGCCCGTGGAACTGCTGATCCTGGACGAGCCCACCTCCGGTCTGGACCCGCTCATGGAGGAGGTCTTCAGCCAGTGCATCGCCGAGGCCGCCGGGCGCGGCACCGCGGTCCTGCTCTCCAGCCACATCCTGTCCGAGGTCGACCGGCTCTGCGACACCGTCACCATCGTGCGCGCCGGGCGCACCGTCGAAAGCGGCCCGCTGGAACGGATCCGGGGCCTGTTGCGCACACGCGTTCAGGCCGTCGTCGAGCGCGACCCGGAGGGCCTGGAGCGCTTGGACGGCGTCCGCGAGCTGCGTTCCACGGCCCGCCCGCAGGCCGACGGCGGGGGCTGGGAGGTGGCGCTCAGTATTGAGCCGGACCGCAACGCCGAGGTGATGGAGCGCCTCGCGGCCCTCGGGCTGCGCTCGCTCACCGCTTCCCCGCCCAGCCTTGAGGAGCTCTTCCTGCGCCACTACGGGGACGCCGGGAGTGCGGAGGACGCCGAGAGCATGAAGGACGCCGCAGCGGCTGGGGTCATCGCCGATTCCGGGGTTCCTGCCGGACCACAGGGCGAGGGGGCGGAGTCGTGAGCAGCACCGTTTCGCCCGTCACTGGTGGGAGGCTCGGAGTCTCGGTGCCGTCTGCGCTGACCCGTCTGACTCTGCGCCGTGAGCGGCGCAGCATCCTGGCATGGTCTTTGGGCGGAGGATGCCTGACCCTCTACTGCATCCTCATGTTCAACACCATGTACGCCACCGCCGAGGAACGGCAGGCGGCCGCCCTGACCTACTCCACTCCGGCGGCCGCCGTCTTCACCGGTCCCGGTTTCGGCATGGACGCGGCCGCTCTCACCGCTCCCAGCATGGGGGCTCTCTTCGCCGCCCAGGCCCTGGGCTGGCTGGCCCTCGTGGCCGCCCTCATGGGGGTACTCATGGTGGTCTCCCGCACTCGCGGTGACGAGGAGGGCGGTCCGAGCGAGCTGCTGCGCTCCGCTCCTGTGGGACGCGGCGCGAGTGCCCGGGCGGCTCTGAGCTCCACGGTCCTGGCCGGGGTGGTGATGTCGGGGTTGTGCTCCCTGGCCGCCCTGGCCGGAGGTCTTGATCCGGGCGGCTGCCTGGTGGTGGGACTCGGGCTGCTTCTCGTGACCCTTGCCGCGGCCGGAAGCGGACTGGTCCTGGCGGCGTTGGCGCCATCGGCCCGCTCGGCTCGCGGGTGCGGCCTCATGCTGGTTCTGGTCTGGTTCCTCCTGCGCGGCCTGGGTGACGCCGGTTCCAGCGGTGGTGGAGATAGCACCGACAGCGCCGTCTCCCTCCTGTCCTGGCTGACTCCGATCGGTCTCATTCAGCAGAGCCGCGTGTATGTGGACCTGCGCTGGGCTCCCCTGGGGCTGTTGGCGGGTGTCGCCGTCGTCCTCGTCTGGGCGGGGCTCGTCCTGCACGCACGGCGCGAGTTGGGCGAGGGGCTGGTGGCGAGCGCGGGCGCCTGGCGCTCCCGTCGCCGCGGACCCGCAGGCGCTTTGGGGCTGGCCTTGCGCACCAGTGCCTCGCTGCGGGGCTGGTGGGCGATGGGAGGTCTGGTCTTCGGTTTGACCTACGGAATCTTCGCCCCCACTGTTGAGGACTCCTTTCAGCAGATGGTTGCGGACAACCCGGCCATGCAGGCTTTCTTCGGCGACCAGTTGAGTGTTCAGAGCTACCTGTCCATGATCATCGGCTACGGCGGGATTCTGGCCGCCGCCTGCTCCGTGGCCTTGGCCGGGGCGGTCGTGGGCGAGGAGGGGCGCGGGCTGACGGCCGCCGTCCTGTCCGCACCGGTGTCCAGGCGGCAGTGGCTCGCCGCCCGGGTCCTGGTGCTGGCCTGCGGGAGCGCGGGTGTGCTGGCGGCCATAGCTCTGGGGCTGGCGGTCGGTGCGGTGCCGTCTCTTTGCGCCCAGGATTCGTCGGCAACCGCGGAGCCGTGGGTCCTGGTCGGCGGTATCGCGGCCGGACTGGCGGCTCAGCTTCCCGCGGGGCTGCTGGCGGGCGCCTGGCTGCTGGCCCTTCATGCGCTGGCTCCACGGCTGGCCCGGCCCCTGGGCTGGGGCGCCTATCTGCTGGCGCTGGGCATCTCGGTGCTGGGGCCGGTGGCTCGCGTCCCGCAGTGGGTGCTTGATCTGTCGCCCTTCACGCATGTGCCTCATCTGCCTGTGCTCGAGGCGGGGACAGCGGGGGCCAGTGGGGGAGCACGGCTCCTGCTGGGACCGGGCGGGCCGTGGGTCGGCCCCGGTGTCTGCCTGGTGCTCGCGGTGGTGCTGCTTCTCGTCGCTGGCGCGGCCGGTAACCGCAGGGACCTGACCGCCTGACCGCCTGCCTGCCTGCCCGCCCGCCTGACCCTGCGCCCCTTTCGCCGAGATCGGTCGTAACCCGCGTCGAGATCGGTCGTACCCCGCGTCGAGATCGGTCGCACTCCGTCACCCCGGTGCGGGGCGCGATGTCTCGGGGCTGAAGATCGCACGGGTCGGGCCTCACCGCTGCGGGGCGGCTTTGTCAGTGCCTGCGTGTGTCGGGGTGGTGGGTGTTGCACACTCGCGTGCACTCGGCGTCGGTGGGAACCGCGGAATCATGCGGAACAGCAACGCCAGCAATAACCACGATCCCGCTCCCATGTGCGTGGACCCCCCTGACCGCACATGGGAGCCCAATCACCACACACGACCCTCGCCGGAAAAGACTGTCATTCCAACAAAAACTAATCCTCGCCCCGCAGAGGGCCCAATCTCCCATGTGCAACACCGACGACAACCACGTCCACTAGGCACACCACACCCCACACAACCAACTCACCACCCACCAAGCACTGTCTCAGATGTCCTGACACACCACATCCAGGCCGGGGCCGGCATCGAGTTCCTCGGCGGTCAGTGCATCCATGTCCGGGAACTGGCGGCACATATCTGCGTAGAAGGCCCGGAGCTCGGAGGTGGTCACGGCCGGGTCGGAGTAGGAGTGGTCCTCCGACCATTCTGACTGCTCCTCCCACCAGGCCGGGAAGTCGGCGTCGCTGACGGCCGCAGGATCGAAGATCAGGATGTCGTCGCTCATGCGTCGCGACTACTGACGGGACATCTCCTGTACGGCGTCATCGCCAACCGCCGTTGACGCTGGGGTATGCCGGGCCTGCTGGGTCCACCCGCCGCCTCGGAGCCGATCATTCAGGGCCTAGGCTGTCGAGGAGCTATCGAGGGGCTGTTGGCCGGTTCTCGAGGCGGGGTGCTGTGCCGTCCCGGGTGCGGAACCGGCGTCGATAGGCGGATGGGGCGGCTCGCACGGTTGTGGAGAAGACCTGACGCATCGTGACGGCGCTGCCGAAGCCGCACGCCGAGGCCACCTGCTCGACCGTCAGGTCGGTGCTCTCCAGGAGGCGCTGCGCCTGCCCCACGCGCTGGGACCTCACCCAGGCGGCGGGCGTGTCGCCGGTTGCGCTCCGAAAGGCGCGGATGAAGGAGCGGACGCTCATCTGCGCGGCTCCTGCCAGCCTGTCCACCGGCAGGGGCTCGGCCAGATGCTCAAGCGCCCAGGCCATGGCCTGGCCCACGGGGTCTGCCCGGGGGTGCTGCGGCACCGGTCGTTCGATGTACTGCGCCTGTCCGCCCTCCCGGTGCGGTGCGACGACGAGATGGCGCGCCACCGTGTTGGCGGCATCGGCTCCCAGGCGAGAGCGCACCAGGTGGAGGCACGCGTCGAGCCCGGAGGCCGCTCCGGCGGAGGTCAGGACGTCGCCGTGGTCGACGTACAGCACTGAGTCGTCCAGGTCGATCTCCGGGTGCTCGTGCGCCAAGGGCTCGAAGGCCCGCCAGTGGGTCGTGGCCCGGCGCCCTTCGAGCAGCCCGGCCTCGGCCAGCGGAATCGCCCCTAGGCACAGGCCGACGACGGCGGTGCCGCGCCGATGAGCCGATTCCAGGAGCGAGCACAGCTCAGCACCGGCCTGCCGTCCGTCGGCGAACCAGGCGGGCACGACGACGACGTCGGCCGTCTCCGCCAGGCCCGGGCCGCTCAGGCCGTCGAGGAGATAGCCCTCGGCCGTCCGGATCGAGGCGGGCGAGTCGATCCCGGACCCTGGTGACTCCCGTCCGGGTGCGGGGCGTGTCGTGAACAGGCCGACCTCCCAGTCGGCCAGACCCAGGCGTGCGACGGAGCCGAAGACCGCCTGGGGGATCGACAGGTGGAACATGGTGACGCCGTCGAAGGCGTAGACGGCGATGTGCAGACGCATGTTCCGTCTCGAATCCGATGCTGGCATGAAATCATCGTAGAACAGCATTTGTGCCACTGGTGGTGGCCGGCGAGCGTCGAGCATCCTGGCATCGCGACGTTTCTTGGCTCGTATACCGAAGGATCTTCCCCGTCAGGAGGCCCCTATGAACTGTCCTGCCGCTCCGCGCCGAGCACTCGTGCTCGTCGACGTCCAACGCGAGTATGCTCGCGGCCCGCTTCGTATTCGCCATCCGCATCCCGATGCCTGTCTTGACAGCATCGAGCGGGCTCTCGATGCGGCGGAGAAGTCGGGAGTTCCTGTCGTCTGCGTGCAGCACTCCGGAAAGCCCGGCGGGACCGTCTTCGATCCGGACCGCAGCGGCTTCCGGCTCGACCCGCGCATCGAGCGGCGTCACTCTCCTGATTGGAAGAGTGTCATCAAGCACTACGGCTCCATCTACGCCGGAACTGGCCTCGGCCCATGGCTGCAGGAGCAGCGCATCACCACCGTGACCCTTGTGGGGTTCATGGCGAATAACTGCATCCTGGCTTCCGCCGCGCAGGCCGAGACGCTCGGCCTGGCCACCGAGGTCCTCTCCGACGCCACCGGGGCCATCGATCTGCGGAACCAGGCCGGCGCGGCGGACGCCGAGGCGATCCATGCGATGCTCATGACTCTTCTGCACTCCAACTGGGCGTCGGTGGCCACGACTGATCAGTGGTGCCGGGCGCTTGCGCGGGGCGGGCCGCTGCCGGGCGGCAACCTCGTGTCCTCGGCCATGGCCGGCAGGCTCTAGGCCCTCCTACCCCCGACGAGGTCGACATTCTCGAACGAGATCGACGGTGCCACCGTCGATCTCGTTCG
>ERZ773075.1711-NODE-1711-length-10232-cov-90.142_pt1 | contig 10232 bp, 6 predicted proteins | sample MGYA00580614_ERZ773075 | MGnify/ENA primary metagenome ERZ773075 (study PRJEB29015, sample SAMEA2738021) | human oral metagenome | biome: human oral; feature: human-associated habitat; material: dental | place: China | collected 2043 ... | reverse complement strand
CCGCCACCCGACCCGCCTGCACGACCTCCACTGGACCTGGCGCGACACCCTCCTGGCCCTGGTATCAGCCGCCCTACCGCTCCTCGCCGTCGCCGCCGGTTGAATCCTTTTCGACGAGTTCGTGCACACCCTCGACTATCTCGCTCGGGCGGAAAGGGAATCTCTTGGCAGATTCACGGGTGGTGATCCCGGTGAGCACCAGAACAGTATGGAGACCGGCCTCCATTCCGGCGACGATGTCGGTGTCCATTCGGTCACCGATCATTCCCGTGTGTTCACTGTGTGCGCCTATCCGATTCAGCGCAGAACGGAACATCATCGGATTCGGTTTCCCGACCACATAAGGTTTCTTCTGTGTCGCCTCACTCACAAGAGCAGCAATTGCTCCGGTGGCGGGCAATATCCCATCGTTGCTGGGCCCTGTGGCATCAGGATTTGTGACGATGAAACGCGAACCGGATTCGATCAATCGAATTGCACGAGTGATTGATTCAAATGAATACGTTCGAGTTTCCCCTATGACCACGAAATCCGGATTGCGGTCGGTAAGCACGAAACCGGCCTCGTGAAGGGCGGTTATGGTGCCCGCCTCGCCAATCACATACACCGAGGCCCCCGGCTGCTGCTGCTCCAGGAAGGTGGCGGTGGCCAGGGCCGAGGTCCAGATGTGGTCCTCGGGAACTTCCAGCCCAGAGTCACGCAGCCGCGCCGAGAGGTCGCGGGGGGTGAAGATCGAGTTGTTCGTCAGCACCAGGAACGGCGTTTCCGTGCGGGTCCACTGTTCGATCAGCTCCTGGGCCCCGGGAAGCGCCTGTTCCTCGTGCACCAGGACCCCATCCATGTCGGTCAGCCAGGCATGCACATCACTTCGCAGTCGCATCATGACGTCACGCTACAGGCTCAGCTCAGCGCGAGCCCGTCCGAGAAATGCGCCAACCTCTTGGTCGCGCAGCCTTGCCAGCAGGCCCTCCGGCATCCCAGCCGCCTCGTACAGGGCAGTGCTGACCGCACGCTCGCGGCTCCACGCGATGACCACCCGTACGGTGCCGGCGAGCCTACCGACGGCATCTAGCAGCGCCCACCGCTCCTCGTCGGGGATCTCGGAGCGGACCAGCGCGTCCACCACCAGCTGCACCACGTGGTCCGAGGCTGCCAACATCATGGGGTTCGCGGCGCCCTTGGTGACGTGCACCAGCCCGATGAAGGCCATCCAGACCAGGTAGTCGTCATCCCACGGCCCGGTCACCGTCCGCCCCCACCAGCGCTCCAGGTCCTCCCGCGACGGCTCAGCACCCTCGGGCAACCGGGAGTACAGGACCTCTTCCAGGCCCTGCGCGACCTCGGGCCCGAGGGCCAGCAACCGCTCCTGGTGGCGTCGAATGGCGTCGCGGTCCTCGTCGCGCAGGAGTCGCTGCGGGGGAATCTGCCCGACCGCCTCCCGCACCATCACGTGCAATGTCTCCATGATCAGGCCCTCGTGAGTAGCTGTTTGATCTCCACGGCCGCGACGCGGGCCTCTATCCGCATCAGGCCAAGGTTGGATTCAATCGGTCCTTGCATCACCAGCACTGCGTCCTCGCCGGCCCCGTAGACGACCAGGTATCCGTTCCTGCCATGGATGACGGACTCCGACAAGTCACCCATGTTGGTGCGCTCGGAGATACGTTTCCCAATTCCCAGGGCGGTGGCGGCCATCGCGGCGATGCGTTCTGCATCCGCTTCCGGGAAGTCGTGAGCAATGGCCAGGCCGTCCTGAGAAGCGATCATGACGCCATGAAGCTCCGGTATGGCCCGCCTGATGGCACTGAGAACAAGCTTGAGATCACTGTGCTTGCTGCTGCCGAATTTTCCATCCATTGCGCTTCCTTCCGCCCTCGTTGGATATGTCACCCCACAGTGCCTCAGTGCCGGGACACCTCCTGAGGACACTCGCGGACATGTTATCCCCTTTTTGTAGGTCTTCCCCCGAAGTGGAATACTAGATGATTCCAGACGAAAGTTAGGATGTGAACGCAAAAACGTTCAGTGAAACTGGATCGGATACCCGGATGCAGCAAGTCGGGATATAAGGTCGGTTCACAAGAGTATGGAGGTGCCGTGAAGGGAACCATGGTGGCCGGGGTCGCCGGGTTGGTCGCACTCGTGGCCGTCGGGGCGGCAGGTGGTGCGCTGCTCGTGGAACGGACACTCACCGAGGAGGCGACCCGCTCGCTCGCAGCCCAGGGACTTGACGCCCACGTCGCCTTCTCCGGGTTGACCGCCACCGTCTCCGCCGCCGATCCAGACCAACTGCCGACGGCGATGAAACTGGTGCTGGACATCCCGGGGGTGATCCGCGCCGAAGCCGATCGTTCCTCGCTGCCCGCCGCATCCACGTCACAGGCCACGAAGCCCGCGACGCCCACCCCGAGCCCCTCTCCCACACCCACACCCAGCCCCTCCGAACCGACGCCATCCCCCAGTCCGTCGCCCAGCCCGACTCCCAAGGAGATGCCGAAGTCGGTGGTGAAGTTCGAGGGTGGGGAGTCAGAAGTCTCGTCCAGCGAACGGACCAAGATCGTTGAACTGGCGGTCTGGCTCCAGGCCAATCCAGATGTCACCGTCGAAGTCGCCGGGCACACGGACAACGGGCGTTCTTCTGATTTCCGGCGGGAACTGTCGGAGAAACGCGCACAGCGCGTGGTCGACGCCCTCGTTGCGGCAGGGGCGAATCGCGATCAACTGGTGGCAGTCGGAAAAGCCGACACAGAACCCGCGGAATCGAATTCGACTCCGGAGGGCCAAGCAGCGAACCGGCGAGTGACGTTCGTGCAACGAGGGGAAAGGTAGATCATGAACGGATATCTTCTGCTGGCCATCGAACTGGCGGCAATTCTTGTCGTGTGCGTCGGTTTGGCGTTGTTCCTGGGATGGGTACTCGGAAAACGTTCCGCCCGCGCGAAACTGGCCGCCGAACAGGATTCGTCACAGACACCAGCGACGGATGCGTTGAAGACCTCCAGGGTCGAGGAGAAGAAGGAACCCACCCCTCTCACTTCCCGTGCAGTTCCCGTGACCGCACAGACATCACCTGTCACCACGCAGTCCCCCTCCCCGATCGTGGCTTCCGCATCCGATCCACAGCAGCCGGTGTCGAGCCCATCGCCCTTTGCGCCCAGCCCGTCGCCCACGGGTAACGCAGCCCCCGCCGAGACGGGGACTGCTCGGCCCGATCCCCTCAACGACCACACCATCTCCGACGATTCTGCCGTCGACACCCACCTGATCCCCCGGATCGCCGACCAGACCACGTCCCCCGCCCCCGAGCCCAAGGCATCCGATCCGCGACTTCTGGATGCGGAAGCCCGCGCCAACGAGGCCGAGAGCAAGGCCCGTGACGCCGAGACCAAGGCCCGCGAAGCCGAAGTCAGGATCGAGGAGGCCAATCAGCGTGCCCGTGAGGCCGAGGCCAAGGCCCAGGAAGCTGAAGCAAAAGTCGAAGCGGCTGAGGCGAAGGTTGAGGAGGCCGGTCAGCAGATCACGCAGGCCGATCAACGCGTTTCCGAGGCCGAGGCCAAGGCCCAGGAGGCCGACCAGATGGCCCGCGCCGCCGAGACCCGTGCCGCCGAAGCGGAAACCCGCGTGCAGGAGGCCAACCAGCACATCAACGACGCCGAACAGGCCCGTCGCCAGGTGGTCGAGCTGGAGGAACGGATCAACAAACAGGAAATCGACATGGCCCGGCTGGAGAACCGCGCCACCACCGCCTGGGACAAGACGATGCCTACCCTCATCGAACGAATCGAGTCCCTGGAAGACGATCTCTCCCATGCCCGCCGCGAAGCCGCGGAACTCCAGGCCATGCTCGCCTCCGAACGTGACCAGGCCACCCCCACCCCGGCTCCCGAGGCCGATACCGAAGAAGAAACATCGGAAGCCGAACCCGTCCACGAGGACATCGTCGACGAGGCCACCGGGCAGACCGAAGTCATCAAGGAAGATTCCTGGCAGACAATCGGTCCTGGCACCGGAGCCGCACAGGAAACCCCGATCACGTTCGCATCCAGCGCCCTCCCCAGCATGCAACCCGCCACGGAGGACGAGGGCGAGAACGAGGAACCGGAAGACCTCGAGTCAGCAGAGGAAACAGCAGACGCCGAGGAAGCGGCAGACACCGAAGAAACGGCAGACACCAAGGCCGATGCAACCGAAGAACCCGAACCGACCAGCGTGACCGCAGAGGATGCTCCTGCGGAGCCGGTGGATACCGATCCGGTGGACGAGAAAACCGACAGGACCGAAGAGAACGAAGAACAACAGCCCACCGCCGAGGAATCCGCCACCGAGGAATCCGCTGAAGGCGAAGAACCAGACGTTCACTCCCACGAGCAGCTCGCCCCCACAGCCGTCGTCGAACACGAGGTGGAAATCCCGGACCACGACGCACACGACGAGGAACCAGCAGACCTCGAGCCAGCCGAAGAAACAGCAGACACCAAAGAAACGGCAGACACCAAGGCCGATGCAACCGAAGAACCCGAACCGACCAGCGTGACCGCAGAGGATGCTCCTGCGGAGCCGGTGGATACCGATCCGGTGGACGAGAAAACCGACAGGACCGAAGAGAACGAAGAACAACAGCCCACCGCCGAGGAATCCGCCACCGAGGAATCCGCTGCAACCGAAGAACCCGAACCGGACGAAGAGGCCACCGAAACTCGCCTGATGCCGCTGATTCCAGAGCCCACCTTCACCAATTTCGACGAACTCACCGCCGCCTGGAAGGAGCGGGAGACCGTCAGGTCCGAGAAGAAGCCGCAGAGCACCAGCCACACCACGGCGTGGCCCGAGCCGGAGGACGTGGAGGCAGTCACAGCGACCCGCCTGATCCCCGTCATCAAGGATGAAGAACCAGCTCCCCGACCCAACGGGAAAGACGATCTGGAGGCTCTCACCGACACCGGAAGTTTCGCCCGGCTCATCGCAACCGGCCCGGCACCGGAAGCCCCTTCCTTCACCGCTCCCTTGGACATCCCCGGAACGGAATACCTCACCCCCTCGACGCCGGCCTACCCCGTCACGGCACACCACGACGACGCGACCATCCCCGACATCCCAAGGATCACCGCACCGATCGCCCAGCCCTTCGAAGCCAAGCAAGACGATGCCACCCCCGACTCACGGCACGACGCAACACCATCAAAAAGCGACCTGTTGATCGATGAAACCGAGGTCGACGAGGTTCCCGTCACCGCCGGGCTCGCCGAGCCGGAACCAGCCGCGGATCCGCGAGTCAACGCAGGACACATCATCGCTCCCCAGTTCAGCATGACCAAGGAACACGACGGCATCCTGCGAAGCCCCCGTGAGCGGAAGGGACAACAGATCTCGATCAGCCTCGAGGAAGACTACACCCTCGCCGATCCCATCGACGAGGAGATCGAGGTCATGGATGCCCCCGAGGAAGAGTTCCCCGTCGGGGTCGGTATCCCGCCCGAGGACTACCCCCGGGCCCGGTGATCAACTGGCAAGGTCAGCGGTACCGAGCCTGACCGGCTGCCTGCTCCGCTCCGCATCACCCCTGAGCCGTCGGGCCAGGGTGAGGGCTTGGGGAATGTAATTCCCGGAGTAGAGAGCAGCATGCACGAGAACCATGTGGAATTGGTGCACAGACACCCGGTGCTGCCACCCATCCGCCAATGGACTGACCTCCTGGTAGCCGGCGATGATGGAATCCAGATGCGGGGCCCGGAAAAGCGCCAGCTCCGCCAAATCTGTCTCGGCGTGCCCGCCATGGGCCGACGGGTCGAGCAACGTACCAGTTGTTCCCTCAGCACCAGGCGTGACGGCCCACATCACGTTCCCGGCCCAGAGATCGCCGTGGATCCTCGCGACATCCCCGACCAGTGCGGGCTGGGGCGCATCGAAACGCCCCTCCGCCACCAAGTCAATGGCTCGATGCAGCACCAACCTGGCTTCCCGGGGAACCTCCGCCAGCCTCAAGTAGGGACGCAACCGCGCCTCGGCATAGAACTCGCCCCACCCGTTCCATCTGGGGGCACGACTGACGGGAGCCGGCAGCTCCGCCAACCGCGCATCGGTCTCGCGCAAACCCGGTGGTGGCGCACCCCAGTGTGACGCGCCAGCCGCATGGGTCCGCGCGAGGCGCCTCCCGAACCTGGCAGCGTCCTCAGAGCTCGGGGTTCCGTGGGTGAGACGGCGGGTCTCCAGCCACGACTGCCCACGATCCACCACTTCAGCCACAGCCGCGCCGCCCGTCGCATCGGCTAGCCAGAAAAGACTCGTAACCTCCGTCGCGATGGCCGCCGGGCTACCGCTCTTGTGGAAACTCATAACCTCACCTCACCAAGCAGGCTCCCGATGCATGACATGTGCGCCGCGTCGCATCTGCCAAGGCCAGACATCCGTTCCATTTCGAGGCTCCCTTGCCTGTGTGACGCCCGGGATCGGTCACCCGGGCCTCAAGTTTACAGGCAATACCGCAGGAAACCAGCCCATGATGACGGGCACGTCTGCGTGCCCACGTGGGTGTGGTTGTGCTCCCACACGTGTTTGGGGTGTGGGGGCAGTTGTGGGTTTGTGTGTCCGGCGGCGTCTTACTCTCCCACACACTCGCGTGTGCAGTACCATCAGCGCTGGGAGGCTTAACTTCCGGGTTCGGGATGGGACCGGGTGTTTCCCTCTCGCTATGGCCACCGGAACAAGTCCGTGACACAAAAGAATATGTTTTTGTTTGTTGTGGTGTTGTGTGTGTTTTGGGATACCTCATAGTGGACGCGAGTAGCAGTTGTTGTTGTGGCAAGCCCTCGGCCTATTAGTATCGGTCAGCTTCACACATTACTGTGCTTCCACGTCCGACCTATCGACCCTGTGGTCTGCAGGGGGCCTTACCACCTTGATGGTGTGGGAGTCCTCATCTTGAAGCGTGCTTCCCGCTTAGATGCTTTCAGCGGTTATCACTTCCCAACGTAGCCAACCAGCCGTGCTCCTGGCGGAACAACTGGCACACCAGAGGTTGGTCCGTCCCGGTCCTCTCGTACTAAGGACAGCCCTTCTCAAGACTCCTACGCGCGCAGCGGATAGGGACCGAACTGTCTCACGACGTTCTAAACCCAGCTCGCGTGCCGCTTTAATGGGCGAACAGCCCAACCCTTGGGACCGACTCCAGCCCCAGGATGCGACGAGCCGACATCGAGGTGCCAAACCATGCCGTCGCTATGGACGCTCGGGCAAGATCAGCCTGTTATCCCCGGGGTACCTTTTATCCGTTGAGTCCTGGCGCTTCCATTCGCTACCAGAAGATCACTAGTCCCGACTTTCGTCCCTGCTCGACCCGTCAGTCTCACAGTCAAGCTCCCTTGTGCACTTACACTCAACACCTGATTGCCAACCAGGCTGAGGGAACCTTTGGGCGCCTCCGTTACCTTTTAGGAGGCGACCGCCCCAGTCAAACTACCCATCAGGCACTGTCCCTGAACCGGATAACGGTCCTAGGTTAGATAACCAGAGTGACCAGAGTGGTATTTCAACGACGACTCCACCGAAACTAGCGTCCCGGCTTCACAGTCTCCCACCTATCCTACACAAGTCACACCGATCACCAATACCAAACTATAGTAAAGGTCCCGGGGTCTTTCCGTCCTGCTGCGCGTAACGAGCATCTTTACTCGTAATGCAATTTCACCGAGCTCGTGGTGGAGACAGTACCCAAGTCGTTACTCCATTCGTGCAGGTCGGAACTTACCCGACAAGGAATTTCGCTACCTTAGGATGGTTATAGTTACCACCGCCGTTTACTGGGGCTTAAGTTCACCGCTTCACCACACAAAATGGCTGACAGTTCCCCTTAACCTTCCAGCACCGGGCAGGAGTCAGTCCGTATACGTCCTCTTACGAGTTGGCACGGACCTGTGTTTTTAGTAAACAGTCGCTTGGGCCTGGTCTCTGCGACCCTTGACGCTCTCGAAGCAAGTTCTAACACGTCGCAGGTCCCCCTTATCCCGAAGTTACGGGGGTATTTTGCCGAGTTCCTTCACCACGATTATCCCGATCGCCTCGGTATACTCTACCTATCCACCTGTGTCGGTTTAGGGTACGGGCGGCTAACAACTCGCTAACGAAGCTTTTCTAGGCAGCATAGGATCACTCAACCCGAACCACAAAGGTTCGGGCCCATCATGTCTCAGGCATCACGGAATGCGGATTTACCTACATCCCACCCTACACACTTAGCCTCAGAACAACCAACGCGTGAGGATGAGCTACCTTCCTGCGTCCCTCCGCAGCTTGCCTACTACACACTCGGGTCACAGACTCAACCACCCGCCACCCCGAAAGGCAACAGACAGTCTCGCATGCTTAGCATCGCGCGCCTCAGCACGGGCGTTGTTTCGCCGGTACGGGAATATCAACCCGTTGTCCATCGACTACGCCTGTCGGCCTCGCCTTAGGTCCCGACTAACCCAGGGCAGATTAACTTGACCCTGGAACCCTTGGATAATCGGCGGACGGGTTTCTCACCCGTCATTCGCTACTCATGCCTGCATTCTCACTCGTATGCACTCCACGATCAGGTCACCCCACCGCTTCAACACGCACACGACGCTCCCCTACCCATCCACACAACCTTCCGGTCACACATGTGAATGCCACAGCTTCGGCGGATAACTTGAGCCCCGCTAAATTGTCGGCGCAGAATCACTTGACCAGTGAGCTATTACGCACTCTTTCAAGGATGGCTGCTTCCAAGCCAACCTCCTGGTTGTCAACGCAACTCCACATCCTTTTCCACTTAGTTACCGCTTAGGGGCCTTAGCTGATGATCTGGGCTGTTTCCCTCTCGACTATGAAGCTTATCCCCCACAGTCTCACTGCCACGCTCTCACTTACCGGCATTCGGAGTTTGGCTGATTTCGGTAAGCTTGTGGGCCCCCTAGACCATCCAGTGCTCTACCTCCGGCAAGAAACACGCAACGCTGCACCTAAATGCATTTCGGGGAGAACCAGCTATCACGGAGTTTGATTGGCCTTTCACCCCTATCCACAGCTCATCTCCTCGGTTTTCAACCCAAGTGAGTTCGGGCCTCCACGAAGTCTTACCTTCGCTTCACCCTGGCCATGGATAGATCACCCCGCTTCGGGTCTAGAGCACGCGACTACAACGCCCTATTAGGACTCGCTTTCACTACGGCTACCCCACACAGGTTAACCTCGCCACGCACCACTAACTCGCAGGCTCATTCTTCAAAAGGCACGCCGTCACCCAAAACAAAAAATTTTAAGCTCCGACGGATTGTATGCGATCGGTTTCAGGTACTATTTCACTCCCCTCCCGGGGTACTTTTCACCATTCCCTCACGGTACTAATACACTATCGGTCACCAAGGAGTATTTAGGCTTAGCAGATGGTCCTGCCAGATTCACACGAAATTCCACGAGTTCCGTGCTACTTGGGAAAAACGACAACGAGTGACAGACATACGCCTACGGGAGTATCACCCTCTACGCTCCAGCTTTCCAACCAGTTCAACTTCATCCATCATTTATAACTCGCCGGCCCGTCAACAGCCAGACCACATCGCACCCCACAACCCCCATACCGCAACACCTGTCAGCTATCACACGGCACGGGTTTAGCCTCCTCCGCTTTCGCTCGCCACTACTCACGGAATCACTATTGTTTTCTCTTCCTACGGGTACTGAGATGTTTCACTTCCCCGCGTTCCCTCCAACTGCCCTATACATTCAGACAGAGGTCACCGGACACAACTCCGGAAATTCAAGGTTTCCCCATTCGGACATCCCAGGATCACAGCTCGTTTACCAACTCCCCTGGGCTTATCGCAGGTTACAACGTCCTTCATCGGCTCTTGGTGCCAAGGCATCCACCGATCGCACTTAGTAGCTTGCCAAAAAACAACAACAAAATCTACAAAGATGCTCGCGTCCACTATAAAGTTCTCAAAACACACACCCCCAAAAACCCCCCGACACAACCGGGAGACCCCTAGGAGCCACAGAGAAACCGCAGCCACACAAAGACCACCGACCTCTCAAAACCCAACAGCGCGCCACCACAAACATGGTAAAAGCCAACGTTCCACCCAGAAACCAAAAACATGACCAGCCCCCAGAAAAACATCCAGGAACAAACCAGCCACACACAAAAAAATTGGCTCCTTAGAAAGGAGGTGATCCAGCCGCACCTTCCGGTACGGCTACCTTGTTACGAC
>ERZ773075.1707-NODE-1707-length-10257-cov-2.5002_pt1 | contig 10257 bp, 10 predicted proteins | sample MGYA00580614_ERZ773075 | MGnify/ENA primary metagenome ERZ773075 (study PRJEB29015, sample SAMEA2738021) | human oral metagenome | biome: human oral; feature: human-associated habitat; material: dental | place: China | collected 2043 ... | reverse complement strand
CCCGCCACGCCGCGTGAAAGCACCGCCGCGGGGACGTTCTTCAGACCGTTCATCCAGAAGGCATGCATGATGCCGGGCACTTCCTTATCCAGGTGGGGGCGAACCGCCTCCACGGTCTGGTCGTCAGAGTTCAGACCGGTACCGCCGCTGGTCAGGATGAACGTCGGCAGGTTACCGTTCTTCTTACCCTCAGCTACCAGGGTGTTGAAGTACTCGACAATATCGCGATCTTCAATGACCACTGCGTCCGGGGTATCAAAGCCGCGCGAGCGCAACCACTCCACGGCGATGGGACCGGACTTATCCTCGTACACGCCGCGGGCTGCGCGGGTGGAGGCGACAATGACCAGGCCGGTGAGGTTCTCCGGCATGGTGTAGTCTTCGCTACTCATTGGCTTTCCTTTTCTGTATCTATCAGGTGACGGGGATGTGCCGCCATAGCTTAGGAGTCCTCGCGGACGGACCAGTCGCCGGACTTGCCGCCGCTCTTCTCAAGAACACGGATATCGGTAATAACGGCGTGCTTATCGACTGCCTTGATCATGTCGAAAACGGTCAGTGCCGCCGAGGAGACGGCGGTGAGCGCCTCCATCTCTACGCCGGTGACGCCGCGGGTCTTCACGGAAGCCTCAATACGCACAAAGTCGGTGCCGCGCTCAAAGTCCACCGTGATCTTGCCCAGCGGCAGCGGGTGGCAGAGGGGAATGATTTCCGGGGTGCGCTTAGCACCCATGATGCCGGCAACGCGTGCAACAGGCAGTGCGTCACCCTTGGGCAGGTCAGCGTCAAAAATCATGGCGATAACATCTTCGCGAGTGCGCACGGTCGCCTCAGCCAGGGCGGTGCGGGTAGTGACCGACTTCTCCGTAACGTCCACCATGTGCGCCGAGCCGTCGGCGCGCACGTGGGTCAGTTCCTGGTTGGGCTGCGAGGTAGAGGTCATCGTTTCTCCTGGCTTCTGCGCGGTATTCTTCTGCCGCGAATCGTTACTTAGTGTGAGTCTCAATTATTCCTTGTCGTTCACGCAAGGAACAATGCGGGGGTTTTCGCTTAGTTATCGGTGAGGCGAATGCGGTGGTAGGGTACCGCTTCTCCCCCGGTGTAGGTGGTTCCGGGCGCCAGCTCAATGAGCACATCCGCCTGGGCGGCGCGGTGTAGCAGGTGCGAGCCTGAGAGGACGTCCGGGTAGAGCTCCACCCGGTAGGTTCCGGGTTCCACCTCGACCATGGCGAGGGTGCCGCGCAGGAACTGGCGTTTAGCCGCCGGTGCGGTGAGCGGGGTTTCGGTGACGAGCACGCCTCGCGGTGCGTTGTTCAGGGTTGCCTGTTCGGAGGCAATCGCGTAGGGCACGCCGTAGGGGCCGCCGGCACGCAGGTAGGGGCGCAGAATCAGTGCGTACGAGATGAGCGTGCTCACCGGGTTTCCGGGGAAGGAAATCATGGGTACGCGGTGGCCCTTGAAGTCGAGCAGGTTCACGCCCTGGGGGCCTCCGGGCTGCTGACTGACGTGGCCAAACCAGGAGATGGGCACCAGGATATCGGCTTCGTGTGCCTTGGCGATGGCGTTGCGGACCACCTCGTATTTGCCGTGGCTAATACCGCCGGAGGTGATAATGATGTCCGGTTTGAAGCTCTCGTACTCTGCTACGAGGCGGTGCAGTAGCTCGATCGGGTCATCGCCGATGGCGATGCGGCGTACCTCCGCTCCGTCTTCGCGGAGCATGGCGGTGAGCATGGGGCCATTAGCGTCAAAAATCTGGCCTTGACCGAGCTCCTGGGTGGTGGCGCTTCCGTCTTCTTCAACGCCGGAGAGGATCTCGTCGCCGCCGGTGCACACGAGCACGCGGGGACCAGCCGCAACGGTCAGGCGCGCATAGCCCTGGGATGCGAGCGCACCAAGCAGGGCGGGGGTGATGCGTTCGCCGGCGCGTGCGAGGACCTGGCCGGTGACGACGTCTTCGCCGCGGCGGCGTACGAATTGTCCGGGCTTGCCGGGGGCGAGTTTGACCTTTTCGCTGGGGCGGCCGAAGGATTCGGGTAGGTCGGGGTATTCGATGCGTTCGGACTGTTCGACGGGGATGACTGCGTCGTAGCCCTTGGGCATGGGTGCACCGGTCATGATGGGGTAGGTCAGGTCGTCGGAGGAGCGGGAACGCTGAAGGGGGCGTCCAGCGGGGATTTCGCGTCCGACGGTGAAGATGCGGTCTTCGCGTTCTGCAGCTTCGGCGGTGAGGGCGTAGCCGTCCATTTGGGAGTTGTCGAAGCTGGGTACGTCCATGCGTGCGGTGACGTCTTGGGCGAGGATGCGTCCTGCCGCGTGGTAGAGGGGAACCGTTTCTGCGGTGCCGATGAAGACTTCGCGTAGCAGTAGCGCCAGGTAGGCGCGGTATTCTTCGGTGCTGGGGGTTCCGTTGAATTCGGGGGAAATCATGGCGATTCCAATCGTGCGGCGGCAGTTATGACTAGTGTAGGTGTGTGTTTGCGGGCTGGTAAATGCAGTTTTACCTAAGGGCCGGTGTGTGCCGGGTGGCGTGCGGGGCAAGCGACGGGGCGGCTTATCGGGTGCTTTCGCGTAGTTTTTTCAGGGCGCGGATCAGGCCGAGGACCCCAAAGATTCCTAGGTAGAGGCTGATGAGAATCAGAGCGCTTCCGAGGGCACTGGGGATGTCGCTACTGTTGATGGCCAGATCGATGGCAAGGGGGATGGTTTGGGTTTTGCCTTGCACGTTACCGGCGAAGGTGACGGTTGCGCCGTATTCGCCGAGAGCGCGGGCAAAGGAGAGCAGGAAGGCGGTGGCAAGGCCGGGCGCGGCGAGGGGTAGCAGCACTTTGAAGGTGATTTCTGCGGGTTTAGCGCCTTCGACGAGGGCGATTTCTTCGTATTCGCGGGGAATAGCCTGCAGGGTGGTGACCGCAGTGGCAACGAAGAAGGGTAGGGCGACGAATACCTGGGCGATAATCACCGCGTTGGGGGTAAAGGGGATGGAGATTCCTGCCTGGTAGAGGTAGGTACCAATCATGCCTTTGCGTCCCCAGAAGAAGAGCAGCCCAAGACCGGAGACGACCGGCGAGAGAATCACCGGGGTGTAGATGATGGCGTAGAGGACCGACCCGAACCGATGTAGCCGCGAGCGGTTGAGCACTTTGGAGAGCACGAGTGCCAGGGGTGCACCGAGAAGCCCGCAGATGAGGGTGGAGGCGGCGGCGGTGCTGAGGGAGAGGTTCGCAGCTCCGAGCACCTGCGGGGTGAAGATGCTGCCGAGCTGGCTCCAGGGGATGTTGAGGAAGAGCCCGAGGAGCGGTCCGGCAATGAGGAAAATACCCAGCGACGCCGGAACCAGGAAGAGCACGGGCACGGATGCGAAGAGCCTGCTTCCGGGTGTGCGTGAGGTTCCGGCGTTGCGGCGGGTAGCGGTAGTGTCTGTCATGGGTGGTGAGACGCGGGTTGTTCCCTACTGTGTTGAATTACTTTGCGGTGCTGAAGCCGTACTCGGTGAGAATCTTCTTCGCCTCGTCGGAGTTCTTCAGCCATTCGTTGAACTGCTTCGCGGTTTCGGAGGAGGAGCCGGTCTTGCTCAGCGCTACGGGGTATTCGTTACGTTCCACGTCGGTCAGCTCGATGGAGCCGAGGTTGGCGCCCTTCTTCTTGGCTGCGGCGAGGTCGGTGGTGTAGATGAAGCCCGCATCGGCGTTACCGGTGGTGACCTTGGTGGCTACGTCGGTGACCTTGCTTTCGGTGGTTGCGTTCTTGAGGGTGATGTCGTGCTTCTTCAGTTCCTGGTGGGCGATGGTGCCGCAGGGGACGTCTTCCTTGCAGACTGCGACGACGCCGTCAGTGGTCTTGAGGTCGTCGAGACTGTTGATCTTACCGGGGTTGCCTTCGGCGGTGACGAGCACGAGCTTGTTGGTGACCAGAACGTTGGTTTTGGAGTCGGAGAACTGGTCGAGCTTCTTTGCTTTGTCCATGTTCTTGGTGTCTGCGGTGATGAGCAGGTCGGGGGTTGCGCCCTGTTCGATCTGGTTGACGAGCTTTGCGGAGCCTTCGTAGACGAAGGTGACGTCTACGCCGGGGTTGGCGGCTTCGTATGCCTTTTCGAGGTCTGCACCTGCGTTGTTCAGGGAGGCGGCGGCGAAGACTTCGATCTTGCCGGAGGCAGCCTGGCTACTCGATGCGGAGGCAGTGGACGAAGAGGAGCTCTGGGTGGCGCCGCATCCGGTGAGGGCGAGGGTTGCTGCAGCGAGCGCACTGAGGGCTGCGAGGGGGCTCTTCATGAGGTATTTCCTTGGTTGGTTCGTACTGCTATTGGAGGTGAGGTGCGTCCATGTGCGGGCTTTATATGACGTTTCGTGTACGTCCCTAGCTTGTACACGTGGTGTTGTTTTGCCACTGTGGTCTGCGGTGGCGCAGTTGTAACTTACCCTGCACACACTATGTACGGGGCGCCTGAACATGGAATAATCATATTGTCACCTGAAATATGCAAATTTTCCACATAGGTTTTACATGGCGTACACGGCGAATTCGGCCTCTTCAGAGCTCATTGCGGGCCCAACGTTAAGCACCTTATCTTCTGCGGAGGATAACGGGGCTGCTTTTGTGACGCCCAAAAAATCTGAGAGTGGCGTAAAGGCCCAGCATAAACTCCCGAATATTACGAATAGCGGTCCGCTCTTGGACCGTTGGGGTCGCGTGGCGACGGACCTGCGTATCTCTCTGACCGATAAATGTAATCTTCGTTGCATTTATTGCATGCCGGCGGATGGTTTGCAGTGGCTCCCGAAGGAGAATCTGCTCTCCGCCGAGGAGATTGCGCGCCTTGCCGACATTGCGATTACTGAGCTGGGCGTTGAGGAGATTCGCTTTACCGGTGGTGAGCCGCTGGTTCGCGCCGATTTGGTGGATATCATTTCTCGCATCCATGAGGCGCATCCGAGCATTCCGCTTGCTATTACGACGAACGGTATTGGTTTGGAGAAGCGTGCCGCCGCGCTGGCGGAGGCTGGTCTAACCCGCATCAATGTTTCTCTGGATACGATTTGCCGTGAAACCTTTGCCGAGCTGACCCGCCGCGATAAGCTCGACGCCGTACTCAAGGGCATTGACGGTGCTGCGGAGGCTGGCCTGTGGCCCATCAAGATCAATGCTGTGCTGATGCCGGGTCTGAATGATGACCAGGCTCCGGAGCTTCTGCGTTGGGCGTTGGCGGGTGGCTATCAGCTGCGTTTCATTGAGCAGATGCCGTTGGACGCTGATAACCGTTGGACCCGTGAGGGCACGATTACTGCCGCTGAAATTCGTGAGAAGCTATCGGCTGAGTATGTTCTAGGCTCGGTAACTGAGGCGCGTGGTGATTCCCCCGCTCAGCTGTGGGAGGTGTACCCGCTCGGCACTGCCCTGGATGAGGCGGGATTCCCGGCTGACGGTACCGAGTCGCTGGGCCGTGTGGGCATTATCGCTTCGGTGACGGAGTCGTTCTGCAATGCGTGCACCCGCACCCGTCTGACGGCGGACGGCAAGATTCGCTCGTGTTTGTTCTCTGACACTGAGACTGACCTGATGCAGCTTCTGCGTTCCGGTGCTGACGATCAGCAGCTGGCTCTGCGTTGGCGTGAGGGCATGTGGTTTAAGCCGCGCGCTCACGGCAAGGAAGACGCTGACTTCGATATTGAGGAGTTCGCCAAGGCGAGCCGCTCGATGAGCGCTATTGGTGGCTAGGAAAGCCGCTGATTCATCAGCCGAAGGTGCGCGGATAAGGCTTTTTATTGGCATCTTGCGCCCGTGATTTTCGGCTGTCCCCTGACTTAGGATTGAGGAGCATTATGCAGGTTCATTTTTTCGCTGCCGCACGTTCTGCGGCGGGTACCACGCAGCTGTCGGTACCTTTGGCTGAGTTACCGTCGGCAACTCTTGGCGCGCTCGTTGAGCATCTGGGTCAGAGCTTGGAGGGTACGACCCCGTCGGGTCTGACTCTTGCGCAGGTGATGGAGCAGTGCTCGTTCCTGGTCAACGGCGCCCGCTCGGATGCGCAGGCACCTCTGCAGGATGCCGACCGTGTGGACGTTCTGCCTCCCTTTGCGGGTGGATAATGCGGGCGGATAAGATACCCGGTTCTGTACTTCCCGCTGGGGGCGATTTTTCGTGCGCCGCGGTCGTTGTTGCCGGAGGTGCTTCTCGCCGCCTGAACCACGTGCCGAAGGCGTCCCTGTCTGATGGTACGAATACTCTGCTGGATTGTGCTCTGGAGGCGGTGGCCGCCGCATCCCCGCGCGTGGTGGTGGGTCCTGAGAGCCTACCCTTGCCGTCGGGGGTGTTGCGTACTCGTGAGGATCCGCCGTTTTCGGGTCCTGCCGCGGCGATTCATGCCGGTTTGGAGTGCATTGCGGCGGCTTGCGAGCGCTCGCAGATTCCTGTGCCCGACTGGTGCCTGATTTTGGGTGTGGATACTCCGCGTATTGCCCCGGCGGTTCAACAGCTGATTACTGCGGCGCAAAGTGCTGAGCGCACGGCGGGCTTCTCCCCTACTGATTCTGAATCATTTGAGGGTGCTGAATCATCTGCAGGTTTCTGGGGTGTTTCTGAGGGTATCTATCAGCCGCTGGTGGGTATTTACCGTTTTGAGGCAATTCGTTCGGTCTTTTCGGCCGGCACCACCAACGCTTCTGTTCGTTCTTTTTTGCGTCGTCTGAACCCTACTGCGGTTCAGATGTCTGCCGCTGATACCGCCGATGTTGATACGTGGGAGCAGGCGCAGGCGCTGGGTTATACGACGTCGCTTTGGTCGAGTTATTAGCACGGGGTTATCAGTAGTTGAGGCGCGCAGAAGCGCTAGTTGCCAAGCTACGAGTACCCTAGTGGTAGGTCTCAGTTCTTAACGCCCGACCGGGCGATGTTTTTGAGCTCGCGCGCTGTTGCGCGTCCCGCACACACTTTTACGAGGTACGATGTCTCACCATATTCCTTCTGTTTCGTGGCAGCAGGCCCGCCAGATTTTGCATGAGCAGGGCCTGGAGATTGCACACCATGTGAAGACGGAGTCTTTGCCGCTGCTGGCGACAATTGACCACTATTTGGCGGATGATGTTTATTCGATGATGCCGGTGCCCCACTATAGCTCCTCTGCGATGGACGGTTACGCTGTGGCGGGTGCGCCTCCGTGGCGTCTGGTGACTCCGGCGTATCCGGAGGATTCTCGCGCGAATATTCACCGTCTGACGGTTCCGATTGCTCCGGGTGAGGCGACCCCGATTCTGACGGGTGGGTTGATTCCTGAGGGCACTGAGGCGATTGTGCGTGAGGAGCATTCCCGCCTGTATGAGGGTGCGGAGGCTTCTTCTCGCCCTGGTGTAGCTGCTCATTTGGAGACTGCATCGAGCATTCATTACCTGGATATGGCGGAGGGTTTTGAACCTCCGGCACCGGGTGCTGATATTCGCCATGCCGGTGCTGAGCTGGAGCGTGGCGAGTTGTTGGCGCGCCACGGTGACCGTATTTCTGCGCGTATGGCGGCGTTCTTGGGCACGAATGGTTTTGATGAGTTGCCGGTGTACGCCCCGATTCCGGTGCGTTGCGCGTTTACGGGCAATGAGGTCATTACGTTTGGTGTGCCTGCGCCGGGTCAGGTGCGTGATGCGTTTGGCGGCTTTATGGAGCATGCGATTATTTCTGCAGGCTGCGAGGCGCGCCCTTCGATTCGCTTGGCGGATGTTGAGTCTGAGTTCCGCACGTTCTTGTCTACGTCGACGGCCCGTGTGCTGGTGTTTACGGGCGGGTCGAGCACTTCGGGTGTTGATTTGGTGCGTAAGGTGCTCAACGACATGGGCGCAACCTATTTGTTTGAGTCGGTGGATGTGCGTCCGGGCCATCCGGCATTGGCTGCGCGTCTGCCGGTTCCGGAGACTGGCCCGAATTCGGGTCGTGAGCGTTTTGTGCTGGGTCTGCCGGGTAATCCTTTGGCGGCTTACACTGCCCTGTATTCGTATTTGCCGCCGCTTCTGGCTGGCATGAGGGACATGCCTCTGCCGGAGCTGGATTCGGCGGTTCTGGGTGAGCCGGTGGATACTTTGCGTAAGCCGGCGGGGGTTCGCCTGCTTCCGGTGTCGGTGCGTGATGGTGTGGCGTATCCTCTGCCGAAGTCGTCGTTGGCGGCGGCTACTCATTGCGCGGTGTTGAGTGATTCTTCGGTTCGGGGTTCTGCCCATGAGGTGGGAGCTCGGGTTCCGATTATTCCGGTGCTGTAGTAAGGCGCTATTTTCCGGCGTTGAAATGTTTATGCGGTATGCGGTCGGGGTATAGTAGAGAGATATGTCAATCGTTTAGCATACCGAAGGGAGCCCCCGTGGCTAAGCCCAAACTCAGCGATGTTGCGGCCCTGGCGGGAGTCTCCCCCACCACGGTCTCCCGCGTGCTCAACAACCGCGGCTACCTGAGCGAAAGCACCCGCACCAAGGTCCACGAGGCAATGCGGGAACTCGGCTACCGCCCCAACGCCATCGCCCGCAGCCTGCAGGGCCAGCGCTCGCAGATGGTGGGCCTCATCTTCCCCACGGTCGCAAACCCCTTCTACGGGGAGATGGTGTACCGCCTCGAAAGTTACCTTGCCGAAGCAGGCTACCGGGTCATTCTCTGCAATAGCGATGACCACCCCGAACAAGAGAAGCGCTACCTGGAGATGCTTTTCTCCAACCAGGTGGACGGCATTATCAGCGGCGCGCACTCTGACGCGCTGGTGAATATTCCGCACGCCCAGGCTCCCCTGGTGACCGTGGACCGCCTCGAAAGCGGCTTTTACCCGAATGTCCGCTCCGATAATTACGGAGGCGCTCGCGCCGCCACGGAGCACCTCATCGCCACGGGTGCGCAGAATATTGTGCACGTGACATCAACCCTGGGTGAGCACAATGAGCGTCAGCGCGGATACCGTGAGGCAATGCTCGAAGCCGGACTCATGCCGGAGTTCCTGGAGCTGGGCTTCCGTCCTTCACTGGGTATTAAACGTGAGGTGCTCTACCGCTACCTTGATGAACGCGCCGATAGTCCGGAGCCGGTGGATGCGGTCTTTGCCTCCAACGATAATTACGCCGCGTTGGCGCTGGGCTGGGCGCGCGCACGCACTATTCGTGTTCCGGAGGATTTCCAGGTGATTGGTTACGATGGCACGCAGAGCGTTCAGCTGCTCATGCCGGAGTTGGCGACCGTGGTTCAGCCGATTGAGGGCATGGCAGAGCGTACCGCGCAGCGTCTGCTGGAGCTCATTGAGCTACAGCAGGAGGATTCCTCAGAGAAGACCACTCCCCCAATTACCCAGCCCGAGGATGTGCTCCCCGTTGAGCTCCACCTGGGGGCAACGGTGCGTTCTATCCCGAATCTGGATCAGATTCAGCCTGATACCTCTGCCCCGGATGAGCTCCAATAAGAAGCTGCCCATCCTTTGACAATAAAAAGCCGCCCCACCGTGCGAGTGCTCACGGTGGGGCGGATTTTGCATATACATTTATCGGTTTGTGTTAGCGCCCGGAAGTTTTAGGATTTGCGCTGCACAATCTCGGTTGGGCCGGTTCCGGGGTAAACCATGCCGACGGCGTGCGCCTTGGAGAAGATGCCGTGGAGCGGACCGAGGGAGAAGAATCCACGGCGCTCGTAGAGGCGTGCGCTGTCGTAGGTTGACGCCTCGAGGTAGGCGGGGTAGTCACCGATGCGTTCGGTACCGTAATCGAGTAGCTGGGATCCGATACCACAGCCTCGGTACTCTTCGAGAACACCGATGTTGAAGAGGTACCAGTGCTTGTACGCGGGGCGGTACTTGAGCAGGTGCAGCTCCATCGTGATGGCTCGCAGCAGAGTCTTGCAACCGAGTGCCTTGTAGTAGGCACCGAACTGCTTGAGCTCGTTAGCGAAAGAACCTTCCTGGGATTCGGGGGTGTTCCAGAGGCAGACACCCACAATCTTGCCGGTGGAGTTATCAATAGCAATGTCGATACGTCCGCGGTCCTGGAAGTTGCCGTAGACCTGCAGGGTCATGATGGCGCGGAGCTTGGCGAGCTCCTGTCGGCGGCTACCGCCCGCGATGACTGCCATCATGGCGGGGTCACCGTCGAATGCGGCAATCAGCACTTCGAGCGCGTCAGCATATTCATGAGGCTCGGCGGTGCGGACGGTATAGGAAGCTAAGGTCATATTCACCCTTTACAAAAGCTTGAAACTATACATAAATATTAGCTGGATTATTCACTCCTGGCTAATAAATTCTGCCTTATCAAG
>ERZ773075.1706-NODE-1706-length-10263-cov-42.9569_pt1 | contig 10263 bp, 11 predicted proteins | sample MGYA00580614_ERZ773075 | MGnify/ENA primary metagenome ERZ773075 (study PRJEB29015, sample SAMEA2738021) | human oral metagenome | biome: human oral; feature: human-associated habitat; material: dental | place: China | collected 2043 ... | reverse complement strand
AGGCGGAGTAACCTGAGCCGTGTCCGGCCATGAGGGTGCTTCCTTCTGCCTTCACATTTCTCCCAGCGCCTTCGCTTCCCGGACGCAGTCGGGCGGAACCACTGATGGCCCCGCCCGGCACACTATTTTCTCTCGCTCGCTACATCGTCACTTAGTCACAAAGGGCAACAGGACCGATTCTTTAACAGTTTCAGCCAGACCTTTCTTTCTTTTCTTCGCCAATTTGACGAAGGATCTCTCAATAGCCCTCCGCTCATCAACAGAACACCTATCTCCATATCGGCTCTGGAGTTTTAACTCATGAACCCAGATCGGAGCCAGAATTGATTTGAGACAGTCAAACCTTCCCCACAAAAATCGAGCACCTGACGCAACCACCGACAGCAACACAGCCAATATTGATGTCGCGATCACAGCAAAAATGAAACCTAAATTTCTCCACAATGAAGAATTCGTCACAACCACAATGGATTCAACCTCTACCAAAAAACCTTGGACAAGCACAAGGAGAGCCGAAAAATAGAGCGGGACAGAAGAAATAATCCCACTCCCCCAACGATAGTACCCACTCCCGATTGCCCCCAGTGTCGCAATCACCACCAAACAACCCGCAACACACTGTCGACGCAACCCCAAATGGCCACCTGAGCAGTATTTTTCCAAAACAACCATTACCACTAAGATCAGCGCAAATAACAGTAATGAAATAACAACCCTCAATCTCCTCGCCCTAACACTCAAAGGAAGTCGCTTCACCTCGGCCTCACTCACGGCATTTCTTATGCCTTCCGGCCATTTCTCGGCAATATAAAACAATCGAGCCAGCGACCTCCAGTAATCATCGACAGCAGCAACCCCTGTCGCAGGCACCATGATTAACGCAGCAGAGGAAACGGCGTGAATCCCCCAGACAACTACCAGAAGCAAGACTCCTCCCGCATCTAGTCGCTGGAAAACACAAGCGGCAACCCCAAACACAATAACTCCCGAAATACCGATCAACCCGATCGCAGATGCGTAATAACGGTTTTCTTGAGATGCAACCAGCCTTACTTCAGTCAGCCAGTAGTCACCCAACTCCTTCGGAGTTTTGCGCCACCGCCCAGGTTGAAACTGCGCCATAGCGACGACCAACGCTGACACCCCAAGCTGGGAACCAGTCAGAATGGGAAGCAGTTCAGACCTCGCGCTCGCGATCTGCGAAACAATAGAGAATACTCGCCTACCACCCGACCCTAGGGGCACCACCATCGCCGCTAGGGCGAAAGTGACAATCACCGGAAGGACAACTAAAAACACCCATCCGCCAACTTTAGGAAGTCCACCACGCTCTAGATCATCACCCAGTATATCTCGCATACTAAATTATTGCAGTCGACTCACACGAAAGTCAACAGCATCACATTGGACGCCACCAACGCAACATAGCCAGCGTCAAGCTGATTTTCGTCATGAAGCAGGAACTCAACCAGAACAGCAGGGGCGTTTTATATCCGTCGATTCGGTGTCGCTAATTTCGCTTGTAAACTATCGAACGCAGCCGGGCGGGACCACCAGTGGACCCGCCCGGCTATTGCGTGAGGATCAGAACGTGGTGAGCAGGAAGCGCGCACCGTGCGGGTCTGCCACCTCCACCATGCGCCCGAACGTGAAGTCGATGGGCTCGACGATGACGGTTCCTCCCAGCTCACGCACGCGCTGGGCTGCGGCGTCGGCGTCCTCCACCCCGAAGTAGATGCGCCAGCGCGAGGGGGCCTCCTCACCGAAGTAGCCGGCCCGACCGACGCCGCTCACGGATCTGCCCCCGACGACGCTCGTGTAGAAGTCCTGCTCCTGGTCGGCGATGGTCAGCCGGCGGGTGGACCACCCAGCGACCTCCCGATAAAAGCGCTCGGACACCTCCAGGTCGCCGGCCAGGACGTCGAACCACACCGGCATCCCGGCCTGGTAGGGGTAGGGCCCCTCGCAGTCCTCATCCTCCAGGAGCCCGACGACGTTGCCGTCGGGGTCTGCGGCGAGGGCGTAGGCCATGGTCTCCGAGACGCCAGTGGGCTCCACAACAACGCTTCCACCGTTCCGCTCAGCGGCTTCGGCTGCGGTGCGGACGTCGTCGACCAGGAAGCTCACCCTCCAGCCAGGGTCCCCGGGCGCGTCCTCGGCGGGCTCGAAGGAGCCGATGAGCCGACCACCGTGATGCACCTCGGTGGTCAGCGGCTCACCCGGTTCGGCACGGGTGATCTCCCAGCCGAGAAGGTCCCGGTAGAAGGCGGCCGAGGCGTCGATGTCCGGGGAGTAGAGCTCGATCCAGCAGGGGAAGCCGGCAAGGCGCTCGGCGGGCTGGGCATTGGCGGTGGCGTCGGTCATCAGTGGCTCCTTTGCGTATCCAGCTGCATGTCGAGGGACAGCTTGACGTTCCATGACGGTAGACCGACCGGCACACAGCGGACGACTCCGATCCTGCTCTCTTGAGCGGCGCCCTTTTCAGGCCATCTCAGACGACCGTCAGACCACCATCGCCGCCAGCGCCACGAGAACCGCGGGATCCCAGTGGAGAGCGGCGCGCACCGGCAGGGTGACGGGGCCGGCGACGGGCTCCTCAGGGACACGCAGGCGCGCGACAAGGGGGCTCGTGGGGGCGAGCTGCTCGAGAACGTCGGCGCCGTCGGGAAAGATGGTGGCGAGGATCCAGGGAGAGCCTGGGACCACGGGCAGCTCAATCTCATCGATGTGTCGGCGCAGTGTGCCGCTCGTCGGCAGCCCACTGGGGACGGGACGGGGAAAGGTGCCGACCCACTGATAGGGGGCCGGCCCGAGCGCACGACGCATCTCCTCTGGGATATCAAGGCGGATGCGGATTCTTCCCGCTGCCGGGACCAGGAGGCTCACAGCAGGCAGGGTCCGCTCGGAGACCCGGTCGGCGAGGCGGCGCAGAGCGCCGGGCGCGATCCCGACGTCGCGCAGGAAGCGGCGGCTGAAGGTGCCCACTGAGCTGTAGCCGACCTCGTGGCAGGTCTCGGCCACGCCCAGTCGGTGGCTGATGAGGAGGTGCTTGGCCTCGTGCAGTCTCCAGGCGGCCAGGTAGTCCATGGGCGAGGTGCCGACAACGGACGTGAAGACCCGGGTGAGGTGGGAGGGACTGTAGGCGAGGTGCGCGGAGAGATCCCCGACGGTGACACGCTCGCGAAAACGGGTGCGCAGGTACCGGGTGGCTCGCAATGCCAAGTCGGCGGCGGGCACGTCAAGCGGTTGACCCGTCGGTACGTCGTCGGCGGCCGGGGCGCCCAGGTGGGCGAGGCCCGGCGACATGAGCCCGTCAGGTGAGTGCTCGCGCATGACGACACGCTACACAGCGGCGACCTCCGGCAGGGGCTCGGGTCAGGAAAGGAGGGCATCCTCCCCGCCGCTCAGTGCGGCGCGAGTCCGGCCAGGTAGGTCTCCATGAGCCATTCGGTCTGGTCGGGAACCGTATCGGCGGCCTGGGCCGGTAGCGGGCGGGAGATGACGGCGATCCCCATGGCGAAGCGCACTGCCGGGACGTCGTCGCGGATGAGTCCTGCGGCGCGTGCGTGGGCCAAAGCGGACTCGACCTCCTGGAGTGCCTGCGTGCGTCGCTCCTGGATGGTGGAGGACTCCGCGAGCCGGCGAACCTCGTCGGCGAAGTGGTCGGCGAGCGCACCGATGCGGAGGCCGCCGAGGTGCTCGGCGAGCTCTCGCCAGCGTTTCGGCGTCGCTGGGCCGCCGCGGAACCAGCGGGCGGCGTCGGTGACCTGGGTCATGATGTTGAGAACCAGCGCCTCCTCCAGGGACTCGCGGGTCGGGAAGTGGCGGTAGAGGGTGGCGACCCCGACCCCGGCGTGCTTGGCGATGGTGCGCAGGGAGACCTGAGGTCCCTGCTCGGACAGTAGCTGGGCGGCCGAATCGAGCAGCTGGCGCTGGTTGGTGGCGGCGTCGGTGCGCATGAGGCGCTCCTCTCACTGGGTGGACTTGCCCCCAGCATATCCGAAGCAATATGCTCCGTTTCGTAAACGGAACACTTTGCTTCGTATTGGAGGGGAACCATGAAGTCCACAACCACCGCCTCAGACCTCACACCCGACGCCGCCGAGGGCCAGGACCTTACGGAGTCGTCCACGACCGAGGTCCGGGCACACGACGACAAGAGCGCACCGGACGGAGCCGCCCAGGACGAGACCGGGCAGGACAAGCCCGAGCGTCCGGGGCTGCGTCTGCTGACCGTGCTCGTCGGTGTCCCCGCGGTTCTCATCGTCATGCTCCTGTGCTTCCTGACGCCGTCGCTCAACTCCGGCGCCAAGGACCTGCCGCTGGCGGTTGCCGGTCCTCCGCAGGTCACCACCCAGATCACGAGCGCACTGGAGGCCAAGGCCCCCGGATCCTTCGAGACGACGACCTACGACCAGCCCGACCAGGCCCGCCAGGCGGTCAAGGACCGCAAGGCCATCGGCGCCGTCACCATGGGCACCGAGGGCGTCACCGTCATCACCGCCTCCGGTGCGGGCACGCCTTACAGCCAGCTGCTCAAGGGGATCGGTACCGGCCTGGAGGCCACCGGTCAGCACGTCACCTATGAGGACGTCGCCCCGATGACGAGCGAGGACCCGACCGGCGTGACGATCTCCTCCCTGGCACTGCCGCTGGCCTTCGGCGGTAACGTGTCGGCGGTTCTGCTCATGACGCTGCTCAAGAAGAGCCCGCGGCTGCGGCTGGTGGGGTCCATGCTCATGTCCATCACCGGCTCTTCGTGTTTGGGGGTGTGGTAGGTGGGGCTTATCGGCTGGTTTAGGTGGTTGTTGTCAGGTGGTCTTTGAGGCGTCCGGTGTGGATGAGGCTGCGGATGGTGTAGCTGGTGAGGTTGCGGAAGCCCAGGGCGATGCCGCGTAGGTGCTCCGGGCGTCCGTTGATGGCTTGGCGTGGGGTCGTTGGAGGTACGGGGGCGGTCGAAGTAGGCCAGGACGTCCTGGCTGCGGCTGATCAGGGTTCTGGCCAGGGTCTGAATCTCCTTCCAGCCGGTATGGGATAGCCTGTTTCAGGGAGTCGATGAGCCGTTGCATCAGGTACTTTCCCAGGCCCGCCTCCTCGGTGCGGTAGGCCTGGATGAGGCGCTGGTAGACGCCCCAGGAGGCCTGGACCGCGGCGTGGCGATCATCAGCGAAGAGGTTCTCCAGGCGCTCGGTCTGGGTGTCGGTGAGCAGGCCGGCGCCGGTCAGCAGGGTGCGCCGGGCCCGGTAGAACCGGTCACCCGCCCGGCCCCGCCGGCCCGTGATCACTCGTTGGATGCGGCGGCGGCACTGGTCGAGCTTGCTGGCAGCCAGGGACACGACGTGAAAGGGATCCCTCACCGCCCGGGCCTTGGGGAGCTCCTCGCCGGTGGCGCTCTTGAACCCGGTGAAACCGTCCATGGCCACTACCTCGACCCGCCCACGCCAGTCCTGGTCGCGCTGGGCGAGCCAGGTCTTGTATGGCCTTCTTGGACCGGCCCGGGGCCACGTCCAGCAGCCGGGCCGGACCACTGCGGTCGCGCACGGGGGTCAGGTCGATCATGACGGTGACATAGCGGTCGCCCCGCCTGGTGCGGCGCCACACGTGCTCATCAACGCCGAGGACCTCCACGCCATCGAAGCGGTGAGGGTTGCCGGTGATGGTCTGCTCAGCCCGAGTCAGGATTGCGTTGTTGGCGGTGTGCCAGGAGATCCCCAGGGCGGCTGCTACCCGGGAGACCGACATGCACTCCAGGGCAAGGGCCCGCAGCCCCCACTCCACCGCCGCGTGGGTCAGCCGGGTCCTGGGCTCAGCCAAGGTGGAGGTGTCCTGTCTCCACACTCGACGGCAGTGGGTGCAGGCGAAGCGCCGCAGGCGCACCACCAGCTGCGTGGGTCTCCACCCCACCGGTACGTGGGCCAGGTGCCGGGCCACCGTCCCACGGGATACTCCCTGAGCGCCGCAGGCCTTGCAGAAGGGGTCCTCGAACCCGATCGGCATGCGGCACTCGATCACCGCGCGCTTGGCTGTGAGGTGCTGGCCCACCGCGGTCAGTCCCAGGGCGTCCAGGCCCAGGAAGGTCGTCAGATCAGGGTCGGTGAAGGTAGTCTCAGGCACGTCAAGGTCTCTCAGGTGGCGTGTGTAGCAACTCCCAACATCGGGGGACCTCGATCCCCACCCAAGCAACGACGCACCCACCCCACCTATGAACTTCAATAGGCTCCAGCTACAACACCCTCAAACACGAAGAGCCCCCTTACCGTTCCTCGATGGTCTCAGAGATTGCGATTCCCACGTGCCGCCCTGGCTCCGCTAGATGAGCGAGCACCTCGTCTCCGGGCTTGAGCTCTGTGATGTTCCGAACCGACCCATCCGCTCCAAAGATGCGGACATGCCAGTCGTCTTGCATGAGGACGTTGATGCGTTCGCCGCTCTCGAACTCAGCCTCCAGTAGCCGAAGCGGCCTAACCTCCGTCTTTACACGCCCGACGGGGACGTTCCGAGAGACGCCTTCAGTACTGACTACAGAGACTGAGGCGCCTGCCCTAAGCTCCGACATGTACTGCGTTCGCCCATCGGAGGAATAAACATAACTATGAATACCGCCTGCGTTGACGCGGAAGGGTCGCTTCTCCATGTAGGGGAGGAAAAACACCTCGGAGCAACAAAGGAAACCGCCCTGCGATGTTGATCCGACTATCATCCCCTCGGACTCGCTGAACAAAGTGGCTGTGTCGATACAGCTGCGTTGGCCCATGCCGACCGCCCTGCTCTGGGTGATGCGAGCCGTCTGAAGCGTTAGTGTGCGCGAAGCGACCGCCTCAATGACCTCCATAAAGGAGTCCATGGCCGCGTGCGAGGATGGCGTGAAGACGACTCCATCGCTCCCGTTTTCCATGACACCCAGTGAGATGCGAGCTGCCTCGACTCCGTCCTCCTTGGGAATGTTTTTCAGCACGATTGTCTGAGAATTCTGAAGCTCTGCAATGACGAGCTCCATCGGAATGTTCGTGGGATCCGCAAAGCGAAGAAGCACAAAACGGTTAGCCCGGGCATTGTCGATGGCCGCGTGGAGTGATTCGCCGTCTGTGATGCTCGCGTCCAGGCACGTATGGATCCCCCGCTGACGCGCCACCTCGAGGACCTCTGCGCAATCGCTTAGGATGACGAGACGGTTCGCGTCGTCCCACTCATCGAGAAACTCGTCCGTTTCGTCAGCGTGAAGCTGAACGACCCGCAACAGTGAGGGTGAGAGACGCTGGTCGTACTCCACCGCCTCGTCGGGACTGAGGATCGCACCGGTGAACTGCGAGTGACCGAGACGATCGATCAGATCGGTGTCCGTGAGGTCTCGCGCGGAAAACCAAGCATGGACGCTGACTGTTGGGTCTTTCTGGACTCTCATCAAACTACTCCTGAGTAGGCGTGACTGGACTGCGGGGAGTAAGCGGCTGCGTCATTCTGCGACGGTGCTGAATCACGACCATCACGATTGCGATGACTTCGAAAATCCCGCCAACCCAGCCGAGGTCGTGTAGTGCGCCGGTGCGCAGGACGAGCCCGCCTACCAATCCACCCAGGCCCATGCCGAGGTACATTGCCGACGCATTTAGGGACATGAGTACAGGGGCTAGGTGTGGGCCGAGTCGGAGGAGTCTGGCCTGCTGGGGTGGGGTTAGCATCCAGCCCGCTGTTGACCAGAGAAGGACCGCCAGAATGACGCCAGTCTGAGAGGTGTGTAGCAGGGATGTGAGGAAAAGCCCTAGGCCCCCTCCAGTGAGGCCGATGATGAGGGCGGCCGCTGCTCCCCATCGGTCGAGTGCGCGCCCACCTGCCAGGTTTCCAACTACCGAGGCCACGCCGAAGCCAAAGAAAATCCATGGGAGAGCCGAGCCCGAGACGTTGGCAACGCCCTGGAGCATTGGCCCCATGAATACGTAAAGAACGTATCCGCCTAGCATCCACACCGTGATGCTGCCGAGCATGAGGAGTACGGAGGGGTGAGCCGCTACCGATACACGCTCCCGCAGGGGGGTCGGAGGAGGCCCAGGGACCTCTGCGAACTGGGTCGAACAAGCGATAGCCGCGACAGCACCGAGCAGGGCCACTAGCCAGAAGCTAAACCTCCAATCGAACTGGTTGGTCACGAAGATCCCGATCGGAACTCCAAGGACGATGCCTGCAGTCATCCCCGAAGTGACGACGGCAAGTGCACTGCCCTGACCGTCCTTCGGGGCCGTCATTGACGCCACCATCGGGGCAACGGCTTGGAAGACACCTACGGATAGTCCCGCTAGCACCCTCGCCACCAGGAGAAGCCAGAACCACGGCGAGACCGCTGCAAGGATGTTGAAAACGGTGAACGCGGCCAGGCTTGCGGTAAGTGTCAGCCGCGGGGGGACCGAACCGAGAGCTGTGACCAGGAGAGGAGCGAGTACTGCAATGCTCAAAGCGAACGACGTTTCGAGCAGTCCCGCAGACGCTACAGATACGCCAAGGTCGCTAGAAATCGGTCTAAGAATCCCCGCGACGACGAATCCGTCGACGCCAACTGCGAACATTCCCAAGGCGAGCGAAAGAAGCTTCATGTGTTCCCTTGTTCCCTGTCGGTGTGACGCGTCCAATCAAGGGCAGCGCTAGAGGGCTCGGCTGAGCGCACCCCCCACGACGCTGAGCGCACCCCCCACGACGCCGACCTAGACGGTATTATGTCAATGAGATGATGTGTCGTCAAGGCTGTCTGAGGTCAGCGATTACTGAAGGTTACGAAACGATGAGATGAACGGTCTGTGGGAGGCGGGTTGGGAGCCCCATGGTGTAGCCGCGGTAACGGTCTAACGTGTTCGTACGGGTGGCCCGGGCCTCATCAGTGACGCTCCCCGGCAGGGGACTCGGTCCTACGCCGTGCCCGGTGATGACAAGGCCTAGATGAGTAAGTCCAAGGGGTGTGGGTCGGCGTGGGTGCTGGGTAATGGGGCGAGGGCCTCGCAGGATCGGTGGTGTTACACCAGATCTCACCGCTTCTGCTGGGAAGGACGGCTCGCTCATGGACACCGGCCTGGAGGCCCTCGCCACCGCACTGTACGTCACTGTCGATGACCTGCTGAAGGACCATCCCGAGGTCCTGCCACCACGCCCACAAGTCGGTATCACTGCGGTGACCAGCGACGCCGAGATCATCACGCTGGCGGTCGTGCAGGCCCTGCTGGGCTACACCAGCAAGACCCGCTGGATACGCCGCCTCAGGACCGATACCGACCTGCGCGCCATGTTCCCCCGAGTGCCGGGCCAGTCCGGCTACAACAAGCGCGTCCACTCACTGACTGCCACCATGACCTGGGTATGCGCCGCCCTGCGTCGGGGCTCGCGCGTTCACGACGACACCGTCTGGCTGGTCGACTCCACTCCCATCGAGTGCGCCCGCTCACGACCCACCGTGATGCGCTCAGCCCTGGCGGGATGGGCCGGCTACGGGTGACTAGCGCCTCCCACTCACGCTTCTTCTGGGGCCTGCGCCTGCACCTGGTGTGCACCGTTCACGGTCTTCCTGTGGGCTGGGCCCTGACCGGAGCCAAGGCCGACGAGCGCGAGACCCTGCTCGCGGTACTGGCCACCATGGACCAGCCCGCCCAGGACGGTCAGGTGGTCATCGCCGACAAGAACTACTACGGTGCCGCTTTCGAGGCCGAGCTCGCCAAGGGCGGTATCACGTTGATCCGTCCCAGACGCAAGGGCGAGCGCCCTCGCAGCGGCCAACGGTTCCTGCGGCCCCTGCGCCAGATCATCGAGTCCGTCAACGACACCCTCAAAGGACAGCTCGACCTCGAGGACCACGGCGCCCGCACCCCCGCCGGAGTCTGCTCACGCATCACCCAACGAACCCTGGCCCTGACAGCCGCTATCTAGCACAACAGCCTCACCAACGCGCCCGTCCTACGAACCCCCACCCCCTACGACCACTAACCCCCCTTGGACTTACCCATCTAGCCTCGAGTTTTCATCGTTGAGGTGGTGAAAGTGGGGTGAAGGTGTCGCTTCGCCTGGAATAATGCGGGTTGCTGAGATCCGAGAACTCCAGGGGAAGGACACCTTCGTGGTGAAGAATAGCGGGTTGTATCCGGTTGTGGGTGTGGAGTCCGGGGATGTTCCTGCGGTGGGGCTGGCCGGGGCGAGGCTGCTGACCGAGACGAGCAGGGTCACGGGCCTGGGCAACGAGCTTTCACGGGCCCTGTCTGCGTGGCGGCGGACGTGGTCGGTGCACGACCC
>ERZ773075.1702-NODE-1702-length-10280-cov-127.431_pt1 | contig 10280 bp, 7 predicted proteins | sample MGYA00580614_ERZ773075 | MGnify/ENA primary metagenome ERZ773075 (study PRJEB29015, sample SAMEA2738021) | human oral metagenome | biome: human oral; feature: human-associated habitat; material: dental | place: China | collected 2043 ... | reverse complement strand
CTGGCCCAGGACATCCCCGAGGGCTTCACCGAGTTCGTGCGCTCGGTCATGCCCGGTATCAAGAACGACATCCACGAGCTCGAGCTCTTCCTCATGGAGAACCCGATCCTCAAGTCCCGCTTCATCGGCGTGGGCGAGATCAGCCTGTCCGGCGCCCTGGCCCTGGGACTGACCGGGCCCTGCCTGCGCGCCGCCGGCTACCCCTTGGACATCCGACGCACCAAGCCCTACTGCGGCTACGAGACCTACGACTTCCGGGTACCCACCTACAAGGTCTCCGACTGCTACAACCGGCTGCGGCTCCGAATGGATGAGTCCTACGAGTCCCTCAAGATCGTCTCGCAGTGCCTGGACCGCCTCGACGAGATCTCCGCCCGCGGCGACGACCCCTCCAACTCCACGATGGTGGCCGACCCGACCATCGCCTGGCCCGCCCGCATGGCGATCGCCACCGACGGCCAGGGCCAGTCCCTGGAGCACGTGCGCGAGATCATGGGCTCGTCCATGGAGTCCCTCATCCACCACTTCAAGCTGGTGACCCAGGGCTTCCGGGTCCCCGCCGGGCAGGTCTACCAGACCGTCGAGCACGCCAAGGGGGTCCTGGGCATCCACGCCGTCTCCGACGGCGGCACCCGCCCCTACCGGGTCCACTTCCGCGACCCCTCATTCTCCAACCTGCAGTCGTTGGCCCTGATGGGCGAGGGCGGCATGATCGCCGACCTCGTGCCCACCCTGGCCTCCATCGACCCCGTCCTGGGAGGCGTGGACCGCTGATGAGCACCACCGAGAACGCAGTCAACCCCGCCGTCGAGACCATCGCCACCGTCAGCGCGGTCGGCCCGGTGGGCACCGTCGCGGCGGCCGCCGTCGCCGCCGGCTACAGCCCCGACGTCGCCCAGGGCCTCCAGGCCGACATCGAGCGAATCATCGCCCGCTACCCGGCGGGCAAGGAGCGCAGCGCCCTCATCCCGATGCTCCACCTCTTCCAGTCCGTGGACGGCTACGTCTCGCCGGCCGGCATCGCCCTGTGCGCCGCCCGGCTGGGCCTGGAGCGCGCCGAGGTCAGCGCCGTGGCCACCTTCTACAGCCAGTTCCGCCGCCACCCGGCCGGCACCTACCACGTGGGCGTGTGCACCAACGCCCTGTGCGCCGTCATGGGCGGGGACGAGATCTGGTCGGCCGTCACCGAGCACACAGGCCTGGGCGCCGAGGAGACCAGCGAGGACGGCACCATCAGCCTCGAGCGCATCGAGTGCAACGCCGCCTGCGACTACGCCCCCGTCGTCATGGTCAACTGGGAGTTCTTCGACAACCAGACCCCCGCCTCCGCCGTCGCCATGATCAAGGCCCTTGAGCGCGGCGAGGACATCACCCCCACCCGCGGGCCCGAGACCGTCCCCACCTTCCGCGAGAACGAGCGCCTGCTGGCCGGCTTCGAGGACGGCCGCAGCGACGAGGGCCGAGGCCCCGGCGAGCCGACCCTGCGGGGCCTGCGCATCGCCCGCGAGCATGGTTGGACCGCGCCGAAGGAGGAGTCCAAGTGAGTGTCACCACCACCTACACCGCGCCGGGCACCCTCACCCCGGTCCTGACCGACCTGTGGGACCAGGAGCGTTCCTGGACCCTGCGGGCCTACCTCGACCACGGCGGTTATGAGGGCCTCAAGCGCGCCAAGGCCCTCAGTTGCGAGGAGCTCATCACCCTCATCAAGGACTCCGGACTGCGCGGACGCGGCGGTGCCGGGTTCCCCACGGGTCTGAAGTGGTCCTTCCTGCCCCCGGTCGACGGCGGCCCGCGCTACCTCGTGGTCAACGCCGACGAGTCCGAGCCCGGCACCTGCAAGGACATCCCCACGATCATGTCCAACCCGCAGGCGCTCATCGAGGGCATCGCCATCACCTCGCGCGCCATCGGCGGCGACCACGCCTTCGTCTACCTGCGCGGCGAGGTCCCCCACGTCTACCGCCGCCTGCTCAGCGCCGTGCGCGAGGCCACCGAGTCCGGCCTGCTGGACACCGGCTTCGGCCTCGACGGCCAGCAGCGGCTGCGCATCACCGCCCACGCCGGGGCCGGCGCCTACATCTGCGGTGAGGAGACCGCCCTGCTGGACTCCCTGGAGGGCCGCCGCGGCCACCCCCGCCTCAAGCCGCCCTTCCCCGCCGTCGCCGGCCTCTACGCCCGGCCCACGGTGGTCAACAACGTCGAGACCATCGCCTCGGTCCCGGCGATCCTGGCCCGCGGCGCCCAGTGGTACTCCACCATGGGCACCGAGAAGTCCAAGGGCCACGGCATCTTCTCCGTCTCCGGGCACGTGGCCAGTCCCGGCCAGTACGAGGCCCCCTTCGGTATCACCATGCGCGAGCTCATTGAGCTCTCCGGCGGGATCCGCCCCGGCCACGAGCTGAAGTTCTGGGTCCCGGGAGGCTCCTCGACGCCGATCTTCGGCCCCGACGAGCTCGATGTCCCCCTCGACTACGAGTCCGTCGCCGAGGCCGGATCCATGCTGGGAACCCGCGCCCTGCAGGTCTTCGATGAGACCGTCTCCGTGGTGCGCGTGGTCACCCGCTGGACCGAGTTCTACCAGCACGAGTCCTGCGGCAAGTGCACCCCCTGCCGCGAGGGCACCTACTGGATGCGCCAGATCATGCTGCGCCTGGAGGCCGGGCGCGGACTGCCCGGTGACGTCGAGAAGCTCGAGTCCATCGCCTCCAACATCGCCGGGCGCTCCTTCTGCGCCCTGGGCGACGCCTCCGCCACCCCGGTCCTGACCGGCATCAAGCGGTTCCGCGAGGAGTTCGAGGCCGGCTACACCGCCGCCGCCGGCGAGCTCTTCCCCTACGCCGCCTCCTCCGTCTTCGAAAGCGCACGGTGAGCCATGACTGCTGAGACGACCACCAAGAGCTCCGCACCCGCGGCGCCCCCGGCCCCCGAGATGGTCCACATGACCATCGACGGGCAGCCCGTCGAGGTCGAGAAGGGGACCCTCCTCATCCGCGCCGCCGAGCAGGTCGGCGTGCGCATCCCGCGCTTCTGCGACCACCCGCTGCTCGCGCCGTCGGCCAACTGCCGCCAGTGCCTGGTGGAGGTGGCCATGCCCGGGCGCGACGGCGTCGTGCGGCCCATGCCCAAGCCCCAGCCCTCCTGCGCCATGACCGCCATGGAGGGCATGGAGATCTCCACCCAGGCCACCAGCGAGGTCGCCGCCAAGGCCCAGGCCGGCACCATGGAGTTCCTCCTCATCAACCACCCGCTGGACTGCCCCGTGTGCGACAAGGGCGGCGAGTGCCCCCTGCAGAACCAGGCCCTGGAGCTCATGGCCTCCGGCGCCCAGTCCGCCACCCGCTTCACCGACGTCAAGCGCACCTTCCCCAAGCCGCTGCGCCTGACCAGCAACATCCTGCTGGACCGCGACCGCTGCATCCTGTGCCAGCGCTGCGTGCGCTTTGCCGACCAGATTCCCGGTGACCCCTTCATCGCCCTCCAGGGACGCGGCGGCGGCCACCCCTCCTGCGACATGGACGGAAACCCCGAGCACACAGGAGGCCTGTACTCCGAGCAGATCGGACGCTTCGACGCCCGTGTCCTGGACTTCTCCACCGGCTCGGCCGAGCAGGCTGAGCGGTCCATAGACGCCGACCTCCAGACGATCCGCGGCGTGCCGTCCCTGAGCGCCCTGGGCGACCTGACCGGCCCCGGCGGCGAGCCCGGCGCCTCCGACGGCACCGACTACGGCCCCGACCTGGGCGCCGGACGTGAGGACCTGGACGCCTCCGGGCGCCCCTTCGCCTCCTACTTCTCGGGCAACATCATCCAGATCTGCCCCGTGGGCGCCCTGACCTCCGCGAGGTACCGCTTCCGGGCCCGCCCCATGGACCTGGTCTCCACCGACTCCGTCACCGAGCACGACGCCTCCGGCTCGGCCATCCGCGTCGACATGCGCCGCGGCGTCGTCCTGCGCCACCTGGCCGGCAACGACCCCGAGGTCAACGAGGAGTGGATCACCGACAAGGACCGCTTCGCCTTCACCTGGTCCTCCCAGCCCGACCGTCTCACCGTGCCGCTCGTGCGCGATGAGGAGACCGGCGAGCTCGTCACCACCTCCTGGTCCGACGCCCTGGACGTCGCAGCCCAGGGACTGGCCCGCGCCGCCTCCGACGGGGGAGTGGGGCTCCTGCCCGGCGGCCGTCTCACCCTGGAGGACGCCTGGGCCTGGTCGCGTTTCGCCCGTACCGTCCTGGGCACCAACGACATCGACCAGCGCGTGCGCACCCACAGCCTGGAGGAGGACACCTTCCTGGCCGCCCGAGTGGCCGGAACCGGCCTGGGCGCCGTCACCTACCGCCACCTGGAGAGGGCCGGCCAGGTCCTGCTCCTGGGCCTGGAGCCCGAGGACGAGTGCGGATCCCTGTTCCTGCGCCTGCGCAAGGGCGTGCGCGCCGGCGGCGTCAAGGTGGCCACCGTGACCACCTGCCTGAGCGCCGGCAGCCGCAAGCTCTCCGCCCAGGCCATCCTCACCCCGCCCGGTGAGGAGGCCCGCGTCGTCGCCCACCTCAGCCAGACCCACCCCGATCTCGTCGAGGCCCTGCGGGCCGAGGGCGCCACCATCCTCGTCGGCGAGCGCGCCGCCCGCGTTCCCGGCCTACTCAGCGTTGCCGACGCCCTGGCCACCGCCACCGGCGCCCACCTGGCCTGGGTGCCGCGCCGCAGCGGCGAGCGCGGAGGTATCGAGGCGGGCCTGCTGCCCGGGCTTCTTCCCGGAGGTCGCCCCGTGGCCGACCCCGAGGCCCGCGCCCAGGTCGAGCGGGTCTGGCAGATGGGGCCCGAGCACTTCCTGCCCACGTCGCTGGGCCGAGACACCACCGGGATCCTCTCCGCCCTCCTGGACGGGACCCTGGGCGGCGCCGTCGTCGGCGGCATCGACCTGCGCGACTTCCCCGACCCGGGCCTGGCCCGCGCGGCCCTGACCGCCAGCAGCTTCACCGTCCAGCTCGAGGTGCGCCGCAGCGAGGTCAGCGAGCACGCCGACGTCGTCCTGCCCGTGGCTCCGGCCGTGGAGAAGAACGGCACCTTCGTCAACTGGGAGGGGCGCGTGCGCCCCTTCGGCCAGGCACACGTCTCGCGGGCCCGCACCGACCGCCAGGTCCTGGGGATGCTCGCCGACGAGATGGGCGTCGACCTCCAGGTCAACGACCTGGCCGCTTTGCATGAGCAGCTCGCCGCCCTGGGCCTGTGGCGCGGACGGCGCATGCCGGTGGCCTTCGGCCGTACCCCGATGACCGCAGCCGAGGCGGCGATCGTCGTCGGCGATGTGGAAGCGCGCCTGACCACCCACAAGCCCATGCTCGACGCCGGGCGCCTCCAGGACGGAGAACCCTTCCTGGCCGCCACCGCCCTGCGTCCCATCGCCCGGGTGGGCACCGACCTCGCCCAGCGCCTGTCGCTGCGCGGCGGTGAGGAGGTGACCGTGTCGACCGCCACCGGATCGATCACCCTGCCGGCCGTCGTCGGCGGCGTCAGCGATGGAACCGTGTGGCTGCCCGAGTGCTCGGCCGGATCCACCGTCCACCAGACCCTGGGCGCCGGGCACGGCTCCCAGGTCACCCTGACCCATGCAGCGGAGGTACTGAGGTGAACCCGATCTACACGGCTCAGGCGGCCGCCGCCGACGACGCCGTCTCCAACGGGGGCGTGGTCGCCGACTTCTCCGCCGAGACCTGGTGGCTGACCCTCATCAAGGCCGTCTTCATCGTCGCCTTCCTCATCGTCAGCGTCATGATGGCGCTGTGGGTGGAGCGGCGCGGCCTGGCCCGCATGCAGACCCGCCTGGGCCCCAACGTCAACGGTCCGCTCGGACTGCTCCAGGCGGTCGCCGACGCCGGCAAGCTCATCATGAAGGAGGACTTCTGGCTCAAGGGTGCTGAGAAGGTCATCTACCTCCTGGCCCCGCTCATCGCCGCCTTCAGCGCCTTCATGGTCTACGCGGTCATCCCCTTCGGGCCGCAGGTGAGCATCTTCGGCCACTCCACGCCCCTGCAGCTGACCGACTTCCCGGTGGCGGTCCTCTACATCCTGGCCATCACCGCCTTCGGCGTCTACGGCATCATCCTGGGCGGCTGGTCCACCCACTCCACCTACCCGCTCTTCGGCGCCGTGCGCAGTGCCGCTCAGGTCATCTCCTACGAGCTGAGCATGAGCCTGTCCATCCTCACGGTCTTCCTGGCCTCGGGGACCATGTCCACCTCCGGGATCGTCAGCGCCCAGCAGCGCGTCTGGTGGGCCGTGGCGATGCTGCCCAGCTTCATCATCTACGTCATCTCCATGGTCGGTGAGGTCAACCGCCTCCCCTTCGACCTGCCCGAGGCCGAGGGCGAGCTCGTCGCCGGCCACATGGTCGAGTACTCCTCGATGAAGTTCGCCTGGTACTTCCTGGCCGAGTACATCAACATGTTCAACGTCTCGGCCGTGTGCGTCACCCTGTTCCTGGGCGGCTGGCGCTCGGCGATCCTCAGCCTGTTCTGGGAGGGCGCCAACTCCGGCTGGTGGCCGATGCTGTGGTTCGTCGGCAAGGTCTGGGCGGTCATGTTCTTCATGATCTGGACCCGAGGCACCCTGGTGCGCATCCGCTACGACCACTTCATGAAGCTGGGCTGGAAGGTCCTCATCCCGGTCTCCCTGGTCTGGTTCGTGCTGGTGGCGGTGGTACGCGCCTTCCGCACCTTCTCCGGCCTATCCCCACAGGCCCTGATACTGCCGCTGGTGGGCTTCTTCTGCTTGGCAATGCTCGTCGTCTTCCTCATCCCCGACAAGGAGGACGAGGAGGAGCACTACGATGAGTATGACGACGCAGATGATGACGTTGAGATCATGGGTGCCGACGACGACCACGTCGCCTTCCTCGAGGGCTTCCCCGTCCCTCCGCTGCCGGGCCAGTCCCTGCCGCCCTCGCCGCGCGCCCGCCGTGCCGCCCTTGCTGCAGACTCTGATGGTCCTGAGGCCGGTTCGGCGACCGCCGTCGGCCTTCTGGACGATGTCGAGCGCGAGGACGACGACGCGACTGAGGCCGCCGACTCCGTCGAGTCCCCCGATTCAGCGGGTACTGGCAAGACCACTCCGATCCGGGTCAGCACGGACACCGCCACCGCCCTGCCCACCTTCACCCTTGGCTCCACGGCCGGAACGGCCAGCGACAAGGCCGCAGACAAGGCCACCGACGAGGCCGCTGAGGCACCCCAGGAGGGAAAAGATGACTGATCGCCGCCCCAACCGCTCCCGGGGCTCCCAGCACGACGACTGGCTGCGCGACGCCCCCTCCGCCCTGGCCCGGGCTTTCGCGCCCGTGGCCGGCTACGGGGTCACCATCTCCTCGATGTTCCGCCCGGTGGTCACCGAGCAGTACCCCTTCGAGCCCGCCCAGGTGATGCCCCGCTACCACGGTCGTCATCGGCTCAACCGCTACGACGACGGCCTGGAGAAGTGCATCGGCTGCGAGCTGTGCGCCTGGGCCTGCCCCGCCGACGCGATCTACGTCGAGGCCGCCTCCAACGAACCCGGTGCCCAGTACTCGCCCGGTGAGCGCTACGGGCGCGTCTACCAGATCAACTACCTGCGCTGCATCTTCTGCGGCATGTGCATCGAGGCCTGCCCCACCCGGGCCCTGACCATGTCCACCGACTTCGATGAGCTCGTCGGCCCCGGACGCGAGGGCCTCATCTACGAGAAGGAGGACCTCCTGGCGCCCGTGCCCGACGGCGCCGTCGCCGCCCCTCACCCCATGGTCGAGGGCACCGAGGACGGCGACTACTACCGCGGTCGGGTCAGCGGCTCCACCCAGGCCCAGATCGACTGGGTTCGCGCCCACCGGCCCGACGACCCCAGCCTGGCCGGCGCTCGCGCCAAGGCCGTCTCCACCGCCTCCAGATGGGGCGCCAAGCAGACCGTGAAGGGGGCCGTGCGATGAACGTCCTGCTGTCCGGAGCCTTAGCCGCTGCCCCCGCCGCCATGAACGCCGACGGTCGCATGGGACTGGGCGAGGCCATCGTGTTCGGCGTCGTCGCCCTGGTCAGTGTGGCCTGCGGAATCGGCGTCCTGACCGCCAAGCGGGCCGTGACCGCCGCCATCAACATGATCGGCATCATGATCTCGCTGGCCGTCCTCTACATCGTCAACGAGTCGCCATTCATGGGGATCACCCAGATCGTGGTCTACACCGGCGCCGTGATGACCCTCGTGCTGTTCGTCATCATGCTTGTGGGCGTCGGCGGCGACGAGCCGGTGGGTGCCGCCGGCTCGGTCATGAGACGCCCGCTTCTCATCCTGCTGGGACTCGGCCTGGCCGGCGTCCTGACCGCCGTCGTGTGGCGCACCGTCTTCCCGACGCCGGCCGGTCTACAAGACGGTGCCAAGGCCGCCCCCGATCTTCTGGCCGTCACGCTCTACCAGGACCACGTCGTCACCATGGAGCTGACCGCCATCCTGCTCATCGTCGCCGCCGTCGGCGCCCTGACCCTCACCCACCGCCAGCGCATCCGGGCCCGGCTCAGCCAGCGCCGCGTGGCCGCGAACAAGATGCGGGCCTACGCCTCCAGGGGAGTCCACCCCGGACAGAAACCAATGCCGGGTGTCTACGCCTCCACCAACTCCGCTGCCGCCCCGGCCCTGGGCGCGGACGGCGAGGCCGTCGAGGAGTCGGTGCCCCGAGTCCTGCGGGCACGTGGACAGGGCCTGGAGCTGTCCGACGTCTCCCCGGAGATGGGCCTGGCCCAGCGCTCCGGGACGATCGTCTCCCGGCAGGACAGTGTCGGTGGCGTCGGCGACGTCGGTTCCCAGCGCACCGGCCGCTCCGGGATGCCGGCCATGCCCGGCGCCGCCGCCCCCGCCGTCAAGCAGCCCGTCCTCGACAACGCGGCTGACGAGGCAACCGACTCGGTCGCCCCTGAGCAGAAGGAGGAGAAGTGACTCTCCCCATCGCTGTCTACATCATCCTGGCCGGGGTGCTGTTCACCCTGGGGGCGCTCACGGTGCTTCTGCGTCGCAACGCCATCATCGAGCTCATGGGGGTTGAGCTCATGCTCAATGCCGTCAACCTGGTGCTGGTGACCTTCTCCCGGATCCACGGCAACCTCACCGGCCAGGTCTTCGCCTTCTTCGTCATGGTGGTGGCCGCCGCCGAGGTCGTGGTGGGGCTGAGCATCGTCGTATCCATCTTCCGCACCCGCAGGTCCACGTCGGTCGACGACGAGAACCTGCTCAAGAACTGAGGGGAGAGACCACCGACATGCTTCCCGCTCCTGTCACCGCCCCCGCTGTTGTGACGCCCGTGGCCGAGGCCACCGGCCTGGCCTCCTGGGCCTGGCTGCTCATCGCCGTCCCCGCGGTCTCGGCGGCGCTCCTGCTGCTGGCCGGCCGCCGCTCCAACGCCTGGGGCCACTGGTTGGGACTGGCCGCCTCCTTCGCCGCCGCCTGCCTCGGTGTGGGCATCCTTGTGCAGGTCCTGGGCCTGCCCGCCGAGGAACGCGTCATCGGCGTTCCCCTCTACCACTGGTTCTCCTCCGGGAACCTGAGCATCGACGTCGGCCTGCGCCTGGACCCGCTGTCGCTGACCTTCGTGACCCTGGTGTCCTGCGTCGGCTTCCTCATCCACCTGTACTCAGTGGCCTACATGGCCCACGATCGGGACCGGCGCCGCTTCTTCGCCTACCTCAACCTCTTCATCGCCGCGATGCTCACCCTGGTCCTGGGTGACTCCTACATCGTGCTCTTCGTCGGCTGGGAGGGCGTGGGACTGGCCTCCTACCTGCTCATCGGCTTCTGGAACACGGCCGACGCCGACGCCCCGCAGGGCGAGCAGGTCACCAGCCGCGAGAACGCGACCGCCGCCAAGAAGGCCTTCATCATGAACCGCGTGGGCGACGTCGGCCTCCTGCTGGCCATGATGACGATGGTGGGTCAGGTCGGCTCGGTCTCCTTCGACACCGTGTCCGCCGCCGCCATGGACGGGGCGATGACCACCGGCTGGCTCACCGCCGTCGGCTTCTTCCTGCTCCTGGCGGCCTGCGGCAAGTCCGCCCAGTTCCCACTGCAGGCCTGGCTCGGTGACGCCATGGCCGGCCCGACCCCGGTCTCGGCCCTCATCCACGCCGCCACCATGGTCACCGCAGGCGTCTACCTCATGGTCCGCTCCGCCGCCGTCTTCGAGGGCGCCCCGGACGCACAGACGGCCGTCGCCGTCGTCGGCGCCATCACCCTGCTGCTGGGGGCCGTCATCGGAAGCGCCAAGGACG
>ERZ773075.1693-NODE-1693-length-10345-cov-99.8776_pt1 | contig 10345 bp, 10 predicted proteins | sample MGYA00580614_ERZ773075 | MGnify/ENA primary metagenome ERZ773075 (study PRJEB29015, sample SAMEA2738021) | human oral metagenome | biome: human oral; feature: human-associated habitat; material: dental | place: China | collected 2043 ... | reverse complement strand
GGCGGGCGCCGAGCCATCCTCCAATGCCCCCGGCACCGATAACAACGATCCGCACCAGCGTCTCCTCTCGGTTCTGCTTCTATCTGTTCGTCTGTCTCCCTGCGCGTGCGCGGGAGCTCGGGTCGTCGGGTGAGTCGGTCTGATGCCGCTCACGGTAGGCGGAGGACGTCCAGGGCGTGGATGAGGTCGGAGGGGTAGTCGGAGGTGAAGACCATGCGCTCACCGGTGATGGGGTGGGTGATGCCGAGCTCGCGGGCATGGAGCCACTGCCGAATCAGGCCGGTGCGCACGCTCATGGCCGGGTCGGCACCGTAGGTGGCGTCTCCGACGCAGGGGTGGCCGACGGCGGCCATGTGGACACGGATCTGGTGGGTGCGTCCGGTCTCCAGGTGGATCTCGGCCAGGCAGGCCCCGGGCATCGCCTCGATGACGTCGTAGTGGGTGATGGACTCGCGCCCGCCCTCGATGATGGCCATCTTCCACTCCCGGCTGGGGTGGCGGCCGATGGGTGCGTCGATCGTGCCGTTGGAGGGATCGAGGTGGCCCTGCACCAGGGCGTGGTAGACCTTGTCCACCGTGTGCTCCCGAAAAGCGCGTTTGAGTACCGAGTAGGCCCGCTCCCCCTTGGCCACGATCATGACGCCCGAGGTGCCCACGTCCAGGCGCGAGACGATGCCCTGGCGCTCGGAGGCCCCCGATGTGGCCACCCGTACGCGCATCGCCTTGAGTGCGCCCAGGACGTCGGGGCCGTCCCACCCCATGGAGGGATGGGCGGCGACACCTGCCGGCTTGTCGACGACGACGATGTCCTCGTCCTCGTAGAGCAGCTCCATGCCCTCGACCGGGGTGGGGACGGGTTCGGCGGGGCGCGGATCGGGCAGGTCGACCTCGAGGAGGTCGCCGGCGCGCAGACGAGCGGACTTCGTGAGTGCCTCTCCGTCCCTGCGCACGCCGCCGGCCCCGCACAGCTCTCCGACCCGACTGCGGGACAGCCCCGTCATGCGGGCCAGGGCCGAATCGAGGCGGTCGCCGTCGAAGCCGTCGGGAACGAGCAGAAGGCGCAGACTCATTCCGGCTCCGCGGGCATCGCCGGCATGGATGGAGCGGCGGCGTCCCCTTGGCGGACTGCGGCGCCCGCCGCGCGAGCCGGGGTCTGCGATCCGTCGGCGCCCTTCGGCTCCGGGGTGCTCCGGGAGCCGGCGCGCGTCCCGTCGATCTCCCATCCTCCCAGGGACAGGACAATGATGCCCGCGGCGGCGAGTACGATCGCGATGTCGGCGACGTTGCCCACGAAGTAGCCGCCGTAGTCGATGAAGTCGATGACGTGGCCTCGCAGGAATCCGGGTTCTCGCAGGAGACGGTCGATGAGGTTGCCAACCGCTCCGCCGAGCACCAGGCCGAGGGCCACCGCCCACGAGCGGGAGGCCAGGTTCCGGGAGACACGGACGATGATGACCACCACGAGGGAGGCGATGAGGGCGAAGATCCAGGTCTGCCCGGTGGCGAAGGAAAAGGCGGCACCTGGGTTGCGAACCAGGACGAGCCCCAGCGCCCGGCCGAGCAGGGTCGTGTGCTGTCCGTCGGACAAAGCGGAGAGCGCCCACTGCTTGCTGAGCTGGTCGACGACGACGATGACGACCGCCATCGTCCATAGCACGGTCACCGATAGGCGCCGGGCCCGACGGCCTTCTCCGTCCCGGCCGCCCTGAGCTCCCAGGCTCTTCTCCATGGCGCTGAACGGGTTGTCTGTGGGGAGTGAAACGATGTTATCCGCGGCCTCCTCGGGGGGCGTGGCCGCGTCCACGTGATCTGGCATGGGGCTTTCTCGCATTGCGCTCGGAAGAGAGACGGGTGGGAGCGTACGCACCGAGCGAAGGGCGGCGACCCGCGCGGGTCGCCGCCCTTCGTAGGAGGCCGTGTCAGAGACGACAGGAGGAGCCGGATCGTCCTTGACGGATGGGAGTCATGGAGATGGTGCTCCGTAGGCCGGTCCCTGAGGTGCTCACGGGGTGGCGCCGGGAGGCGATCACGGCCTGGGGATCACAGGCCGGAGATGGAGCTCTCGCCGCCGTCCTCGACGTTGGTCAGCAGGTTCTGCAGGTAGCTCTTGAGACGGGTGCGGTAGTCGGACTCGAAGCGCCGCAGCTCGTCGATCTTGTGCTCAAGGCCGGAGCGCTCCTTCTCCAGCTGAGCCAGTGTCCGGTTGCGCTGGTCCTCGGCCTCGCGCACGATCTGCTCGCCAGTGGAGCGCGCCTCGGTGACGATCCGCTCGCCCTCGGCCTTGCCGTTGGCGACGTGCTCGTCGTGGAGCCGCTGGGCCAGCTCGAGCATGCCGGATGCGGCGGCCGGGCCCTGGCTACCGGACTCGCCGGAGACGGCGGGCACCGACACGGCAGGCTCGGCCTGGACCGGAGAGACGGGGGAAGCGGGAGCAGCGGGGATGGCAGCTCCCTCGCCGAGCTGCGCCACCCTGCGGTTGGCGGCCTCGAGCTTGGCCTTGAGGTCGGCGTTCTCAGCCTCCAGCTGACGCATTGCCTCGACTACCTCGTCGAGGAACTCGTCGACCTCGTCCTGCTCGTAGCCCTCACGGAACTTGGTCGCCTGGAACTTTTTGTTGAGGACGTCGTCTGCTGTCAGCAGCGTCATGGGTCGTCACCTCGGTGTCGTTACGGATAAGGTCACGAGCACCGGGCATCCGGTCACTCATGCGGACAGAGTACCTGAACTCGAGGTTCAGGCCACATCAAGCGCGCTATCTCACGCTGGTGTGAGAACAGCACTCTAGCGGTTCGCTCACAACTTCACACCCGTTCAAAGAAGTTCGAGGAACCACTGGAGGATGAAGATCCCGAGGAACAGGACCAGGAAGCTCAGATCGATGCCGACCCCTCCCAGGCGCGCCATGGGCACCCTCTGACGGATCAGCCGCAGGGGCGGATCCGTCAGGGCGTGCACGAGGTTGGCCAACACCAGAACGGGCCCCTGGGGGCGCCACTGGCGGGCGAACAGCTGAACCCAGTCGAGCACGACCCTGACCAGGAGGATGAGGAGGTACAGGTCCAGAATTCCCAACAGGATCTTGGCCAGCACGGAGATAAGTGTCACGCGTCAGTCAACTCAGCTCTGGTTGAAGAACCGGCCGCGAGCCTCAGCGACCTCGCCGCCGTCGATCTCGACGCTGGCCGGGGTCAGCAGGAAGACCCGCGGGGTGACTCGCTCGATGGCGCCGTGCAGGCCGAAGACCAGGCCTGCGGAGAAGTCGACCATGCGACGGGCGTCGGACTCGCTCATGCCGGTGAGGTTGATGATGACGGGAACACCGTCGCGGAAGGACTCGCCGATGATCCTGGCCTCGTTGTAGGTCGACGGATGCACCGTGACGATGCGGCGGAGGTCCGGGGCAGCGGCAGGCTCGGGCGCAGCAGGGGCGGCGAAATCCTCGTAGCCCTCATCGACGAAGTCCTGCTCGTGCTCCTGCACGGCGAAACCGGCGTCGGCGGCCTCGTAGCCGTCCTCGTAGGTCTCCTCCTCCGGCTCCGAATAGCCGAGGAAACTGGTCATACTGCGCAGCGCGCCCATTTTGTCGCTCCTTGGTTCGTCCGGTCCCCTGCGTTCCGGATGTGCTGCGACGGTATCCGCCCCCGCAACGCCGCACGGGGACCTCAACCCGGCGTGTCCCCAACCTCAGGTTCCAGGTAGGTCACGCTCAGGAAGTATTCAGCGCCCTGAGCCTCATCTCGGGAGAACGACGCCCGCCAGCCGTCCAGTCGTTCCCTCCCGCCGAAAGGAGTAGAAGCGCGGATCCTCGTAGGTGCACCACCCGCCGGCGCTGATGTGCCCCACTCCCGCGCGTTCGAGCTGGGCGATGACGCCGGCGGCCACATCGAGGCCGGGGGTTCCCCACGACGTGCGCGAAGCGCAGGCGGGTTCGCGCTGCGCGGACAGCGTGCGCATGTGATCGGGCACCTCGTAGCAGGAGCCGCAGATCGACGGTCCGACGGCCGCCCAGAGGTCCCCCGGAACCGCGCCCGCGCGCCGGAGGGCGTCGATCGTGGCAGGAACGACGCCGTCGAGCATGCCGCGGCGCCCGGCGTGAACGGCCGCCGTCACAATGCCGTCCCGATGGGCCAGTAGAAGGGGAACGCAGTCAGCCACGAGGACGCAGCAGCCGGCCGGAGCCCCGGGCATTCGGGTATCCAAGACGAGCGCATCCGCCGTGGGGACCGATTCGGTCCGAGCGGCAGCAACGGTGCTGGAGTGCACCTGATTCATCCAGGCCAGGTGCTCTCCCCGTTCGAGCCCGAGCAGTTCCTCGAGCCGGCGACGATGGCCGCGAACGCGCTGTGGGTCGTCGCCGACATGGAGCGCGAGATTCCAGCCGCAGTAGACCCCGTCCTGGTCACCGTCGTCGTCGGCGCCCCGGGCCGCGGAGTCGGTGTCGCCCCTGCCGGGAACGAGACGGGCCCGCGGGCCGCGAGTGGTGAAGTACCCGCGGGCCCCCGGGCCCAGATCCGCCTCGATCAGGTCTGCGACCTGAGCGGTAGCCGTTTCACGCATCCCTGAGCGGTCCCGACGTCAGCGTCACTCAACGCAGGAAGTCGGGCAGATCGATGCCGTCGTCGTCGGCATCGACGCCGATGACCTGCGGCACCTCGAGCTCGGAGACCGACTGCTGAACCGGCACGGAGCCGTACGTCCCGTAGGAGTCGTCCACGTAGGCGGGCATGCTCCCCGATGAAAGGGCCTCGGCCGCATTCACCTCCGACAGGTGGGCAGCGACGGCCGGCGATGACGGCGCCGGCGCTAGCGGCACGGGACGGGTCACCGGGTTCTGCGCGGCGTGTGCGCCACCGCGAGGGGCAGGCGCCGGCGGCAGATCCTCGACCGGGGAGGAGGGTACCGGCGGAACGGAGGCCGCCCTCGACAGCCGGGTCACCGGGTCGGCCAGGCCGCCGACCACCGGCTCGGAGTCGAAGCCCGCGGCGATGACCGTCACGCGAACCTCGTCGCCCAGAGCGCCGTCGACGACATTTCCGACGATGATGTTCGCCTCGGGGTGGACAGCCTCGCGCACGAGGTTGGCGGCCTCGTTCATCTCGAACAGCCCCAGGTCCGAGCCGCCCTGGAAGAAGAGCAGCACGCCGTGGGCGCCGTCGATCGAGGTCTCCAGCAGCGGGGAGGCGATGGCCTCCTCGGTAGCCGTGATCGCGCGCCCCTCGCCGGTGGCGGAGCCGATGCCCATGAGAGCACTGCCGGCGCCCTGCATGACGGACTTGACGTCGTTGAAGTCGACGTTGATGAGGCCGGGGGTGGTGATGAGCTCGGTGATGCCCTGAACGCCCTGGAGAAGAACCTGGTCCGCCTGCTTGAAGGCGTCCACGACGGAGATGTTCTTGTCGGCGATCTGCAGGAGGCGGTCGTTGGGGATGACGATGAGGGTGTCGACTTCCTCGCGCAGCGCCTGGACGCCGTCCTCGGCCTGGGCCGAGCGGCGACGCCCCTCGAAGGAGAAGGGCCGGGTGACCACGCCGATGGTCAGCGCTCCGATGCTCTTGGCCAGGCGGGCGACCACGGGGGCGGCGCCGGTGCCGGTACCACCCCCCTCTCCGGCGGTAACGAAGACCATGTCCGACCCGTCGAGGGCCTCGCGGATCTCCGACTCGTGGTCCTCGGCGGCCTTGCGGCCGATGGCCGGGTCGGCCCCCGCCCCCAGTCCTCGGGTCAGGTCCCGTCCGACATCGAGCTTGACGTCGGCGTCGGACATGAGCAGAGCCTGGGCGTCGGTGTTCACGGCGATGAACTCGACGCCACGCAGATCGGCCTCGATCATGCGGTTGACTGCGTTGACACCGCCGCCGCCGACTCCGACGACCTTGATCTCTGCCTGGTAGTGCTGTGCGTCGTCCACAGCCATGCTCTCGACCACTGGCGTCCCCTCCGCGAGTTTCGTCATGAGCCCCCTGTCGAGGACTCCCCTCAAACCTCAACCTCAAGTTAAGGTCTATACTTATGTCATTCTCTGAATGACTGGCTTAACGCTATGAGACTTCCAGGACGTCGCCACGCATTGAAGCCCGGCGTGTTCGCGTGCAGTTGCCTGCGGATTTCCTGCTATATCACTGCAATTCACCTGCAATAAACCTGAAGGCCGGCAGTGAGCGTCCGGCGGCCCTCCAGCCGGTTGTACGGCGGGGCGCGCGGAACCGCTCAGGACGTCTGCGACGACGTCGCAGTGGACGCGGCGTCGGTCGATCGCGTGGTGGGGCGATGGGGCGAGGAAACGTCGTAGATGGATGCACTGGTGGTCATCAGCGTCGCCAGGACCCGTGCCTTGAGCGTGTTGTCACGGGTGTCGCCCCAGACCACGCTGGCACCGTTGGACAGGGTGAGCGTGACCTGCCCGGCCTCGGTGGCGCTCCCGCTGGAGACCTGGGCCAGCGTTTCCGGCGTGAGAGAGCCCACTACTTGGGTGACCGCTGCGACCTGCTTGGCGGAGATCGCCCGGGGCCCCGCGGCCCCGCCGGTCTCGGCCGAGTCGGGCATGATGGTCACCAGGCCCGACGGCGCCTCGGGGACCCGTTCGAGGACCACAGCCTCGTTGTCGAGGATCTGGTACCCGTCCGGGCCCTGAACAGTGGCCACCGGCACCCGCATCGTCAGCTGCACTCGCAGTCCTCGGGGCCATGCCCTGGTCACCTGCGCCCGACGTACTCGGACCAGGTTGTCGCTGACCCGGGCGGAGAGCCGGCCGGTATCGAGCCTCAGCAACGAGTCGCCCGCGTAGGAGGCCAGGACGTCGCGGACCTGCTTGTCCGAGACGCTGCCGTCCGATCCGACGACGGAGATGCTCTGGGTCTTGAGCCCCAGAAGGGGTGAGAAGAGCAGGGCCCAGGTCGTCAGGACGACGACGAGCACGACTGCCGCCGCGGTCGTGACCCGGCGCAGGCGCAACCGGTGCAGGGCCTGCTGACGCTCCTTGAGGCGGTCGGCGAGCCCGGTGGAGACGACCCGGTCGTCGCCTCTGGGCAGCGCCACCTGTCGACGGCCGAACACGGTCAGCTCCGTGCTCGCCGCTCCGTCCGGACTGGAGGCCGCCTCCCGGTTTTTGGTCCCTGCGGGGCCATCATCGTCCCGACGAGGCTTGGGCGAAGGGCTTGACGAGCTCCTCGATGGGGTCGAGCGAGGGCCGCCCGAGGATGACGGGGCGCCACTGCGCGCGGCTCCGTCCCTCCTCACGGTGGCGCCGGAGCCGGGGACCCGTGGCCGTCTGGCCGTCGTCGACAGGCTGCTCGTCCGGCCGGATGGCTGGGTCGGCTGCTCGGGCGGCCTCTTGGCCTGTGAATCCTGCGAGGGCTGCCTGCCCCCGTTCCGACCGTTCCCGCTCCGCCCGGAGCGGACGGGGCGCGCACGCCGTATTCCGGAGCGGCGCGGCGGGATGCTGGCCGGGGCGCCCTGAGACCGGTCGGACGGCTCGGGGCGGGGCGCCGAGGGCTTCCTCATGCCGGTTCGCCCCGGTCCTCGGGCGAACCGGGTGCAGCGCCTTCGCGAGCCGTCAGGTCTGCCAGGACGATGGCGGCGAGCTCGGTGACGTCACCGGCTCCGACTGTCAGCAGCAGGTCTCCGGGGCGGGCCAGAGCGGCCGCCGCGTGTGCGGCGTCCCGCCGGTCCGCGACGAAGGAGGCCTTGTCGCCAGGGATCCGCCGGGCGACCGTGTCTCCGGAGATGTCGGGGAAGTCGGCCTGAGCCTCCCTGGCCGGGTAGACGTCCGCGACGACGACGACGTCGGCCAGGGCGAGCGCCTGCCCGAAGCGGTCGGCGAAAGCCCTTGTGCGGGAGAACAGGTGCGGCTGGAAGAGGACCAGGACCCGGCCGCCGCGCTCCTGGGCGACTTCACGCGCGGTGCGAAGCAGCGCCTCGATCTCCGTGGGGTGGTGGGCGTAGTCGTCGATAACGCGTACGCCGTCGGCCTGGCCCCGGTCCTCGAAGCGCCGTCCAGTTCCCCCGAAGGAGCCCAGGGCGCGGGCCATCTCAGCCGGTTCGACGCCGAGCTCGATGCCCGCCGCCCAGGCGCCGGCGGCGTCGAGGGCCACATGGTCTCCGGGGACTGTCAGAACCAACTCGACCGTGCGGCTCCCCGTGTCATCAGTCGGGTCACGGTCCGTCGCCCCGGTCAGGGTCAGCAGCGCGCGGGTGGAGGATGCGCCGCGCTCCTGGATGTCCAGGTGGACGTGCCCCTCCCCCACCGGCTTCCCACCGGGCAGGGTGTCGGGGCCGCCGAAGGAGTAGGTGACGACGCGCAGGCCCTCATCGGCGGCGGACTGTGCCAGGCGCAGGGAGCCGGGGTCGGCGGCGCAGGCGATCAGCAGCCCCCCGGGGACCAGGCGGTGGGCGAAGTCGACGAAGGCCGCCTCGAAGGCCCCGGCGGAGCCGTAGCTGTCGAGGTGGTCGGGCTCGACGTTGGTGACGATCTCGATGCGGGGTGAGTAGTTGAGGAAGGATCGGTCGGACTCGTCGGCCTCCGCTACCAGGGCGGGACCGCTCCCCAGGTGGGCTCCGGAGCCCAGGGCTCTCACAACCCCGCCGATGGCGAAGGAGGGATCGGCTCCGGTGTCCGTCAGGGCCTCGGCGAGCATGCCCGAGGTCGTCGTCTTGCCGTGCGCACCGGCCACGGCGACGAAGTCCAGCCCCTGGGCGGCCAGAGCGAGGGCCTGGGAGCGGTGGATCACCTCCTGGCCACGGCGGCGCGCCTCGGCGAGCTCGGGATTGGTCTCCTTGATCGCGGTGGAGACCACGACCGTGCTCTCGGCGGGAAGGTGCGTGGCGTCGTGGCCCAGGTGGGTCGCAATCCCCAGATCGGCCAGGTGGTCGAAGGCGGGGCCGCCGTGGGCGTCGGAGCCCGAGACCCGGGCGCCGCGCGCGGCGAGCAGCTGGGCGACGACGCTCATGCCCGCTCCCCCGATGCCGATGAGGTGGAACGACCGGCCCGAAAGCGTGCGGCGGTCGGAACCGGCCTGCCGGGTGTCGGCGCGGGGGGTGCGTGTCGTCGTGGTCATGCCGCGTTCTCCTCGTCGGTGGGAGTGTTGTTCGTTGAGGCGCACTGCTGGATGAGGGCGGCCAGTCGGGCCGCCGCGTCCTGGACTCCGGTGGAGGCCGCGGCCCGGGCCATGGCGGCCTGCCGCTCGGGATCGGAGATGAGCACCGTGAAGTCGAGAATGTCAGAGGGCTTGAGGTCGGCGTCGAGCACCATGCGGCCGCCTCCCGAGGCCAGGACGTCGGCGGCATTGAGGCGCTGCTCCCCGTTGCCGATCGGCAGGGGGACGTAGAGCGCGGGCAGGCCCAGGGCGGTGATCTCCGCAACGGTGCCGGCGCCCGAGCGGCACAGGACCCCATCGGCGCAGGCGTAGGCCTGTTCCATGGTGGTCAGGTAGTCCAGCACGTGGTAGCGCTCGATCAGATCCTCCGGTGCACCGGCGTCCACCGCCGCCTCGAGGGCGGCGCGCACGGGGGCGTCCTTGTCCTTGCCGGTCAGGTGCAGCACCTGCAGACCGGCGGGCAGGGAGCTGAGCGACTCGCTGAGGACCTCGTTGAGGTGCTGGGCTCCCAGAGAGCCGCCCGTCACCAGGAGCGTGGGCATCGCGGGATCGAGCCCCAGCGCCTGAGCGCCGTCGACGCGGGCGCGATGAGCCCCCTCCGAGGTAGAGCGCTGCGTCACCAGGGCGGCGATGGCCGGGCGCAGGGGCAGCCCGGTGACCTCGGTGCGGCCCTTGGAGGCCTTGAGTCGGGTGGAGGCGAAGGTCAGCGCAATCGCTTGGGCCCAGGAAGCCCCCAGCCGGTTGGCCAGGCCCGGGCGGGCGTTCTGCTCGTGGATGACGACCGGTACACCGGCCTTCCGGGCGGCGAGGTAGGCGGGGGTGGAGACGTAGCCGCCGAAGCCGACGACGACGTCGGCTCCGACCGTCTCGATGGCCTCGGTGGCCGCGCTGATCGCCTTTCCCAACCGGTGCGGCAGGCGCAGCAGATCCCCGCTGGGGCGCCGGGGCAGGGGGACCCGGGGGACGAAGGCCAGTTCGAAGCCGGCCTCGGGAACCAGCCGCTTCTCCAGCCCCTCGGCCGTCCCCAGGACAAGGATCCGCGTGCGGGGGTCCCCGCCCAGGGCCGGGTCCAGCAGGGCAGCGGCCGAGGCCAGCAGCGGGTTGACGTGGCCGGCTGTGCCACCACCGGCCAGGAGTACCCGCAACGGCCGGTCGCGCTCGCCCCGGATGGGCTGCGTCTCCTGGGGCGATCCTGCGCTCTCACTTGTCTCGGGCACGGTTCCTCCTTGGGACAATGACTGCCAGGGAACGAC
>ERZ773075.1691-NODE-1691-length-10366-cov-95.9945_pt1 | contig 10366 bp, 7 predicted proteins | sample MGYA00580614_ERZ773075 | MGnify/ENA primary metagenome ERZ773075 (study PRJEB29015, sample SAMEA2738021) | human oral metagenome | biome: human oral; feature: human-associated habitat; material: dental | place: China | collected 2043 ... | reverse complement strand
GCTGCCTGCGGGAACATGGTGTCCGCAAGACAGGTGGCGAAAAGGGCGATTCGCAAGATATGCCTCCACGACGTCGTAGCTGAGACTTCACGAGGGCCGCTCCGAAAGGCTTGCACGGGGGCAGGACCTGTTACGGCCTCGGCTGTGTCTCAGGCTACGGCCCGGTGATGGCAGTCATCTGACGAGGTCCGGCTTCCAGGCGGCCGGTCCTGATCTTCGATGCAGGTTTTCGGCGAGATGGTGCAGATCTGCACGGGGTGGTGACGGTTCGGGCGGTGGGTCTCCATAGCGTGTGGGCGGTAAGTCCTAGACTCGGATTGCGTCACGGGTCACTGCTGTTATCTGCTCCGAGACCTCGGTCCCAGGTTCGATGAGTCGCCTCGGGCCCGCCGTGGGGCTCGGATGAAGTCCCGGTGTGTGTGAAAGATGCCAGCCGACACACTCCACGACGGTTGGGTCCTACTGGTCGACCCATGGGTGTACTCCACGATGGCCGGGGTGTCGGGCAGTGTGGTTAACCATCCTGCATTGGGGTCCGAGGTGCGTGGAGTGGCCCTACTGGCGGCCGCGAGTGGTGACTCGACGACGGCGTCGGTGCGGTTAGCCCACCAGGTCCAGGGCGGCTGCGCTGCGTCCGGCAAGGTGGAGACCGAGGATCGCCGCGACCCACAGGAGGGTGACCTTGGCCTCGTACTCCAGTCGCGGAGCGATCCTGACCAGCTTGGGCAGGAAGCGCTGCCCCAGCGTATCGGCCAGAACGAGCAGGACGAGGGCGGGCACGATCATGACCAGGCAGTACAGGATCAGGGTGAGGATCCGCAGCGGCCAGGGCGCGGGTGAGGAGGCGATGATTCCTGTCGCTGCGATGTAGGGGACCATGGTGGCGGCTTCGGCCAGTGAGGCTCCCAGTCCCAGAACGATCATCGGGCCGGTTGAGGCCGGAGTGGGGCGGCTGCCCAGGGAGTCGGTTCCGGGCTCGGGCTTGGCCGGGTCGGGGCCGAGAATGCCGAAACCCGCCAGTGCAACACCGATGGCGAGGGTCGCCCACTGGGCCGCGTCGGTCCGCGCCAGGCGTGTCACGGTGGCGCCGATGAGGTCGAAGCCGGCCACCAGAGCGATCCCGAGGGCGAGGTACACCAGGCACACGGTGGTCAGGTAGACGGTCATCGGTCCACGATCCACGCGGCGGCTGCGCACGACGAGCGCGATCGGGATGACCAGCGTGCCCAGGCTGGTGGAGTCCAGCAGGGCGAGTCCTGCGAGTGTCGCGGCATGTTCCATGGGGCACCTCCTACTCATAGACCGGATGTGGTCGTACGACCGTACGACCATTCTTATACGATCGTATGGGGAGCAGTCTGGTGAGGCAACTGCCGTAAAGTGCCAGGGAAGCCTGCAGTAGTGACGGCGGAGAGCCTCCGTGAAGGTACTGAGGTGAAGAGCGACGGAGGAGAGCGTTATGGACCAGGAGACGAACCGGCAATCGGTCCTCGACACCCCGATGTCTCCGGCCGCGAGCATGACCGCTGACGCCACCATTGCCATCATCGCCGAGGAGGGCTTCGACCGGGTCAGTGTGCGCAGTGTCGCGGCCCGGCTCGGCGTCGCCCCGGGCACAGTCCAGTACCGCTCACCGAGCCGGAGAACTCTACTGACAGATGCCCTCGTTCGCTCCGTCCAGCGCCAGGCCGGCCGTGTGGTCTCCCATGAGATCGACCCCGTGAAGCCGGAGACCCTGGTGAGCGCTCTTGCCGAGCTTCTGCCAACCGGTGCCGTGCAGCGCGAGGACGCCGCCGCCTGGGTCGCCTTCGGAGCCGCCGCATCCACTCGGCCTTGGCTGGCCGACCCCTACTGGGAGGCGCTCGTCATCATGCGGACCTGGGTCGAGGGTGTCCTGGCCGGTGCCCGGCAGGCAGGTCTCATGCGCACGGACCTCTCGCCCGCCGAGGGAGCCCGGCTGGTGACCGCCCTCGTCAACGGGCTGGCCCTCGACCTGCTCAACGCCCCGCCGACGGAGCCCGATGAGGTGATCGGTCAGCTGCGCTCGGGACTGGGTCTGGTCCTGCGTGGCCTGTGAGACCTGCGGAGCCCGAGAGGACGCCGTCGTCGGGGACGTACTTTGTCCTCCAGGACTGCGGTTTTCCGCGGATGACTGGGATCTGGGCGCAGTGGTTTGCGTGAGATTGCAGTCCTAAACGTACGGTCCCGATCTCGACGTCAGTCAGGGGCGCCCTCGTGGAGGGGGTGGGCTCAGGTGAGGGACCAGGCCCCGACCTCGAGCTGTCCGTGGCTGTTACTGCCGGTGGCGACGACGGTGCCGTCGCGGCGGAGCCCCACAGTATGGGCCGCTCCCGCCGCGATGGCTACGATGTCGCGCCATCGGCTCACCTCGCACTGACCGGCTTCCGAGCTGCCGGTGGCGACGACGGTGCCATCAGCCCTGAGCCCTACACTGTGGCGGCTGCCCGCCGCCACAGCTGTGATTTCGGTCCAGCACTCGCTGCCCATCCAGAACTCGGCACGTCCGACCGCATGAACGATTCCGTCCTGCGTCAGGCCGATGGTGTGGAGGTAGCCCGCGGACACCGCACGCATCCGACGCCAGTCGTGCACCTCGCACTGACCCGCGGTGTTGTTGCCGACCGCGTAGAGGCTCCCATCTGCCCGAACGGCCACCGTGTGCCAGTCGCCGCAGCTGATATCCGTGACCTCGCGCCAGCGGTCGACCTGCCGCTGCCCCTCGGTGTTGCGGCCGGTCGTCACCAGTGTTCCGTCGTCGCGCAGTCCTGCGCTGAGTCTCCATCCCGCTGCGACGGCGACGACGTTCTGCCAGTCCTGGATATCGCACTGGCCCTGGGCGTTCCAGCCGCATGCCAGGACCGTTCCGTCGTCGCGCAGGCCCAGTGTGTGGGACCGCCCGGTGTTGCCGGCCACGTGGACGCTGCCCGCCGCGACGGCGATGACGTCCCGCCACCGTGACACACGGCACTCTCCAGCGGAATCCGCTCCGACGGCGACCACTCGGCCGCCCGGAAGGCATCCGACGGTGTGCCTGCGCCCAGCAGCCAGGGGAGTATGAGCCGTCACACCGGCCTTAGATACCCAGCCCCACCTGGGAGGCCAGGAGCACGAGAGCCCCCAGCACCACCAGCAGCCCGATGGAGTAGGGCGCCGCCTTCTTGAGGATATCGGCGTCCGTTCCGGGCGCGTCCACCGCGGTCGAGGCAATGGCCAGGTTCTGCGGGGAGACGATCTTGCCCAGCCCGCCACCGATCGTGTTGGCGGCCAGCAGGATCCTCGGGTCGAGCCCGGCCCCCTGGGCGGCAGTGGCCTGCAGATTGGCGAACAGTGCGCCCGCGCTCGTCGCCGAGCCTGCCACCGCGGTGCCCACCCAGCCCAGGGCGGGGGATAGGAAGGCGTAGGCGGCGCCCGTGGCCGCCAGGGCCGCACCGATCGCGGAGGTCTGGCCGGAGAAGTTCATGACGTAGGCCAGGGCCATGACGGCGGCGATCGTCAGGATCGCCATGCGCAGCGTGTAGCAGGTCTTGGCCAGCGTGGCGAAGCCCTTGCCCACGCTCATCTCGAACTTGCCCGGCACCGAGCGCGCCGCGTAGATGAAGGTGACGATGATGGCGGTCAGGAAGATCCAGGTGCCCGGGTTGGACAGGGTCTGGAGCGTGTAGATGGCGCTCTTGGCGGGCTCGCCCTTGGAAGTCAGGAGCTGGCCGTAAACGCCGGGCCACTTCATGGGCAGGTCGGTGGCCTTGAAGACCTTGTCAAGGTTGACGCCCAGGGTCCACAGCTTGGTCGCGGCGATGATGACCACCACCAGGATGTAGGGCAGCAGGGCCAGGACGACGCGCTCGCGGTCGGGGGCGTCGTCGGCGGCCACGTGGGAGCGGAACTCCTCTGGCGTCTTGGGCGTCCACACCAGCAGGAAGATGTAGGAGGCTGCCAGGCCCAGCAGGGAGGCCAGCACAGCGGTGAGCTCGTACGAGATCGAGGGGGTGAAGAAGTGGCCGACGCCGGTGGCCAGCCCTGCCACGATCGCCAGCGGCCACAGCTGCCTGACGCCGCGCATCCCGTCGAGGATGAACAGCAGGATGAGCGGGATGAAGGCGCAGAACACCCAGGTCAGGTGCCCCATGGCGGTGGCGACTGTCACCGGTTCCTCGCCGCCGAGCTTGCCGGCTGTCGTTGTGGGGATGGCCATGGCGCCGAAACCCACGTTGATGGCGTTGCCCACCATGACGACGACGGCCGCCTTGAGCTTGGGCAGTCCCAGGGTCGCCACCATGGCGGCGGCGATCGCCACCGGGGCGCCGAAGCCGGCCAGCCCCTCGAGCAGGCCGCAGAAGGAGAAGGCCACGATGAGGGCCTGGGCGCGCATGTCGCCCTTGCCGATCACGTTGAACACGGCCCGCAGGTCCTTCGAGCGGCCCGAGACGTCAGTGAGGTTGTAGAGCCACACGGCCGCGATGATGATGTAGACGATCGGGACGAATCCCAGGGCCATGCCCTGGGTGGCGCTCATGACCGTCATGCCCACCGGCATGTGGAACAGGGTGATCGCGGTGATGGCCGCGATCACCAGGGAGATGATGGCGCACCAGTGGGTGGCCACCTTGAACACCCCCATGAGGACGAAGAACACCACCAGCGGCAGCAGACCCACCGCGGCGGTGAGGTAGACGTTGCCGCCCACGGCGGTGGTCGATGGCGTGAAGGCGGTGGGCAGGCCCGCCAGGGCGGGGGTGAGGGGTGCCGGGTGCGTCGGCAGGGCTGTCAGGACGGCTGGCGTCATGGCTACTCCACTGTGAGTACTGATGAAAGTCGGCCAGGTCGCGAACGGGGCTGGGCTGACAGCCTCGATGCTGCGTCCTGGGTACTAAGGCCTAACGATCATGCCACGGAGACGGTGACTTGTGCACCATGTGACATGGCAGGGTGTCGCTTTGGTACAGCGTCCCCGGCGAAAGTGGGGCAGGGGGCTGACCGTGGCCGACGCCGCTCAACGGTGCCCTGCGCGTTATTGCGGTCCACTGCGTGCGCTAAAACTGGTGGGGCCTGGGACGTCCGGCTGCGCGGGCGTGGTGCCGGTGCGCGCGTCGGCCGACTCAGCGCCTGCGGGCCGGGCGGGGCACCAGGCGGGCCGAGTTGAGGATGAAGGCGGACTCGGAGACGACGTGCACGAGGGCCGCCGCTACCGGCCCCAGCAGCCCCAGCCCGGCGGCGATCATGCCGGCGGCGTCGACGACGACCGTGCCCACGAAGTTCACCATGATGATGCCCCGGGCCCGGCGGGCCACCCGCACGGTCTCGACCAGGTCGGCCGGGGCGGATCCCACGAGCACCACGTCCCCGGCCTCGCGGGCCACGTCCGTGCCGGTGCCCATGGCGATGCCGACGTCGGCGGCGCTCAGGGCCGGGGCGTCATTGACGCCGTCACCCACCATGGCCACGCACTTTCCCGCTTGGCGCAGCGAACGGACGACCTCCTCCTTGTCCGTGGGCAGGAGATCGTTGCGCACCTGATCCTCGGTCAGGCCGAGCAGGCCGGCCACGTGGCTCGCGGAGGCCGCCGAGTCGCCGGTGAGCATAAGGACCCCCAGGCCCATCTCGCTCAGGTCGCGCACGGCGGTGGCCGCCCCCTGGCGCAGCCGGTCTGCCAGGGCGATGGTGCCCAGGAGCTGCCCGTCGGCTCGCACCTCCACCACCGAGGTGGCCGATGGCGCCTCGGGGTCCGAGGCGATACTGGATGCGATGGCGTCGTCGGAGCCGGAGGTGTCCTGGCCCGGTTGGTGCTCCTGTCTCTTGCGTCGTCCCACGGTGACCCGGCGCCCGTCGACGCGGGCGCTCACCCCGGCTCCAGGGGAGTAGACGACGTCCTGCGGCATCGGAACCGTCAGGTCTCGGACGGCGGCCTCGGAGTAGATGGCCCGGCCGATCGGGTGCTCGGAGTTCCACTCCGCCGCGGCCGCCAGAGCCAGGACCTCATCCTCTCCTGCAGCGGCCTCGGTAGGGCCGACGGCCACGACGCGGGGTGCGCCCACGGTGAGTGTCCCGGTCTTGTCCAGTACCACCGTGTCCACCGCGGAGAGCTGCTCCAGGTGGGTGCCGTCCTTGACGAAGGCCCCGCAGTGGGCGGCGCGGGCGATCGCGGCCAGGACCGCCAGGGGCGTGCCCGCAGCCACCCCGCAGGCCCCGGCCACGATGATGACCGAGATCGTGGCGCGCGCGTCCCGGGTCGCCAGGAAGGTGACGAGGGCCGCCGCCAGTGCGAGGTAGACGATGCGCGCCGCCAGGCGGTCGGCCAGACGCTGGACCGGTGCGCGCGAGGACTGGGCATGGCGCACCGCCGCCACGATCCGCCCGTAGGAGGAGTCCTCACCGACCCGCTCGACCTCGAGCTCCAGGGCGCCACGTGTGATGGACCCCGCCGGGACCCGGTCACCCGGTCCGACCTGGACGGGCAGCGCCTCTCCGGTGATCCGGGACTGATCGACGTCGGCCCGGCCGGTGCGCACGATCCCGTCGACCGGTACCCGGCCCCCGGGACTCAGGGCGATCACCTGCCCCGGGCGCACCTCGTCCAGAGGCACCTCAGTGGTCTCGGCGGGTGCGGCAGTCTCCACGCCGCTCACCACCTGCGCGGTCTGTGGCAGGAAGGACATGAGATTGGTCAGGGCGTCGCGGCCCCGGTCCATCGACAGGTCCTCGAGGACCTCGGCGCACAGGGCGAAGACGGTCACGGCCAGGGCCGTCACCCACTCACCGATGACGGCGGCGGCCACTATGGCCAGCAGCATCGACAGCTCCATGCTCATGCGCCGCTCGCGCAGGTCGCCCGCCGCCTCAACGACGAGCGGCCAGCAGCCCACCACCAGGGCCGGCACCCCGACCGCGCCCACCACCCAGCTGGGTGTCCCGGCTGCGCCCGCGGCCCACGTGCCCAGGGTCGCCAGCCCCACCACCGCGATGCGCATGATGTCGGCCCGCTCGATCCGGTCGATGATCCGTTCGTTGCTGCCGGCACCGGTGGGGCCCACGGAGCCGGAGAGCTCATCGGACTCATCGACGGGCAGCGCCGGCGTCGAGGCGGACGGAGCCGAGGCAGGCGGGTGTGCGTGGGCGGTGGGCGGCTGAGCCGTCATACAGGGACTCCTCGCAGGGGACGGGACGGGGCCTCACGGGGCAGGTGGAGAGCACCACCCAGGAATCTACCGACCCGTTAAGGGGCTCAACAGTGTATGAGAGGACTAGGCGAGCCTCTGGGACCCGTCGCTGTGTCACAACGGGAGACTTTTCAACCCGGGTCTGAGAGCCTCTCCCCGGCGAACCGTGCTGACCTGGGCTGATGTGTGAGACGTGCAGGTGGGAGAGACGGTTGTGCGGGGTAAAGGTCTCCATCCGTGACACATCGGCCGGGAAACGCGGAACATCAGCTGCCCGAGACGTGGTAAACGGCGCCACCGGCGGGCCCGTGGGGAGACGGGACCCGCCGGCGGCGCCGGGGTGCTGCGTGTGGTGCTGCAGCGGATCAGTGACGGCCGTGATCACCGCCACCGACCGAGCGCCGCTGGACGCCACTCGGTCATGTCGCTTGCTACTCGACCACGTCCTCGTCGACCCAGTCCAGGGTGCGCTGGACGGCCTTGTTCCAGTTGCGGAAGAGCCGCTCGCGCTCGGCCTCCTCCATGGCCGGCTCCCAGCGCTTGTCCTCGGCCCAGTTGTCGATGACGTCCTGGGTGCCCGACCAGAAGCCCACCGCGATGCCGGAGGCGTAGGCCGCCCCCAGCGCCGTGGTCTCGGCGACTCTCGGGCGCACGACCGGCACGCCCACCTGATCGGCCTGGAACTGCATGAGCAGCTCGTCGCGGGTCATGCCGCCATCGACCTTGAGCTCGGTCAGGGCTGCGCCCGTGGACCCCGAAGCAGCGGCATCCCGGTTCATGGCCTCGAGGACCTCGCGGGTCTGATAGGCGGTCGACTCCTCCACGGCCCGGGCGATGTGCGCCCTGTTGACATAGCGGGTCAGGCCCACCAGGGCGCCGCGGGCGTCGGGGCGCCAGTGAGGGGCGAACAGTCCTGAGAAGGCCGGCACGAAGTAGGCCCCGCCGTTGTCCTCGACGCTGGAGGCCAGCGCCTCGATGTCCTTGGAGTCGGTGATGATGCCCAGGTTGTCGCGCAGCCACTGCACCAGCGACCCGGCCACGGCGATCGAGCCCTCCAGGGCGTAGACGGCCGGCTCGTCGCCGATCTGGTAGCACACAGTGGTCAGCAGCCCGTTCTCGCTGCGCACCGGGATGGTGCCGGTGTTCATGAGCATGAAGCAGCCGGTTCCGTAGGTATTCTTGGCCTGCCCCTTCTCGAAGCAGGCCTGCCCGAAGGTGGCCGCCTGCTGGTCACCGAGGATGCCGCTGATGGGGGTGTCCACCAGCAGCCCGTTCTTGCGGCCGTAGCCGAACACGCCCGAGGAGGGGCGGATCTCGGGAAGCATGGACATGGGGATACCCATGTCCGCGCAGATCTCCGGGTTCCAGTCCAGCGTGTCGATGTTCATGAGCATCGTGCGTGAGGCGTTGGTGACGTCGGTGGCGTGCACGCCCCCGTTGACCCCGCCGGTGAGGTTCCACAGCGTCCAGGTGTCCATGGTGCCCATGAGGAGGTCGCCGGCCTCGGCGCGCTCGCGGGCCCCCTCGACGTTCTCCAGGATCCAGGCCACCTTGGGGCCGGCGAAGTAGGTGGCCAGCCCCAGGCCCACGCGGTCCTTGTACTTGTCTGGGCCGGCGTCCCCGGCCAGACGGTCACAGATCTTCTGGGTGCGGGTGTCCTGCCAGACGATGACGTTGTAGACGGGCTCGCCGGTGTTCTTGTCCCACACGACGGCGCTCTCGCGCTGGTTGGTGATGCCCACCGAGGCGATCTCGTGGCGGTTGATCTGCGCCTTGGCGAGTACCCCGCCGACGACGGAGCGGACGTTGTCCCAGATCTCGTTCGCGTTGTGCTCGACCCAGCCGGCGCGCGGGAAGATCTGCTCGTGCTCCTTCTGGTCGACGGCGACGATCTCCCCGTCGTGGTTGAACAGGATGGCGCGTGAGGAGGTCGTCCCCTGGTCGATGGCCAGGACGTACTTCTTCTCAGCGCTGTCTGCTGTGCTGTTGGGGCTCAAGGAATTGTCCTTTCACTGCGTTGTGAGGGGCGTGGTGGTCGGTGGTGTATAGAGGGGCCCGGGTTCAGAACAGGCCGGCGATGTGGGGGACGATGAGCCCTGCGGCGACGGCGCCGATGATCGGGCCGACGACCGGGACCCAGGAGTAGGCCCAGTCCGAGCCGCCCTTGCCCGGAATGGGCAGGAAGGCGTGGGCGATGCGCGGCCCCAGGTCGCGGGCCGGGTTGATGGCGTAGCCGGTGGGGCCGCCCAGGCTCAGGCCGATGACGACGATGACCAGGGCCACGGCCAGCGGGCCGAGCCCGGAGGGGGTCTTGCCCGAGGCGATGATCCAGGCCAGCAGGACGAAGGTGCCCACGGCCTCGGTCACGACGTTCCATCCGTAGGAGCGCACCGCCGGGCCGGTGGCGAACACGCCGAGCTTGGCGGCGGCGTCGGCCTTCTGGTCGAACTGCTTCTTATAGGTCAGCCACACGGCGGTGGCGCCCAGGATGGCGCCCAACATCTGGGCGGCGAAGTAGACCATGATGTTAGTCGCTGAGGCGGGGATCCCTTCGGCCAGGTCCCGTCCGGCGACCGCCAGACCGATGGTGACGGCTGGGTTGAGGTGCGCGCCGGTCTTGTAGGCGGCGTAGACGCCCACGAAGACCGCCAGCCCCCATGCCATGGTGACGACGATCCAGCCGCCGTCCTTGGCCTTGGAGGTGGGCAGCGCGACGCCGGCGACGACGCCGCAGCCCAGGAGGATGAGAAGGAACGTCCCGAAGGCCTCCGAGGCGAAGATCTGGGTCAGGGTCGCAGACATTGCGGCTCTCTTTCTGCACGACGGTGTGCGGGTTCGGACGGCACCGGCGTGGTCCGGTTTCTCGAGGGGTGATGGGGTGTCACGGTTCCCGCCTCAGCCGGAGTCGGCGGGCACCGCGGGGGTCGTCGGGCCGAGCGGCACCGGATGCCGGTCCGCTCGGCCAGCAGGAGCCTAGATCGGCTCGGTGACGTGTGCCACCGCGGCGGCGTCGGTCAGCTCGGCCTCGGCCGCGGCGATCTGGGCCACGCGCTGGGCGTAGGCCTCCTTCTGCGCGGCGACGTCCTCCTTCGACCAGTCCAGCAGCGGCGCCATGATCGACAGGATCTCGTCGGCCGCGGCCAGGCCCCGGTCGCGGCGCGAGAGGTCCAGGCGCACCCGGCGCAGCAGGA
>ERZ773075.1690-NODE-1690-length-10374-cov-88.7794_pt1 | contig 10374 bp, 5 predicted proteins | sample MGYA00580614_ERZ773075 | MGnify/ENA primary metagenome ERZ773075 (study PRJEB29015, sample SAMEA2738021) | human oral metagenome | biome: human oral; feature: human-associated habitat; material: dental | place: China | collected 2043 ... | reverse complement strand
GTGGACTCCGAGATCGCCGTCTGGCACGAGCCCAGGGACTGGTCGGTCTACGACGCAGCCATCTTCCGTTCCCCCTGGGACTATGCGGAACGCACGGAGGAGTTCATGGACTGGCTGGGGCGCGCCGAGACCCGGGTGCGCCTGATCAACAGCCCCGACCTGATCCGGTGGAATCTGGACAAGCGCTACCTGCGGGAACTTGCCGAACACGGGGTCGAGGTCGTCCCCACCACCTTCTGCGAGGATCTCGAACAGTGCCGCGAGGCGCTGGCTAGACACGGCGGCGGGAACGTCGTGGTCAAACCGAACATCTCCCTCGGATCACAGAGCACCGGGCTGTTCGCCGCCACCGACCCCGCGGCCCTCGAACTGTGCGGGCGCATCCTGGAGGTGGGCAAGGTGGTGCTCGTGCAGCCCGCGATCGATGCTATCCAGGACAATGCCGAACACGGCCTGTTGTTCTTCAACGCGCACCACTCCCACACCATCCAGAAGTGCGCGATCCTCAAACACGGGGGTGGCTACCTCGGTGGCAGGTACACCGAGGACATCCGGCCGGTCGCCCCGACCGGCGACGAGGTGGAGCTTGGGAACAGGGCCTTGAAAGCGATCGCCGCGATCGCGGAGGCCAGGGGCTGGGGTGAGGACGCCAGCACCCCGCTGTACGCGCGTATCGATGTGGTGACCCCGCCGGGAAGCCATCCGCTGCTCCTGGAGGCGGAGCTTTTCGAACCGGCCACGTTCGTCGACCTCGCCGATGGAGCCCTCGACCGTTTCGTCGCCGCCATCCACGAGAAACTCCGGGCCTGAACGTCCCCGCGAAAATGTCGGCGGCCCGTGGCAGGCTTCGTGCATGGAGCACAACCGGGCCACCGAGCAGACCGGAACACGCACCCTGGCCTGCGAATTGCTGCGGAAACTCACGGGGCGTGAGGACGCGGTCTTCCGCGACGGGCAGTACGAGGCCATCGAGGCGCTCGTCGTCCATCACCGGCGGGCCCTGGTGGTGCAGCGCACCGGCTGGGGAAAATCGGCGGTCTACTTCATAGCCGCGCTGCTGCAACGCCGAGCGGGCGCCGGTCCCGCGCTGATCGTCTCCCCGCTGCTGGCGTTGATGCGCAACCAGGTGGAGGCCGCCGGGCGCGCCGGGGTACGGGCCGCCACCATCAACTCGTCGAACGTCACCGACTGGGAGGAGATCGCCGAGGCCATCGAACAGGACCTCCTCGACGTCCTCCTGGTCTCCCCGGAACGCCTGGTCAACCCCCGATTCCGGGACACCCAGCTGCCCCATCTGCTCGCGCGGGCGGGTCTCGTGGTGATCGACGAGGCCCACTGCATCAGCGACTGGGGCCACGACTTCCGTCCCGACTACCGGCGGATCCGTTCCCTGATTCGGGAGCTGCCGGACCGGGTCCCGGTGCTGGCCACCACCGCGACGGCCAACCAGCGGGTGGTCACCGACGTCGCCGAGCAGCTGGCCGTCGGCGGGCACAAGGTGTTCACGCTGCGCGGGGCCCTGGCGCGCGACTCCCTGCGGCTCGGGGTGTTGGAGCTGGGGTCGTCGGCGCGGCGGCTGGCGTGGCTGATAGAGCATCTCGGTTCGTTGCCCGGCAGCGGCATCGTCTACTGCCTGACCGTCGCGAACGCCGAGGACACCGCGGCGGCTCTGGCGGCCGCCGGGCACCGGGTCCTGCCGTACACGGGTCGCACGGACCTGCCCGAGCGGGTCGCGGCCGAGCAGGCCCTGCTCGCCAACGAGGTGAAGGCCCTGGTGGCCACCTCGGCGTTGGGGATGGGATTCGACAAGCCCGATCTCGGGTTCGTGGTCCACTTCGGCGCCCCGAGTTCCCCGGTGACCTACTACCAGCAGGTGGGGCGTGCGGGCCGCGCCACCGAGGCCGCCGACGTGCTGCTGCTCCCGGGGCGCGAGGACCAGGAGATCTGGCGGTATTTCGCCACCAACGCCATGCCTACCCGGCAGCGGGCCGCATCGGTGCTGGACGCCCTGGCGGCCTCGGATGTGCCGTTGAGTGTGCCTGCCCTGGAGTCGCGGGTGGAGCTGCGTCGCGGTGCCCTGGAGTTGCTGCTGAAGGTGCTGGCGGTCGACGGTGCCGTGGAGAACCGCGCCGGGGGATGGGCGGCGACCGGCGTGGACTGGATCTACGACGAGGAACGCTACGCACGCATCGCCGCCGCGCGGGTCGCGGAGCAGCAGGCCATGCTCGAATACGAGGACCTCGGGCACGCCCGGTGCCGGATGGAGTTCCTGACGGCGGCGCTGGACGACCCGCACTCGAGGCCCTGTGGGCGCTGCGACACCTGCACCCGGCCGTGGTACCCCACCGGGGTGACGGTCGAGGCACAGGTCGCGGCGCAGTCGGCGCTGGAACGGGTGGGGGTGGTCCTCGAACCGCGCACCCAGTGGCCGCCCGGGCTGGATCGTTTCGCCAGCGTGATGGGTGGTGAGGTCCTCAAGGGTCGGATCCCGGCGGCGGAACGCATCGAACCCGGACGCGTCGTGGCCCGCCTGACCGACCTCGGTCACGGCAACGCGCTGCGCGAGCTGTTCGCCTCGGATGTCGACGGCAAACCGGTCGACGCCGAGGTACCACCGCAGCTGGCCGGAGCATGCCTCCAGGTGCTCCGCGAGTGGGACTGGGACGAGCGTCCCGTTGCCGTCGCCTGGGTTCCCGGCCTGTCACGTCCCCGGCTGGTCGCCGCCCTGGGGGAAGGACTGGCCAGGGCCGGCCGACTCCGGGTGCTCGGACCCCTCGGGCTGGCGCCCGGCGCCGCCTCGCTGCCCAGGGCGAACAGCACGTTCCGGGTGCGGGACCTGTGGACCCGGTTCCACGTCACCCCGCAACAGGAGGTGGCGCTGGCTGCCCTGTCCGGGCCGCTACTGCTCGTCGACGACCTGGTCGATTCGCGGTGGACCATGACGGTCGCGGGACGTCTCCTGAAACGGGCCGGGGCGAGGGCTGTTCTGCCCTTCGCCCTCGCCGCCATGGGGTGAACTGGAGATAGCGCGGATGAACTCCTGCGAGGGCTCCTGCCCTGGGCCCTCCCCGGATTGGTTCGCTTGCCTTCTGGTCGTGTGCTTGCGCTGTAGCGCTGGCGTTTTTGGCGGGAAGGGTGGTGTGCGGGGCGGGGCTGGCTGAACACGGTGTGGGTGGGGTGGCATCCACCCCACCCACACCGGTGGGAGCAGTCAGCGTTCGCCGATGATGTTCATGGCGATGTGCCACAGCTCGTCGTGGATCTCCTGGGGGACCTTCAGACCCAGTGACCTGAGCCAGCGACGCACGCGTGGCAGCTCGTCGGCCCATTCGTTGGGAACGTAGCGCAGCACCTGCTCCAGGTGCTCGTCACTGATGTTGAGGCCTTCGATATCGATGTCCTTCTTCTCCGGCAGCAGGCCGGCCGGGGTCTCGACGGCCCCTACCCTGCCCTCGAGGCGCTCCACGATCCACTTCAGGACCCGGGAGTTCTCACCGAAACCGGGCCACAGGAACTTGCCCTCGGAGTCGCGCCGGAACCAGTTGACGTAGAAGACCTTCGGGAGCTTGTCGGGAGCGGTGCGCTCTGCGAGGTTGATCCAGTGCCTGAAGTAGTCGCCGACGTGGTAGCCGATGAACGGCAACATCGCCATCGGGTCACGGCGCAGCACACCGACGGCGCCCTTGGCTGCCGCGGTGGTCTCGGAAGAACAGGTGGCGCCCATGAACACGCCGTGCTGCCAGTTTCTGGACTGTGCCACCAGCGGGATGGTGTTCTCGCGGCGGCCGCCAAAGATGATGGCATCGACGGGCACGCCCTTCGGATCGTAGAACTCCTCCGAGAGGATCGGGCACTGCGAAATCGGAGTGCAGAAGCGTGAGTTCGGGTGCGCCGCCTTCTCGCCCGGACGACCTCCCTCGGGGCCACCCTCGGGTGTCCAGGAACGTCCCTTCCAGTCCGTGAGGTGTTCTGGGGGCTGCTTGGTCTTCCCCTCCCACCACACGTCACCGTCGTCGGTGAGCGCGACGTTGGTGAATATCGAGTGCCCGGCCTCGATGGCTGCCATGGCGTTGGGGTTGGTGTCGGTACTCGTACCCGGGGCCACGCCGAACAGGCCGGTCTCCGGGTTGACGGCGTAGAGCCTGCCGTCTTCGCCGAACCGCATCCAAGCGATGTCATCGCCGAGGGTCTCCACCTTCCAACCCGGCAGGGTGGGTTCCAGCATGGCCAGGTTCGTCTTGCCACAGGCCGACGGGAAGGCCGCACACAGGTGGTAGGACTTCCCCTCCGGCGAGGTGATCTTGAGGATCAGCATGTGCTCGGCCAGCCAGCCCTCATCGCGACCCATCACGGAGGCGATCCGCAGGGCATAACACTTCTTGCCCAGCAGGGAGTTGCCGCCGTAGCCGGAGCCATAGCTCCAGATGGTTCGTTCCTCGGGGAAGTGGACGATGTACTTGATGTCATTGCAGGGCCACGGTACGTCCTTGACCCCAGGGGGCAGGGGCATCCCGACGGAGTGGAGCGCGGGCACGAAGTCCGCGTTTGTGCGCTCCATGGCCTCCATCACGTCAGTGCCCATCCGGGTCATGATCTTCATGGAGATCGCCACGTAGGCCGAGTCGGTGATCTCGATACCGAATTTCGGTGAGGGGGCGTCGATGTGTCCCATGCAGAAGGGAATGACATACATGGTGCGTCCCACCATGCAACCGTTGTACAGCTTGGTCAGGATGGTTTTCATCTGCTTGGGGTCCATCCAGTTGTTGGTGGGGCCGGCGTCGTTCTCGTTGACGGAGCAGATGAAGGTGGAATCCTCGACGCGAGCCACATCGTCGGGATCGGTGCGGGCGTAGACGGAACCTGGTTGCTTGTCAGGATTCAGCCGCATGAGGGTGCCGGCCTCCACGAGTTTCTCCACGAAGCGCTCGTACTCCTCGTCGGAGCCGTCGAGGAAGTGGATGGCGCTGGGATTGGTCAGGGCTGCGACCTCCTCCACCCACTCGATGACGCGGGGAAGCTTCGGAACACGCCCCGTGACGGGGATGGTGGTGGTCAAACCGTTCTCGGTGAGGTGGGACATGTGGTTCCTTCCAGTCAGCACTTCGGTGGGCGACTGGACGACGCCAGGGATGCGTCGGGGCGTTCCCGCCGTCGTCCATGTCTGAGCCTAGCCCTTGAAACCTGTTTTGTGACCATGAAGGGGGAAAGGGTCGTAATCCGGATGCGCATCAGAGCTATTCGGAATCAGGTTGAGCGTGGTAGACTCAACTTTGTAATTCGCTCTCTGGAGGACTGGTGAACACTGAGAAACTGACCACCAAGAGCCGCGACGCCGTGACCGCGGCGGTGCGGCAGGCTCTTACCGCGGGCAACCCGTCCGCGGAACCCGTGCATCTGCTGCATGGGCTGCTGCTCACTCCCGACAACACCGTCGGGCACCTGCTGACTGCAGTTGGTGCCGACCCGGCAGCTGTTGATGCCCAGGCTGTTGAAGCCATCTCCAAACAGCCGTCCAGCACCGGCAGTTCCGTGACCCAGCCGACGGTCTCGGGTGCCCTGGCGCGCGTACTGGCTACGGCAGAGACCCTGGCTGAGCAGCTCGGCGACCAGTTCGTCGCCACCGAACATCTACTGATAGCCCTCGCATCCGTCGAATCCCAGGCGCGAAGCATTCTGACCCGTGCTGGGGCTGTCCCCGAGAAACTGACCAAGGTGTTTGAGGAGGCGCGCGGTGGCAAGCGCGTCACCTCCGCGGAATCCGAGGGCGGTGAGTCGGCCCTCGGCAAGTACTCCATCGACCTGACTGAGCGCGCCCGTTCCGGCAAGCTCGATCCCGTGATCGGACGTGACCAGGAGATCCGTCGCGTCGTTCAGGTGCTGGCGCGTCGAACCAAGAACAACCCCGTCCTGATCGGTGAACCCGGGGTCGGCAAGACCGCCGTCGTCGAGGGGCTCGCCATGCGCCTGGTGGAGGGCGACGTTCCAGACTCTCTGAAGGGGCGTCGCTTGGTTTCCCTGGATCTCACCTCGATGGTGGCCGGGGCCAAGTACCGGGGTGACTTCGAGGAGCGTCTCAAGGCGGTCCTGAGCGAGATCAAGGAATCCGAGGGGCAGATCATCACCTTCATCGACGAGCTGCACACCGTCGTAGGGGCCGGTTCCACTGGAGACGGTGGGATGGATGCGGGCAACATGCTCAAGCCCATGCTCGCCCGCGGCGAGCTGCGAATGATCGGCGCCACCACGCTCGACGAGTATCGGGAGAGGATAGAAAAGGATCCCGCGCTGGAGCGTCGCTTCCAGCAGGTCTACGTCGGTGAGCCCTCCGTGGAGGATGCCATCGCAATCCTGCGTGGGCTGCGGGAACGTTACGAGGCGCATCACAAGGTGCGCATCACTGATTCCGCGCTGGTGGCCGCCGCCGCCTTGTCGGATCGCTACATCACCAGCCGGAAGCTTCCCGACAAGGCCATCGACCTGGTGGACGAGGCTGCCTCGCGGCTGCGCATGGAGATTGACTCCAGCCCTGAGGAGATCGACATGCTGCGCCGCGACGTGGACCGCATGCTGATGCAGGAACTGCACCTGAAGAACGAGGAGGATGCCGCATCCCGTGAACGCCTCGCCGCGCTGCGCTCCGAGCTCGCTGATGCTCAGGAGGAGCTGCGTGGGCTGGAGTCCCGCTGGGAGCAGGAGAAGTCCGGGCTGAACCGGGTCGGCGACCTCAAGGAGAAGATCGATGCGCTGCGCGTGGAGGCCGACAAGGCGCAGCGTGCCGGCGACCTGGGGCGTGCCTCGCAGCTGCTGTACGGGGAGATTCCCCTCATCGAACAGCAGCTCGTCGACGCGGAGAAAACCGACGCGGAGAAAACCGACGCGGACGACTCCCGCATGGTCTCCGACGAGGTCTCCGAAACTGATATCGCCGAGGTCGTCGCGGCCTGGACGGGGATTCCTGTCGGGCGGATGCTGCAGGGTGAGTCCGAGAAGCTGTTGCGCATGGAGGAGAGACTCGGTGAGCGGCTCATAGGTCAGCGCGAGGCCGTCAAGGCCGTCTCTGATGCGGTGCGGCGTTCCCGCGCCGGGATCTCCGACCCGAACCGGCCCACTGGATCGTTCCTGTTCCTCGGCCCCACCGGTGTCGGAAAGACCGAACTGGCCAAGTCGCTGGCCGATTTCCTGTTCGACGACGAGACCGCCATGGTGCGCATCGACATGAGTGAGTACTCCGAGAAACACTCGGTTGCCCGTCTGGTCGGCGCCCCTCCCGGGTACGTCGGCTACGAGGAGGGTGGGCAGCTCACCGAGGCCGTGCGCAGGCGTCCCTACTCCGTGATCCTGCTCGATGAGGTGGAGAAGGCCCACCCGGATCTGTTCAACATCTTGTTGCAGGTCCTCGACGACGGTCGTCTCACCGACGGCCAGGGCCGCACGGTCGACTTCCGCAACACCATCCTCATCCTCACCAGCAACCTCGGGTCGCAGTACCTGGCCGACCCGCTACTGAATGACGGGGAGAGGAGGGAACAGGTGATGGGAGTGGTGCGCTCTGCATTCCGTCCCGAGTTCCTGAACCGGCTTGACGACATCGTCATGTTCGATCCTCTCAGCCGCGAGGACCTGCGCAGGATCGTCGCGATCCAACTCGAACGGCTGGGGCGTCGCCTGGCTTCTCGCAGGATCGCCGTCGAGGTCACCGACGCCGCGGCCGACTGGCTCGGCGAAGTCGGCTTCGACCCGGTCTACGGCGCCCGTCCGCTGCGACGCCTGGTGCAGACCACCGTCGAGGACCAGCTTGCTCGCGGGTTGCTATCCGGGCAGATCCACGACGGTGAGACGGTCCGTTTCGACCGGGTCGACGACGGCATCGCCATCGTGTGATGACACCAGCGCTCGGGGAGCTGAAGACTCCCCGGGCGTTTTCCCTCTCAGGGACCGAAGACCGGGGGCACGAGCTGCCCTGTGCAGCTACCATCCGGTTTCAGTAGCCACCCCATTGACTTGTGACTGCGCATGTGCACGACGGTTTCGTCGGGGGCCAGGCCGGGGATGGCGGAGGCGATCGAGGACTCGAGGGCGGCCATGGAGCCGATGTGGTTGACGCGGAAGTTGACGCGCAAGTTGTTGCTTCCCGTGATCCAGAAGCAGGATCGCAACGAAGGTTGTTCCTTCAGCAGCTCGATGACCCGGTTCTTGTAGTTGAAGGCGACCGTCGTCAACCAGGTGCACTCCAGCTGCCAGCCCGCCAACTCGGGGGCCGCGTCACACCGCATGATGATGTTCTGGTTCGCCAGAAGCCGCCGCATTCGCCGGTGCACCGTGCTGGTCGGCATATCGAGTTCCTGGGACAGTGAGGCGACGCTGGCCCTGCCGTCGCGGGCCAAGGCCTGGGCCAAAGCCAGGTCGGCGGCATCGAGTCCCGCCTGCGTTCTGTCAGGCGTGCGCTGGGGGATGGCCTGGTTGACCTGGCGCTGGGTGAGGATGTTCGCACGCCAGGATTCCGCACCGACGATGACGTTGGTCACCAGCGAGCTGCGGGTCCCGTACACTCCCTCGATTCCCCCGATCCAGTCGATGATCAAGGTGGTCAGTGTCACCATGTCGGGGGCCATGATGGTCAAGAGGATGTCGCGTCGTCCCGTGGCCTCGTCGACGCTTGTGATCAGCGGATGCGCGCACATCTGTTTGGTGGCGGAGGCCAGGGACTTGGTCCGACAGTCGACCTCAACCACCGCGGTGAACCGGTGCTCCAGGTTCGGATGGGTGCAGATCCAGGCCAGTCCCTTCTCCACCAGATGATTCCAGCGGTTCGCCACCGTCGTCGGAGACAACTGGAGGATTTCGCCAGCCTTCGACCAGGAGATGCGGGGATCGATCTGCAGCAGATTAACCAACTGGAGATCCGTCTCGTCCCTCACAGCCGCCTCCTGCCTGGGAGGTTTCGTGTTTCAAGATGTTGACGATGGGAAGATCTCAAATTGTCAGCCTTTGTCGCAATCGAATCCGGTGTTCTCGGGATGATTCCCTGCCGTCGCGGATACCGTGAAGGGGCAATGGTCAGCGGCGACACCTTCACGATGGTGAACCGACGAACATCCGTGTGGATGCCGGTCGGGCAAGCGGCCCAGGACATGGCGAACATAGTAACCACCGGATTGGAAGGAGAAAGTGGCGGTGGTCGGGCCGGTCCTTGGTTCGCCGGAGAAGGGGTGTGCTTGTTCCGGAGGGCCGGGACACTGGTACGCCGCGTCCCAGCTGAGGCGGAACAACAACTCGAGGGAGAGAAGTGAGCAAGAATCAGCGAATCCGCGTGGCCCAGTGGGGCCTCGGGGCGATGGGTCAGGGCGTTGCCAAGGTGATCCTGGCAAAGGAAGGCCTGGAACTGGTCGGCGCATTCGACATCAGTCCCGATCTCGTGGGCAAAGACGTCGGCGAGGTGCTCGGTGTGGCCCCGGCTGGTGTGAAAGTCAGCAACGATCCGGCCAGCATCCTCGACCCGGAGAAGGTGGACGTCGTCACCATCGCCACCACATCCTGGGTCAAGAAACAGCTTCCTGACCTGAAGGCAATCATCTCCGCGGGCATCAATGTGGTCAGCATCGCCGAGGAGATGGCCGCCCCCGAGGCGCAGAACCCCGAGGAGGCGGCTGAACTGGACGCGCTGGCCAAGGAACACGGTGTCTCCGCCATCGGTGTGGGTGTCAACCCAGGCTTCGTGCTCGACCATCTCGTCGTGGTGCTGACCGCCGGCAGCCAGGAGGTCACCAGCATCGAGGCCAGCCGTGTCAACGATCTGAGCCCCTACGGGCAGACCGTGCTGTCCACCCAGGGCGTGGGAACCACCCCCGAGGAGTTCAAGGCCGGGGTCGCTGACGGCTCCATCGTCGGGCACGTCGGTTTCCCCGAATCCGTACGCCTGATCAGCGATGCCCTCGGACTCGGCGTTGACCGCGTGGAACAGACTCTCGAACCGATCATCGCGAAGGTGCCGCGCCAGGCCAGGGACCGGGTCATCGAACCCGGGAAGGTCGCGGGCTGCAACCACATCGCCATCGGGTACCGCGGTGACGAGGAGATCATCAAGCTCATCCACCCGCAGCAGGTGGATCCCGGCGCCGAGGGGGTCGACACCGGCGACTACATCACCATCCACGGCGTGCCCGAGATCAGCATGTCCACCGGCCCCGAGATCGCGGGAGGCAAGGCCACGGCAGGCATCGCGGTGAACACCATTCCCCGCATCTTCGCCGCCACCCCGGGGCTCAAGCGGATCATCGACCTGCCGTCGCCGACGGCGCTGATGGGCCCCGAGGCCTACGAGCGCCGGTGACCTGAATCGAGATTGGAGCGATGCAGTGAGTGCAACGAAGG
>ERZ773075.1689-NODE-1689-length-10381-cov-4.01211_pt1 | contig 10381 bp, 9 predicted proteins | sample MGYA00580614_ERZ773075 | MGnify/ENA primary metagenome ERZ773075 (study PRJEB29015, sample SAMEA2738021) | human oral metagenome | biome: human oral; feature: human-associated habitat; material: dental | place: China | collected 2043 ... | reverse complement strand
TCGTCCCGCTCGACAGCGCCGCCAGCCCCGGGCGACTGGACTATCCGCGGCGCAAGCCGGGGCTGTGGGAGATCCGCAGCGGTGCCAGTGAACAGCTGGGGCTGCCGCCCGTGCGCCTGTGCGTGGGGGATCAGACCGACACGCCTGAACACCACCTGGATCGCAAGGTGGGCAAGCGCGGTGCCTGCCAGCTGGGCGCCTTCAAGCGCGTGGGCATCAACTGGGTGGCTGACTCCACCTGCAAGGACAGTCGCACCACCATCGTCAGCCAGTCCACGGTGACGGGCGACTTCCAGTCGCACTACCGGATCGACACCGTCATCCTCTATTCGCCGCCGCTGGCCAACAACCGGCGCGAGGATAGCGAATACACCGAAGCGCGCTGGCTGGGCGCCTGCCCGGACAACCAGAAACCCGCCGACCTGACCATTCCCGGCATGGGCGTGCTGAACATGCTGGACGGGGGGCTGCGCCCGGAATCGGCCGGTCAGCGCTGAAACCAGCCGGCGCGGTGTTGTGCCAACCCGACGCAGGCGTCTCGCAATCTACGACGCCGGCACGAAATCCCATGGCTTATGACGAGCCTCCGGGTATTCTCGTGACAGATCCTCATGAAAGTCCGTCGCGCTGAAGGTTGACCCGTGTGAAGCGTTTCGCCCAATTCGAGCATCTGCCGCTGGCCGTGCGTTGTCTGCACGCTGCCGGCCTGTCCCTGTTGTTGTGTGCCGTGGCGCAGCTCATCTCGGCCGGTTCGGCCTGGAAGCTGCTGATCTGGCCCAGCGCAGCCGTCGGCTTTGCTTTTGCCTGGTACCACGGGCTGCGCTGGCTGCCGGTGGCTGCCGCAGGGGCTGGCCTGTGGGCGCTGGCGGCCACACAGGACCCGCGCTACGCACTCATTCTGGGCGCGGCCTCGATGCTGGGCCCCTGGCAGGCGATCCGCCTGCTGCGCCGTCTGGCGGACTGGAAGCCTCCCGAGTACCGGCTGGATTCGGTCAGCCGCTTTCTGGCCATGAGCCTGCTGGTCTCGGCGCCCATCGATGCCCTGTTTTTCGGCGGTCTCGTCTACACCTTCCAGATTGCCCCGCTGCATCAGTACGGTGTTGCCCAGCTGCTGCTGTCGGCCTGGCTGGCCGATGTGCTGGGGATGCTGCTGGTCTGTCCCGCGTTGCTGGCCCTGCTGCGCCCGGCGCGGCTGACGGCCGATGAGGAGGAAGCCGCGGCCGATGGGGCCAGCCCGCGCTTCAGCATCCTCACCGTGCTGGTGGTTCTGGGCATTGGGGCACTGGCCTATGTGCTGCATCGACTGGGTCAGGGCCACTATGCGGGCCTCGTGCTGTTTGCCGTCTTCGTGCCGATGATCTGGGCGGCGGCCTCGCAGGCCACCGGACGGGCCGACGCCTACACGCTGCTGCTGGCCGGATTGCCGCTGCTGGCCAGTCGGGCCTATGCCGTCACCGATACCCACGGCGCAGGCTTTGGCGAGACGGTGAGCGTATCGCTGCTGCTGTGCTGCGCCGTGCTGGCCGCCCAGCTGCTGCAGGCGCTGGCCGCCGACCGCAGCCTGGCTCTGGTGCGGATGTCGCGCCAGGCGCGCCAGGACATGAGCACAGGTCTGCTGAACGACCGCGGCATGATCGCCGAGCTGACTGACCGACTGGCCTCACCGAACCGGCCTCGCTACGGATTGATCGGGCTCTACATCAGCAACTACGATGCCATCCACGACCTGTGCGGCACGGTGGAGGCCATGCAGCTGGAGCAGGCGACGGCGCAGCTGCTGATCCAGCAGACCGGCACCCAGCTGGCGGCGCGCCTCTCAGCCGGCCGCTACACCATGCTGATTCATGCCGAGACCGTGGCGCAGGTGCGCGCCGTGGCACGCGAGATCTACACCCAGCTGAGCGGCCAGGTCTTTCAGACCGAGCATGGCAGCATCCGGCTTCAGTGTCACATTGGCGGGCTGCTGCTCGATCCGAACTCGCAGATCAGCAGCGAGGACTGTCTGTCAGCCCTGTCGGATGCTCAGGCCATCGCCGCCAGTGTGCGCGACCCGCAGCTCTTCGTCGAGCCGCTGTCGCAGACGATGATCGACGCACGTCGCGCCCACCAGAAGAAGATCGAGCACATCCGTGACGCCATCCGCAACGACCGGATCGAACTCTATGCCCAGCCGCTGATCGACCCGGAAGCACCTTCGCAGATGCGCTCCTACGAGGTGCTGACGCGGCTGCGCGACAAGGACGGTCAGCTGATCCGCCCGCCCGAATTCCTCACGCTGGCTTCGCAGGCACAGATGTCGGTGCCGCTGGACCGCGGCGTGATCCGTCTGGCCTTCGAGTGGCTGGCCGCCAATCCCGAGGCGCTGGCACTGACCTGGAAGTGCTCGATCAACCTGGCCGGCGCCACGATGAGCGACGACACCATCGCCGACTTCATCCGCGAACAGCGTGCCAACAACGCCATCCCGGCCGCCAAGGTGGTCTTCGAGATCACCGAAAGCGAGGCCATCCGGAATCCGGCAGCCGCCTCCCGACTGGTGGACGACCTGAAGGCCCAGGGCTTCGGCATCGCGCTGGACGACTTCGGCACCGGCCTGGCCACCTTCGAGTACCTGAAGCGCTTCCCGCTCGACTACCTGAAGATCGACGGCTCCTTCGTGCGCAACCTGATGACCAACCCCATCGACGAGGAGATCATCCTCTCCACCGTGCGGGTGGCCAAGCGCCTGAAGCTGCGCACCATCGCCGAGCACGTCCACAACGCCGCCATCTACGAGCGTCTGACCGATCTGGGCGTCTCGTACCTGCAGGGCGACTTCTTCGGCAAGGCCATGCCACTGGGCGAGATGTTCGAGCGTCAGGCCCCATCCACGGCCCCCCTGCGCCAGCCCACGCCGCGGCCGCTGCAGGGCACGCCCATTCCCAGCGCTCCGCCGCCTTCGGTCGGCAACACGGTGGGTGGCGCGTCGGTGCTGCACTGAAGACCTGTGACCTGGGGCCATCAGGGCCTGGATCCCTGTCTGTCGTTCGTGCTTCTGGGGCCTTTGGGGTGCTACTGTCGGCCCTGCCCCTTTCGTGGCCAGATCCGGGCAAGCCGGGAATGGCCTGGACGCAACAGGGAACAACACACAACCGGCCCACGGATTTGCGTTTCAGGAAAAGATGCTGTTATACTGTAGGTCTGTCGGGGCGTAGCGCAGTCTGGTAGCGTACTTGCATGGGGTGCAAGGGGTCGAGTGTTCGAATCACTCCGTCCCGACCAAAAATCCCTGAAAGCCGGTTGTTCGCAAGAGCAACCGGCTTTTTTCATGGCCCTTTCATGGGGCAGGTTTCCTTGTCCTGTCTGCAAATGAAGATCACCCTGCAGCGCCCCAGCGGCTTTCTGCGCAACAGCGTGGCCCGCGCACTGCCGCTGACAGTCTTCCTGAATGGCGAGCCCATCGGCAAGCTGGCCACGGGCGAAAGCAAGGCCTTTCCGCTGCCGGATGAAGGCGGCGCTGCAGGTGGGCATATCCTGGCGGGACGAGGGCCTGGAACCCATCAACCGGGATCCGGATCGGCGCATCTCCGGCTGCTCGATCTCCAGCCAGGGGCTGGCGCTAGGCCCGGCAGACGATGGCGCCACGCTGCGGGCCGTCACGGCAGCCTGGGTCATTCTCGACCCGTTCATGCTGTATATCCTGCCCTGGATACGTCACAGGGTCCTTCAGATCCGGCGAGCCGAGGGCTGATCCGTCTATCCCAAAAGGGAATTTTTCTCTCGTGCAGGACAGAGAGTCCCCTTTCTGTGGGTCTCCGGCACCATCAATGGCCGTCACCGTCAATCGGATTGACTATCATTAGCATATCGAGGCAGTACGCCGGATGGCGCACTGCCGGCCATGAAGGAGGAGTCGCCATGACCGACAAGATCTCTCCTGCCACTGTCAGTGCCCTGTCGGAAACGATGCTGATCCCGCTGTGGGCCAAGGCGGTGGAGCAGCAACAGCCCCAGCCGCTGCTGAAGGACGCCGAAGCGCCACGAATGCTGGCGATGATCGACTACGACTTCGAGCGCTTCAAGGGGGCGCGGATGTCGCAGCCTGGCTGTTGCGGGCGGGCGGCGCTGATCGACGACGAGGTGCTGGCCTTCATCCGGCAGCATCCTGATGCCGTCGTGGCGCAGATTGGCGCCGGCATTGATGCACGTTTCGAACGCCTGGGGCGACCGGCCATCACGGCCTGGGTGGACATGGACCTGCCGGAGGTGATCGCGCTGCGCCGCAGGCTGCTGCCCGCTTCCACCAACATCTACCTGGAAGGTTCGCTGCTGGACGAGGGCTGGACCGCCACGCTGGCGGCCTACGGCAAGCCGGTGCTGCTGGTTCTGGAGGGTGTCCTGATGTACTTCGATCAGGCACAGGTACAGGCCTTCTTTGCCATGCTGGCGCGCCGCCTGCCGGGCGCGACGGTGGTCTTCGACATGCTGCCGCCCTTCGTGCTGAAGCACGGCAAGCATCACGACGCGCTCAAGCGCATGGGTGGGAGCGCCCCCTCCTTCCAGTGGGCGCTGCGCGAACCGCGGGACATGGAAGGCTGGCAACCCGGTCTGCGGGTGCAGGTGACAGGACACCTCAGCGAGCGCTGTGGCAAGCGCTATCCGTGGCTGCTCCGGATGATCTACCGGACGAACTGGGGCCGTCAGAACATGGACCAGCGCATCATCCGGGTGAACGTGGGGGCCATTCCCCATTGAAGCCCTCACAGGGGCTTCTGGCGTCCGGAAACGCCTGCATGACGGCTTTGGGGCCCACCGCTTCAGGTGGGCCCCAAAGCCGTTAATGGAAGCTGGAGGGAGAGCGGCCGGATCAGGCCGGCGCGTCGCGCAGCAGGTCCAGCGCCACCATCAGGTCCTGACGGATGGCTTCCACGTCGGACTGACGCAGGCTCAGCGTGATGTCCACCGGCTGGGTGAGTTCCGCTTCCTTCTTGCGCCCGGGCTGGGCCGTTTCCGCCAGGCGGTTGCGGGCACCGCTGATGGTGAAGCCGTGTTCGTACAGCAGCTCGCGGATGCGGCGGATGAGCAGCACCTCGTGGTGCTGGTAGTAACGGCGGTTGCCACGCCGCTTCATCGGGCGCAGCTGGGTGAATTCCTGTTCCCAGTAGCGCAGCACGTGGGGCTTGACGCCACACAGCTCGCTGACTTCACCGATGGTGAAGTAACGCTTGGCCGGAATGGGCGGCAGGATGGTACGGGTTTCGGTGGCCTTGGCGGCAGATGCACTCATGATTCAGTGTGGCCAGAAATGGCGCCAGCGTTCAGCGGCAGCGCGGCGGCCGGACGATGAGGCGCCTCGATCTGGGCCTTCAGCTTCTGGGAAGCGTGGAAGGTGACGACCCGACGCGCCGAGATGGGGATCTCCTCGCCCGTCTTGGGGTTGCGACCCGGACGCTGCTGCTTGTCGCGCAGCTGGAAGTTGCCGAACCCCGAGAGCTTGACGCTTTCACCGCGGATCAGCGCGGCGCTGATCTCCTCGAAGAAGGTCTCGACCATGTCCTTGGCTTCACGCTTGTTCAGGCCCACGCGCTCGAACAGCATGTCGGCCAGCGCCGCCTTGGTCAGCGTGAAGGCGGGCTTGGCCAGCAGGTCCGCCAGGCTCTGCCCGGCGGCCAGTTCGCCGGATTCGGGTTCCATCGGGTTCTGCGTCATTGTGGAAACAGCTCAGGCACGCAGCCGGGCACTGAACCGTGCCGTCAGCCGCCCGAGGATCAGGGCCACCACGGCCTCGACTTCCTCATCGCTCATCGTCCGGTCAGTATGTTGCATCCAGAGTCGGAAGGCAAGGCTTTTCTCCTTATTTTCCAACCCCTTACCGCGATACTGATCGAAGAGTCGCACATGTCGGACACTGGCGGCCGCCGGCTCGTCACGCACCACTGCCCGGATTTCGGCCAGGACCTCGGCAGCCGGCACCTGTTCATCCAGCACCACGGCCAGGTCACGGATGGCCGGCGGGAAGCGACTGTCACGTTGGTAGGAGGCCACAGGGCGCGTCTGCACGGCCGACCAGTCCAGCTCGGCCAGGAAGACCGGGCCCGGCAGGTCCAGCTCATCGATGAGCTGCGGATGCAGCGCCCCGATCCAGCCCACGGGCGTGCCGTCCGGCAGCTGAATGCGTGCCGACTGGCCGGGATGCAGGCCCGGATGGGACGCAGCCACGAACTGCAGGTTCGCTTCGGGGTGTGCGGCTTCCAGATCGCCCTTCAGGTCGTAGAAATCTACCGACCGGGTGGCGGCGCCCCACTGCGGATCAAGCGCGCTGCCATGGACCAGCACGCCCAGCTGCACCGGTTGCGCGATGTCGGCCAGGGCCAGCGGGCCAGCCGGTTGCCCCGGAGCCGGCCAGTAGACGCGGCCGACCTCGAAGAGGCGCACACGCTCCGCCTTGCGGTTCAGGTTGTGGCGCAGATTGGCCAGCAGCCCGCTCCAGAGCGAGGTGCGCATCACGTCCAGATGCTCGGCGATGGGGTTCTGCACCCGGATGGCATCGCCTGCCGGCCGGAAGCGGCGATCATCGGCGCTGTCGACGAAGCTGAAGTTGATGACTTCCTGGTAGTCGCGCGCGGCCCAGCGGCGCTTGAGCGCCAGCGTGCCCAGCCGTGCCTCGGGGGCCGGACGCATGGCGATGCGCGCCTGCGGCGGCCGGGTCGGGATGTGCTCATAGCCATGCAGGCGGATCACTTCCTCGATCAGGTCCTCCTCGATGGCGATGTCGAAGCGCCGTGACGGCGGCGTGATCCGAAAGACCGTATCCGACGAGCCGTTTCCGGCGTCGACGGTCTCCTGCTCGAAGACGAAGCCCAGGCGACGGAAGGCATCGGCGCAGTCGTCAGCCGATAGCGACAGGCCACTGACGCGCGCCAGGCGCGACAGGCGCATGGCCACCGGCTTGCGCTCGGGCAGCCCCGTGACCTGATCGCTGACCGGACTCGCCTGGCCTCCGCAGATCTCCAGCACCAGACGGCTCAGGTACTCCAGATGCTCGACCACCGTCTCGGCATCGACACCACGCTCGAAGCGCTGGGCGGCATCCGTGGTGAAGTTGTAGCGGCGCGGTCGGCCCATGATGGCGGACGGCCACCAGAAGGCGGCCTCCAGGTAGACATCGGTGGTCTTTTCCGCATCCACCGCACTGCCCTGCCCGCCCATGATGCCGGCCAGGCTCACCGGACCGGTATCATCGCAGACCACGCCCACCGGCAGCCCCTGGGCATCCGGCTCCACCGTCACGGTCTGGCCGTTGAGCAGCTCCAGCTGCTCGCCAGCACGGCCCCAGCGGACATGCAGACCGCCTTTCAGGCGTGCCAGATCGAAAATGTGCGTGGGACGACCCAGTTCCAGCAGCACGTAGTTGGAGATGTCCACCAGTGCCGAGATGGGGCGCTGACCGGCGCGTGCCAGCCGCTGCTTCATCCAGTCCGGCGTGGGGGCCGAGGCGTTGACGCCGCGAATGACGCGACCGGCAAAGCGTCCGCACAGCGCCGGCTCCTCGATGCGGACCGGCAGGACGGCGTCATTGGTCACGGCCACGGGGGCGAAGGCGGGTTCCTGCACGGGATGATTGGCCAGCGCGCCCAGATCACGCGCCACGCCCAGCACCGACATGCAGTGCGCCAGGTTCGGCGTGAGCTTCAGCTCGAGCACGTCCTCGTCCAGGTCCAGTGCCTGGCGCAGGTCGGTGCCCGGTTTCAGATCGGCCGACAGCTCCAGAATGCCGGCGTGGTCGTCGTCCATGCCCAGCTCACGGCCGGAGCACAGCATGCCGCCGCTTTCCTGGCCGCGCATCTTCGTCTTCTTGATGCGGAAATCACCGGGCAGCACGGCGCCAGGCAGTGCGCAGGCCGTCACCAGCCCGGCGCGCGCATTGGGCGCACCGCAGACGATCTGCACTGGCTCGGCCTGGCCCACGTCCACCATGCACACCTGCAGGCGGTCGGCGTCCGGATGCTTGGCGGCGCTGACGATGCGCGCGACCACCACGCCGGAGAACGCGGCCGCCACTGGTTCGCGGGACTCCACTTCCATGCCACCCATGGTCAGCAGGTGCTCCAGCGCCGCCCCGTCCACCGGCGGATTGCAATAGTGGCGCAACCATTTCTCGGGAATTCTCATGATCGGATCAACACCTGCTTGGGAAAATCGGAAGGCATGGCCGGTGCGGGCATGACGCCGGCCGTGCACAGGAAAAGGGAAACCCGGCCGATCGGTAGAGCCGGGAGATCATCAGGCGAACTGTCGCAGGAAGCGCAGGTCGTTCTCGTAGAAGAGGCGCAGGTCATCGACGCCATAGCGCAGCATGGCCAGTCGCTCGATGCCCGAGCCGAATGCGAAGCCGATGTGCTTCTCGGGATCCAGCCCCAGGTTGCGCACCACGTTGGGATGCACCTGACCCGAACCGGAAACCTCCAGCCAGCGCCCCTTCAGCGGGCCGTCGGCAAAGCGCATGTCGATCTCGGCCGAGGGTTCGGTGAACGGGAAGTACGACGGACGGAAGCGCACGTCGATGTCGTCGCGCTCGAAGAAGCGATGCAGGAAGTCGGTATAGACGCTCTTCAGGTCGGCAAAGCTGATGTTCTCATCCACCCACAGGCCTTCGACCTGATGGAACATGGGCGAGTGCGTGGCGTCGGAATCGACCCGGTACGTCTTGCCCGGCACGATGACCTTCAGCGGCGCCTGGTTCATCCGCGCATAGCGGACCTGCATCGGGCTGGTATGCGTGCGCAGCACCAGCGGCTGGGTCGAGGCATCGGCCTGGCTGCCGGCAGGCCGCTCGATGTAGAAGGTGTCGGCCATCGACCGCGCAGGGTGATTGGGCGGAATGTTGAGCGCCGTGAAGTTGAAGTAGTCTTCCTCGATCTCAGGACCATCCGCCACGTCGAAGCCGATGGAGCGGAAGATCTGTTCGACCCGCTCGATGGTGAGCGTGACCGGATGCAGGCCACCCGTGGCGGCTCCCCGGCCGGGTAGCGACACGTCCAGCCGCTCCGAAGCCAGTCGCTGGGCCAGCCGTTCGGCACGGATTGCCTCGATGCGGGCGTTGAGCTGCGCCTCGATGCGCTGCTTGACCTGGTTGAGCGCCTTGCCACGCTCGGCCTTCTCGGCTCCGGTCAGCGATGCCAGTCCCTTGAGCAGCGCGGTCAGTGCACCACTCTTGCCCAGGAAGGCCGCCTTGGCATCTGCCAGCCCGGCCTCGTCGGCCACGGCGTCAAAACGGGCGCGGGCCTCTTCGACCAGCTTCTCCAGATCATTCATCATTGCTTGCGCTTCCTGTCCAGAAACATGTGTAGAACTGCCATCGGCGACCGCCCAAAAGCAAACGGGGACCGATACTCCGGCACCGGCTCGGTGCGGCTATCGATCCCCGTCGGTGACCCGGCAAGGTACCGGATACCCCTCATCTTCAGGCCTCAGGACATCCGGCAGTGTCGGTCAACCGCAGTGCCTCAGGCCGCAGCGGTACCCAGCGTCGATTTGACCTGCTCGACGATAGCGCTGAAGGCCGGCTTGTCGTTGACGGCCAGCTCGGCCAGAACCTTGCGGTCCAGCGCGATCTCGGCCTTCAGCAGACCGTTCATGAACACGCTGTAGGTCAGGCCATGCTCGCGCACGGCGGCGTTGATACGGGTGATCCAGAGGGCGCGGAAGACGCGCTTGCGATTGCGGCGGTCACGGTAGGCATATTGCCCAGCCCGCATGACCGCTTCCTTGGCGATGCGGTATACGTTCTTGCGACGACCGCGATAGCCTTTGGCCTGGTCGATGACTTTCTTGTGACGGGCCCGTGCGGTAACCCCTCTCTTGACTCGTGGCATGTTGGTACTCCGGTTCGGTCAGGTTTCAGGCGTAGGGCATCATCGCGTGGATGCTGCGGGTATCTGCCTCATGGACATCAACCGCACCACGCAGGTGGCGTTTGACCTTGGTGGTCTTCTTCGTGAGGATGTGACGCTTGTAGGCCTGACCGCGCTTCACGGTACCGCCCGGACGAACGCGAAACCGCTTGGACGCGCTCTTCTTGGTTTTCATCTTGGGCATGACTTTTTCTCAAGATAGCTTCTGCGCCCGATCGAGGTGGCCAGCTGGCAGAGCCGGCACTTCCATGACCCGCCCGACGTTCAGAAGTAAGCTTCGGATGATAACACGTCCGGCGCCGTATCTGTGAATGCGCTGCAAAGGAATGGCCCGCCGATCAACGGCCCTGGTGCACAGGAAGAGCGCAAAAAGAAAAACGGGTTGCAGGCTTAAAGCTTGCAACCCGTTTCAGGTATCTGGTAGGCGCGATTGGATTCGAACCAACGACCCCCACCATGTCAAGGTGGTGCTCTAACCAACTGAGCTA
>ERZ773075.1688-NODE-1688-length-10381-cov-38.5035_pt1 | contig 10381 bp, 7 predicted proteins | sample MGYA00580614_ERZ773075 | MGnify/ENA primary metagenome ERZ773075 (study PRJEB29015, sample SAMEA2738021) | human oral metagenome | biome: human oral; feature: human-associated habitat; material: dental | place: China | collected 2043 ... | reverse complement strand
GTGCAGAACGTTGTGAAGCTCCCTGGATGTCGGTGTTCACTCAACCACAGCCTTTTGGGGCCGTGCACGTTATTGGACTGTGACATTTCTGACCGGATTCGTTGTTTGGTTGGTCTGGGACTAACGGTCGCCACCTTGCTTTTGTACCGATCTGTCAGCAAGAGTCCACGTTAGAAGGTGGGTGCGGAACGCGGTGCTGCACCGACGTGTCTACCTGTGTGTGACTGGAGTTCGGATAGGTGTCGCAAAACAGAGTGTTAGGAATGAATCTGGTTGACAGTTGTTATGCGAGTGTGACAAGCATTGATGAGGGAAAATCTGGGAAAATGTAGTGCTGTTGCAAAGGAGTGCAAGAACCTGTGGAGAACAAAGAGTCCGCACCTGAAAACGGTGCGGACTCCTATTCGGTCGGGCTGGCGGGATTTGAACCCACGACCCCTTGACCCCCAGTCAAGTGCGCTACCAAACTGCGCCACAGCCCGTTGCCTCGCGGCAACTGGCCGCTTGCAACGAGTAGAACTTTAACTCATGGGGCGGTTCCTTCAGAAATCTGTCGGCGGTGAGGCCGCTCACCCCCTTCGTTGTCGGTCATCTGGGCGGCGGCCCCGTCCCATGAGGGCGTCGAGCTGACGTCTCTCCTTCTTCGTTGGCCGTCCCGCTCCCCGTTCCCGGATGACGGCCGCTGGTGTGTCCAAAGGGGAGGGACGAGGAGGGGAGGAGTCGATGTACGCCGTGCGGGCGATGGGGGCGCCCACCCGCTTGGTGAGGATCTGGGTGACGGTCAGAAGCCGGTCGAAGCCGTCCACGCGGTAGCGGACCTCGTCTCCCACTGAGACGTGCTGGGCCGGTTTGGCGGGCTCACCGTTGATCCGTACATGTCCGGCCTTGCAGGCGCTCGTGGCGGCTGAACGAGACCTGACTTGCCGCACACTCCACAACCAGACATCGATACGAGCCGACGTCGACCCACTCGGGTTGTTGTTGGCGTGGGACTCAGGCCGAGGGCGAGTTGCCATGGCGGTATCCTAAGCGAGTTCAGCGGCGTGTCCTGAACCCGCTTTGACGACGCCGTGGCCCGCGTCCTCGGGCACGTCCACGAGAGATGAGCCCCCAGCCCAGCACGAGGGCGCCGAGCGCCGCAACTGCCGAGTAGGCGGGATTGCGCCATATGGTGGAGCCCATTTTCTTGACGGCACGGGTGGCCTGTTCGGGGAGGGACTCAGTTCCGTCGCCACCGGAGAGGCAGTCGGTCAGAGTTGAGCGCAGGACGTCGTTGTCGGCCTGAGGCAGGCCGAGTCGGTAGGCGCTGGCCACCGAGACGAAGCGCTGTGCGTAGGTACAGCGGTAGGAGGCGTTGTCGGGCCACCAGCCCCCGGCTCCGGTGGGGCTCCAGCTGCCGGTGTCGGTGGAGCCGACGGGGCAGGTCGCCGGGCCACAGGCGCCCTTGGCCTGGTTGGCCTCACCATCAACGGCGATGAGATTCAACGGATCGTTGGCGGCCAGCAGCCTGGTGCGCTCGTCCCACTGCCAGGCGCCGTGAGCGTAGAGATAGTTCAATGGAACCACGTGGTCGATCTGGACAGCGGCTGAGGTGTCCTGGCCACGCGTGAAGGTGATCCTCCTGCCGGTGTACGGGTCCTGGAGCGTGCCCGACCAGACAGTGGCGTCCGGACACACACCCGCACCCTGACCGTGTCCCTCCTCACGGCCTTGTATGCCATCGGTGCGGGAGAAGTCGGGATCTGTCAGATCACGGGCCAGGATCTCGTTGCGGGTGTCGCAGCCGTCACCGTCGACATCTGTCCAGGCCTCACCGAACCAACCAGTGCGCGAGCCTCCTTCGCTCCAGGACTGTGCGGCAGGAGCATCCTCAGGCAGCTCCGACAGTGCCTGGAGAGAGGCTTGGGGGGACAGGATGAAGTCACCCCGCTGGTCCCATGGCGCCTCATGAAGAGAAGCGAGTTCGCTGGAGGCAGTGTCCTGAGATGGTTCTGCAGGGGTGGAGTCGGCCTGGACCGGCGGCACGGACACAAGGCCCCAGACGCTGAGCGCACCGAGGATACCGAGGCGCGTCAGGAACCGGCCGGGGAAGCTCATGGGGCTACGGTAGCCCCGCCCACCGACATGATCCTTCGGTTTTGAGCTCGATGACTTCCTGCGTGAGGCCGGCTTCACGGCAATGATCGTGGATGGGGCGCTCAGTGAGCGAGGCTCCGGCCGAGGCAGCGGAAGCATCCGTCTTCGAGCGCGGCGAGGCTCCGGTGGAAGTCGTTGATGAGCTGGTCCGCTCGGACGGCGGCGCTCACGTGATGACGCCCCCCGGGCGTCAGACGATGCTGCGGCTCGCGGCGACCGCCTCATCCAGGTACCAGGTGGTCTCCCGGCCCCGACAGCACGAGGCAGGTGCCTCGACCGCATCAGGTGCGCCCAGCCCCAGGCGCACGGCCGTGGCCTTGCCCGCGCCACCGGCCACGACCATGATCCGGCGAGCGCGCTGCAGTACCTCGAAGGTCAGGGAGTAGCGCTCGGGAGGCGGCTTGGGTGAGTTGCGCACTGCCACAGCAGGGACTCCTACTGCGAGTGCGGCCGGGTGCCTCGGAAAGAGTGAGCAGACATGGGCATCAGGGCCAAGTCCCACGTGAACAACGTCGAAGCCGCCACTGGCCAGTCCTGCCGACTCCAGGTCGTGGACCATGCGTGCCGTCGCCTCATCGAGGCCACTGACATCCTGCGGAGCGGCCAGACGGTGCACCTGGGACTCCCGTACACCAGCGGCAATGAGCGGTGCGGCCAACAGGTCGTTGCGCTGCGGGTCCCCCATGGGAACGAAGCGCTCGTCGCCGAACCACAGGTGGATGCCGCAGCGTACGGACTCGGGCTGGGCGGCGATGAGTGGTGCCAGGGCCTCGGCCAACGCGACGCCGCCGGAGCCTCCCGTCAGTGCCAGGTGAGCGACTCCCCGCTCGGCAACCGCATTGGTCAGGACCTGCACCGTGTCTTGGCAGGCCAGCCTGGCGGCATCGGTCAGTGTCGGTGCGCCGACGACGGTTGGTGCCGGGGCCGCAGCCGCACCCATCTGGATCTCAGCCAGCGCCTGGCCGTCAACAGCGTGGTCAGTCATGAGCGGGTTCCTCCAGGAGTGTGGCCAGGACCTCCTGGTAGATGAGGTCCGGAGTCAATCGGCGCAGCTCCTCGTTGAGAGTGCTGATCGGCTCGCGTCGTGCCATCGTGACCACCTGGGGCTCGGGGGAGCCGGGGCGCGTGATCGTGACCCGTTCCAGATCGTGGCGGGCGATGACGACGTCACCGTCGTCGGTTCTGGTGGTGATGGAGGAGATGCCCTTGAAGTCCTCCTCATCGACCCGTTTCACAGGGACGTCCAGGCGGAGCCGCAGCCAGGCGATCATGAGGGAGAGCGAGGAGTTCCGGGGCTCGCCGGCCACGATCACCTTTCGCAGCCCGCCCGAGCGCAGGATCGGGTCCAGGGTGGAGGCCACCATGGCGCGCCACAGGGTGATCCTGGTCCAGGCCAGATCGATGTCGCCGCGCACGCTCATCGGGGCCAGCTGACGCAGCGCCCTGGCGGGGAAGTCCTGAGCGGGGGTGTTGGTGATGCGGGTGGAGCCCAGACGGCCCAACGGGTCCTGTGAGGGGACCTCGGGAACGGTCGTCGGCCACCACACGACCACCGGGGCCTCAGGCAGGAGGAAGGGCACCACCAGTGTGTCGGTGTGCAGAGCCGCCTCGTCCCAGGGGCGCAGGACCAGTGTCTCGCCGGCACCGGCGTCATGGCCCACACGGATCTCGGCGTCCAGGTGCCCGCCGGCCTGGGCGGAGACGTGTCCGTCGCGGCTGCGCGGCCTCGCCCGCTCGGCGTCCTCCTCAGGTGGTTTGACAACGGCGATGACCCGACACGGGTGGTCCCGGCTGGCTCCGTGCGCAGCGCATAGCGCCTCCTCCAGGCCCGGCTCGTCGGTGGAGATGACGAGTGTCAGCACTCGGGAGGAGCCAGACGTGCCCTCGTGCTCCACGAGTTGGGAGACGATCCGGGACGTGGTCGTTGCGGTCAGCGTAGTGATCATGAGCGCCTCCAGGTGCGGCCGTCGCGGGCAAGGAGTTCGTGGGCACTGGCCGGGCCCCAGGAACCGGGGCGATAGCCATCGGGGGCTCCCTGTGCGGCCCAGTGCTCGATGACAGGATCCAGGATGCGCCAGGACAGGTCGACCTCGCGCTGGTGGGGGAAGAGCGGGGCGTCGCCCAGGAGCGCATCGAGGATGAGGCGCTCGTAGGCCTCCGGCGACTCCTCGTTGAAGGTGGCGCCGTAGCCGAACTCCATGGAGACGTCGCGCAGCTCCATCTGGGTGCCTGGCACCTTGGAGGCCAGTCGTAGCGTGATGCCCTCATCGGGTTGGATCCGCAGCACGATCGTGTTGGCCCCCACGGCTGTGGTGGCTGCCGCCTCGAAGGGCAGGAACGGGGGCTGCTTGAAGACGACTGCCACCTCTGTCACCCGGCGGGTCAGGCGTTTGCCGGCGCGCAGGTAGAACGGCACACCGGCCCAGCGACGGTTGGCGATTTCCAGGCGCACGGCGGCGAAGGTCTCGGTCCGGGAGTCGGTGGCGACGCCGTCCTCCTCCAGATAGCCCCTCACGGGCAGCCCGCCCTGGAAGCCTGCCTCGTAGCGGCCCCGGGTCGTGGTGAGATCCAGGTCCAGGACCCCGTCGCGCTCCAGGCGAACGCAGTTGAGTACCTTCTCCTTCTCCAGACGCACTGCGGCCGCGTCCATGTTGGTGGGCTCCTCCATGGCCGTCAGTGCCAGGAGTTGGAGCAGGTGGTTCTGGATGACGTCACGTGCCGAGCCGATGGTGTCGTAGTAGCCGGCCCTGGTGCCGATGCCGATGTCCTCGGCCATCGTGATCTGGACGTGGTCGACGTAGCGCTGGTTCCACAGAGGCTCGAACATCGTGTTGGCGAAGCGCAGCGCCAGGATGTTCTGCACCGTTTCCTTGCCCAGGTAGTGGTCCACCCGGAAGACGTCGTCGGGTCGCACGATCCGTCCCACGAGGGCGTCGAGCTCACGGGCGCTGGCGCGGTTGTGCCCGAAGGGCTTCTCAATGACCACGCGACGCCAGGCGTCGGCCGACTCCTCCACCAGTCCGGAGCGGGCGATACGTTCAGTGACGGCCGGGAACCATCCCGGGGGGATCGACAGGTAGAAGGCGCGGTTTCCGCGGGTGCCTCGGGTGGCGTCCAGATCGTCCACGATGTGGGTGAGCTGGTCGTAGGCGGCGTCGTCTTCGAAGGAGCCGAACTCCACGAAGCGCATTCCAGCGGCTAGCTGCTCCCAGATCGCGGGGCGCCACGGGGTGCGAGCCCCTGCGCGAGCGGCCTTTTCCACGTACTCGCGCAGATCGTCATCGGACCAGGAACGCCGGCCGATCCCCACCAGTGAGAAGCTGGGGGAGAGCAGACCGCGGTTCGCCAGGTCGTAGATGGCGGGCAGGAGCTTGTGGCGAGCGAGATCGCCGGTGATGCCGAACAACACCAGCACGCAGGGGTCGGCGATACGCGGTAAGCGAAGGTCGCGGGCGTCGAGAAGCGGGTTGGCTGCTCGCGCGGGCCGCGACAGCGGTAGCGGAGTCGCAGAGTCGGAGCTGGACACGTCAGCCTTTCTGAGGATCGACGAGGGGGTGGGGCAGGCAGCGGCAGCAGACCGGTGGTGAGCTGTCGGCAGACTGCCTGGGCACTGTGGTCTGGGAGTTCCGGTCAGGGCTGCAGCAGGAGACCGAAGGGCCGTGCGAGTCGAATGCCACTGTCGCCACTGTAACGCGCCCGTGGGGGTCTCACCTGGAAGAGACAGGTCGATCGTGAGCCGTTGCACCCTGTCCTGGGACCGGCTGAATCACGGATGATCCTCGTGCCTGGGAACTGGACGCGGTAGGGTCAACAGCGTTGACAGGTTCCGGTAGGTGCCTGCTGGCGTCTGAACCCGGATCGCCGAGGCACCGTCCTCGCTTTTCGGGGCGCGACTCGTGTCATCCGGTACCACCTCTTGGAATCGCAAGGCCGTCCCAGGCCTGTCGTACAGGAAAGGATCTCCATGAGCAGTTTCACCCCCGCACCAGCCACAGCTGATCTCGGTGTCTTCGGACTGGGGGTGATGGGGGCGAACCTCGCCCGCAACCTGGCTCGTCACGGACACGCGGTCGCGGTCTTCAACCGTACGCTCGCCCGCACTGAGAGGCTCATTGAACGATACGGCTCCGAGGGCGACTTCGTGCCGGCGGCCGACCTGAAGGACTTCGTGGCCTCTCTGCGTACTCCTCGCGTGGCCATCATCATGGTCCAGGCCGGTGCCGCCACCGAGGAGGTCATCGAGGAGCTCGCCGCCCTCATGGAGCCTGGTGACATCATCGTCGACGCCGGCAACACCCTGTACACCGACACCCGCCGTCGTGAGGAGTCTCTGCGCGAGCGCGGCCTGCACTTCGTGGGTATGGGAGTCTCCGGCGGAGAGGAGGGCGCACTCAACGGCCCCTCGATCATGCCCGGAGGTACCGGCGATTCCTATAAGCGTCTGGGGCCGATGCTGGAGTCCATCTCGGCCCACGTCGACGGTGTGCCCTGCTGCACCCACGTGGGCCCCGACGGTGCCGGCCACTTCGTCAAGATGGTCCACAACGGTATCGAGTACGCAGACATGCAGCTCATCGCTGAGGCCTACGACCTGCTGCGCCACGTCGGCGGTTTCACCGTTTCCGAGATCGCTGAGGTCTTCCGCTCCTGGAAGGACTCCGAGCTCGACTCCTACCTCATCGACATCACCACCGAGGTCCTCTCCCACACCGACACCGCAACCTCAGGCCCCTTCGTCGACGTCGTCGTGGACGCGGCCGGTCAGAAGGGCACCGGGGTATGGACCACCCAGACGGCTCTTGAGCTGGGGGTCGCCGTGCCCGCCATCGCCGAGGCCACCTTCGCCCGTGCCGTCTCCTCAGCCGGCGCGGCGCGAGCCGCCGTCCAGGCCGCAGACATCGCTCCGGGAACCTCGACCCCGACTTCGACGGACCCCGAGGAACGGCGCGCCTTCGTTGACGCCGTCAGGCAGGCCCTCTACGGCTCCAAGATCGCCGCCTATGCCCAGGGCTTCGATGAGATCGCCACCGCCTCGGCCCAGTTCGACTGGGACATCGATCTGGGGGCCATGGCGCGTATCTGGCGGGGTGGCTGCATCATCCGGGCCCGATTCCTGGATGACATCACTCGCGCCTACGACGAGAACCCCAGCCTGGCCAGCCTGCTGACGGCGCCGGTCTTCGCCTCCTCCCTAGCCACGGTGCTGCCGGCCTGGCGCCAGGTCGTGGCCACGTCCGCAACCGCCGGTGTCCCGGCCCCGGCCTTCGCCTCCTCCCTGGCCTACGTCGACCAGCTGCGCTCACCGCGACTGCCGGCCGCCCTCATTCAGGGACAGCGCGACTTCTTCGGCTCGCACACCTACCACCGCACGGACGACGTCGAGGGGGTCTACCACACGCTGTGGGCCACGTCCGAGCGCACCGAGGAGAAGTGGAGCTGAGCTTCGCTTCAGATATCACCCGCACCGCCTTGTGAGATCCCCGCACATGACGACGACCGCTCCTGCTCGCTCGGACAGTCCCACGAACCTACGTCACGAAGAGGCCGCTTGGCGGGCCTCGGTGTTTCAGGTGACCTCCAGTCACGTGGCAATCGACGTCACTACGGCCATCGATCCCAGTGAGGTCGCCTTCACGGTTCACTGCCGGATGCATCTGCACATCAGGAGGCCGGTCGAAGGACTGTGGGTGGACTTCGTGGGGCAGGGAGTCGACTCGCTGAGCATCGACGGGCGACTGGTCGCAGTGATCTGGGACGGCGCCCGCATCGCCCTGCCCGTGCTGGATCCAGGCGGGCACGTGGTGGAGATCGGGGCGCACGGCCTGTATTCCAACTCGGGTCAGGGACTGCACCGCTTCCATGACCCGGTTGACGGCGCCACCTATCTCTACACCCACTTCGAGCCCTCCGATGCACGCCGGGCCTGGCCGGTCATGGAGCAGCCGGACCTCAAGACCCGGTTCTTCCTGGAGGTCACCCACCCACGCGGCTGGACGGTCATATCCAACGCGTGTCCGGAAGCAGATGGATCGAGCGCCCACTTGTCGGCTGACCCGGCTGATGCCGATGGCGGTGATGCCGGCGTCGATGTCGAGGTGACGTCCTTCGTCGCGTCCAAGCCTCTGCCCAGCTACCTCACCGCGCTGGCAGCCGGTCCCTGGCACCGGGTGACCGGCCGGTGGATCTCCCCGAGCCGCCAGGGCCTGACGATTCCCCTGTCCTGGTCCTGCCGCTCCAGCCTGGCCGACCATCTGGATGCCTCCGAACTCCTGGACCTCACCCGCGCCGGTCTGGATTTCTACGACCGCGCCTATGACTACGGCTTCCCCTGGGACTCCTACGACAGCGTGCTCGTGCCCGAGTACAACCTCGGCGCCATGGAGAACCCCGGCTGCGTCACGTTCAATGAGGACCTCTACCTCTTCCGCGGACCGGTCACCCGCTCTCAGAGGGCAGGGCGCGCCAACACGATCCTCCACGAGATGTGCCACATGTGGTTCGGCGACCTCGTCACTCCCGCCTGGTGGGAGGACACCTGGCTCAAGGAGTCCTTCGCCGACCATCAGGGAACCTGGGCCGAGGCCGAGGCCGCCGGCTTCACCGAGGCATGGGTGAGTTTCGCCTCCACCCGCAAGGCCTGGGCCTACCTGGAGGACTCTCGGCCGGCCACCACCCACCCCGTTGTCGCGCGGGTCGACGACGTCGAGGCCGCGCGCCAGACCTTCGACGGCATCACCTACGCCAAGGGAGCCGCCGTCCTCAAGCAGCTCGTCGCCCACGTCGGCCAGGACGCCTTCCTGGAGGCGGCCGGGCGTCTCTTCGAGCGCAGTGCCTACGGCAACGCCACCTTGGACGACTTCCTTGAGGTGCTCTCCCAGGTATCAGGCCGGGACATGCGGGACTGGGCCCGAGCCTGGCTGCACACCGCGGGTCCCTCCGTCATCAGCGATGAGCTGATCGTCGACGAGGGGCGGATCGTCTCGTTGACTATCCGCCAGGAGAGCACTGACCTGACCACCGGGGAGCCGGTGCTGCGTCCGCACACGCTCGTCGTCGGCCTGTACTCCTTCGACGGGGACGGCGCACTGGTGCGCACCCACCGGCTGCCGGTCACCCTGGAGGTCGAGCAGCTCAAGATCGCCGAGGCGGTGGGACTGCTTGCCCCCGACGTCGTCCTGGTCAATGACGAAGATCTCACCTATGCCGTCGTGCGTCCCGACGACGCCTCCCTGTCCCGACTGGCCGCCTCGCTCGGATCCGTCCATGACCCCATGGCCCGAGCCTTGGCGTGGTCGATGCTGCACAACCTTTTACGAGACGCAAGGATCAGTGCACCTCTGTTCGTGAAGACCGTTCTGACTCAGGCCGACGATGACACTGAGCCGGGTACCCTGTCCACACTGTTGAACCAGGCATTGCGCGCTGCCTGTCGGTACACCGGGCCGAGTGCACGGCGTCTGGCCCTGGACTGGCTCGTCGCAGATGACCTGGCGCTGCCGGAGGTCTCCGAACCTGTCTTCGGACACGGCGGCTGGGGCAGGTTGCGTGCCGCTGCGCCGGGCTCGGACTCCCAGCTTGTGCGCGCCCGTGCCTGGTTGGAGGCCGCGGGACAGGCACGGTGGCTCGGTCGGGAGTCACAAGCACAGGTGACTGGCCGCATCCGCCTGCTTCTGGACGGAGACCTTCCTGGGCTGGGGATGGATGACGACCTGCGGTGGCGAGCACTGACTGCCTTGGCCCGGCTGGACGCCGTCGGCGCCGACGAGCTTGATGGGCAGCGGAAGGCGGACCTCACGGCCAGCGGCATCACGCACCACCTGAGAGCGTCCAGCTCGATGCCCCGCGAGGAGCTCAAGGCTGAGATCTTCGACCGGCTTCTGAGTGACGCCGCCTTGAGCAACGATTCAGTCGACGCCCTCATCACGGGCTTCGCCGTTGATGCCCATCGCGAGCTGACTACTGCGTTCACCACCCGCTATCTCCAAGAGCTTCGAGGCATGTGGTCCGACCGAGGTCAGGAGATCGCTACCCGACTGGTCCTGGGCCTGTTCCCCGTCTGTGGAGATGAGACCGATGCTCAGGCAGTCGAGGACTGGCTCGACACCCATACCGAGGCGCCGCCGGCTCTGCGTCGACTCATCCTCAAGAGCCTCGACGACCTGCGACGTGCTCTTGCCGCTCGACGTATCGCCTAAAGGACAAGGTCCTCAATCCGATGTGAGACCTTCGTCCTAACTTGAGCATC
>ERZ773075.1687-NODE-1687-length-10385-cov-45.2211_pt1 | contig 10385 bp, 6 predicted proteins | sample MGYA00580614_ERZ773075 | MGnify/ENA primary metagenome ERZ773075 (study PRJEB29015, sample SAMEA2738021) | human oral metagenome | biome: human oral; feature: human-associated habitat; material: dental | place: China | collected 2043 ... | reverse complement strand
AGCGTGCCGTCATTGCGCATGTACACCATGCGGTCACGGCTCCACGACTGGTTGGTCGCGGAGGACCCATAGCCCATGATCTCCCCACCCGAGGTCGTGGTGGTGCGGACCCATGCCTCCATGGAGAAGGCGGAGGGGGCCTGGGAGGCCACTCGCGTGGCGGCGTGCGACTTGTTGTTGCCGTCCGAGGTCATGGCCAGCGACGCGCCGGACCCCAGAACGGACTCACCGCCGCGCTTGTAGGCCTTGCCGCGGATCGTCATGTTGCGCTGGGCCACGAAGTCCTCGGCCTTGTCACCGTCGGTCTCGTCGAAGGACCAGTAGTGGGCGGCGCCGTCGGCCAGGACACGGGCTCCGTACTTGCTCAGGCCCTGACCCTCACCGGCCTTGACAGTCACCCAGTCCGAGACCGTGGAGGCACCCCACTGGTCCGTCACCTGAACCCGGTACCGGTGAGTGCTTCCGGGGTCGACGACGTCGGTGGCGCTGAGGTCGGAGCGCTCCCAGAACCCGGCGGTCACCGACTGGCTGGAGACCGGCTGACCATTCATGGAGTCACGGAAGACGTTGTAGGTCAGGGTCTTGTCGTCACGGTCCCAGTTGGCCTTGAAGGACAGGGAGACGACGCCGGCGCGCGGGGAGGAGCCGGTGACCTTGAAGGCACCGCCCTTCTCCATGGGGCCCTGCTTGTTGGGAGCGATGTCACGGCGGGCGAAGCGCACCAGACCCTGCTGGGCGGTGCCGTTGACGGCCAGGAACTCACCGCCGTAGACGATGTACTTGTCGTTGCCCTCAACGGTCCAGGTGGCCTGGGTGGCGCCGGAGATCTTACCCGGCGTGAAGTCGGGGTAGAAGTTGAGGTTGGTGGTGGCCGCCTGGCCCTCGTAGCTCTGGTAGCTGTTGTGGTGGGTCGCCTCGACCGTCCCGGTGGGGGCGTTCGTGTAGGCCACCGCATTGTGGTACTGGTTGGTGACGTCGGGGAAGCCCCCGATGTTGGAGCAGTCGTGGGAGTGGCTGGCGGCATAGACGACGTCACCGGCGGGCAGCACGTCGTAGGAGTCTCCGTGGCAGTCGGCCATGTAGTCGATGTTCCCGGTGGTCCAGTTCAGGCGCATGACGCCCTCGAAGGAGCCGGTCTGGGAGTAGCTCGCGGTGTACAGACCCTGCTCATCGGCCTTGACGCTCATGACCGAGGCCCAGGCGCCGGCTCCGCGGACCACGCTGGAGGCATTGTTGTGACGCAGGCTGCCGTCGTTCTCCAGGATCGCGAGGCCGTATCCGGGCTTGTCGCTGCCCTCGACGGACTCGAAGGCCCCGCCGATGGCCACGGCTGAACCGTCCGAGGCTCCGACGATGCTGCGGACGTAGTAATTGTCCACCTTCGGTGCGAAGCCCGTCAGCTGCTGGGTATTCAGGTTGATCGCGGCGGCGCGCTGGCGGGCCGAGGAGTTGATCTGGGTGAAGGCGCCGCCGATGTAGAGGGTCTGACCGTCAGCGGAGACGCTGAGGGCCTTGACACTGCCGTTGGCCGCGGCCCCCAGACGTGCGCGCTGGCCGTCGGCCGCCCTGACTGCACCAACGCGCCACGCGGTCTGGTCGTTCAGCGTCGTGAACTCCCCACCCAGGTAGAGCGTCTGGCCGTCGGCGGAGGCGGCGATCGTGTTGATGGTGCCGTTGGTGGTGGGCGCCCAGTCGAGGATCTCGCCGGTATTGATGTTGTAGGCCATCGCGTTGCCGCGCGGTGACTCATTCTGGCCGGCCGGCGAGCCCGCCGGCCTGACCGAGGAGAACTTACCAACGGCGTAGACGATGTCACCCACCACGACCTGGTCCCAGACGATGCCGTTGATCTGGGCAGTGGGCAGGGCGTCGGCGGAAACAGTGCTGGGCGTGCCGCCAGCACCGGCAGGGGCCGGATCGGCGGCCGCAGGTGCTGTGGGGGACAGCGTAACGGCACCTAGGGGAACAAGAGCCGCGGCTAGCAAGCCGCTCAGGAGTCGGCGGGGGAGCTTCACAGGTATTCCATTCAGAACATACTCAGATCACGGACACGCAACCTTACGAATGGCTGGTATTCCGCACCCGACCAGGGTCGACGGGCTGGCTTATCGTACACCGACGACAACTCGTTTGCCGACCCTTTAGCGAACACCACAGTGCTGACCACCCCTGCATGAAACCAACCTTTTGCTCAAATACCAGCAAAAACAAGCCATTTCAAAGATTCCACCGCTCCCATAGGACTCAACCATCAGAATCGTCTGTTCATGTAGACGTCACTCAGGTTGACCCCAGAGCTGGTTCAGGCAATGTCACAGCAGGACAACATGGCCGCCCCCCTGCCCGAACAGTTCACCCGCCTCCACGCACGCCGAGGCGCCGCCCGCACTCGCTTGGGCGAGTAGCGGGCGGCGCCTGAGCTGGATGAGGTCGGGGACGACCCCCGGGGAGGCTCGGGATCAGCCGGCCGAACCCCGGAAGGTGGCAGCACCATGGCCGGCCCCCAGGTCGACGACGACCTTGACGCTCCCGCGCCCCTCGGCCGGGATGACGAAGGCGCGATTGACGGTCACCGTCTGACCGGCGGCGAGCGTGGCCGGCGCTGCGTCCGAGGCCGAGATGATCTCACTGGCCGGCGTCCCACCGCCCTCGCCGTAGTTGACCGTCGTGGACAGCACACTAGCGAGAGCAACATCCTGGCCGGAGTTGTTCGTCACCGTCACCGGCACCATGACTCCGGGACCACCGACCTCACCGGGCCCGCTGGCGAAGTCCTGCGCCTGCAGCTGTCCCAGGGAGATGACCACGTCCCCGTCGATGCGGACAGACTTGTCCAGCGGTACCTCGGGGTACTCGTCCTTCGACAGGTCACCGTTCTCGACAGCATTGGGGTCGATCGAGGAGGCGTCCGGAGTGGCGACGTTGCTGTCCTCCGACGGCGACGGAGGCGCCGCCGTGGGCTGGGCGGTCTGGACCGTCGGGGTGGCGGCGGCCGACGCCGCAGGAGCGGAGGCCGAGCCACTGGCGGACACAGGGGCGGAGGAGCTGGCGGCGCTGTTGGACTTCCCGCCTCCGCAGGCGGCCAGTCCCAGCCCCAGAACCAGAACAGTGGGCAGGATCAGTATGCGAGTTCGTGACACGTGCCGAAGCGTACGACCTCCACCGCGCACAGCGGCACCCTCAGGGGCCACTGAGTTCGGGAGCACACTGTGAGCAGCCATAGAACCGGATGACTCAGCGGATAAACCGCGGCGGGCTGACCCGACGGGACTCATGGTCACCACCACCACCAGCCGCCACCCTGGTTGTTGTCATCGGCATCCTGGTCCCAACCGTCCTGGTTGTCCCAGTCGTCCTGCTTGTTCTTGCCCTTCTTGTTCTTCTTGTCCTTCTTGTCCTTCTTCTTGTCCTTGCCTTTGTCGTTGTCGCCGTTGTTGCCGTCGTCACCATTGTTGCCGTTGTTGCCATCGTCGCCCTGAGCGTTGGGGTTGCCCCCGCTCATGGAGAAGCGAACGAGACCCTGCTGGGAGGCGCCGTTGACGGCCACGAACTCGCCGCCGTAGACGAGGTACTGGCTGTTACCCTCGACGGTCCACACCGCCTGACTCAGGCCGGTGTAGTTGCCGTTCTCAAAACCGGGCAGGAAGCCGTTGTACTGGGTAGGGGCGGGCAGCCCCGCGTAGTCGCTGTAACCACTGGCCGTGTTGGATCCCACGGTGCCCGTCGCCGTGCTGGAGAAACCGACGGCGTGGTGGTAGACGCCTTCGTTCGAACGATCGGCGAAGCCTCCGATGTTACTGCAGTCGTGAGCGTGACTGGCGACGTAGATGACGTCGTTGGTGGGCAGCACGTCATAGGTGTCACCGTGGCAGTCGGCCATGAGGTCGATGTCCCCTGTGGTCCAGCTAGCACGGAACGTCCCCTCGAAGGTCCCCTCCTGGGAGTATCCGGTGCCGTAGAGACCCTTGGAGTCCGACTTCAGGCTCATGATCCCGGAGTTGGTTCCGGCATTTCGGATGACGCTGGCGATATTGGTATGCCGTAGGGACCCGTCCTTCTCCAGGATGGCGATGCCGTAGGCGTCGGAGGACCCTCCCACCGAGGTGAAGGAGCCTCCGATCGCCACCGCGGAGTTGTCAGCCGCCACCGTGATTGAGCGCACGATGGAGTCGTCAACTGAGGGGGCGAAGCTATTGACCGTATGGGTCTTAAGGTCCACGGCACCCGCGCGCTGACGGGCCGAGGAGTTGATCTGCGTGAAGGAGCCCGCCATGTACAGGGTGGAGCCGTCGGGCGAGAGCTCCAGGTCCATGACGGCCCCGTTGGCCGAGGCGCCCAGCGGCTTGCGCGCACCCGCAGCATCCACAGCGGCCACCCGGTAGACGGTCTCGTCGTTGACGGAGGTGAAGTTACCGCCGAGGTAGATGGTGGATCCATCGGCCGAGGCCTCGACCGCGTTGATCTTGCCGTTGACCTTGGGCGCCCAGTCCAGCAGCGCACCGGTGGTGATGTCGAAGGCCATGGCGTTGTAGCGAGGAGACTCGTTCTCACCAGCAGCGGCGCCGGCAGGACGAGCGTTCTTGAACTCCCCGACGACGTAGACCGTGTTGCCCACGACCGCCTGATCCTGGACGACGCCGTCGATCTGAGCGGTGGGGAGGGCCTGCGGGGAGGCGAGGTTCACCTGCCCCTGTGCAGCAGCGGCCGGAGGTGCGGCAGTAGGGGCGACGAGCGCGCCGAGAGCGAGAGGGAGGGCGGTGAGGACCGCCCCCACGCTGGAGACAGCACGGGAAGGATGCACGAGTGCTCCGTTCTTAAGACGTGAGGGAACTTGGGTAGTGGCGCAGTATGACGGGGCGGCCCCGCCACAGGCCCGAGCGGCAAGCGGCGAGGCCGGCGCCACCTACGAGGCTATTACAGAGGTAACGCTTTGATAACGGTTCAAGGAAAGATTGTTCCGCCTCCCATTGTGCAATCAATCACTCATAGCATAAGGAGCGCACCCCTATCCACTTTTCTCACAGATAGCCTCTCATTAAACAGCGCCATCTTCCACACCTGATTCTTGACTGGAATATCCAGCCCTCACTCAGGTGGAGTAGACCACTCGTCCTGGCACTCGACCGGCCTGTGGATCTGCGGCCCGGACGAGCTCGAACAGCCCACTGGTACCGTCCCACCACGCTCCTGCGCCTGAGGTATTCCACGGGATCGGTGCTCGTTTCGGGCGCACCGGACCCCGTCTGCCTCTAGACTCCCACTGGGTGCGCCGAGCGTGCCGGGTGCAGGCCGTACAACCGGCCCAGTCCACCGGGCGCCGGCAGCCTCGCGGGCGAGAACCCGGACTCCTCGTTGCCGCCGACTCATCCATCACCCTTCTCGGTGTTCCCCCGCCACTGCCGTGCTTGGCGGCCGCCCGACCAGGATCACCGGTTCCCGCTTCTTCCCGGCCTCTACCGGCTCCGTCTCCCCCCGAAAGGACTCCGTTGACTGCTGTGAATCCGGACAGGCTCCGCATCGCCATGATCGGGACGCGAGGCGTCCCCGCCCGGTACGGAGGTTTCGAGACCGCCATCGAGGAGGTGGGCCGGCGCCTGGCCGACCGAGGTCACCAGGTCCTCGTCTACTGCCGCAACCCTGAGCCGGAGACCCCGCTCCCCAGCACCTACCTGGGGATGCGACTGGTCGAGCTGCCCTCGGTGAAGAACCGTAGCCTGGAGACCCTGTCGCACACGGCCCTGTCAGTGGTCCACCTGCTGCGCCGCACTCACCCGGATGCGGCCTTCGTCTTCAACGCGGCCAACTCCCCCTTCCTGCCCGCGCTGCGCGCCGCCCGTGTCCCGGTGGCCACCCACGTCGACGGGCTGGAGTGGCGCCGTGGCAAGTGGGGGCCCACCGGCAAGCGCTACTACCGCGCAGCCGAGGCCCTGGCCGTGCGTTACTCCGACGCGCTCATCGCCGACGCCCAGGGCATCGCCGACTACTACACCGACGAGTTCAACGCCCCCACCGACCTCATCTCCTACGGGGCGCCCCGTATCACGGCGGATACCTCGCGCCTGTCCGAACTGGACCTGACCCCCAAGAGCTTCCACCTGGTCGTCGCCCGCTTCGAGGTGGAGAACCACGTCGACGTCATCGTTGAGGGCTACGTGCGCTCCGGTGCCACGCTGCCGCTGGTCGTCGTCGGTTCGGCGCCCTACGCGGACGGGTACACCGCCCGCATCCAGTCACTGGCTGACGACCGGGTCCGTCTGCTCGGCGGCCTGTGGGACCAGGAGCTGCTCGACGCCCTCTACGCCGGCGCCCTGGTCTACTACCACGGTCACTCCGTGGGCGGCACGAACCCGTCCCTCCTGCGCGCCATCGGTGCCGGGGCCGCGGTGGACGCCTTCGATGTCTCCTTCAACCGCGAGGTTCTGGGCGAGGCCGGCCGCTACTGGACCTCTCCCGACGACGTGGCCGCCCTGGTCACCTCCGCCGAGTCCGATGTCGAGGCCCAGGACGCGCGCGGCGGGGAGTCCCGCGAGCGCGCTGCTCTCTACGACTGGGACGAGGTGGCCTCCGGCTACGAGGCCCTGGCCCGCCGCCTGGCGCTGGAGGGTCCCACGCGTCACCGCCCCTCCGGGCGCCGCACCGGGAAGGCAAGCCTGTGAGCCGGGGGGAAGCGGGCGGCATGCGCACGGCCTCCCGGATCCTTGTGGCCCACCCCTCCCCCGACCTCTACGGCTCGGACTGGCAGCTCGTTGAGACGATCCACGGACTCATCGAGGCCGGCCACGAGGTTGTCGTGGCCCTGCCCCTGGACGGTCCCCTGGTCGAGGTACTACGCGACGCCGGTGCCCGTGTGGCTGTCATACCCTTCACGGTGCTGCGCAAGGCTCTGCTGAGCCCCACAGGACTGGCGAGGCTGTCTGCCCAGGCCGCCCCGGAGATCGCGCGTCTGCGCGCGGTCATCCGCGCCAGCCGGGCCGAGGCGGTGCTCACCAACACGGTGACGATCCCGTGGTGGCCGGTGGCCGCCAGCGCGGCCGGAGTCCCGGTGCTGGCGCACGTGCACGAGGCCGAGGACACCCAGCGCCGGATCATCCGGGCCGGACTCAACGCCCCGCTGCTCGCGGCCTCTCGAATCGTGGCGAACTCCGGGGCCGCCCGTGACGCGCTCCTGGACGTTCAGCCGCGCCTGGCCCCACGCACGGAGGTCGTCCATAACGGGGTCGCCGGTCCAGACCAGCCTCTGGAACCCCTGCGCCACCGCCGGCCCGGCGACCCGTTCCGGATCGCCATGGTCGGGCGCCTCTCCCCGCGCAAGGGCGTGGACGTGGCTCTCGACGCCGTCGGGCTGCTGCGCCGCTCGGGGGTGGATGCCTCCTTGAGCGTGTGCGGATCGGTCTTCCCCGGCTACGAGTGGTACGAGGCCGAGCTGCGCGAGCGCGCCGGCCGGCGGGACCTGGACGGGCACGTCGAGCTGCTCGGCTACGTCCGCCCCACCTGGCCGGTGCTGGAGGCCGCCGACGCCGTCGTCGTGCCCTCGAGGGCCGAGCCCTTCGGCAATACGGCGGTCGAGGCGATGCACGCCGCCAGGCCGCTCGTGGCCTCACGGGTCCAGGGCCTGGCGGAGGTCGTCACCGACGCGGTCACCGGCCTGCTCGTGCCCGCCGATGACGCCGCGGCCTTGGCCGAGGCCCTCGGGGCCCTGGCGACGGACCCCGACCTGGCCAGTCGGCTGGCCGAGCAGGGTAGGCGCGAGGCGGCCGAGCGGTTCTCCGTGTCCGGATACTGCGCCACCATGGCCCGGATCGTCGGCGAGATCCTCGAGCGCTAGCCCACCGAGACCGACACATTTCGCGTAGCCCTACCGTATTTTGCAGGGCTACGCGAAAGGGGCCCGGTTCGGCGAGAGGCGGCGGGAGATTGCGAGGCGTCAGCGCCGGGCGGGGCGCAGGGGATCCTCGGCCAGCCCCAGGGACAGGCTGAGCTCGTCCTCGAGGGGCTGGTCAGGCCGCTCGAAGGGGACGACGCCGTCGCACAGGAAGACGGCCATCTCCACGAAACTGGAGAAGGAGGCCCCGATGAGGTGCTGGGAACTGGCCAGCAGGTAGAGGTCGACCAGGCCCGAGCGCACGCCCTTGGTGGTGTTGTAGCCCCCCTTGTCGGTCAGGAAGACGCAGCCGTCGAACTCACCGGCCAGCTGGGCCTGGGCCTCGGGGGTATCGCAGGACAGGAAGAACGGGACGTCGGGGTGGTCGGCGCGAATCTGACGCATCCGGTTGGCGAACCACTCCACCGGCGAGGACTCGATGGTCTTGGCGTGAGAGACCGCATGGGTGCGCACCTGGATGCCGACGTAGGGGCGTCCGCGCAGGTAGGTGTCGTAGATGGATCGGACCTGGTCGGCGATCTCATCGACGGGGGTGAGCTCGCGCAGGCGCTCGGTCCAGGGACGCGGCCCGATGCGGGCGTCTCCTTCCTCAGACCCATCCCTCCAGGCAGGGTCCTCCCAGGTGACGGGCAGGCCGTGGGAGTGGATCTGCCACAGGTGTGCGCGGCGCAGCGCAGGCGTGATCCGAACCCCCTTGGGCTGGCGGTACCGGGCCAGGGGAATGAGCGCCCGGGAGGTCAGCCGCGATACCGCGGTGCCCTCGTCGAAGTGCCAGAGCTCATCCATCCGGGGGCCGAAGTACTGGTCGGTGCTCCACACGTAGTAGAGGTCGCGGTCCTCGACCCGGGCGAGCTCCTGGGCGGACAGCAGCGCGCGCACGCGGTTACCCAGTCCGTCCTTACGTCCTGTATAGACCAGTAGCGCCTTGCGGCCGGTAATCAGAGTCATAAGAATCCTTAACAGAAGGTTGCGGAAAAGGTTGTCGGGGACAGCGGATGCGCCGGTGAGCGACCCACCGTCTCCTCCGCTGTCGGGCCGGGAACCTGTCCGGCCGCGGGGAGGTCGACGACCTACTGGAGGTCGCTGCGCAGGTCGCGGTACCACTTGGGCAGAGCCAGGGCCACGTAGCCCGCGTAGCCCAGAAGCATGACGCCGTAGATCCACAGGAAGACCGTGGGGGCGAAGCGGGTCATGAGTACGAAGCACATGAGCCCGTAGTCCGTGGGAGCCGACAGGACCGACTTGATGATGCCCGGACGGGACTCGTCCTTAGCCAGAGGCGTACCACCCTGATAACGCAGCTGGTAAGTGAGAATGTAACTGAAGAAGTGGATATTCTGAATCGCTCCGAAAGCGAGCGGAATAATCAGGACCGAGGGTGGAAGATCCGCGAACCGGAAAAGGGAGATGGCAATGGCGCCATGAATTGTTGAGAGCTTGATAACGTCAGCGACATGGTCAAGCCATTCACCGGCCTTTGAACCACCGTTGCGCAATCGTGCCAACTGTCCGTCAGCGGCGTCGAGGGCATAACCGAACATGAGCAGCAGAGCAGTCACCACGGTGGACACGACTGTAGGACGCCACAGGGCGATGAGAGCGATGCCACTGTAGGTGCACAGCGCGGAGAACACCGTCACCTGATCCGGGGTCGCACCCATCCGGTGGGCGACCGCGGCCAGGACCCGGCCTGCGGGGCGGTTGATGATGCGGGAGTAGAGGGGGGCACCGGCCTTGGACTTCTGGGCACGAGACAGGGCCCTGATGTTCTCGGCGATGGTGGGGGAACCGGTAGGGGAGCTCATGAGGCATCTCCTTGAATGGGGCCCGTGGAGCCGGGCCGGGATGATGGACGGCGAGGAACGCTGAGGAGGGGAGTCAGGGAGGGACGGGGATCAGGCGAGCGGTTCAGGGCGGCGCAGGTGCACAGGTGGCACCGGCGGGCTCGGAGTCGTCGGCGGCGAGGCTACTCATCGCCCCGCCTCCTGCACCTGCGGCTGGGCCAGCTCACGACGGCGTCGGGCGACGTCCCGGCGCACCCACCAGGCGTACGGGATGATCTGGCACAGGACCACCGAGATCACCGAGCCCAGGATAGGCCCAGCGGCGTCGAAGGGCCCAATGAGGACCCAGGAGACGGCGAGGTTCATCGGCACCAGGACGAGAACCGGGATCACCTGGAACTGCAGCCCGCGCGGATCGGTCATGTACATGCCCAAAGGCTGCTTGCCGGCCTCGACGGCGACGTAGACGGCGAAGGCCCACACGAGAGCGACCGGCAGGACGATCTTGCCGTGGGACATGACCCGGGCGGCCCAGGGGGTGACGGCCACCAGGGCGAGCGCCAGGAGGAAGCCGCCACCACTGAAGATCATCGCCGGCTTGAAGGGGTTCTCGATGCGCTTGTCAGCGCGGGCGCGGGCGAACATGGGCCACATGGCGACGCCGGCCGCCATGACGGTCTGGGTCAGCATGTTGAACAGGTTGTTGGCCAGGTTGTACT